>Ga0126329_10000041_pt1 | contig 73650 bp, 68 predicted proteins | sample InaspJWI85metaG_FD_104915 | JGI IMG/M metagenome (GOLD analysis project Ga0126329, IMG submission 104915) | Marine gutless worms symbiont microbial communities from Oahu, Hawaii - Inanidrilus sp. 2 OAHU.JWI-85 metaG | ecosystem: Host-associated > Annelida > Digestive system > Unclassified...
GGCGTACATACCTCGCCCACCGGTCATGGAGCGCAGATCCGGTGCATAGGTCTGAATTTCCGCCATGGGCACCTCGGCATTGATGACCTGATTTTTACCGGCACTGTCCATACCGAGCACGCGGCCACGCCGACCGTTCAGGTCTCCCATGATATCGCCCATATAGTCATCCGGGGTGGTGACCGTGACCTTCATGATGGGTTCCAGCAGAACCGGCTTGGCATCGACGGCGGCTTTCTTGAAGGCCAGGGATCCGGCAATCTTGAAGGCCATTTCAGACGAGTCGACGGCGTGGAAGGAGCCGTCATCCAGGGTGACTTTGAAATCCACGCAGGGAAATCCGGCCAGAACGCCCTTGACGGCGGCCTCCACGATCCCTTTTTCGACCGCCGGGATGTAAGTCTTCGGAATAGCGCCGCCCACGATGGCATCCACAAACTCGAACCCTTTGCCGCGCGGCATGGGTTCCATCTGGACCCAGCAATCGCCGAACTGACCGTGACCGCCGGACTGTTTCTTGTGTTTACCCTGCACCCGGACTTTCTTCTTGATGGTTTCGCGGTAGGGGATCTTGGGCGTATTGAGAATGACCTCGACGTTGAATTTGCGTTTGAGTTTCTCGTTGGTGGCTTCGATGTGCACCTGGCCGGCACCGGAAATCAGGATTTCCTTGGTTTCCGCGTTTCTTTCGAGTATCAGCGAAAGGTCCTCTTCCTGGATCTTGCCCAGGGACTGCCAGATTTTGTCCTCGTCGCCCGAGGCCTTGGATTCCAGGGCAAAGCTGATCAGTGCCGGCAGCGGCTCGGCAAAGGGGAAACTGACCTTGTTGGTGTCGTCACAGATGGAATCACCGGTGGTGGTATCTTTGAGTTTGTCAACCGCCACGATCGATCCGGGGCAGGCGCCCTCGGCCGGTTTTTGCTCTTTGCCGAAAATGGTCAGCAACTGGTTGAACCGCTCCTTGCTGGACTTGGTCACGTTGTATATATTGCCATCGGAACCCAGGCTGCCGGACACAACCCGGAAAAGAGACAACCGACCGGCATAAGGGTCGGCGATGGTCTTGAAAACAAACCCGGCAAAGGGGGCATCCGCATCCGGCGCCACCTCAACTTCTTCTTCCGATGCGTTGAGGGCCTTCCAGGCGCCGCGGTCCACGGGCGAAGGCATACAGTTGACGATAAATGAACTCAGCAGGTCCATACCGATGCTGCTCGTGGCAGCCCCGCACAGGACCGGCGCGAAGGTCCGGGTCGCAATGCCTTTTTTCAGGGCCGCCTGGTATTCGGCATCACTGATCTCTTCACCCTCGAGATAACGTTCCAAAAGCGCATCATCGGCTTCGGCGATGTTTTCGATCAGGGCTTCCTTTTCGGTTTCCACCTGGTCCTGCATATCCGCCGGAATATCGACCGCCGCGGCCTTGCCGCTATCGTCATAGGTGTAGGCCTTCATGGCGATCAGGTCGACAATGCCATTGAAACCGGCTTCCTTGCCGATAGGCAGTTGTACAATAATTGGTTTGATATCGAATAGTTCTGTGGCTTCCTGAACATTTTTCGCAAAATCGGCCCGTTCCTTGTCAAGTTTGTTGACAAAGACCATGCAGGGCAGGTCATATTCTTTGGCGAATTCCAGGGCCTGCTCGGTCTGCACCTTGATGCCGTCCACGGCGTCAATGGCGATGACCGCGCCGTCGGCTGCCTGCATGCAGAGCTTGGTATCGGTAAAGAAATTCTGGTCACCGGGGGTATCAATGAGACTGATCGTATGTTTTTCCCAGTCAAACTGGGCAAAGCCGCTGCTGATACTGGCCGTTCTTTTCAGCTCCTCCGGCTCAAAATCCATCACCGTATTGCCTTCTTCAACTTTGCCGTGCCGATTGGTGGCACCGGCCATATACAGCATGGCTTCCGCTATGGAGGTCTTGCCGGCCCCGCTGTGTGCGACCAGGGCAATATTTCTTAAATTATTAGCATTGTCAGTCATTTAAACTCCTCTCTAAGGTATGAATGTCCTGATGGTCCCCCTTGGTGTGCGCGTATGTAAAAAGGTTTTTGTACAAGCGAAAAAGGAAAAAATCAAGATAAAAATCAGGAACATTCAAGGTGGGCGATGAATTCGCGGTTGCCTTTGGGACCATGGATGGGGGAGGGGACCACTTTCTTGGTAATTATACTGATATTATAGAAAAAATCGGTGAGTTCGGCGATGACTTGTTCGTGCTGGGCCGGATCCCGCACAACACCGCCTTTGCCGACCTGGCCCTTGCCGACTTCAAATTGCGGCTTGATCAGGGCCAAGATGGCGGCTTGCGGCTGCATGAATTTCAGCACGGCGGGCACCACGATTTTCAGTGAGATAAAGGCCGTGTCTATTGTGACCAAATCCACGGCCGCGTCCAGGGCTTCCCGAGGCAGATGACGAATGTTGGTCCTCTCGATGACCGTCACCCGGGGGTCCTTGCGCAGGGACCAGGCCAGTTGGCCGTAACCGACGTCGACCGCATACACCCGGGCGGCGCCGTGCTGCAGGAGGCAGTCGGTGAACCCCCCGGTGGAAGCCCCTACATCGAGACAGATGAATCCGTCGATATCCAACCCGGTGGCACGCAACCCGGCTTCCAATTTCAGGCCGCCCCGGCTGACGTAGGGCAAATCTTCACCCTTGAGGGCTATGACGGCTTCCGGATTGACCTGCGCACCCGGTTTGTCGCGGGGGATCCCATCTACCAGCACCTGGCCGGCCATGATCCGGGCCTGGGCCCGCTGGCGGGTTTCCGCTAAGCCTTTTTCCACCAGTAGCAGGTCCAGACGTATTTTTTTGGAGGGCATGGTGAGTGTTTACCGTGTAAGCCGTAAAAGCAATATTTTCGCGCAGAGACGCAAAGGCGCAGTGAAAACCACGAATAGTTTCCCGCTACGCGGGATTAAGACCTAAAGTGCCTTTATTGTTTGGTTTTCGCGCGATAGCGCGCCCAAATTTTGGTTTATTGGTCTTCTCTGCGCCTCAGCGTCTCTGCGCGATGCATTGGGTTTGTTTTTGATTTGTCTCTTTAAAACCTCTAAACCCAAAAACCTGTTTCTCCCGCAGAGACGCAAAGGCGCAGTGAAAACCACGAATAGTTTTCCGCTCCGCGGGATTAAGACCTAAAGTGCCTTTATTGTTTGGTTTTCGCGCGATAGCGCGCCCAAATTTTGGTTTATTGGTCTTCTCTGCGCCTCTGCGTCTCTGCGCGATGTATTGGGTTTGTTTTTGATTTGTCTCTTTAAAACCTCTAAACCCAAAAACCTGTTTCTCGCGCAGAGACGCAAAGGCGCAGTGAAAACCACGAATAGTTTCCCGCTCCGCGGGTTAAAACCTTAAGGGCCTTTTTTTGTTTGGTTTTCGCGTGATAGCGCGCCCAATTTTGGGTTTTGGTCTTCTCTGCGCCTCTGCGTCTCTGCGCGATGCATTGGTTTGGTTTTGGTTTGTGTCTTTCAAACCTCTAAACCCAAAAACCTGTTTCTCGCGCAGAGACGCAAAGGCGCAGGGAAAACCACGAATAGTTTCCCGCTACGCGGGATTAAAACCTTAAAGGCATTTGATGCCCTGAGGTAAAAATGGTTTTTCGCGCGATAGCACGACGAAATCCTGGTCTTGCCTTTCTCTGCGTCTCTGCGCCTCTGCGCGATGCATGGTTTTGCTTTTTTGGGGTGGGACAGTGTCTTTAACTCATCATTTCCAAGGTGGACCGGACGATGCCATCCGCATCCAGACCGTATTTGGAACGGAGGGCATCCGGTGAACCATGTTCCACGAAGGTGTCCGGCAATCCAATCCGTTTTAGCGTGAAACCAGTGCAGTCGGCGTCGTGCAGGCACTCCAGTACCGCGCTGCCAAATCCGCCCTGGCGCATATTTTCTTCCACTGTAATGATGCGGGTGTGTTTGGCAGCCAGTGTAACCAGCTGGTCCTCGTCCAGTGGCTTGACAAAGCGGCTATTGACAACTGTGGCCGCAACTCCTTCTTTTTCCAAGAGATCCGCTGCTTGCAGGGATTCGGGCACGCACCGACCGATGGCCAGCAGCAGCACATCGCTGCCCTCGCGGACCACCTGGGCACGTCCGATATCGAGGGATCGGATCGGGTCTTCGATATCGGCGCCGACACCCCGTCCGCGGGGATAGCGGATCGCAATCGGGCCACTGTGGCCCACGGCGGTCAGGAGCATGCGGCGCAGCTCATTCTCGTCTGCGGGGGCCATCACCACCATGTTCGGCAGGCTGCGTAGATAGGCCAGGTCAAAGAGCCCATGGTGGGTCGGGCCGTCCTCACCTACCAGTCCGCCGCGGTCGATGGCAAAAACCACCGGCAGGGCTTCCAGGCAGACATCGTGAATGATCTGGTCGAAACCGCGCTGCAGAAAGGTCGAATAGATGGCCACGACCGGTTTCAGGCCCTCGGTGGCCAAGCCGGCGGCAAACGTAACCCCGTGCTGCTCAGCGATGCCCACATCAAAAAACCGGTCCGGATACTGCTTGGCGAACGCCGAAAGTCCGGTACCTTCGGGCATGGCGGCCGTCACGGCGATGATGCGCTCGTCACGGGCGGCCAGATCAAGCATGGTCTTACCGAACACCTCGGTATAGGACGGTATTGAATTGTATTCACAGGTTCCGTTGCCCGTTTCGATATGAAAACTCCCGCATCCATGAAAATAGACCGGGTTTTCTTCGGCCGGCCGGTAACCCTTGCCTTTCTTGGTGGTGACGTGGAAGAGGACCGGTTCGTTGAGATGTTTAATATTGTCTAAGATATCAATTAGATGATTAAGGCGATGGCCGTCGATGGGACCAAAATACTCAAAATTGAACGCCTCGAAAAGCATACCGGGCGTTACAAACGTTTTGAAGGACTCCTCCGAGCGCTTGGCGATCTGGTAAACATCGTCACCGATTTTGGGCAGTGATTTCAGAAACGCACCCAGGTCTTTGCGCAGTCCCTGCAGTTTGCGTGCGGAAAACGTGCGGCTCAGAAAAGAGGAGAGGGCGCCCACGTTCTGGGAAATGGACATGTCGTTGTCATTGAGGATGACGATGATGTCCTTGTCCTTGTGGGTATCGCCGGCCTGGTTGAGGCCCTCGTAAGCCAAACCGGCCGTCATGGAGCCGTCCCCGATGACGGCAATCACCTTGGAAGATTCATTCTTGATATTTTTGGCACAGGCAATCCCCAGTCCAGCCGAAATTGAGGTGCTGCTGTGGCCGGTGGAAAAAGCATCGTAAATGCTTTCGCTTTTCCGCGTAAAACCGGAAAGGCCGCCATGCTGCCGGAGGGTATCAAACTGGTCGCGACGGCCGGTGAGCAGTTTGTGGGCATACGCCTGGTGCCCCACATCCCAGATCAGTTTGTCATCGGGGACATCGAAAACGTAGTGGATGGCAATGGCCAGTTCCACCGCGCCCAGGCTGGAGGCCAGGTGACCTCCGGTGCGGGACACAACTTCTACAATAATCTTGCGTATTTCCTCGGCAACTTGAGGAAGCTGCGACCGATCAAGCTTTTTGAGGTCTCCAGGGTTGTTTATGTTGTCGAGCAGGCTCAATGGTCTACGGTTCCTATCTTCTGCGCTCTATTATATAGCTCGCCAGGGCTCTAAGAGGTTGAGACCTGTTATCAAAATTGTCAAGCGCCTGCAAGGCTTTCGATACGAGGTCCGCGGCGAAAATCCGGGACTGGTCAAGACCCATCAGGGCCGGGTAGGTGGATTTGTTGCGTTCTTGATCGGTGCCCGTGGCTTTCCCCATCAAATCGGGGTTGCCGCTGACGTTCAGGATGTCGTCCATTACCTGAAACGCCAGGCCGATGTGGCCGGCATAGGCGCGCAGGTGGGCAACCTGCGCTTGATTTCCACCCCCTAAAAGCGCCCCGGTTTCCACCGCAGCGACAATCAAGGCCCCGGTCTTGAGGGCGTGCATCCGCTTCAATTCATCTTTAGACAAGGCCCTGTTTTCGGAAGCAATATCGCGCATCTGGCCTTCAATCATCCCCTGGGGACCGGCGGCACGCGCCAGTCCCCGGATGACCTGCATCCAGATAGCGGGCGCCTTGTCGGATTCGAGGGCTGTGTCGGCCAGGATACCAAATGCCAGCGTGAGCAGGGCATCGCCGGCCAGGATGGCCGTACCCTCATCGAAGGCCATGTGGCAGGTGGGTCGGCCCCGACGCAGCGCATCATCATCCATGGCCGGCAGGTCATCGTGAATCAACGAATAGGTGTGGACCATTTCCAAGGCCGTTGCGGCCGCCACGACGTCATCGTCCATCGCCCCCACGGTTTCGGCAGCGGCCAGGCAAAGCGCCGGACGTACTCTTTTGCCCCCGGCTTTGAGCGAATACGCCATGGCGGCGTATAGACGCGGGGTGGCCTCATTTTCAGGAAAGCGGCGCTCTATGTCCCCATTCACCAATTCACGGCAGCGCTCAAGGTAGGCTTGCAGATCGAACATGAACGTTACAGCTCCTCTGTAAAATCGCTTTCTTCCAACTGCCCCTGATCGTCGGCCAGCAGCAGGGAAACCTTCCGTTCGGTTTCATCGAGCCGTTCGGCACAGTATTTTGACAGGGCCATGCCTTCTTCGAATTTTTGCAGGGCTTTTTCCAGGGGGATATCACCGGCCTCCAGATCCGCCACGATCTGTTCCAGCTGCTGCATTGCTTTTTCAAAGGTCTTCTTGGCCATTCTTTTTCTCCTTGTCAACCCGGGCGCCGAAGGTTCCCCGGGCCACGCTGATGTCCAGCATTTGACCATCGGCCACCTGATCAGGATTCATGACGATCTGTCCGTTCTCCCTGATACGGGTAATACTGTAACCACGCTTGAGGGTCGCAGATGGGTCCAGGGTCTTTAACCGGGCGGCTGCCTCGCGATAGAATGATGATTTTTCTTTAAATTTATTATCTATATATATCTTAAGGTTAGAATTTATTTGTTCAAGTTTCTCTTTAAAATAGAGAAGCTGCTGCTGCGAACTGACGCGAACCAGGTTATCCTGCCTGTGGGCCAGTTGTTCCCGTGACAGCGCAAGCCTTGCGGAAAACACCCGGGCCAGCCGCTCGGTATAGTCGTCCACCTTCATCCGGGCGTCCTGAATGATACGCCGCGGATCCTTTAGCCGCTTGTGCAGGTCCTCCAGCCGCCGGGTGCGCAACTCGATGGCCTGGCGCATCAAACGGGATAATACCTGCCGGTACTGGACGATCAAGTCCACCAGTTCCGCTTTGACCGGAACCGCCAGTTCAGCGGCCGCAGACGGAGTCGGCGCCCTCAGATCGGCGACAAAGTCCGCGATCGTGTAGTCGGTTTCATGCCCGACCGCCGAGATGACCGGCAGCGGGCAACCGAAAATCGCGCGCGCCACCGGTTCGGAGTTAAAGGCCTGCAAGTCTTCCAGCGAACCGCCGCCCCGGGCCAGGATGACCAGGTCGGCAAGGTCTCTTTTGGCAGCAATATCAAATGCATCCACGATTTGTGTTTCAGATGCGTCGCCCTGGACCTTCACCGGATGGATGTCCACCCGCAAATTGGGATAACGACGGCTTAAGATCGTCAGCAAATCATGGACAACCGCGCCGGTGGGCGATGTGATCAGGGCGATATGCCGGGGCAGGGTCGGCAGGGCCTGTTTGTGTTCTTCTTTAAACAGGCCTTCGGTTTCCAACCGGCTTTTCAATTGTTCGAAGGCGATCTGCAGGGCACCGACACCCTCGGGCTCCATATGCTCCAAGATGATCTGATACGATCCGCGCGGTTCGTAAAGACTGATCCGGCCGAAACCGAGCACCTGCATGCCGTGTTCCGGCTCAAATTTCAACAGGCGGTTTTGCCCCTTGAACATCACGGCCTGGATCTGGGCGCGGCTGTCCTTCAAGGTAAAGTAGAAGTGTCCGGAAGCCGGCACCCGGAAATTGGAAATCTCGCCCGAGATCCAGACAAACGGAAACGACTTTTCCAGCAGCGATTTAATCCGGGTGGTTAACTGGGAAACAGTGAGGATTTGCCTGTTCTGGGAAGAAAGGTTCAAGTATGTAAAAACCCCTGAAGTTACTACTTTTTATAGAATATACCGGAAAACCGCCCACACCCATAACGTCCGATAAGATATATTATGTAAACTTTTTAATACAACCCTGCCGCAGCCGCCTCTACTCTTTCGAAAGCAATTCGCGAATTGCCGGCACGACGAACTCCTGGTCGTGATCGAATTCCCGCAGGCATTCCGCCAGCACCGCCACTTTTTTCCGGATGTTGTTGTGTTTGTTCATCACAAACAGGCGCCTGCCCCGGACCAGGCACAGCCCGCTTTTCACTTTGATACCGGTTGTTCTGAAATTCTGTTCCTTGACCTCGATATCCAGTTTTTCAGCGAGAAGTTTCAGCTCTTCATATATTTGCTGCGGTTTCATGGACGCTATTCTTTATCTAACTGGTTTCTGTAAAAAATAAAACTATGCGCATCCACAAATGGTAGGTTTTAGTTCAGAGCAAGGCTTGAGCGATTTTGAGACCGCAGGCATAGTCAAACTATTTCGAGGATCTCAAAAGAGCGAAGACGCCGCTCTGTGCCAACCCGTCGTCGCCGATGGCTATGCCGGGCAAGCAGATGCAATTAGTGGATGGGCATTAAATAATATTTTTGCTGAATTCTGGCAACCTTCTTTTTCGTGATATTTCATCGATATGGCTTGAAAAGACCTGCTGATATGTTTATATTGTCGGTGAAAAATGGTTACCTTGTAATTACACGCTAAATAGGAGGTTTACATGGAGTCAGTACCTTATGCGGGAACACAAACCCAAGTACGGGTAAACTCATTTATCCGCAGCGTATACAATTGGATGGCCGGCGCCCTGGCTTTGACGGGCTTCACGGCGTTCTACGTCGCCAACAGTCCGCAAATACTGGGGCTTCTTTTCAATGTGGTCGGCAACCGCCTGCAGCCCACGATGCTGTTCTGGGCCTGTCTGATCGGTGAACTGGTAATGGTCTTCACCCTGAGCGCCCGGGTCCAGAAAATGAAGGCCCAGACAGCCACGGCCCTGTTCATCGGTTATTCAGTGTTGAACGGCGTGACCCTGTCTTCCATTTTCCTGGTGTACACCCGTTCATCCATCACGTCGGTCTTTTTCATTTGTGCCGCCACTTTTGTGGCCACCAGCATCTTCGGCTATTTTACAAAAAAAGACCTGACCTCGGTGGGACAATTCATGTTCATGGGGCTGATCGGGATCATCATCGCCACCGTTGCGAATTTATTCTTTAAAAGCGCAGCGATGCAAATGATCATCAGTTACATCGGTGTGATCGTGTTTGTGGGCCTGACGGCTTACGACACCCAGAAGCTCAAGGGCATGGCGCTCTCCCAGCCCGCCGATGTGTCCGCCGCTGTGGTCCGCAAGGGAGCCCTGCTGGGTGCCCTTACCTTATATCTTGATTTTATTAATCTTTTCATCATGCTGTTGCACATTTTCGGGAACCGGGAGTGAGCCTTTACCCTTTAATCCATTGATTTCAAGCGCCCTTCCCTGCCTGGTAGGAGAAGGGCGTATTCTTTTTCGCAGTGATGCTCCTCCAGCGAAGCGGGAAGTATCATGAAGCCCGCTCAAAGGGGCCTGACTTTGGTTTCTGGGTTTGAACTCCCCTTTAAGACGCGCCGAGCATCGCAGGAAAGGGCAGCCATAATTTAGCTTGGGGCGAAGTGCTTGTCTGAGCGCAGCGAGTTGTGCTGAGCGCGCCCTTTCCGAGAAGCGCAGGGCAGCCCGCAGGGCCGCGTCTTATGGGCGTTTTCTTCTTGTCGGGCATAGCCTTTAGACGACGCCTGATTGGTTCGTTTTCTGTCACGCGAAAGAAAATTAACAGAATGATGTATAATAACAGATAGTTTAAGTCTTTCTAGTCACTGCCAGAGATGGCATATGCTCCCCGGACTGATAGAACCTCTCCGGGTCCTCCACCAGAGGTGGAGGTTTTATATCGTGACTAAATTGCTAAACTTGTTCAACACTGCTTGAATTTGATCCGATGCGAGGTAAAACGCTTATAGCCGCAGGATGCCTGCTCCTCTTGGTAAGTTACGGGTGCAGTCCCTTCCAGCCGGCCGTCCGGTCCACCCCCACTGAGGATCTGCCGGCCAAGTTTTCATTGTATTCAGGCGAGAGCACACCTGAAGGACATTGGTGGCGGAGCCTGGAGTCCCCCGAGCTCAATCGCCTGATTGAGATGGGCCTTGCGGACAATCTTTCCTTGAAACAAACCTGGGCGCGCCTGGATCAAGCACGGGCCCTTGCCGTGCAGGCCGGGGCCTCACGTTACCCGGATTTAACCGGTGACGCCGGTGCCGCGGCCAGTCGCAGCCGTTCCGGATCCGGAGCAACCGTCGGAAGCGAGGTTTACGGACTCGGCCTGGTCAGCAGTTACGAAGTGGATATGTGGGGGCGCCTGCAGGCCCAGCGTCGAGCGGCCGCTCTGGACGTGGCCGCCTCGCAAGAAGACCTGCACACAGCTGCCATAACCCTCTCGGCCGAGGTAACCCTTCGCTGGCTGGGCATTATTGCCGGCCGCCAGCAGAAGGCCCTGCTCGAAAAACAGCTGCAAACCAATGAGACCGTGCTGGAATTGATCCAGCTGCGGTTTCGCAATGCCATGGTTTCCGCCTTGGATGTCTATCAGCAGAAACAACTGGTTGAAAATATACAGGCCGAAATACCACTGGTGGAGGAAAAAGAACGACTGCAGATGCACGCGCTGGCTGTCCTGCTGGGCAAGCCGCCGGGGGCGGCCTTCAATATTGCCGCGGATCAGTTTCCCAACCTGCCGGTCTTGCCGGGTGTCGGACTGCCGGCCGACTTGCTTGCCGCTCGGCCGGACATCAAAGCTGCGGGCCGCCGGCTGGAAGCCGCCGACTGGCAAATTGCCGAAGCCCGCGCCAACCGTCTGCCCGCCCTAACCCTGACAGCCCGCGCCCGCTACGGGGAAAGCGAACTCGACACCCTCTTTGATAACTGGCTGCTGAACCTGTCCGCCAGCCTGTCAGCCCCGATCATCGACGGTGGGGCCCGTAAGGCGGAAGTCGACCGCACCCGGGCGGTGGCTGCCGAAAGGCTGGCAGCCTACCGCGATACCGTTCTCACGGCTGTCAAAGAAGTCGAAGATGCCCTGGTCCGGGAGGAAAAACAGCAGGCCCATATTGAGGGGCTGCAGCAGATCGTTGCAACCGCGCAAAAGGCCCTGGAAGAAGCCGGGGCCCGCTACCGCAGCGGTATCAGTGACTACCTGCCGGTTCTGACCCAGCTTTTGTCGGTCCAATCCCTGGAAAACAACCTGATATTGCGCCAGGAAAACCGCATGGCCGCGCGGGTGGCCCTTCATCGTGCCCTGGGCGGCGGATGGCCGGCGGACGTATTGCCGGCCGGCATCCCGGTGTCCGCGAAGGACCCGCAGCGCGTTTCTGAATCCACAAGCGGAGTTGCGTATGAATGATTTCAACGCAAGTAACTTTGAAAAAGTTGAAGCACCGGTCCGGGTTTCCTGGGTCAGCCGGTCTTTGCGCATCTGTATGGCCCTGGTGATTATCGGCGGCGGGTTGGCCGGCGCCATCTACCTGATGAAAACGGTTGAAAAACCAAAAAAACGGCCACCGGCCAAATGGGTACCGGTCGTACGCGTCCTGCCGGTCCAGCACACGGATTATCAGGTGATGGTCAATGCCACCGGCACCGTGGTTCCCGCCCGCCGCATTGTGCTGCGCGCGCGTGTTTCCGGCCAGGTACGCTCGGTGCACCCGGAATTCAGCGACGGCGGCTACCTGGCCAAAGGCGCCGTCGTGGTCGCCCTGGACGACGCCGATTACCGCCTGGCCCTGGCCCAGAAGCAAAGCGACGCCGTCAACAGTCAGTATGCCCTCAAGGTCGAACAGGGCCGTCAGGAAGTGGCCCGACGGGAATGGCAGCTGCTCGGCAATGAAGAACTCACCGACACATCGGGTTCGGCCCTGGCCTTGCGGGAACCGCATCTGGAAAAGGCTCGGGCCGATGTGGAAAGTGCCCGTCTGCAGGTTCAGAAAGCAAAACTGGATCTGGAGCGCACCCGGGTCAGCGCACCCTTCAATGCCATGGTTATTTCGCGCCAGGTGAATGTCGGTTCCCAGGTATCTCCCCAGGATACGCTGGCCGAGCTGGTGGGTACCGACAGTTATTGGGTCCGCGCCTCCGTGCCCGTGGACCGCCTGGATCAGATTAAAATTCCTGGCAAAACGGGCGTTTCCGGATCGACGGTCCGGGTTCACTACGCCCGCAAGCATGTTATAGCCGGCCGGGTCATCCGTCTGCTGGGCGACCTGGATACCGAAAGCCGCATGGCCCGCCTGCTGATCGAAGTCCGGGATCCGCTGCGCCGGCAAAACGACGCTGCGGACGGGCCGCCCCTGCTGCTCGGTGAATTCGTCCGGGTTGAGATTACCGGCCGCAAACTCACCGACGTGGTGGCACTGCCGCGCACAGCCCTGCGCGATGGGGAAACGGTCTGGCTGCTGAAACCCGAAAACACCCTGGATATCGTCCCGGTCACACCTGTCTGGCGGGACCGGGAGACCGTGGTGCTCCACAACGCCCTCAGCAACGGCGACCGGGTGATCCTCTCCGAAGTGGCGGCGCCGGTGGTGGGGATGCAATTGCGCCTCGACTCAGCCCCGATTTCTAATGGGAAAAGCTTAAAAACGGGTAAAGAATCATAGCCTGGAGGACCAGGCTATGGAAAAACCATGCTAGCGCGACCCACCATTAATGGTTGAAGTAGCGGGAAGTGCAGCTCGCCTGCCAGAGGCGCAGAGACGCAGAGACGTCCTCAATAAAATTAGAATCAATGCACAGTCCAGCGAAGTCGGGAAAGCAAAACCACGATTTCGTCGCACTAGCGTGCGGACAACCTTTTTGACCTCAGGCATTAAATGCCTCTTCGGTATTAATCCCGCTTAGCGGGAAACTATTCATGGTTTCCCAGCTGAGCTAGACTGTTCATTTGGTTCTTCACTGAAGGAAGACGTCTCTGCGCCTCTGCGTCTCTGCGCGAGAATATGCTTTTACAGCACAGCCAAATATCCCAGTCTGGAGGAACAGGCTTTGGATTGCCCCTGGAAGAAGCTGCTTTGCCATTATACCATGTAAAAACCATGCATCGCGCAGGGACGCAGAGACGCAGGGAAAAGCAAAACCACGATTTCGTCGCACTGTCGTGCTAAAAACCTTTTGACCTCAAGGCAATAAATGCCCTTTTGGTTTTAGTCCCGCGTAGCGGGAAAATATTTATGGCTTTCTCTGCGCCTCTGCGCCTCTGCGCCTCTGCGCCTCTGCGCCTCTGCGCCTCTGCGCCTCTGCGCCTCTGCGCCTCTGCGCCTCTGCGCCTCTGCGCGAGAAACTTGTTTTAAGGCATAGTCAATGGAAACTGCGCCCCGATCCCGAAAATCCGCCGGTCCGATCAAGTGGATGGCCCACCACCCGGTGAGTGCCAACCTGCTGATGCTGGTGCTGCTTTTAGGCGGTTTCTTTGCAGCCACCCGGATCAAGCAGGAGGTATTCCCGGATTTCGAACTGGACATGGTCCGGATTGCGGTGCCCTATCCCGGAGCGAGCCCGCAGGAGGTCGAAAGGGGCATCCTGCTGGCTGTGGAAGAGGCCGTCCAAGGCCTCGAAGGTATCAAAAAACTCACCTCCCGGGCCAGCGAAGGCGTCGGCACGGTTACCGTGGAGATGCTGGAGGGTGAGGACATCCAGCGACTCGCCCAGGAAGTCAAGGCGGAGGTAGACCGCATCGCCACCCTGCCCGGCGAAGCCGAAGAACCCAAAGTCACCATTCTGGCCCGCAAGCGCTACGTCGTCTCCCTGGCGTTGCACGGCGACCAGGGCGAGCGGGTGTTGCGTGAGTATGGCGAGTTTGTCCGTGAACGGCTGCTGCAGGATCCCGACATCACCCAGGCGGAACTCACCTCGGTGCGAAACTATGAAATCAGCGTCGATATTCCCCAGGACACCCTGCGCGCCTATGGTTTGACCCTGGCGGAAGTCGCCGAACGCATCCGTCGCGCCAGCGTGGAGCTGCCCGGCGGGGCCATCAAATCCACCGGCGGCGATATCATGGTGCGTATGAAGGAACGTCGAGATTATGGGCCTGAATTCGGGCAAATTCCGATTATTGCCGGACCGGACGGCACCCGTGTCAATCTGGATGAAATTGCCGTTGTGCGCGATACGTTTGAAGAGACCGATTACCAGGCTACCTATAACGGCCAACCGGCCGTTTTGATCGAGATCTACCGGATCGGCGACCAGACCCCCATCACGGTTTCCCGGGCCGTCAAGAAAGTGGTCGCCGGTCTCAAGCCCACCCTGCCCCCTGGGTTGTCCATCGACCAGGTCAATGATCGCTCGGAAATCTACCGCCAGCGGCTCAATCTGATGTTGAGAAACGGCAGTCTCGGCCTGATCCTGGTTTTCCTGCTGCTGGCGTTGTTCCTGGAACTGCGGTTGGCTTTCTGGGTCAGCCTGGGGATTCCCATCTCGCTGCTGGGGGCCCTGCTTTTTATACCGTGGGGCGGGGTCAGCATCAACATTGTCTCCCTGTTTGCCTTTATCGTGACCATCGGGATCGTCGTCGATGATGCCATTGTCGTGGGTGAGAACGCCTATTTGCAGCGCCAGAAAGGCAGCCGCTGGATTGCGGCCGCCGTTGAGGGGGCCCGTGATATTGCCGTTCCCGTGACATTCAGCGTACTCACCAACATGATCGCTTTTGTGCCGATGTTTTTTGTACCCGGTTTCATGGGCAAGATCTTCAGCCAGATTCCCGTGGTGGTCATCTGTGTTTTGACCATCTCCCTGGTGGAGAGCCTGCTGATCCTGCCGGCCCACCTTGGCCACCAGAAAGAGGAGCACCGCCCGCTTACCGCCTTCGGCGGAATGCTCAACAGGGTGCAGCAGCGTTTCAGCCTGCTGTTTATGCATGGTATCGACCGCTGGTACCGACCGGCCCTGCGCTGGGTCCTGAACTGGCGCTACGTGACCCTTGGTATCGGGGTGGCCATCTTGATCCTGACCCTCGGTTATGTGCGCAGCGGACGCCTGGGATTTGAACTCTTTCCCAAGGTGGAGTCCGATTACGCCAAGGTAACGGCCACCCTGCCCATCGGCAGCCCCTTCAACAAGACCCTGCAGACCCAGAAAGTGCTGGTCGAGCGGGCCCAGGTTATCGCCGCGCAAAACGGTGACGGCGCCCTGGTGGAAGGCATCTTCGCCCACATTTTCGGCAATGTCACCGAAGTACGGGTTCTCCTGACCCCACCCGACAAGCGGCCGATCTCGACCTCCGATTTCACCCGCAAATGGCGCGGCAGCGTGGGCATGCTGCCCGGCCTGGAATCCCTGCGTTTTGAATCCGACGCCGGCGGACCCGGTCGGGGCGCACCGATTGCCATTGAAATGCGTCACCAGGACATGGCGTCTTTGGAAAGCGCCGGTCAGGACCTGGCCCGGGCACTCTCGTTCTATCCCGGGATTCTGGATGTGGATGACGGCTTTGCGCCCGGAAAAAAACAGATCGATTTCCAGGTGCGACCGGAGGCACGCAGCCTGGGCCTGCGGTCCATGGAAATCGCCCGCCAGGTACGCCACGCTTACTACGGCGCCGAAGCCCTGCGGCAACAGCGCGGCCGCAACGAAGTGCGGGTGATGGTCCGCCTGCCCAAGGAAGAACGGGGTTCGCGGTTTTCACTGGAGGAAATGGTCCTGGTGACACCGACCGGGGGCGAGATGCTCCTGCGTGATGCGGTCGATATGCAGCCGGGCCGGGCCTATACCGACATCAATCGCCGGGAGGGGCGCCGCATCATTACCGTCACCGCCGACGTGCGGCCCCGCAAACGCGCCGGACAGATCCTGGCTGATGTGAAGGCCGACATCCTGCCGCAATTGGAAGCCAAATACCCCGGGTTAACCAGCAGCTTCGAAGGGCGCCAAGCCGATCGGCGGGAGAGCCTGGAGAGCCTGTTCAAGGGTATCGGCGTCGTGCTCATCGTGATCTTCGCCATGCTGGCCGTGCCCCTCAACAGCTATATCCAGCCGATCATTATCATGGCGGCGATTCCGTTCGGCATCGTCGGGGCCGTGCTGGGCCACATGATCATGGGGTATGCCCTCAGTGTGATCAGCATGTTCGGTGTCCTGGCCCTTATCGGGGTGGTCATCAACGACTCTTTGGTCCTCATCGACATGGCCAACCGCCGACGGCGCAATGGACTGCAGGCTTACGCGGCCATCCTGCAAGCCGCGCCCCTAAGATTCCGGCCGATCCTCCTCACGACCCTGACCACCTTCGGCGGTCTCTCGCCCATGATCTTCGAAACCTCCCGTCAGGCACGCTTTCTGATCCCCATGGCCATTAGCCTCGGGTTCGGCGTCCTGGTGGCCACCTTCATCACCCTGGCCTTGGTGCCGGCGATTTATTTAATCGTCGAAGATTTGAAAGGTTTGGTCGTGAGGGTGAGCGGCAAACAAAATTTCGAGCTTACCACTCCAAACCCGCAAGACTAAAAAGGCATGGCGGGATATCTGCAGTTGTAGTGGGTCACATTTCTACATCTTTGATGGCGTGCCGGCAGCCTGGGCATATGGCCCTTCTCTATGGTTGACGGTTGATTATTTGTGAATATCCAAGTCAGGGTATAGTTCCTTCGCACAGTCCGGGCAGATGCCATGGCTAAACTCAGCTTCAGAGTGCTCTTGAATGTAGGACTCCATTTGGCTCCAGTAGCCTTCATCATCGCGGATCTTTTTACATGCCGAACATATAGGCAAAAGCCCTTTCAAGGTTCGAATATTGGCTAAAGCCGCTTGTAGTTCGGAAATTAGTTTTTCTCTTTCTTTTTCTATCTCCTTGTGTTTGGTGATATCACGGGCTATGTGGACAGAACCGACAAGAACCCCTTTAGAATCTAAAATCGGGGAAGCAGTCACAAGAAAATCACCGCCTAGACGCTCCTCGAAAACTTCCTCAGTGTGCTCCCTACCATCAGCCATTAATTGTTTGTGAGGGCAATTTGCAGGTGGTTCATCTTTACCATGAACGCACTCATAGCATGTGGCGCCCGCTATCGATTGTGGGCTGAGGCCTAATTTACTTGCCATGGCCTTGTTGGTTCGTACGATTCTGTATTCGGTATCTAAAATAGCAATTGGGTCCGAAACAGCGTCGAAAGTTCTTTCCCATTCCATTTTAGCCCGTTTTATTTTTTCCTCGGCTATTTTTCGCCGGGTGACATCACGAGAGGCACCGTACATGCCAATAATCTTGCCGGCTTTGTCTCTTATTGCTTTAACTTGATTTTCCATCCATACATTAGCCCCATTGCGATGGTAGTATTCCACCTCAATGGTTGTCGTCCTATATGGATCTGCATCTTGCTTCTCATCTCGCTGGAGCTCCTCCATGTACAGTGCCATGACCCGTTCCATGGATTCCGGCGTGATCATCTCTTCCAATTTTTGCTTTTTTCGCTCTTCGGGGGTAAAGCCGAGGACTCTTTCAACTGAAGGGCTCACGTAGGTAGCATTGAAATTCATATCAAGCGTCCAAACAATGTCACCCATATTTTCAGCAAGGAACTTATATCTCTCCTCACTTTTCAGGATGGCATCGATGGCTTCCTTACGCGCGGTTATATCTCGCAGTGCTACTATTTTGCCTATCGTCTTCCCATTATTATCAAGTAGGGCCGAGACACGCGCATCATAGATATTTTTCAGACCATCTATCTGGATTGGGATTTCACGGCGTCGCATACTCTCCAGAATACGCTTCAGGGTAGGAAATTTAGTAAATACCTGCTGTGTCTGTTTATCCGCGTCTGCGTGGGTTTCGGTCATGATGATAGTTTTAGCCGCCGCATTATAATCCACGATTCGATTGCTTTCATCAAAAACGATAACGGCATCTTCCATTCCTCGAAACACTTCCTGCTTGGCAGCGGGGACGATGTCCAGCAAGTTGTACCGGAAAAAACTCCAGGCCATGGAGCCGGCTACGAACGTAAACGCAATGGGACTGATATCCATATTCGGAACAGGACTGTGGCCTGAAATGTAGACGGCATTTGCGATCCACACGGATGCGACCGCAGCCAGCATCAGGCGTGCCCGCGCTCGTTCGAAACCGGAGGCTTTAATCGACTTGTTTATCAGGATTAGGCTGACCACCACGACGAGCAAATAGTGATAGGCAATCGTCGCCCACCACATGGGTCCATGATCCAACGCAAGCATTTGAACGGTTTCAGTATCTATGGTGGCATAACTTGTAAAAAATTGCCTGTGGAGTGGGTTCGTCCAGACAAGCGCAATGATAATTGCCATGATACCAGTGAAGGTCCACTGCATCTTTCTAATCATATGTCGTTTAATACCAAATACTGAAAGCACAAAAAGAAGCGTGAGCGGTGGAACGGGCACAATACCAAAATATTGATACTTGGTTAACAGAACTTTCGCTTCCTGGTTCAGACCAACATACAAAAGGCCTTCGGTCAGGGACCAAAAGGAGGCCGCCAGGCAAACAAAAAACAGATAACAGGCACCGTGTGCTTTGTGACGGGTCAATGCATATTGTGAAGCTATGAATATACAAATTGCCGCTATGATAAAAGGGAATGGATAAACATATGGTGGTAAATTAGGCATCACAGTTCGAGGATTGTTTCAATTTGGACATGAAGCCATATCATTTGGTAATTGGTTCAAGCGCCGATACTAGCTTTCACCACTGATGCTATCTCGAGGCAGTATTCAGCGGTAACTGTTTGGTCTGGTCCCTCTACCATGACTCGGCAAACCGGCTGGGTGCCGGAATAGCGCACCAGCACCCTGCCCTGATCGCCCAGCTTGGATCCAACCGCACGGATAGCTTGCTGCACTTCCGTCAGGGAGTTTAGATCCGGTTTGTTTTTTACCGCGACCGCCATAAGTTCCTGGGGAAAGACCTCCATGATGGACGCCAGATCTGAAAGGCCGGCCGCTTCCTGGTTCATCGCGATCAGGATTTTAAGGGCTGACAGGATACCGTCCCCGGTGGTGTGGTGGTCTCGGAAAATCATGTGGCCCGAATTTTCTCCGCCGACCACCGCTCCGGTGGCCACCATTTTTTCCATGACCAGCCTATCGCCGACGCCGGCCTCAACATGCGTGATACCAAGTTTCGCCAGGGCTTGTTTCAATCCAATGTTGCTCATGACCGTAGTAACGACGCAATTGTTTTCCAGCCTGGCGTGTTTTTGGTAATGCGCCGCACACAGGGCAATCAATTGATCACCGGTGACAACCGCGCCCTGCGCGTCCACCGCAATGAGGCGGTCGGCATCGCCATCGAAGGCCAGGCCGATATCTGCGCGGGTTTCCCGGACGGTCTGGATCAGGCCGGCGGTATGTTCACTGCCGCAATCCGCATTGATATTGTGCCCGTCCGGAGTGTTGTTGAGGACGGTCAGGTCGGCCCCCAGCTTCTCGAAAACCAGCGGTGCTATTTCGGAAGAGGCCCCATGGGCACAGTCGATCACGATTGACAGGCCCTTGAGCAGGTTTTGATCCGGTACGGTGCTGCAAAGAAAATCGATGTAGGTATCAACCGATGCCGGTACCGGGTACACCCGACCGGTGTATTCCTCCCCTTCCGTTTGCTCGCCGGCAACCGCGATCCTTTCTTCGATGGCCTGCTCTACCCCAGTCGAGAGTTTGAGCCCCCCGGGGCCGAATACCTTGATACCGTTATCGTACCAGGGATTGTGGGAAGCGGAGACGACCAGACCGGCCGTATTCGCGTTGCGCCTTACCAGATAGGCGATTGTGGGAGTCGGCACCACGCCGGTCAATAATACATCCAGACCACCCGCACAAACACCAGCGGCCAGGGCCTGTTCGAGCATATCCCCGGACAAGCGGGTGTCCTTGCCTATGAATATCCGGTCGCAGTTGTTCTGGCCGCGAAAATAGTCCGCCACTGCCCGCCCGATGTTCAGGGCCATCGGTGCGGTCATCGGATGCCGGTTGGCCGCGCCCCTGATCCCATCTGTTCCAAAAAGATTTGTCATGTCTTTACAATTCGTATAGCCGTTACGACAGCGACGCCACGTGTTTCAAGGCCTTCTTGACTGTCTGGTCGACAATGGACTGCAGCCATTGCGTTCCTGATTCACGGCTCGCTTCATCCAGGCTGCGGATCACATCCAGATAATGCTTGCCTTTTTGTTGAATGGCGGTAGCAACGCTATCCAGAAATCGGTCGCGTGGGGCGGTGTCCCCGGTCGTGGCCCGGCCGTCGTTGAGGGTCCTGGTCACGTCTTCACAACGCGCATGCAGTTCGCGCTGTTGTTCAATCTGAGTAGATGGCGGTTCCGGCGACGCATGGGTGGACAGCAACTCGATGGAGGCCGGCATTTTTCGACAGAACTTTTCAAACTGCCGGATGCGTTCATTGATGGCCGCATCCACCGTAAGCTCCAACCCCGCCGCTAACGGGGCTGGGTAGCGGTCGGCAATAAACTGGAACCGGACCTGCAGATACCACTGCCGCAAGGCGAGCAAATTCGCGATATAGGTAACATTGTGATGGACGATGCGCTTGACGCCTCGGTAAATGCCGGCAGTGAAGGGCAATCGTCCGGAACGGGTCGCCCCTGCGATGATCAGGTGGCCCGGTTTGGTCTCATCTTTACGGCAGATTGATCCGGCTGAAACCGTTGTGCCGAAAGCAAGCGCGCAGGGTCCTACCAGGCCGCCCTGCCCGCCGAGAAAAATCGGCGCTTGATCCAGCATGACCCCCCGGGCTACATCTCCGAGCAAGGATGCCGTGGCCTTGTCCTGGTTGGGAGTATAATTGAAATGGATGTAGGCACTACCCACTTCGCTGTGATTGGCGGCAGAGGTGCCGCCGGCCATAAAGGCGTCGCAAAAATTGATCAGGCTGCCGAGGGTCACCCAGGGAAACAGGATGGTTTGTTTCAGTCCTACAGTGTGGGCGCACCGGGCGCCTTCTTCCAAGATGGTCCCGGCCCTGATATGGGCACCGGATCCGCAGCCGGCCCCTTCCAGGAAGACCGCACCGCTGAAGAACCCGCCATGCAGAGCTACGTCCGGACCAACAAAACAATCCTCAACCGTGGCCGGTGCTTCATATCCAATGCGGGCCCCGTCAAGGATAAGCGTCTGGGCACCGTAGATCCGACAACCGGGATACAGAATCACATCCTTGCCCGAAATCCGCTCGACAGCCACCTCCGTACCGATATCGACACTTTCCGGATTGGGTATTTGGACACCTTTGTTCAGGAGCGCTTTGATTTTTTCGGTATTCTTTGGGCTCATATCTTACCTATACGGTTCTTTCCGGCTATTCAATTTAAGGGTTCAAGGGGTCGAGGGGCCAAGGGTTCAAGTGTTTTCCCCATTGACCTATATCATACGTGCATGGTTATCCAAGATAACGAATCGGGGCCCAGCCTGAAGGTTTACCAGGCATGCTACCGACTAATGGTTTTGACCTTCCACTTGAACCCTCGAACCCTTGACCCCTGGGACCCTTGCCCCCTTAATCCGGCAGCAGGTCGTAAAAATACATCATGGTATCCGAACGGGTGATGATACCGACCACTTTTTCGTCTTTGATTACCGGCAGGCGCCCGATATCGTGCTTCACCATAATCGTCGCCGCCTGCATGGGACTTTTGCCCGGATCGATGGTCAACACATTGGTGCTCATAAAGGCTTTGACCGGCGAATCCAGCCGCGATTCGGTTTTTACGCGCTTGAAATCGCGGCGGGACAGCATGCCCACGATCCTGTCATCCGCATCCGTAACCGGCAGGCCGGTGCAGCCCTTTTCGCGCAGCATGATCGCCGCCCGACGCATGGTGGTGTCAGCCGGCAGGGTCGCCACCGGGAAGGACATCAAGTCGCTCACCCGGACCGATGACTGCTGTCCACTCTCGATGAACGCCACGATCATTTCTGCAACCGCCTGGGGATTGGCCTCTTTCAGCATGGCCGATCCCGCGCCCGGGTGCCCGCCGCCACCGAGGCCGCGCATGATCAGCCCGACGTCGAGGCTGTCCGCATCACTGCGGCCGATGACCATGCAGCGCTTGCGTTCCGGATTGTTGAAAATCCCGAAGGCCGCATCGACGTTGAGGATCTCCCGGTACATGCGCATGACCACGGCCAGGCTCTCTACGTGCCCGGAGATCTCTTGAGAGTTAATGCTCACCTGGTGTCCATTTATTTGCTGGCGGTTGGCATTTTGCAGCATGTTGAAAAGGATGTCTTTTTGTTTGACGCCATACCCGGGCTTCAGAAAGGTGGACAGGATACTCAGATCGGCCTTGCGCTCGAGGAGCCAGCCGGCGGCATGGGCATCCTCGGCCGTGGTGGATGGAAAAGTCAAATTGCCGGTATCCTCGTACAAACCGGCCAGGAACAGGGTGGCCTGGATGGGGGTCAGCACCTTGTTCTCGGCCTTGAGCCGGTTGACCATCAGGGTAATGTTGGCCCCGGTTTCCGCCTGGCAGGACCAATCGCTGGCAATGTTCCCCTCTCCGCTGTGATGGTCCCAGAGCTCTATGGTCAGATCCGCCCGCTCCTGAAGTTTCTTGAGACGACCCAGTCTATCCCACCGGTTGATGTCTACGACCACCAGTTTGGTAACGGCATCCAGATCGATGTCTTCGGGTGTCTTGAATTGAAATAGATCTTTGTGGATGGATAAAAACGGTTTGAGGTTGGGATTTACCTGGGTGGGCAGCACGGGAACACAATCGGGATAGATCAAGGTGGCGGCCACAACCGAGGCCAAACCGTCGAAATCGGTGTTCCTATGGGTGGTCGCGATAATCATGTCTCTTTTCCGTCTAAGCGGCTCTGTGCGTTGGTTTCTTTGCCCAGATCAACCAACCGCGGTGTAGATGTTGTGTCGGTTTTGCCTGGCGGAAGAAGCGCCATGCGGCGGTTCTCGGGAGCCATTTCCAGCTGCAGCCGGTATTTATCCACTTCCACCTGGCTTTCGATCGTTTTTCGCGCCAGCAGGTAGCGCAGGTAGATAACCCATACGATCAGGGCCAGAAACACTGCCACGCCCCCCAGGACAACCCATTTGTATTTGATGATCGCGGTCACCCCGGCAGTGCCGATTTTCTGAAGCATGTTCGGCAACATCCAGACGGTCACGGCTGTCAGGAACGTGAGCGCGCCGATGACGAAGATATTGAACTGGCTCACCTTGCGAATCACCCGCTCGAAACGCGTTTCGGATTCGTCCGACGCGTTGGCGGGGTCCCCGGCATCACGCTTCCCGGCTTCCGGGTATACCAGCGCCATGTAGGCCCGCACGGCGAAACCGAAAAGGAGGATCGCTCCCACGGGAACGCCGACGGCTGCTGCAAACCAGGCCCGGAAAGGAAAGGGTTCCACGCTGGTGACCAGGCGGGTCTGGTGATTCTCCAGGGGGCCGAACGTCTTTTCGAAATAGTACTTATTGAAATCCGTTAACTGGGTCCCGTCCGCTTCATAGATCAAATCACCCCGGTCATTGAGTACCTGCAGGCGGGCTTCGCGGCCGCTGCGCATGGCGGCAATGGCAAAAATCTCCAGTTCGATCAAAAACAAACCCACCGCAATGAGGATAAAGACGGTCTTATTCTCGCGGATGACCTGCAGCATGTTGCTTGTTTCCGGCATTCTTTCTCCACTGGAGACATTATCGGGTTGTTAAGAATCCTGACCCGTGGGACCAGGCTTTGGATTGCCCCTTAAAGGGGCGTGCAACCAAGAAACGCTTTGCCGGCGTGGCCGGAGTCAGGGGATCAGGTTGAAGACCAGTCTACGCCAAGGCTACGCCAGGCAGGCATGAAGGCTGAAGAAAAACCTTAAACCCAATCTTCTCGAATTGATTGTATTGAAGACAAAAGCTGTGATGAATCAGATAAGCCCATGTTTTTATATTTTTTTATTGCTTTCACCTTCAGCCTTCAGCCTAAGCACCTGGGAACCCTTACCCCGGCATAACCAGCTATCTCTGACTCCCGGTAAGCGGGACAGGTCTATCCCTGAGGCCCAGGTTTTTTAGGACTAAAGAAACAAATTATTTAAATAACATAAGCTTATGGTAAGGTTCAAGCGTGAATACCATTCTTTTTAACCCTCCCAGCGAATCACCGGTTGACAGGTGTCCGCGTTCTGATACTAAACTCATCTGAAGCTACCTCAAAAAACGGATTTTGGTTCGAGGTCAAGGCGGGCGCTATATTCGAACCGGAGGAATACTATAGTATTTCGAGGATTTGAATTTAACGCCCAACGCCGAGATCGGGCCAAAAGACTTTTTTGAGATAGCTTCTAGATCAAACGCCACCCCTACGACAGGACAGATAAAATGAAAAAGGTCGTCATTTCCGTCCTCGGGCAGGACCGACCGGGGATCATTGCCGCGGTATCCGGGATTTTGTTTGCGGAAGGCTGCAACATTGAAAACGTGGATCAGACGATCCTCCAGTCGGAATTTTCAGGGATCTTTATTGCCGGCATACCGGTCGAAAGGGACTACGAGGATTTGCATAAACGCCTCCTTGACGGACTGCAGGACATGGGGCTGAATGTGTTTATCAAGCCACTGGATCACAGTCAGCCACGCCTGGAATTTGGCGAAAGTGAGCCCTTTGTCTATACGACCCGCGGACCGGATAAAAAGGGACTGGTCGCCTCCATCACCCGGATTATTGCCGATTACGGCGTCAATGTTACCAACTTACAGGCCGTCTTCCGGGGCAGCGACAATCCCAGCGACAATATCATGATCTACGAAGTGGATGTGCCGTCCGATGTGATCCAAAAAGATCTGCACGCCGACCTGCGCCGCACGGCCGAGCGGCTCGGACTGGAAATCAGTATCCAGCACCGTAAAATTTTTGAGGCGTTGAACAGAATTTGACAGGTTGTTTAGGCTGAAGGTAGAAGGCTGAAGTAAAACCTGCTTCTCAGGAGTCATCATGCTGAACGAACAAGAAGTATTATCCACCCTTGAGATGCTTAAAAATGAAAATCTGGATGTTCGCACCGTTACCCTGGGTATCAATCTTTTCGACTGCGCCAGCGACGATCCGCAGCGTTTTCAGGAGAATATCCGCCGCAAGATCACCGGTCTGGCCCAGAACCTGGTAGCCGTCTGTGATCAGGTTGGCGAAAAATACGGCATACCGGTGGTAAATAAACGTATTAGTGTCAGCCCCATTGCCGTGGCGGCCGCCCCTTTTCATCCGGATGACATGGTGGCCATTGCCGTTACCCTCAATGACGCTGCCGCAGCGGTCGGAGTAGATTTCATCGGCGGCTTTTCTGCGTTGGTACAAAAAGGAATCGCCCCCGGTGACGGAGCGCTGATCGAAGCCATTCCGCGCGCGCTGACGGAAACGGATAGGGTTTGCGCCTCGATAAATGTGGCCTCGACCCGGGCGGGTATCAATATGGATGCCGTCGTACGGATGGGCCGCATAATCAAAGAGGCGGCCGCTCTGACGGCTGACAGTGACGGACTGGCCTGCGCCAAGGTGTGCGTGTTTGCCAACATTCCCCAGGATATCCCGTTCATGGCTGGTGCTTACCTGGGCGTCGGTGAAGCAGACGCCGTGATCAACGTGGGTGTTAGCGGTCCCGGTGTGGTGAAAAAGGCCATTGACCGCTCCCTGGCGAACGACCCTGGGTTAAACTTGGGACATCTATCAGAAATTATAAAGAAAACTGCTTACAAGGTCACTCGGGTTGGTGAGCTTATCGGCCGGGAGGTGGCCGACCTGTTAAAGATTCGCTTCGGTGTGGTCGACCTGAGCCTGGCGCCGACCCCCAATGTAGGCGACTCCGTTGGGGAGATTTTTCAGAGCCTGGGGCTTAAAGGCATTGGCGTCCCCGGGACAACAGCCGCTCTGGCCCTCATCAATGACGCCGTTAAAAAGGGCGGCGCCTTTGCCAGTTCAAATGTGGGCGGACTCTCGGGTGCTTTCGTACCAGTCAGCGAGGACCTCAATATTTCCCGGGCCGCGGAGGATGGCTTGCTCACCCTGGAAAAACTGGAAGCCATTACCAGCGTATGTTCGGTGGGGCTTGATATGGTTGCCCTGCCCGGCGAAACATCGGCCGAGACGCTGGCCGGCATCATGGCCGATGAAATGGCCATCGGGGTCATCAATAAAAAAACCACGGCCACCCGCATCATTCCAGTGCCGGGTAAGAAGGCGGGCGAATATGCCCATTTCGGCGGCCTTCTCGGCCAAGCGGTCATTATGCCGGTCAACAATGAAAAATCTGAAAATCTCTTTATCAGGCGCGGGGGGCTGATACCGGCCCCGATACATAGTTTGAATAATTAAAAGGTTCCAAGGTTCAAAGGTTCCCGGTTCAGGGTTAAAAACCTTTGAACTCGATTTAACATTGAACATCGAACGTCCAACATCGAACGTCGAACTGAGGTCGCCTGCGGCGTCCAATCTATGATTTCTAAATCAATTAGTCCATCAGGGCCATTTTCGACGTTCGTTGTTCAACGTTCGATGTTGGAAGTTCAAGTTCTTCAATCCCTGAACCCTTGAACCCTGAACCTTTGAACCTATAACCCTTGAACCCTTATGTTTTTTTACAAATTCCTCGACATATTCTTCCTTGTTTTTCACACTTTGATTATTTTTTTTAACCTGTTCGGCTGGATGTGGCGAAAAACACGACGCGCGAACCTGATCGTATTGTTCATAACGGCTTTTTCATGGTTCGGGTTGGGGATCTGGTATGGATTCGGTTACTGCTTTTGTGTGGACTGGCACTGGCAGGTCAAGATGAAATTGGGAGAATACGATCTGCCGAATTCCTATATAAAATACCTTCTGGATAAACTTACGGGCCTTGACTGGAACGCCGCCCTGGTCGAGCCGCTTACATTTGTTTTCTTTTTTGCCGCCATCATTGCCTCGATTTTTTTCAATACCCGTGATTGGCTTCGAAGAAGGAAATCAGCTGCGCATCCAGCTGGCGGCAACCGTCATGACGACTCTAACGCTGAGGATTGACCATTATTGATATTTGTATAAAAGGGGAAAGATTAGGAAGGTAGATTTAGGATTAAACTGTAATTATAAAGGGCAGATTTTGGTTCGGGGCAAGGCCGCAGCGCTCTTGACGACCGGAGGCGTAGAGCTGCTACGTAGAGGATCGTCAAGAGCCGAGAACGCCGCAGTGGGTCGAAAGATGTCCCTTACAACTGGGCACTATTTAACGGTGAGTACCGGACATTCTGCCTTAAGAATCACGAACTGCGCACTCGATCCCATCAAGATCTTGCCCACCCGTGATCGTCTTTTGATCCCCACCACGATAAGCGCCACCTCATTTTCAGCGGAGAACGCCACAATATCCTCACCCGCACTGTTGCCCCGAATAAGCAGATGGGTGCTGCAGGTCACGCCCGCATCTTCTGCGGCAGACTTGACTTCCGCCAGTGTGGTTTCGGCAGCCCTGATCTCATCATTTTCTTCGGGGGTGCCGGTGGTCATGGAAGTCACGGCCATCAGTTCGCCGCCAAAGGCCTTGGCGTTTTTTATGGCCAATTGCAGGGCTTCTTTGGAAGTATTGGAACCATCTATTCCGACCAGAATTTTCATATCGATCTCCTTAAATTGGGGCACATTTTATCAGCTATTTCCGTCAATTCGCAGCCAGGTGGTTTTTTCCGCCTTAAAAAACCGGCGCTCAGGGCTAGGTCAGACATAGTTGGCTATGCCATAAAAGCAATATTCTCGCGCAGAGACGCAGAGACGTCTTCCTTCAGTGAAGAACCAAATGAACAGTCCAGCTCAGCTGGGAAACCACAAATTGTTTCCCGCTACGCGGGATTAAAACCAAAAAAGCATTTGATGCCCTTAGGTTAAAAAGGGTTTTCGCACACTAGTGCGTCGAAATTCTGGTTTAGCCTTTCTCTGCGGCTCCGCGTCTCTGCGCGCTGCCAGGTTCTAATTTTTGGTTATAGCAAAGCCCCTTTGAGGGACAACCCAAAACCTGGTACTATGACCAGGATCCTTTATGTAAACCAACGGGTTCGGTTTGCAAAGGGAGTATAAACCTGCCCCATTGACAATGCAATCCTTTTAACGCTTACCCCAGGTAGGTTTTCTTCGGCAGCCTTGGGGTTCTCCTGAAATGGTTGTCGTTCCGCCCGGTTTCGTGTATATCTTTGTAGATCTAAACACTTGCACCATCCCGGTCCAATTGAAGCCCCCGTATCGGAGCACAGTCATATCATTGCGTGCCGGGTTTCACCAGCTGCTTTCAGCACCCTTGGATGCAAACGCCATATCAGAAACGGAGATCCAATGTCAGTCAACAAATCCGGTGCCGGCCGCAAATTTCTATCCTTTATCATCTTCCTGCTCTTTGCAGGCCTGGTTGGGTTTTTGGTGTACGAATACAGTCCGCTGTTCAAGACCAGCCCTGAGGAAGACACGGCTGGTTCGCACAAGGTGGATAAAAGCGCCCTGATCGCCAATCTGGAAAAAAAGGTTCGGCGTATACCGGCCGAAAACATCGCCGCGAATCTCGACGGCTACCGGCGCCTGCTCAAACTGGCCCCCGGCAACATCCGCTACAAAAAGAAAGCCGACTACTACAGTGCCCGGCTCAAAGAGGCTGGGCCCGTGGATAAATCGAAATCCGGTGTAAGGCACTACATCAAGGTCGGCTACCCATCCCCCCGGGTTTTGGACCAACCCGATATTGGCCAGATGATAGGACGCGTCGAAGACGGCAGCCTGGTAGAAGTCCTGGAATCCATGGCAGTGGCCTCCGGCTCCTTGAAAACGACCTGGTACAAAATCCGTTTCGGGAAAACAACCGCCTGGCTTAGTCAACTTGGTACCACCGGTGATCTCATTGCCAAGACCGAACCTTTAAAGGAACCGGTTGCAGGGGGAAAAACGGACGGCGGTGCCAATCCCTGGGAGCGACTGGCCGCCACAATGATCGCTGACTATGGCGGCAAGATCATCTCTATTGACCGTTTGGACCTTACGGAGAGTCATTTTTCCCTCTACGACGGCATGAATCCGGAACAAGTTCGCCAGACCTGCGAGAATATCGGTTATTATATTCGCAACAGCACCGGTGAATCACCGGTTATCGTGGCTTTTATCGATCAAATCCCGGTTGCCCGGGCAGAACCGGCCGGGGCCAAGTATCAAGCAAAATTGATTGCCAAGTAAGGTTTCAGGCTTCGCTTGAGGCTATGCCCGGCGGGAGGGTATCGCCTTCACGGGTTGCAGGTGTTGGCCCCGGGCCCGGAACCTTGAACGGGGGAACCTATACTCGTGTTTGATTCCGGAATCACGCTTATCAGTTGGCTGCAGCAGTTCAGCCCGGCCATGGATCCTCTCTTTAAGGCCCTTACATTTCTGGGCGATGAGGCCTTTTTCCTCGTCTCCCTGCCTTGTATATACTGGTGTCTAAATAAAAAAATCGGAGCCCGGTTGAGCGTCCTCTTTTTGTCTTCCGCCTACATCAACATGGTGGCCAAGATCATGGCGGACCTGCCGCGTCCGTTTGATTACAGTTCGGCGATCCAACCCCTGGTAAAGGCCGCGGGCGGCGGCTTCCCCAGCGGGCACACCCAGGGGGCCGTTGTGTTCTGGGGGTATCTGGCCTTTTGTTACCCGAACACCTTTTTTCGTTGCCTAGCCGGATTTCTAGTCCTGGGGATCCCACTATCCCGGGTCTACCTGGGCGTTCATTTTCCGATCGACCTGGTTGGCGGATATCTGATCGGTATGGTTTTGTTGTTCGGTTTTATCAAGGGTGAATCCCATTTTGCCCGCTGGAAGGACACCATCGGTTTTGGCGGCTTGCTGACAGTATCCCTTTGCCTGCCGGCCCTGCTGGCGTTTCTTTTTTCCGAAGAAAAAACAGCGGTTGCCGCCATGGCCGCCCTTGCCGGTCTGGGCGTTGGTTTTATATTGGAAGAGCGGTATCTTGGATTCGAGACCGCCCAAACCTACGGCCGCAAGGGGGCCGTTTTTTCTGCCGGGATAGCCGTCTTTGCATTAATTTACATTGGCCTGAAAGAAGTGTTTGCCGGCCTGGAACCGGCCGCCTTGTTCCGGTATATCCGTTACGGCCTGGTTGGCCTCTGGGGCGGCGTGGGAGCACCCTGGCTCTTTTTACGTTTAAAATGGAGTGCCTATGAAAGCAATCGTTGATCTCTGCGTCGTGCCCATTGGTGTCGGGGTGTCTGTCTCCAAATACGTCGCCGCCTGTCAAGAAGTACTTCAAAAAGCAGGCCTGGATTATAGTCTGCACGCCTATGGAACCAACATCGAGGGCGATTGGGATGCCGTGTTTGCGGCGGTCAAAGCATGTCACGAAACCGTACACGCGCTGGGCGCCCCGCGCATCACCACAACCTTGAAGGTCGGCACCCGTATCGATCGAGATCAGAGTATGGACGACAAGATTGAAAGCGTCAGGGAGAAACTCGATGGGTAAGAAGGCCTTTCCGGTGACACCCGGGATTCGCGCCCTGCGCCAGGCCAACATTCCGTTTACGGTTTACCGGTACCCGTACACAGATAAAAGCGGGGCGCGGCAGGCCGCCGCCGCCCTTGGCCTCGCGGCCCATGTCGTTGTCAAAACGCTGGTATTTCAAGACGAGCACCAAAACGGCCTGCTGGTGCTGATGCATGGCGATGCCCAGGTGTCGGCCAAGCAACTGGCCCGACAACTCCAAACCAAACAGGTGATTCCCTGTGATACCGGTCTGGCCATGAAGCTGACCGGCTATAAAGTCGGCGGCATCAGTCCATTTGGAACCAGACACCCCCTGCCCGTCTATGCGGAGTCATCAATTTTTGATTTGGAAACTATCTACATTAATGGCGGCAAGCGGGGGCTCCTGGTACAGATAGACCCGACCTGCCTGAAAGCTGTATACAAAGCAACGCCGGTAGCCGTAGCTCTGCCCCTTTGAACAGAAAAGGAGGAACAATGGCCATCTATCTCGTTCAGCACGCCGAGTGCCTGCCCAAAGATCAGGACCCCCGAAAAGGCCTGTCCGAACTGGGGACAGCCAATGCAAAACGAATTGCCGAAGTGGCCGCAGGATACAACGTGCCAGTAACGAAGATCTTGCATAGCGGCAAAAAGCGCGCCCACCAGACGGCTGAGATATTTTCCAGCTTTCTCGCACCACCTGAAGGCGTGGCGGCGGCAGGAGGTATCAATCCGCTGGATGACGTTGTCCCCTTTGGCGACCAGTTGGAAAGTGATGCAAATGTCATGATTGTGGGGCATCTGCCCTTTATGGAAAGGTTGACTGCTTACCTGATTACGGGTTCACCGGAAAAACCGGTTTTTAAATTCCAGAATGCGGGGATTGTGTGTTTGGATCGGCACCCGGATTCGGGTTCTTGGGTGATTAAGTGGGGGCTTATGCCGAACATCCCCTGATGTCCGTTCACAGGCGGCATCTTCTTGCCCGGCATAGCCATCGGCGACGACGGGTTGGCCCAGAGCGGCGTTTGCCCCTTTTTTGCATTCCTCGATGTAGAACACCTACACCTGCGGATGCAAGAATAGCGGCGGCCTTCCGTCTTCGCCCTTAGGCTATGACGGACGCGTGCTCGGAACCAAAATGTACCGCCTGTGAACCGATCAAAATCAGTTTTCACCTGCATGTCTTTGCGAGGATTGAACCGCCGGCATGAAACTGAAATGGAAAATTCCGCTATTTTTAGCCTTCCTCTGCCTGGTCGGTCTGGCAGGGATCTACATCTATGTTCTCACTTACGACTTCAATCGTTTGAAACCGGATATCATCTCCGTCGTCAAAGACGCCACCGGCCGGGAACTGTCCATTGCGGGGGACATCAACGTCTCCGTCGGGCTGACACCGATGCTGGTCATCGAAAATATAGCCCTCCAGAATGCGCAGTGGGGCTCGCGTCCGCAAATGCTGCAAATCAAGCGATTCGAAATGCAACTGGCCCTGCTGCCTTTGTTCTCAGGCACCCTTGAGGTACGCCGGGCTGCTTTGATCGATGCGGATTTTTTCGTTGAGGTGAATCGCAAAGGTGCCCTGAACCTGCCCGATTTGGATACGGGCCCGCCGGAACCACAACCTGATTCGGATGACCGCCTCTTCCTGCCGGAGATTGCCCTCAAGGACATACGCATCGTCAACAGCCGCCTATTGTACAAGGGCCGTCTGGCGCGACGGCCGCTCCGCCTGCAGCTCAACCGCTTGAAACTCAAGTCCGTCAGTCCGGAGGGCTCCTCCCGGATAGACCTCACCGCAAGGTATAACCAGCAGCCCCTGTCCGCCACAGGCACCCTGGGCTCTCTGGAGGGCTTGCTCGATGCGGAAAAATCCTGGCCCCTGAACCTTACGGTTAATACCGTGGGGGCCAAATTGGCCCTCGACGGCACCATTTTAGATGTATTTAAGGCCCGCGGAATAAACCTTGACGTCAAACTCGTCAGCCGGAACATTTCTAAAACAGCCGGTGCTGCCGGTATCGACATCACCTATAAAACGGATGCCCGCCTCTCCGGCCGTCTTTCCGGAAGTCTGGATGAAGCCCTTAAATTAAGCCAACTGAACCTGCACACCGGACGGAATGATCTGCAGGGTTTCGTGCTGGCTAAATTGAAGGGCGGCAAACCCTATTTCAATGTTACCGTGACCTCCGACCGTCTCGACCTGCGTCCCACTAAAAAGAAGAAAACAACGGGGGCCAAACTGGCAAAAAGCAGGATATTTTCTTCCAAGCCTTTTCCGGTGGGTTGGATGCGAAAGGCCGATGCCGATGTGGGTGTCCGTATAAAACGCTGCTTGCTGGCCAGATCAGCCCTGCAGGACCTCAAGCTCAACCTGGCCTTGAAAAATGGCCGCCTGACAGTCAAACCAATTACAGCTATCGTCGGTTCCGGGAAACTACGGGCCAATTTAGCCCTGCGGGAAATCAAGCGCAAATGGATCCTGCGGGCCGATCTCGATGTACGCCGTTTGAACGCAGGACGGATGCTCAAGGAGCTTGACATTACAAATGCCCTGGAGGGGAAGATCGATATCAATGCTGCCTTGTCAGGCAGCGGCCGTTCTCCGAAGCAACTCATGGCCGGAATCAATGGGCATGTGCGCCTGATCATGGGTAAGGGCCGGTTTGACAATCGGCTTATAGGGGTGTTGGGCGGTGACCTGCGGGCCGGCCTATTTCAGTTGTTGAATATCGGCGGCAAATCGGAAGAGCTGACCGAGATCAACTGCCTGGTGACCAGATTCGACGCGGTCGACGGAATGGCCACCTCCCGGGTCCTGGTGGTGAATACCGGCGCCTTGATGGCTATGGGCAAAGGCACCATTAACCTCAAAACCGAAGAAATCGATATCTCCATCAAACCCATTCCGCAAAAAGGCGTCGGAGCCGAAGGCGTTGGCAAAATCAGCTTAAGCCTGGGCAGTCTGGCCAAGCCTTTCAAGCTGGGCGGAACGCTGGCCAATCCTGAATTGGCCGTTGATGCCAAACACGCAGCCCTTACCCTTGGCAAGGCATTTGGCGGTTTTGCACTTTTCGGCCCCTTCGGTCTGGCCGCGCTGCTGATCGATGGGGATACAAGCAAAAAAGATCTGTGCGCAACCGCCAAGGCAATCGCCCTGCAAAAACAAAAGGCCCCACCAAAAAAGAAGGCATCATCAAAATCCTCCCGTAAAAAAAAGGCACCCGCGTCCGGTACGTTTATGGATGGTTTGAAAAAGTTGTTCAAGTAGACGGCGTTCTCTCCCGCTGACGCGGTCGCCGGATTCAGGTGATCAGGCTGAAGACTGAAGGCTGAAGAAAAACCTTAAACCCAGTCTATCCGAAATGATGATATTGGAACCAACGACGGCAATGGATCCGACGTTCCTTGGGGCTTATGGTTATTTTAGTGCTTTTACCTTCAGTCTTCAGACTTCAAACTTTAAACCTGAACAACTTTTCTCTGTCGACATCATGGTATAGTTGGGATATATAATTAAATTCAAATGGTTTCGCTTAGAATCGCGATGACCGGCCAAACGTTACCGGATCGGATGGAGAGGAGTTCGACGGATGTCAAAATGCCCCTGCGGTGCTGTGGGTAGCTATGCAAACTGCTGCGGCCCTTTCATCAAAGCAGAAAAAAAGGCCCCCACGGCAGAAGCCTTGATGCGGTCGCGGTATACCGCGTATACCAAAACAGCGATCGATTACCTGATCGCCACTACCCACCCCGCCAAGCAGGATAGTTACGATGCCGATTCCATGCGCAAGTGGTCGGAAGAAGCCCAGTGGCAGGGACTGGAAATCATAGAAACCGTCGCCGGCGGGGAGAACGACGCCGTCGGTACAGTGGAATTTATCGCCCGGTATGCGGAAGCCGGGGAAAATCGCGAACATCACGAGATAGCGGAATTCAAAAAGGTTGACGGCTGCTGGTATTTCTTTGACGGCCAAGCACCGCGCCCGGCAACCTTTGTACGTTCAGAGCCCAAAATCGGCCGCAATGCCCCCTGTCCCTGCGGCAGTGGCAAAAAATACAAGAAGTGCTGCGGCCGCTAACCCAAGGAGATACGAGATGTCGGCTGTAAGGGAACTCTCGCAAAAGGTCGTTCGTTACCTCAATGCGGACATCTGGCGTATCAATATTGATGACCTGCCGCGCTACCAGGCGTTGCTTGTCAAGATCATGCGGATCGGCATTCTTTCCGTGCGCGGGTTTGCCAGGGACGGGTGTTTTTTAAGAGCTTCCGCCCTGACCTTCTATTCTCTGCTATCCCTGGTACCGGCCGCCGCCATGGCCTTCGGCATCGCCAAAGGATTCGGATTTGAGCGCCTGCTGGAACGCAAACTTATACAAGATTTCGAAGCCCAGCGGGAAGTGGTTCTCAAAGTAATTGCCTTTGCCCAGTCCTTTCTGGAGAATACCCAGGGCGGGCTTATTGCCGGGATCGGGGTGGTGGTCCTGCTGTGGACGGTCCTGAAAGTCCTGTCGCACATCGAAGACGCCTTTAACCGGATATGGGAAGTTTACCAGAACCGTAGCCTGATACGTAAATTCAGTGACTATCTGTCCCTCTTGTTCATCGGTCCGGTACTGATCATTATGTCGAGCAGCTTGACGGTTTTTATTACCACCCAGGTGACTGAAATCATATACCGCATCTCTTTTCTGGGACATGTCAGCTGGTTGATTTTCAACGCCTTGCAACTGATCCCTTACGGTATCATCTGGGCCCTGTTCACGTTCGTCTACATGGTCATGCCCAACACCCAGGTTAAATTTACCTCCGGGATCGCGGCCGGGATCGCGGCCGGCACCATGTACCAGTTTGCCCAATGGTTCTATATCGCCTTCCAGGTGGGCACGGCCCAGTACAATGCCATTTACGGCAGCTTCGCCGCCCTGCCCCTGTTTCTTATCTGGCTTCAGATCAGTTGGTTCATTGTGCTCTTCGGGGCCGAAATATCGTATGCCTGCCAGCATGTGGCTGATTTTGAACACGAACCCGATTTTTCAAACATCAGCCCCCATTACAGTCGCGTCCTCACCTTGCTGGTGGCCCAGCGGGTGGTAAAAAACTTCGCTGCCGGCCGTCCGCCGCTGTCGGCCGTTGACTTGTCGCACAGTGAAAAAATGCCCATTCGCCTGGTCAGACATATTCTGTATTCCCTGGTTGCCAGCAAGGTGATTAGCCGGGTGCCTATTGATAATTCCGGTGATTTTGCTTACCAGCCGGCCGCTGATATCGGCTATTTTTCATTGACCTATGTCGTCGATGCACTGGAAAAAACGGGCGTCAATTCCCTGCCGATAGCCACCACTCCCGAGCTCGAGGCCATTTCACAAAGCTTGCAGAAATTCGATGAAACCCTGCAACAATCCGACAGCAACCGACTGTTAAAAGACATTTGACATGTTTCTGCCTACAACCAGAGCGGAGTGCCGCGAGCGCGGCTGGGAGCAGCTCGATATCATCCTGGTATCCGGCGACAGTTACATCGACAGCCCCTATATGGGAACGGCCTTGATCGGGAAATTTCTCGTTTCTCACGGTTTCCGGGTCGGCGTCATTGCCCAGCCCGACACCCAGGGCCCCGGCGATATCACCCGTCTGGGTGAACCGTTGCTCTGGTGGGGCGTCTCCGGGGGCAGCGTGGACTCCCTGGTGGCCAATTACACGGCCGTCCAAAAACGACGCAGATCCGACGATTTTACACCCGGCGGAACCAACGACCGGCGCCCTGACCGGGCCGTGATCAGTTACGCCAACCTTATTCGCAAGCATTTTAAAAAAACGGTCCCCATCGTCCTGGGCGGCATCGAGGCCAGCTTGCGTCGGATCTCCCATTACGACTACTGGTCCAACAGCGTGCGGCGGTCGATCCTCTTCGACGCCCGAGCAGACCTGCTGGTGTACGGCATGGGAGAAACCGCGGCCCTTGCCATTTCCCGGAGACTGCAGCGTGGCGCGTCGACCGACGACATTCCCGGCGTCTGCTACATCTCAAAAACCGCGCCGCCGGATTATATCGAACTGCCCGCCCATGCTTCCGTAAAGGCCGACAAAGGCCTTTTTACCCGGATGTTCATCGCGTTTTATGACAACAACGACCCCCTGACGGCCCGAGGGCTGTATCAACGCCAGGATACCCGCTACCTTGTCCAGAATCCACCGGCCCCGGTGCTGACCCAGACTGAGCTCGATGCGCTCTATGATCTGGAGTTTGAGCATGACCAGCATCCATTTTATGCCCGCCAGGGACCTGTCCGGGCCCTGGACACCATCCGCTTTTCCATAACGACGCACCGGGGATGCCACGGAGAGTGTAATTTCTGCGCCATTGCCGTTCACCAGGGACAGACCGTGCGTTGGCGCAGCGCGTCATCCATCCTGAAAGAAGCCCGCGAACTTTCCACGCGGCCGGACTTCAACGGCATTATCCGGGATGTAGGTGGCCCCACCGCCAACATGTACGGTTACGAGTGCAAAAAGAAATTGAAAAAGGGATGCTGCCCGGATAAACGTTGCCTGTTCCCGGAAATTTGTCCGCAGATGCCGGTCGATCACGAACCACAGACCCGTTTGCTTAAAAAGCTGGCGGCTTTGCCCGGCATTAAAAAAGTATTTGTTGCCTCGGGGATCCGTTACGACCTGATCCTCGCTGATAAGGCCGCCGGTGATCACTATTTGCAGGCGCTGGTGAACCGACATGTTTCCGGTCAACTAAAAATTGCCCCTGAGCATATGGCGGACCACATATTGGCGCTCATGGGTAAACCTTCCAATGCCGGGTTGGTCGAATTCAAACAGCGCTTCGACCGCCTGTCCGCCAGCGCGTGCAAACGACAGTTCCTGACCTATTACTTCATAGCGGCGCACCCCGGCTGTAGCCTGGCAGACATGCGCGAACTCGGCGGGTTTGCCCGTCGTCATTTGAAATTGAACCCGGAACAGGTCCAGATATTCACCCCCACGCCATCCACCTTTGACACCCTGATGTACTATACCGGCCGCGATCCCTTTACCGGCCGGAAGGTGTACGTAGAGAAAGCAACTCGGGGCAAAACAGACCAGAAAGAAGCCCTGTTAAAAAAAACCAAGACCGGGGCAAAAAGGTCCCGGAGGGGCAAATCAAAACCTATAGCGAGCTAGCGTACAAACGGTGGGAAGAACTAAAGTCCTTTTCTGAAACCGCATGAATTATCTTTACCGGCAAGAAAACCGATATTTTGCCCAGGTCGCGCCCGGTCTGGAAGCGGCGGCATCAGCCGAATTGAGCACCCTGGGTGCCAAGGCGGTCGAGCCCCAGACTACGGGGGTTGCTTTTTCCGCTGGTCAGGCGGCTCTGTATCGGTGCAATTATGAAAGCCGCCTGGTCAGCCGGATTCTGGCGCCCCTGATCGCCTTTGCCTGCGATTCTGAAGACGACCTATACCGACAGGCGGCCGGCCTGCAGTGGACCGACTTTCTCAAGCCCCATCAGACCTTTGCGATTTATGCCACCCGGTCAAAGGACAGCCCGCTGCAGCATACCGGATACAGTGCCCTCAGACTCAAAGACGCGGTGGCGGACTTTTTTCAGCGTAAGCGGAAACAGCGCCCCAATGTGGATAAACGCAACCCGGATGTTTGGATCAATGTACACAGCGACCACCGGCAGGCAACCATCAGTATCGACACATCCGGGGGGTCCCTGCACAAGCGGGGCTACCGCCGCAAAAGTGTTGCCGCGCCCATACAGGAAACTGTGGCGGCCGCCATATTGCACTTCAGCCGGTGGGACGGAACCCGCCCGCTCTACGATCCCATGTGCGGGTCCGGCACCCTTCTGACGGAGGCCCTGATGCGGCAGTGCAACATCCCGGCCGGTTTTCTCAGAAAACGGTTTGGGTTCGAGATCCTGCCCGATTACAACCCCCGCTTGTGGCAGCGTACCAGGACAGCCGCCGAGCGCCGGATTACACCCCTGCCAACCGGGTTGATCAGCGGCAGTGATCAATCTGAGGAGGCTGTCGCTGCCGCGCGTGCCAACAGTCGGATCCTGCCCTTCGGCAACCGCATCGCCCTGCGCCGCAATCGCTTCCAGCAGATTGGGGGGGGATTGCCCGGCCACCTTGTCGTCTGTAATCCGCCCTATGGCATACGGTTGGAAAACCGTACCTCTGTTGCCGGACTCTACCGTCATTTTGGTGATTTTCTCAAACAAAAATGCCGTGGCGCCACGGTTTACGTGTACTTCGGTGAACACCACATGGTCAAACACTTAGGACTGAAGCCGGCCTGGAAAAAACCAATTAAAAACGGAGGTCTTGACGGCAGGCTGGTTAGGTATGATGTTTACTGATGTCTCATTTTTGCATTTGATCGAGCATATTTGGGCGCGTATTCAATAAAATGGTTCTTATCTCATGTACTAAATAGTATAATCGAAATCGTTCGCTTGATTATATGGTTCAAAGATTGTATTGCGATCCTGATTTCGATAGCGATACGAAGCACTTGAAAAGGCACCAAAAAAACGGCGTTGATCTTAACGAAGGGGATCAGTCAGCCGGATAGTGGCAAAGCAAGCGCATAAAAAACTTCCCCAAAATCATTACATGCTCCCTGATCTGACAAAACGCAAAACACTCGATATCGGCGTAATTTCCGATACCCACGGCAGCCTGGGGGCCCGAGCGCGTGATGCCCTTGGTCGTGCGGACGTGATCCTCCACGCCGGGGACTTCGATACCCCTGAAGTTCTGGACCAGTTGGAAAAACTGGCCCCGGTCATGGCTGTGCGCGGCAACATGGATTACGGCAGCTGGGCGAACTCCCTACCGGTGAGCGACCTGATTGAATTGGGCGGTGTATATCTGTACATGTTGCACAACTTGAATGCTCTGGACCTGGATCCGGCGGCCGCGGGCGTTCAGGTTGTTGTCAGCGGCCACACCCATCAGCCGGCGGCGCTACGGTCCAACGGCATTCTTTTCCTCAATCCGGGCAGCCCGACCTCACCGCGATATGGCAGTGAACCCTCCGTGGCGATGCTGCGTTTGAACCAGGGCGGCATTCGCTATCAATTTATTGAGGTTGAATAAGCCATCATGGCCCAGAGGATACGCAAAGTCAGGCTGACGACTGTGGCGGGTATCTGCTGCACTTTCCTGTTTTTTGGTCTGCTCGGGCTCCGGCTTGGTCTTTTTGAAGAAAACCGGCCGGCCCCGCTACCCATCACCCGGAAAACACCCGCTACCTACACCTGGTTGGAGATTTTCCAGGAATCGGAAAAAATCGGCTATTCTCATCGCCGGGTCCTCCCCCGGGATGGTGGCTACCGCATTTCGGAAACCACCTTCATGCGCATCAACACCATGGGAATGGTACAGGACATCAACCTGCTTACAAAGGGGGTTTTGACCAAGGATATGAGCTTGTCCGCATTTGACTTTGAATTGAAGTCCAGTCGGTTCAATTTTAAAGCCAGCGGAAAGGTCGGATCGAACGAAATTGAGCTGGTTGTCAATGGCCAACCATCAAAGATGCCCGTCAAGACACCCCTCTACCTGACGGCCGGTATATTTGATGCCGTTTCAGCCGTTGACATCAAGATTGGCGAAACCCGGACCTTCAACATTTTCGACCCCGCATCCATGAGCCAGCGTCCGATCAAGGTTACCTTCACCGGCATGGACAAGCTAAAGATATTGGACGAAATCATCCACACACGCAAGCTGGAAACCGATTTCATGGGGGCCAAACACACGGCCTGGGTTACGCTCACCGGTGAAATCGTGCAGGAAACCGGGCCACTGGGCATCACCTTGAAGAAATCCGACGCCAGCCGTGCTTTCCGGAACATTACCACACATACCCGCGATCTTACGCGGCTGGTATCCGTCGATGCCGGCCGAAAAATTGAACATCCTGAAAAGATTATAAAAATTGCCTACAAAGTTGATGGGCTGGCCCAACTGCCCGATCTGGTGGGTGGGCGCCAGTACCTCGCGGAAAACAGTTTGTCCATTGTGCGGGAAGATCACCCGGCGGCCACCCGTGTCCCGGACTTGGATCCGGGCGACTTTCTGTCCCCATCCCCATTTGTGCAATCCGAACATCCCCGGATTGTATCCCTGGCGCGCGAGCTGGTCCCCCAACCCTCAGCCGCGCGGGACAAAGTGGTCCGTATCAAAGATTGGCTCTTCACCGAAATTGAAAAACGTCCCGTCATTTCTGTTCCCAATGCACTGGAGACATTGGAGAACAAGATGGGCGACTGTAACGAGCATGCGGTCCTCTTCGCGGCCCTGGCCCGGGCGTCCGGGGTACCGGCAACCATTGAGGCCGGCCTTGTCTATCTGAACGACCGGTTCTACTATCATGCCTGGAATGCTGTCTATTTGGATCGGTGGATAACAGTGGATGCCCTCATGGACCAGTTCCCCGCCGATGTGACCCATATCAGACTGACTCGCGGGGGACCGGACAGCCAGCTTGATCTCATGGGGGTTATTGGGAACGTAAACCTGGAAATAGTTGATATTCAATATGATTAAACTGGAAAATCTCACCAAACGTTATGGCCCGACCCACGCTGTCGAGGCACTCAACCTGGAGGTTCCAGATGGTGAATTGTTTGGATCTATCGGCCCCAACGGCGCCGGTAAAACAACAACCATCCGCATGATCGGGGGCCTACTGGCGCCCACCTCCGGCAAGGTTATCATCGATGGGGTCGACATTGCCGCGGATCCGGTCGGGGTGAAACGCAAAATCGGTCCTATTCCGGACCGACCGTTTTTATATGAAAAACTGACCGGCACTGAGTTTTTGCGCTTCACGGCGGACCTTTTTGAACTCAATCAGAACGAATTCCTTGCCAAATCAAAGGAATTGTTGAATTTATTCGGTCTTTGGGACCGTGCCAATGAACTGATCGAGGCCTATTCCCACGGTATGAAACAGCGGCTTATCATGTCCGCCGCCCTGCTGCACGATCCGCGCCTGCTGATCGTTGATGAGCCCATGGTGGGGCTGGATCCCCGGGGCATCAAAATGGTCCGCAATCTTTTTCGCCGCCTGGCCGAGACCGGCGTGACGGTTTTCATGTCAACCCACACCCTGTCGCTGGCTGAGGAGATCTGTGACCGTATCGGCATTATCAACAACGGAAAACTGATCGCCACCGGAACCATCGTGGAATTGCAAAGTGCCGCCCGGCTCGGGCAGGCCAATCTGGAACAGGCCTTCCTTGAACTTACTCAAGAACAGGCTCTGGAGGAAACCAACAACTGATATCGTTTAGCTTAACGGCTTACTGGAACCCAATCTATGCATAAAGTGCTGGCATTGATAAAACCCCGGTTGCTCTCATTTCGCAACTCCGGCGGAGAAAATGGAAAACGGGGCCGACTCACTCTTTTCGGAGCCATCGGCTCGATATTCTGGATCGGTATTTTTGCCATCACTTACCGGGTTCTGAGCTATTTTCAGGGGGTAAAAGGATTTGGCGACATCCTGGCCTACAAACTGTTGTCCATGGTCATTCTGACGTTTTTTTCACTCTTGGTGTTCAGCGCTATTTTAACGATCCTTTCCAAACTCTACCTCAGCAAGGATCTGATGCTGGTCCACAGTTTGCCGGTTTCCGCCGAGACCATTTTCATGGCCCGCTGGATAGAAAGCACCGCTGATAGTGCCTGGATGGTCATCATCTATACGATCCCGGTGTTTTTGAGCTACGGCATCGTGTACGAAGCGGGGTTACTTTTCTATGCCGATATTATCTTGACCCTGATCCCCTTGTGCATCAGCGCATCCGCCTTCAGTGCTCTGCTGGTGATGCTGGCGGTCATGATCCTGCCGGCCAGCCGGGTCCGCAGTATATTCGTATTTCTCGGTATCGTCGTGCTGATTGTGCTCTACGTAACCTTTCGGATGCTCAGGCCCGAACGCCTCGTCGACCCGGATGCGTTTACCTCCGTCATGGCTTACCTGCAATCACTGAGCACTCCGGCGTCCCCCCTGCTTCCCACGACCTGGGCTTTCGACAGTCTAAAAGCGGCATTGACCGGTCAAACGGGCAGTACCTTTTTTCACAACGGCCTAGCCTGGAGTTTTGCCGGGTTTATCCTGTTTATTCAACTGTTGTTTGCCCGGGCCGTTTACTACAGCGGTTTTTCCAAAACCCAGGCCGCCATGATCCGGCTGTATGAAACCCAGGGGCAAATGCTTTACAGGGTGTTCTCGTTCCTGCGGGGCCCGGCCCGGGCCTTTGTCGTCAAGGAGTTGAAAACGTTCTGGCGTGATCAAACCCAATGGTCGCAACTTTTCTTGATTGCCGCCTTGATCGTGATCTACCTTTACAATTTTTCCGCTCTGCCGCTGGAGAAATCCCCGGTCAAGACTATCTATCTTCAGAATCTGTTTTCGTTTCTCAACATGGCCCTGGCCGCCTTTGTCCTGACGGCCATCACCGCGCGTTTCGCATTTCCCAGCGTGAGTATCGAGGGCAGCTCTTTCTGGATTGTCCGTTCAAGTCCCATAAAGATAAGCACCCTGCTCTGGATAAAATTTAGCATTTACCTGGCACCGCTCATACTCCTGTCGGAGATTTTGATCGTGGCCACCAATATCCTGCTCAACGTGACGCCCTTCATGATGGTGCTGTCGGTTATCACCCTGTTTATCATGACCCCGGGGATCATCTCCCTGGGTATCGGTCTTGGGGCGGCTTACCCCAATTTTGCCTCTGAAAATCCAGCCCAGACCGTAACCGGTTTCGGGGGCCTGATGTTCATGATCTACTCGGCCGGTTTCATCGGCCTGGTGACCATTCTGCAGGCCGGGCCGGTCTACTCAATCTTCATGGCCGGTATTCGCAACCAGGCGATCACCCCTCTTCAGTGGACCTGGATTATCGTATCTTTTGCCCTGGTGGTTCTGGTCTGCGGATTGGCCCTGCTGCTGCCCATGAAATTCGGCATCGCCAGATTGGCCGCCCAGTCGGCCGGCAAGATGTAGCCGAATTGATTAGAGGTTGGCTCAAAAATAGGATGTTGGTTGCGGTCCCGTCTATTCATCCATCGTGACAAGCTACTACGGAGGACATGCCATCAGCGAACTTCCCGCTTCGCTTTACAAGCTATGCAGGATTAGTCTATATTAAAAATTCGGCCTGAAAGGCAAGCAAGGCTCTCAACAGAGTTTATCAGCCGTAGCTTGAACGCAGCCTGAAGATTGAGCCAATCCGTCGTCGCCAACAGGCTATGCGGGACATGGAGACATTTATAAGGTAGCATCTAGTTGACTCCAGTGGCCTTGTTGTGCTTTTCTATGTCTATGGGTGGATTCTTTATCGGTGCTAATAAATAGTGTATATTGCATGATAACAGGACATTATCGATGACTACCGATTCCAGGCAGGCTTACGGCTGGAGTAGTGGCAATGACCAGTCACTCCATGATAAAATCCGGGACGACCTGAAACTGGCGTTGCGCAACAAGGATGCATCATCCCGGGATACCCTGCGCCAGATTCTTTCCGAGTTCCCCAATTTAACCGTGCCGATTGTGCTGGAAAGCGGGAAAAAGACAACCCGTGTGAAAAAACCGGATGAAATCACCGATGATGACATCCTGGATATTATTCGCAAACTGGTCAAATCCGAAAAGACCGTCTTGCAGTATCAGGATTCGCAAAGTTCCGCCTATCTCGAACTGCTCGAGAAGTACCTGCCCCGCATGGCCTCGGAAAATGAAATTAAAGCCTGGATCGAAGCCAACATCGATTTTTCCCAGTTCAAGAACGCCATGCAGGCCATGGGGCCGGTGATGAAACATTTCGGGAAACTGGCGGACGGCAATCTCGTCAAACAAATTCTGCAATCACGGTAAACGGATCTGATTTGGAAACAATTGATATAGAATACCGGTTCAAACTTTCCGGAAATAAGGTAGAATCGTTTCAACTGCACTTGGACCCCAAAACGGTCGAACTCATCCGTCCGGAAGACAACCACCTGCCGGACTGGACGCGCCTCGATTTCCACCAATGCCCTAACTGCCCAATGAGTAGCGACAAGGCCCCTCATTGTCCGGCCGCAGTTAGCGTGGTGGATGTTGTCCGCAGCTTTGATGGCGTGGCGTCTTTCGATGAAATCGTCGTGGAGATTTTCACTTCGGAACGACACCTTATTCAGCCGACGTCTGCCCAGCAAGGCATCAGTTCCTTGATGGGCCTGCTGATCGCTGCCAGCGGCTGCCCGCGCAGTGCTTATTTCAAGCCCATGGCCCGCTTTCACCTGCCCATGGCTCAGCCGGAGGAGACCATTTACCGGGCCACCACCATGTACCTGCTGGCCCAGTATTTTCGTAAGCAGGCCTATCAGGATTACGAAATGGGTCTGGAAGGGCTGGCATCCATCTACCGCAATATGCAGATTGTCAACAACTACATGGCTGACCGCATCCGGGCCGCCAGCGAAACCGATTCATCGGTAAATGCGCTTATCTTGCTGGATATGCACGCAAAAACATTAACTTATACCATAGACGACTACCTCGAAGAACTACGGGATATGTTTTCTGCTTATTTTATTTGACTGGCCTAATATAGGTCGTATAGCTTAGGGTCACCAATAATTGCCTTTTTGTTCGATTTCTGCGTTACATTGAAATCTCAATCCTCGAAAGATTGAAAATATTCCTCCGGTTAGAATTTCAATGTGCCTCGAACTCAAACAAAAATCCTAATCATTAAAAGGACCATTAAGCGGTACTGAACCCGGTCCAGATGAAAACACTGGTCGACAAACTGAAAGCCTGTACGATCTGCCCCCGTAAATGCGGTGTCAACCGCCTCGCGAATGAGCTTGGCCATTGTAAAACCGGCCGTCAGGCGATTGTCTGCAGTTTTCATCCACATTTCGGCGAAGAACCGGAACTTGTCGGCAGCCACGGATCCGGCACAATCTTCTTCTCCTATTGCAGCCTGCTCTGTAATTTTTGCCAGAACTTCGAAATCAGTCACCTGGGTGATGGCCGCGAGGTAAGCGACGGGGAACTGGCCAGCATGATGCTGGAACTCCAACACATGGGATGCCACAATATCAATCTGGTAACACCGAGCCACGTGGTTCCCCAAATCACGGCCGCCTTGCAGATCGCCCGCGATAAAGGACTGCGGCTGCCGCTGGTGTACAATTCCAGCGGTTACGATCGGGTCAGCACCCTGAAGTTGCTCGACGGCCTGGTGGACATCTATATGCCGGACTTTAAATTCTGGTCCGCGGACATTGCTGCTAGAACATGCAACGCGCCGGATTACCCCGAGGTGGCTCGCAGGGCGATTGCCGAAATGTACAGACAGGTAGGTACGTTGCAAACGAATCCGGCCGGCGTTGCCCGCCGGGGTCTGCTCATTCGCCACCTCGTTTTACCCGAGGATCTAGCCGGTACACGGGAAATAGCGCGATTTATCGCAGAAGAACTCGCCCCGGATACCTATGTGAATATTATGCCCCAATATAGGCCATGCGGCCTGGCCCACCAAACCAAGGGGTTGGATCGCAGATTGACGGCGAGTGAATACCTGGCAGCGATTAAGATTGCCCGAGATCAGGGGCTCACCCGAATAAGCAGGTAATCATCCACCATGCGCGAACGAAAGCTATCAGATTTGGTTGATGGGACCCGACCGGACGTGGTGCTCAATGAGATTCTGGCCATCATAGGCCACATCAATCCGGATTTCAAAGACACCGCGACCATCCGTCTTGCCTTCCTCGAAACCGTACGTCTCTACGAGGGCGATTTTCCCGGATATCGGGCGTGCAACACAGAATATCATGATCTGCGTCACACTACCAACACCGCGCTAGCCATAACCCGTCTGATCCATGGGGCTACCCTTGAGGGCCACCGGTTGGATCAGCGCCAGATTGTTCTGGCTCTGATCACCGCCCTGATTCATGACGCCGGATATATCCAGAAACAAGAGGATCTGGAAGGGACCGGTGCTAAATATACAGCTACCCATGTCAGCCGCAGCATTGCCTTTTTCGAAGATTTCGCCCAGGAACTAGGGATGAATTCCAAAGAAATTTCCGATGGTCGGGCGATGATCCTGTACACCGATCTCAGTGTGCCGCCAGAAACGATAGCATTCAAAACGCCGACCGGCGAATTTTTAGGTCGGATGCTCAGTGCCGCTGATTTATTGGCCCAATTGGCAGATCGCACGTACCTTGAAAAGCTGCTCTTTCTTTATCGTGAATTCAAGGAAGCCGGCGTGGGTGGATATTCCGGAGAGCGCCACCTGCTCGAACAGACTATTGAATTTTATGATATGGTGGCCCAAAGGCTTGAGAACACATTTGACCGGGCCTACGACTATATGCAACGTCACCTCACGGCCCGGTGGAACATCCACACAAATCTTTATCACAAAGCCATCGAAAACCAGAAAACATATCTAAAACGAATTCTTGAAGATCCGGACACAAACCACCGTAATCACTTCAAAAGAGACGGAATTGTCGACATCATACGGTTGAAGTACGGGAATCCGCATTAAGCCTTTGCGAAGACGCCCCGGCGCTTGGCGCCGCCCGCGCTTGCCGAGATAGCGGCCGATATCCGCCCGATTCCATTCGTCTGTTGACAGGTTTCCCCTTTTCGGCTATCAGCGGCTACCAACTAGGTTTTTAAATCCGCCCCCGCCTGTTTCCGGGGGTTTTATTATTGTACCGTTATCCCGATTTTCACAACTATGTTCCGTCTATCGACTGCGATCCCGATTTCGATAGCGATTGCCATGATATCATCCAGATAGGGAGAAGGCGTACCCTATAACCGACCGAACGGAGAAATATCGAAGCAGATCATGACTGTTTATAACCAGAAAGAAGTAGACAAACGGCGGACCTTCGGCATCATCAGCCACCCCGACGCCGGGAAGACCACGCTCACTGAAAAATTGCTTTTATATGGCGGTGCCATTCAATTAGCCGGTGCCGTCAAAGCTCGCAAGGCGGCCCGCCATGCCACCAGTGATTGGATGGCCGTCGAAAAAGAAAGGGGTATTTCGGTCACGACCTCGGTCATGAAATTCAATTACCAGGGATATGCGGTCAACCTGCTGGACACGCCCGGCCACCAGGATTTCTCTGAAGATACGTATCGGGTATTGACCGCGGTGGACAGCGCCCTGATGGTTATCGACAGTGCCAAGGGGGTCGAACCCCAGACGGAAAAACTGATGGAGATCTGCCGGATGCGCAACACCCCGATCATTACCTTCATTAACAAGCTCGATCGGGACGGCCGGCCACCGTTGGACCTGTTGAGCGAGATAGAAGATCGCCTGCAGATCGAATGTGCGCCGCTCTCCTGGCCCATCGGCGCCGGAAAACTGTTCAAGGGGGTTTACAGCCTGTATGACAAGAGACTGAAGCTCTTCATACCGGGCCAGGAAAAGCGACACGCGGAAGAAATCATCATTGCCGATCTGGCCGACGAACGCTTAGCGCAACTGGTCGGGGAGCAAGCCGATGAGTTTCGGGAGGAGATCGAGTTGCTGGAAGGTGCCGCCAACCCCTTTGATCTGGATGATTACCTTCGGGCCAGCCAGACGCCGGTTTTTTTCGGGAGCGCCGTAAACAACTTCGGGGTCAAGGAATTGCTGGAGGCCTTTGTCAAAATAGCACCTCCCCCCGGCAACCGGTCGGCGGTCAGTCGTCCCGTCTCTCCATACGAAGCACCATTTTCTGGATTTGTCTTTAAAATTCAGGCAAATATGGATCCAGCCCACCGGGATCGCATCGCCTTTTTGAGAATTTGCTCCGGGAAATTTACCCGGGGCATGAAGGTTATCCACCACCGTATTGGGAAAACCATCAACTTGTCCAAGGCCACGGTCTTTATGGCCCAGGATCGCGCACATGTGGAAGAGGCTTTTCCGGGTGATATCATTGGACTCCATAACCATGGCACCATTAAGATCGGCGATACGTTCAGCGAAAAAGAGACGTTGAAATTTACGGGTGTTCCCAGTTTCGCTCCGGAGCATTTTAGGCGGGTCATACTTAATAATCCCATGAAAACCAAACAGTTACAGAAGGGGCTCACCCAACTGGCCGAGGAAGGTGCCATCCAGGTGTTCCGCCCGCGCACCAGCAACGCCTACATTCTCGGTGCGGTGGGCGTTTTACAGTTTGACATCACCATGGCCAGGTTGCAGGATGAATACGGAGTGGATGCCGGTTGCGAAGGTGTTGATTTGAACATTGCCCGGTGGATTGACTGTCAAGATCCCAAGCAATTGGTCGCCTTCGAAAAGGCCTGCGGAAACAACCTGGCGACTGATGCCCAGGGGCACCTGGCGTTTCTGGCACGCAGCGAATGGAATCTCGACTACGAAATGAAGCAGTGGCCCGATATCGAATTTGAAAAATCGAAGGAACATAACTGATATATTGAGAGGACCCCATGCCCAAGCACTCCCATGATTTCGTTGAAAATTACAGTGGCCTGGTGGGATTTGGCGCCGACCGTGAAACAGATGAACACACGCTGATCTATTATCTCCAGAAGTTCTCGGACGACACGTTGATCACGCAGTTGGCCAAACGCATGAGCGCTGAGGAAATCGAGACGTGTTTTAACCTGCTGACCCGCATCATGAAGAACCATCTGAATGAATCGGAATATCACCGTTTGTTTTTAAAGGATGAGGGGCATTCCCACTAGTGTGAATCCCAGAAACAAGATAAATGTATATGGACCGCTTGATATCGATTATATGGGTCTAACGAATTCCGAAACCGGATTTTCTGCGCTCTTGAACATTTTTCCAGCAGCGCCCTAATACGAGAAACTTAAGAGACACAACGCTATGGTCCAACACAAAAACCAACGCCTTCAAGGGGTGACCGAATGTTTACGAAAACTCAAATTGACCGCTACGCCGACGTATTGCTGTGGGGCCTCAAAATCTCCCGCAAAGGCCGCATCAAGAAGAACGAAACCGTCCTGATCCGATACCACCATCCCGCCCTCTTGCTGGCCGAGGCCCTCTATGATCGCCTCCTGGACATGGGGTTGAACCCGCTGCAGCGCATGGATCCCAGTCCCGGTATGGAAAAGAGCTTCTTCAAGCGTTCCAATCCCCGGCAACTGGTGTTTCAGCCGCCGGGTGACCGGGAGCTTTACGAAAACCTCAACGGCAGTATCTACCTGCATGCCCCGGAATCCATCACCCACCTGGGTGATATCGATCCGGCTAAAATTGGGAAATTTGCTGTATCCCGCAAGTACCTGCGGGATATTCTCACCCGGCGCGAGGAGGCCGGTCAATTTAGCTGGACATTGTGTACCTTCCCCACCCGGGAACTGGCCCGGCACGCGAAGCTATCTCAGAAAGCTTACCGCCAACAGATTATATCTGCTTGTTTTCTGAATAAAACCGACCCGATAGCCAAATGGAATCAAATCTTCAAGGATGCCGGGCGCCTTAAGCTGGCTGAGTCGCATGGATGTCAAGCATTATCATGTCATGTCCAAGCATATTGACCTCGAAATTACACCCGGCCGGCACCGCCGTTGGATCGGTGTGTCCGGTCATAACATCCCCAGTTTTGAACTGTTTGTATCGCCTGATTGGCGCGGGACCCGCGGTGTATATTTTGCCGACCAGCCCTCTTTTAGAAGCGGGAATTATGTCAAGGGGGTGCGCTTGGAGTTTCAAAAGGGGAAAGTTGTAGGCATTCATGCGGAAAAGGGACGTGATTTTGTGAAAAAGCAGCTGTCCATGGACAAAGGGGCCAGCCAGATCGGCGAGTTTTCACTCACTGACAAGCGTTTTTCCAAAATAAGCCGGTTTATGGCCAACACGCTGTTTGATGAGAATTACGGGGGTGCTCAGGGTAACTGTCACGTAGCCCTGGGGTCATCTTATTCCGACACGTATGCCGGTGAGGCCGCTAAACTGACGAAGAAATTAAAGGAAAAATTGGGCTTCAATGATTCGGCTCTGCATTGGGATCTGGTAAATACAGAGAAAAAACAGGTTGTTGCCCACTTAAACACCGGCAAGCGCGTTACCATTTATGAAAATGGGAAGTTTACGTATTGAGGAATTCAGCTGAAATGGAATCTAAATCACTATCGGGATCGGTATCGGTATCGAATCCCAATAGCGATTTCGATCCCAAATCGTTCCGTCTAACGCAATCCATTCAATCCTTTAGAACCTGGTCCTCAGGGCCAGGCCTGTCCCGTTTCACGGGGGTCAGAGATATTAGGCTGTTCTGAAAGAACATTATTCTCGCGCAGAGACGCAGAGGCGCAGAGAAAATCAAAATCAGAATTTTGTCGCACTATCGTGCGAAAAGCTACTTCAAGGCCCTAATGTTTTAACCGGCGAAGCCGGTAATATTTGTGGTTTTCTCTGCGCCTCTGCGTCTTTGCGCGATGCATGCTTTTGACTTGTGTTTTGATGGTGAAGCCCCTTTTATGGGCAGCCCAATCTTGGCCCTATGGCCAGGATTCTTTACCTACTACACCTTATACTTACCGAAATCATCCGGTGAAAGATTTTTTAGGTAGTCCGCCCACTTTTTCCCTTCTTCACTCTCATCTCCCAGCTCCGCGTCGGGTGCCGTGTCCTGCGACTTGGCGATCACCTTGTCGTCGACGAATACGGGGGCATCGTAGCGCAGGGCGATGGCAATGGCATCGCTCGGGCGGGCGTCCATGGTGAAATTGCCTTCCGGCGAGGTAAAATGAATGAGGGCGTAATACGTGTTGTTCTTGATGTCCGAAACTTCGATCCTGGAGACGCCGATATTCATTCTTTCGGCAAAATTTTTAAACAAGTCGTGGGTCATGGGTCGGTCAAACTTGATATTTTTCATGGCCGACGCAATCGATGTGGCCTCTAATAGGCCTATCCAGATGGGGACCACCTGGTCATCATCCTCTGATTTAAGTCGAATAATCGGTGTGTTGGAAGCCGGATCCATGGCTATCCCTGCAATGCTCATTTTATGCAGCATGGGAGTTTTCTCCTTTCGGTCCACTAGCCGTTCGGGCGCCTGAGCCATCCGGCAAGCCCCACAAAGAGTGGGCAAACGCTTTTTTGATCAAGACCGGGATCAACAATCCCGGATCGATATCGCCCGCCTGCCCCTGAGCAGCTTCATCGGCAGGCATATGCACAATTTTATTGGTAGATGTCCGACCGGTCCATTGTCCGGCCCCAACCCCACCATTCCCGCTTACCGGTTTCAGCCGGTATGACTCTACCAGCACCTCCTGGGTTTGGCCGACCAGGGACCGGTTCCTTGCAAGTGTAATGGCTTCCTGTAATTCAAGTACCTTTTGAAGCCGCTGGTCCTTGTCGTGCTCAGCAACCTTCTCTGAGAATTGCGTTGCGGGGGCATTGGGCCGGTCTGAATACTTGAATGCGAACAGTCCATCGTATCCAACGGTTTCAATTAGGGCGATCGTCGCGTCAAAATCACGCTTCGTTTCCCCCGGAAATCCTACGATGATATCCGAAGTTATGGCCATATCGGGACAGACCCGCCGCAGTTGATTTATTTTATCAAGATACTGGGTGCTTGTATAGTTCCGGTTCATTCTTTTCAGGATCGGGTCGGCTCCGGACTGGACCGGTAGGTGGATATGACGGCACAACTTGTCCAAACGGCCAAATGCCCCAATAAGGCTCTCCGACAGATCCTTGGGATGCGACGTGGTAAACCGAATTCTATCCAATCCCTTTATATCATTAATTTTTTCTAATAGACTTGTAAAATCCGGCAGTCCTTCTTTTTTGCCGTAGCTATTTACATTCTGCCCCAGAAGCATAACCTCCCGCACACCGTTGTCCACCAGGTCCTGGATTTCGGCGAGAATATGCTCCGGTTGCCGGCTACTCTCCCGCCCGCGCACATACGGCACCACGCAATAGGTGCAAAAGTTGTCGCAGCCGTGCATGATGGTAACAAATCGGGACACCTCGGTTTCACCCCGTGGGATGACTGCTCCGTCGGGTTCTTGGATACGACTGCCCATTTCCACATCCACTACCTGCTGCCGCTTTTTTTCGAGCCTAGACAGCAGTGATGGCAGGCGCCCAATGGCATGGGTACCGAAAACCAGATCGACATACGGGGCGCGCTTCAGGATCCGATCGCCCTCCTGCTGGGCCACGCAACCGCCGACACCGATAATCAGGTCGGGCCGTATCTGTTTGAGACCGGCCACCCGTCCCAGATAACTGAATACCTTCTGAACGGCTTTTTCCCGAATAGCGCACGTGTTGACGATAATCATATCCGCCTTGTCCGGCGAATCCGTCAAACGGTAACCCAAAGGATCGAGGCCTAGGGCAATTTTATCGGAGTCGTAGGCATTCATCTGACATCCGATAGTCTGGATATGTAACTTTTTTAATGACATTTCAATTAGTTGAATCCAACTTCCCTATATAGGCGGCTTTGCTGGTTCCGTTTACAGTTTCCAGATAGACCTCTCCGGCTAAATCGGCCAGCAGCATATCGACCTCTGCATCACAACCGGGCGGGACCCTCAGGAGGATCTGCCCCATCATCGGATCGACCGTTGTAAGCGAGGCGATGCCCTCATACCCCTCCAGTATAAACCGGAGGTAACCGATCTGCTGTTTGTCCACCCTGTAGTGTCGCTCTGCAGACTTCATTGCACTCCATTCATTGGGCCGTGAATCGGAAAACACGTGGGCGTATTATAATCATATCGGCGTCGTTTTCAACCGATAACTCGGCTTTTTCAAGACGGCCCTTTTCCATTGTGGAAGCAGCTTCGATGGGGTATATGCCCTGCATGGAGCGCAATCTTGACATTCTGAAACCTGATCGCCGTACGGTTGAGAAGCTCACCGACGCGTTGCAGTGCCACCCCATTCTGAGCACGCTCCTGGTAAATCGGAATATCACGGATCAGCGGTCAGCCATCGACTTCCTGCAACCGTCATTGGGCAACCTGAGAGCTCCGCATGACGTTTGCGACATAGCCGCGGCAGTTCACCGTATCAGTGAGGCAATTAAAAAGAGGGAAAAAATTCTTGTATTTGGTGATTATGACGTCGATGGGGTGACGGCCACCTGCCTGCTGACGGAGTTTCTTGACGAAGTCGGTGCCATGGTCTCCTATTACATTCCCCACCGGGTTAACGAAGGTTACAGTCTGAATCCCGGGCATGTCCTGGAAGGCGCCGTGGTCCCGGACACGGGCCTGATTATTACCGTGGACTGCGGGGTCTCCAGCCGCAAAGCCGTCGCGGCGGCTGCCGAAGCGGGCATTGACGTCATCGTCACAGACCACCATGCGGTTACCCAACCCCTGCCCAATGCCGTAGCGGTGATCAATCCCAAGCGACCGGACTGTCCTTCCGGTCTGGAAAGTCTGTCCGGCGTCGGGGTGGTTTTCTACTTGATCATCGCGCTGCGCAAAGAATTGCGCGAGCAACAGCACTTTGGCTCAAAGCCGGAGCCAAACCTGAAAAAACGTTGTGATCTGGTAGCGTTGGGTACGGTTGCCGATATGGTTCCCCTGGTTGGCGAAAACCGCGTTTTGACATCCGTCGGTTTGGAAATCATCAACAGCGGTGCGCGCCCCGGTCTCAATCAACTCATCGAGGCCAGCCGCATTCAGGGTGGCTATATTGACAGCGAGGACATCGCCTATCGTTTAGCACCGCGCCTAAATGCGGCCGGACGCCTCAATCATGCATCGGAAGCCGTGGAGCTCCTGAAAGCCCGGGACAACGCTGCGGCCGCCCGGCTGGCCCAAACACTGGATCGGCTGAACACCAGGCGGCGGGAAATTGAGCAAGACACCTGCCACGCGATCGAAGAGAGGCTGACCCAATCGCCGGAATTGGCAGGTCGACCGGCCATCGTCCTGGCCGATGAGGCCTGGCATCCCGGCATAACCGGCATTGCCGCCGCCCGACTCGCCCGGCAGTACCACCGCCCGGTTTTCCTGATCAGCCTGTCCGGTGAGACCGGCAAGGGCTCCGGCCGTGGGATTCCCGGCGTTGATATGATCAGCTGCCTGAATGATTGCGCCCCCGTATTAGAACGCTACGGGGGCCACTCTACTGCGGCAGGCATTACGGTAACAAAACGAAATATCAATAAATTTAAGAAACTTTTTCAAGCAGCGGTTGAGAAACAGATCGCTCAGGGTATACCCCCTGAGCGCATCCGCGTAGATTGCGAGTTGCAACTTTCCCAGATTCACCCCGGCCTGATGGAGTTGCTGGCGCGCTTAGCGCCTTTTGGGCAAGGGAATCGGGAACCGCTTTTTATGGCCCGCAATGTAAGGGTGACCGCCCAAAAAACAGTCGGCCGGCACCATACCCGTTTGACGCTCTCCCAGCAGCCCGACTCCGTTCAACGTTCCCTGGACGCAATCTACTTCAATACCACCCGGGTTCCTGAAAACGCCCGTCTGGCAGTATTTGCCCTGCGCTGGAATCGCTGGCGGGGGAAAAAGACGATCCAAGCCGTTATTCAGTATATGGCGTAGAGACGGACTTCGGCATGTAGCAGGTGGTTAAAGCAGATTGGAGATGGGAACGAATTGCACACCCTCTTTTTTCAGCTTTCGGTCAAATATCCGCAGGGCAGCTACCGTTTCCGGGTAGGGATGGCCGATGGTTATGGCTTTGCCGGTTTGCAAAGCCCGACGCTGCAATCTGGCTAATTGTAAAAGAATACTCTGTATAGTCAGGCAGTTGTCCAGGAAAATGTTTCTTCGCACGGCCGCGATGCCAAGCCGGCTGGCCGTTGCAAAACCTGCCGAACGATGGGTGGTCAGGCTGTCAACGAAAAACAGGGCTCTTGATTTAACCACTTTCAGGGCCTGCTCCATCTTGGCGGGGTCGGCGGTGAATTTCGAGCCCATGTGATTGTTTACGCCGGTCACGTGTGGAACCGCATCAATGTTACGTTCAATCTCAGCTACAATTGCCTGTCGCGGATAGGCCGTATAAAGGGCTCCGGGGCCGGGATTGGACCTTTTATCGATTGGTTCCATGGGTTGATGCAACATAATTTCATGCCCGGCGGTATGTAGCGATTCGGCGAGTTCCCGTGTATGGGTGACTTGTGGCAGGATTGAAAATGTAAGCGGTATTTCAAGGGATAGAAAACGATGCGCACGGGTCCGGCTAAACCCAATATCATCAATAATGACAGCAATTCTTGTGGGTTTTGGCCTGTCTCCCGTTAGCCTGGCAGCCGCACCGGCAACCGCCGACCAGGAACCCGTCACCGCAAATCCGGTTGCCAACGAGGTCGCCAACCGCATGAAGAATTGTCGTCTGTGCATAGATGCCTGCCGGTGTGACTGCCGGTAAATTGAGGTCGATATGTGTATACAATATATTGTGCTTGGCAGTCAAGTGAATACAATATACAGCCTCTTTTTTTCATCTCTGGATTCATATTTTGCTTGCAATACGTAACACTTGCTTTTATTATGGCACCCAAAGCATTTACATGTGGCCGTTTCTATTGAGAGGATTACCATCATGGCAAAAGTATTCAGACCGAGTTCCCGCGAATCAAGAATACTGTCCAAAATTGAATCCCAGAAGGAATATGCCCGTCGCAAGGCATTGGGTGGTATTCGCGATTGCCTGGAGCCGCTGGCCAACAATATCAGCTCGAAACTAGTGGAAAGTGAACTTGTTGAAACTACAAGTAAAAATGCCCTTGAAGAGCAGATCACCAGTTGCCTGGAAACCCTCTCGCATGCGGATGATTTCGATATAGATTATAAAAATGCCCCTTTCAGGGCCCTGGTGCCCCACCCGAACGTTATCAGCCTTTACGTGACCGCCTATGTCATTGAAACCTTGATCAATCACAAAGCCGTAGTCGACATCTTCGGTTCCGATGAAGAGATCTATCACTGCATCAATCAACAAGTAACGAAACACCTGCCTACCTGAGATTGCCGCCCGGCGCCGGCTGGTCGGTCTCGAAAGCCTTGCCTGCGCGTTCCCTTTCCCCCGGTATAAACACGCCCGGCACCATACCGGGGAACACCGGCTAAAATGCCGCTAAAGCACTCAAAATGAACAGAAGGAGACGTTGGTATGTCCCAGGAACACCTTGCATTCGTAGCGGATCAATTAAACTTGAATGCCGGCCAGGTTGGCAAGGTAGCCGCGTTGCTGGACGAAGGCGCAACGATTCCGTTTATCGCCCGGTATCGCAAGGAGGCCACGGGGAGCCTGGATGAAGTGGCCCTGACCGCCATACGTTACAGACTCAAGTCATTGGCGGAACTGGATGCCCGCAAGCAGGCCATATTGAAATCTCTGGATCAAAATGGTCACCTGACGGCCGAGCTGCAACAGCAAGTCTTGAATGCCGAGTCCATGGTCCAGGTTGAGGATATCTATCTGCCTTTCCGACCCAAACGGCGCACCCGGGCAAGCCAGGCCAGGGAAAAAGGGCTGGCGCCCCTGGCGGATCTATTGCTACAGCAGGCGGACATCGATCCCGGTCTGACCGCAGCCGACTTTTTAGACCCGGAACATGGTGTGGAATCGGTTGAAATTGCCCTGGCCGGGGCCCGGGATATTATCGCTGAAATGGTCAATGAGGATTCCCGTGCCCGTGAGCAGCTGCGCGCCCTGTACAGCTCCCGCGGTGAGTTTATCTCTAAAGTGGCCAAAGCGCAGGAGGAAACCGGCGGCAAATACCGGGACTATTTCGACTACCGCGAGCCGGTTGCGCAAGCACCGTCGCACCGCATCCTGGCCATACGCCGGGGGGAAAAAGAAGGGGTTTTGAATGTCACCGTTGCCCCGCCCGAAGCCGAGGCCCTGGCCCTGCTGGCCGATCTTTTTGTGACCGGCCACAATGCCGCATCCGACCAGGTGCTGCTGGCAGTTACCGACAGCTATCGCCGTCTGCTGGGTCGATCGATGGAGACCGAAATCCGCTTGGCCACCAAGGAAGCGGCCGACCGGAAAGCGATCCGGGTCTTTACCGAGAACCTGCGCCAGCTGCTGCTGGCGGCACCCCTTGGGGCCAAGCGCGTGATGGGATTGGATCCGGGTTTCCGTACCGGCTGCAAACTGGTCTGCCTGGATCGACAGGGTCAACTTCTGCATCACGAAACGGTCTATCCCCATACCTCACCAATAAAGCCGCAGAATCCGCCCGGCAGATACCCCTGCTGTGCAACCGTTTTGACATCGAAGCCATAGCAGTCGGCAACGGAACGGCAGGTAAAGAGACCGAAGCCTTTTTGAGAAACCTTGTCTGGGAAACGCCCCTCCCCATCATCATGGTAAATGAAAGCGGTGCGTCCATCTATTCGGCATCGGAGGCTGCCCGCGCTGAATTCCCGGATCTTGACCTGACTGTCCGGGGAGCGATATCCATTGCCCGACGCTTGATGGATCCGTTGGCGGAGCTGGTCAAGATCGATCCCAAGTCTATCGGTGTGGGGCAATATCAGCACGACGTAAACCAGGGTGCCCTCAAGCAAGCCCTTGATGAAACCGTGGCGAGCTGCGTCAACGCCGTCGGTGTCGATGTGAACCGGGCCAGTGTGCAGCTACTCACCTATGTGTCCGGCCTCGGGCCGCAGATAGCCCGCAATATCGTCACTTTTCGAAATGATAACGGACCATTCAGGGATAAGACCACCCTGCGCGAGGTGCCCCGCCTGGGTCCGAAGGCCTTTCAGCAAGCCGCCGGTTTTTTAAGGATTCAGGATGGCGGCAATCCCCTGGATGCCAGCGCCGTTCATCCGGAGAGCTACCCCATCGTGGACCGGATGGCAGGCGACCTGGGATGCACGCCGGCGGCGCTGATGGACGCTGCGCACCTGCGCAAAGCGCTCGACATCCGGCGCTACATAACGCCTGATATCGGGCTTCCGACCCTTAAGGATATCCTGGCCGAGTTGGAAAAACCGGGCCGTGACCCGCGCCAGAAGTTTGAACTATTTGCTTTTGCCGAAGGAATTGATACACTTGACGATCTCGAGACGGGCATGCGTCTGCCGGGGATCGTCACCAATGTGACTGCCTTCGGTGCCTTTGTCGACATTGGGGTGCACCAGGACGGTCTCGTGCACATCAGTCAAATGGCTGATCGATTTGTTAAAGATCCGGCGGAAGTGGTCAAGGTCCAGCAAATAGTCAATGTTACGGTCCTGGAAGTGGATCCCGCGCGGTCACGTATTTCGCTGTCCATGAAGGCTCGCAAGGCAACACCGTCCCGGAAAACACGGAAACCCAAAACCCGTGCCCGGACCGGTTCAACCGCGCGCAAAACCAAACCCGGGCCGGCCGGACCGTTCAATGACGCCTTTGCCGGCCTAGGCGCCCTAAAAAACAAGAAATCCCAGTAAAAGATACTGGCGCAGAGGACAGGCTTTGGGTTGCCCTCATAGGGGCTTTGTTAAAACCAAAAAAGCAAAACCTGGCATCGCGCAGAGACGCGGAGCCGCAGAGAAGACCAAAAAACCAAAATTTGGGCGCGCTATCGCGCGAAAACCAAATAATAAAGGCACTTTAGGTTTTAATCCCGCAGAGCGGGAAACTATTCTTGATTTCCTCTGCGCCTTTGCGTCTCTGCGCGAGAAACAGGTTTTTGGGTTTAGAGGTTTTAAAAAGACAGATCAAAAACAAACCCAATGCATCGCGCAGAGACGCAGAGGCGCAGAGAAGACCAATAAACCAAAATTTGGGCGCGCTATCGCGCGAAAACCAAACAATAAAGGCACTTTAGGTTTTAATCCCGCAGAGCGGGAAACTATTCGTGGTTTTCCCTGCGCCTTTGCGTCTCTGCGCGAGAATATTGCTTTTATGGCATAGCCAACTATCTCTAACTCCCGGTAAGCGGGACAGGCTTGGTCCTGAGGACCAGGTTTTAAAGGCGGAATCAAAGGAGTTAGCTTTTGAGAACCGTTATTCAACGGGTCAGCCGTGGAAACGTTACCATCGATGGAAACACCACCGGCGCTATCCGGCAGGGTTTTGTGGTTTTGCTGGGGGTGGCCGCTGGTGACGAACGGGCAGATGCCGAATATCTGGCTGAAAAGATATCCAATCTGCGCGTGTTCGAGGATTCCGGTGGGAAGATGAATCTTTCCATCGGTGATATCGGCGGCAGCATGCTGGTCATCTCTCAATTTACCCTGCTCGCCGACTGCCGTAAAGGGCGGCGTCCCTCTTTTGTCAAGGCGGCCGGGCCGGAAACCGCCAATGAATTATACACCTATTTCATTCAGCAGGTGCAAACCCGACAAATTCCGGTGGAAACCGGCCGTTTCGGGGCCCGTATGGCGGTATCGATCGAAAACGACGGCCCGGTGACGATTATTATCGACAGCCGGGACAAATAGCATCCCGTAATGGGACCTGGTGAGGGGTCTTCAAGATGGCCAGCCGCTTCCTACCAAAACTGGTTCCAGTCAAATTACGCAGTTGCATCGCCGGCAGCCTGCTCCTGTGCACGGCTCTGGTGCTGAGTTGCTTGCCCACCGACCTGCAGGCGTCCGGGGAAGGCCAGATTTTGCGGCTCATTGGACCGCAAGATGCCCTTATCCTGGCCGGACCAGACAACTCCTTGTTATTGCATAAAAATGCGGATATAAAGCTCATACCAGCGTCAACTCTCAAGCTGGTGAGTGCTCTGGCAGTGATGGATATTCTGGGACGGGATTACCGATTCGAGACACACATTTATGCTGCCCCGGACAATGCCGTCACCATCAAGGGTTTCGGAGACCCCCTGCTGGTATCGGAAATCGTTACGGATATGGTCGCTGCCGTGCGCAGGGCCGCGCGGCAGCACGAACTACGGATTCAACGCCTGTATGTGGACGACACCTATTTCAAAAAGCCCATCATCATCCCCGGCACCGTTCCTTCGATCCAACCCTACGATGCGCCGGTCGGCGCTTTCTGTGTCAATTTCAATACAGTCGATTACCGGATCGTGAATGGATCAATACGCAGCGCGGAACCACAGACCCCGCTGCTCCCCTTCGCGGAAAAATTGATTCGGCGCAACAGCAGTGGACACGCCGACCGGATCGTCCTGTCTCACGACAACGAGGCCATTGCTCTATATGGCGCCCATCTGGTGGCTTATTTTTTAACCGGTGGTGACGGGTTGGCGAATGACAGTCTCGGGCTACGATCGGTGAATCCGGCCACAGACACCCGCTTGCTGGTCTATCGTTCACCCCTGGCCCTGACCGATCTGGTCCGGAAAATGATGGCCTTTTCCAATAATTTCATTGCCAATCAGCTGGTGATTGCCGCCGGAGCAGCCCGATACGGCGCGCCCGGCACGCTGGAAAAGGCAGCTCGTCTGCTGAATACCTATGGCCGGCAAACATTGGGGCTGACCGATTTTACCATCGTGGAGGGGTCGGGTATTTCACGCAGAAATCGTCTGACCGCCCGGTCACTGCTGCAGGTGCTGGCGGAATTTGAGCCCTATCGCACCCTGCTGCGCAGACAGGGGCCGGAATATTTCAAAACAGGGACACTTTCCGGGATCAGTTCGCGGGTCGGTTACCTGCGACGACCCGCCGGTGGACACTACCGCTTCGTCATCATCATGAATTCACCGGAAGGATCGGCGGAACATGTCAAACGGGCGCTTGGGGACTATCTAAAGGAAAATCATTTCCCTTAGAACTCATGATGTGGGCGTAGGCGCTGTGGTTATGGATGGATTCAAAATTCTCGGCACTGACCGAGAACCAGGTGATGTTATCGTCCTGATTTAATTTCTCGGCAATGTCGCGGACGACATCTTCCACAAACTTCGGATTTTCGTATCCCTTTTCCGTGACACACTTCTCGTCCACCCGTTTGAGGACGGAAAAAACCTCGCAGGAAGCAGTCGATTCAACCAGCTCGATCATGTCCTCCATCCAGATGAATTTCTTGAAACGGGTGCTCAGGTGCACTTCGCCCCTCTGATTGTGGGCCCCGGCATCGCTGATTTCCTTGGAGCAGGGACAAACCGAAGAGATGGGCACCACGACCTCGGAGACCAAATCGACTTTGTGGTCGGGGCCACTGGAACCGGATATCCGGCAAGTGTAATCCATCAAGCCCGGTGCCTTGGACATGGGGGCGGCTTTTTCGATAAAATAGGGAAAGGAAACTTCGATATGCGCCGAAGCCGCATTGAGATTTTTTTTCATCTGGCCGAGTACATCCGCAATGCCCTGCAGCGATATTTTCGGGCGCAGCAGGTGCAGGATCTCAACGAAGCGGCTCATGTGAGTACCTTTGTTCTCATGGGGCAAATCGACATACATATTGATGGTGGCGACCGTGTTCTGGACCATGTTTTTTCGGTCAAGTACCGTAATGGGATAACGCAGGTTCTTGATGCCAACCTTGTCGATGGGAATATTACGATAATCCTTCTGGTTCTGTATGTCTTTCATGGGGATCGGATACTCTTAAAGAATGGCTTTAGATACCTCAAAGAAGGTAATCCGGTTTTACATGGTGCAGGGCCCTGAAGATGTTGCCCCTGATCTTCCGGTTGGTACGATAAAGTTCCTTCAGCATTTCCTTGACAGCGTACCGTTTGGACTGTTTGGCCGAGGGGCAGGCACTTTCAAACACCGGAAATTCCATCAATTCCGAAAAATTACGAATTTTATCCTCGCCCACAAAAGCCAGGGGTCGAATGATGGTCATGGCCCCCTTGAAAAATTCCTGCCGGGGAACCATGGTACTGATCTCGCCTGCATAAAACATATTGAGAAACAGCGTCTCAATAATGTCGTCCTTGTGATGTCCGAGGGCCAGTTTGCGGGCCCCTATGCTTTCGGCCAGTTCAAACAGCCGTTTGCGCCGCAGTCGTGAACATAGAAAACAGGGATTTTCCCTGTTTTTCGCACCGTGTGCAACCAGACCGTGGTCCGTGTGCTCGACAATCAGCTCAATTCCAAGATCCTTACAGTGCGCGGCCAACCGGTCTGCAAATCCGTTTTCAAAACCGGGATCAATGTAGATGGCGGTTAGATCGTATTCCACCGGGATATGTTTGAGCCGGTTTTTCAGTATCCAGCAAAGCGCCAGGCTGTCCTTGCCGCCCGACAGACCGACAGCCAGTTTTTCCCCAGCGGTAATCATATCATAGGTGTGGATGGCTTTGCCGACACCGCTGTTGATCGCCTTATAGACGAACGTTCTATTCTTCTGCAGGTTGATCTTCTTCCTCTGGCAGCTGAACGGTTACTTTTCCGGCGGCAATTTCGCGTAGTGACACGACAATGTCTTCGTTTTTCGGTGAGTTTACCAGATAATCCGATCCTTCGCGGATCTGGCGTACTCGTTTTGAAACCATATTGACCAGCATAAACCGGTTGGGTATCTTTTTCAGGCAATCTTCAACTGTAACTCGCGACATGGGCGTCCTCCTTATGGATAGGTTCAAGGTTCCCCGTTCCCGGTTCCCGATCGGAACCCCTGAACCTTCGAATCTTTATACCTTATTAATGTTATTTTCTACAGGATTTCAATTAGTTCGTAATTTCTTTTTCCCCCAGGGGCCTGCACGGTAATTTCATCGCCCGGTTTTTTGCCCAGCATGGCCTTCCCCAGTGGTGATGTAACGGATATCATTCCTTTTTCGATGTCCGATTCGTCCGGGCCGACTATCTGATACTCGACACTCTCCTCCGTGTCAATATTTTCCAGCACCACGCTACTGGCAAATACAACTTTGTCTTTGGGCAAGGCATTCGGGTCGATGACATCCGCGCTGGAAATCTTGTAGGTCAGCTCGTTTATGCGGCCTTCGATAAATCCCTGGCGATCTTTGGCCGCCTCAAACTCTGCATTTTCCGACAAGTCGCCATGGGCGCGGGCTTCCTCGATGGCCTTGATATTTTCAGGGCGCTCGACCGTTTTCAGGCGACCCAGTTCTTTTTTGAGGTTTTCATACCCCTGTTTGGTAATTGGCGTCCTTTCCAATCCCTTTACTCTCCTTCTAACTGACTTCTTGGCGAGAACATCAAGAAACAGCAACGGAGCAGCCAATCATCACCTGCTCCGGCAATAGATTTCTATCATTAACGTCCACGGTACTTGATTTAGTCAAGCATACCGAGGACAGTTGTCCCGGCCCTGACTTTCTGACCGTTCTCCACTTGAACCCGGGTTCGTTCGGGCAAGTAGATATCCAGCCGCGAGCCGAAACATATCATACCGAAGCGGTCCCCTCTGGCAACCCGCTCGCCGGGTTTGAGGTCGCAGATGATGCGCCGGGCTATCAGCCCGGCAATCTGGACAAAACAAATCCGTTTACCCCTGTCGGTTGTCAGCGTGACGGCGTTAGATTCGTTGTCCAATGATGCTTTGTCCAAATTCGCCGAAAAGAATCTTCCGGGATTATACCGTATCCCGGTTATCGTCCCATTGAATGGAATTCGATTCACATGCACGTTGAAGATCGACATAAATATACTGATTTTATTGCATCTTTCCGGATAGTGCGGGGTAGTCTCCACCGGTTCCACCTTGATGATCTTCCCGTCCGCCGGCGCCAGCACAGCACCTTTTATATCCGGTGCCGTCCGTTCCGGATTTCGGAAAAACCAGGTAATAAAAACGATGGTCACCAGCCCTATCAACGCAAGCAGCCCCATCCCGGCTATGGCCAAAGCTATTGTCAGCACGAACGCGGCTCCCAGAAATACGAATCCCGGACGAGCTAACGAAAAGGCTTTTGATCGCATTGGATTTTCCATGGCTGCATTCCCTTTGTCCATCCGGCATTTTGAACCGTGACGGACGGATTGTTTAAATATTTAAAAGCATAGGGGATGTCAATAGTTACCGCATTTTATTGTATTCTGCATCGGAGCGGCGAATATAGTTGGGGACCAGTGCAAGCGCGCGCCCGGGATCCCCGCCTGCCAATTTCTGTAATCCCAGCCGGGCAACGGACGCCGCCCTGATATGGTTCTCATCTCCTTCGACAAATTGGGCATTTTTACCGGCCTGATCCGCAATCATATCCCGGTATGCAACCGCGCCACTGCCAATAAACAGACAGGGCCCACCAAGCGCGGCAACAGCCATCTGCGGGGCCAACACGTCTTCCTTGGTAAGTTTCGCAACCACACCATCCCGGACAGTATAGCGAGCGGCATACACCTCCCCGCGGCGCGCATCCAACATGCAGCAGATCTGGCCGGACTCGTCGTTAAACTGGTTGGCAAGGGCATCCAGGCTGGATACGCCGACGGCCGGTTGCGCGTTGCTGCGGCCAGACCTTTGACCGCTGCCATGCCGATACGCAAACCGGTGAAGGTACCCGGCCCGGCATCCACTGCGAAGGCCGCCACTGCTGCGAGGGACATATCCGCACGCTCCAGCAGGCGATCCACCATGGTGGCCAAATGCTTCGCGTGGGTCTGTTTTCCGAAGTAATTCAACTCGGCGATGGTGCCACTGGGATCCGCCAGGGCCACGCTGCAGGTGCTGGTGGCCGTATCGACGGCAAGGATCGTCAATCTATTGTTATCATTTTCTTTTTTTAGATGATCGGGCACGCTGTTCACCCTTTTCCAGAGCCAGGGGAATCACCTCATCCATATTTTTGACGGTGATAAAACGGAGCTTGCGCCTGACGTTGGCTGGAATTTTAACCAGGTCGCGCTTGTTTTTCTCGGGTAGGATCACAGTACGAATACCGGCCCGCAAAGCGCCCAGGGTCTTTTCCTTCAGACCGCCGATGGGTAGGACCCGACCACGCAAAGTGATCTCCCCGGTCATGGCCACATCCTGATTGACCGGCTTGTTGGTCAGCACCGATATCAGCGCCGCTGCAATGGCAATGCCGGCTGAAGGACCATCTTTGGGGGTAGCTCCGGCCGGTACATGGATGTGGATATCAACGTTTTCAAGCAGGTTTTCTTTGATCTTAAATTTTTTCAAATTGGCCCGGGTGTAGCTCAGGGCCGCCCGGGCTGACTCTTGCATTACGTCTCCGAGTTGTCCGGTCACGATCAGGTCCCCCTTGCCCCCTATCAAGGCCGCCTCGCTATACAGGGTTTCTCCCCCGGAAGGCGTCCAAGCCAGACCGGTGGACAGGCCGATCTGACTGGCCTCCTTATCCAGTTCCGGAATAAAAACCGGGGGACCCAAATATTTATGCAGATTCTGGCGGGTAATGTTGAACTTTCCCTTTTTACCCTCGGCAATCTTGCGGGCGATCTTACGGCAGATCCTCCCGATGGTTCTTTCCAGGTTGCGAAGCCCCGCCTCAAGGGTATACTCGTCGATAATCGTGCGCAGCGCTCCCGGGCTGATTGCGAAATTTCTGGGTTTTAGACCGTTTTCCTTGATCTGGCGTGGTATCAGAAACGTGGTCGCAATTTTTTCCTTCTCTTCCTGGGTGTAGCCCGAGAGAGAAATTACCTCCATGCGGTCCAGCAAGGCCGAGGGAATCGTATCGGTCATGTTTGCGGTCAGGATAAAGATCACTTCCGACAAATCGAACGGCAGGTTGAGATAGTGGTCACTGAATTCCGAATTTTGCTCAGGATCAAGGGCTTCCAGTAAAGCGGTGAGGGATCCCCCCTGAAATCGGCCCCGAGTTTGTCAATCTCGTCCATCATGAAAATCGGGTTATTGGTGCCGCTCTGCTTCAACCCTTGGATAATCCGGCCGGGCAACGCCCCAATGTAGGTTCGCCGGTGACCGCGGATTTCCGCTTCGTCCCGAATGCCACCCAGCGAAATGCGGACGTACTTGCGCTTCATGGCCCGCGCAATGGCCTGACCCAGTGAGGTTTTACCCACTCCGGGAGGGCCGACAAAACAGAGGATCGGCCCTTTCATTTTCGGGTTGAGCTTTTTTACACTCAAATATTCAAGGATCCGGTTCTTGATTTTCTCGAGCCCGTAGTGGTCCTTGTCCAGAACTTCCTTGGCCCGTTGAATATGGATTCCGCCTCTGGAAGATTTGCTCCAGGGCAGCTCCACCAGCCAGTCCAGATAGGTACGCACCACAGAGGATTCGGCCGATTCAGGATGCATCTGTTCCAGCCGCTTCAGTTGCTTGCCCGCTTCTTCGCGGACCTTGACCGGCATCCGGGCTTTTTTGATTTTGGCTTTGTATTCCTTGATTTCCTGAACACGCTCATCGCTTTCACCCAATTCGCGATGAATGGCACGCACCTGTTCGCGCAGAAAATAATCGCGCTGGCTCTTGGATATCTCGTCGCGCACATCGGACTGAATTTTAGCCTGCATCGAGGAGAGTTCGACTTCTTGGACAGGATGTCGTTTATTTTGCGTAGTCGGTCCAGCGGATCCAAGGTTTCCAGCAGTGCCTGGGCATCCTCGATACGCATTTTCAAGTTCGAGGCCACCAGGTCGGCCAGTTTGCCAGGGTCCTCGATACTTTCGAGGATGGTGCCGATCTCGTTGGTTAGTTCGCCCCTGAGGGCCAAAATTTTCTCAGATTGTTCCCGCACGTTGCGCATCAAGGCCTCGGTCTCGACATCGATAGACGCCGCCGGTTCTTCCAGGATGATTTCCACATCAACCTTGTAGAGGGGGCGCTTGCGAACATACTTCGTGATTTTAGCCTTGGCAACGCCCTGGACGAGCGCCTTGACCCGGCCATCGGGGAGCTTGAGCATCCGTAGAATGCGCCCGACAGTGCCGACGGAATAAATGTCATCCGGAGACGGGTTTTCGATCCCGGGGTCTTTCTGGGTCGACAGCATCATGATGCTGTCCTTTTCAACAGCGGATTCCACGGCGTTAATCGATTTGTCGCGTCCCACAAACAGCGGTATCAGCATATCCGTGAAGATTACCACGTCCCTGACCGGCATCAACGGCATGGATGTCGGCAAGTCTTCATCAAAATCATCGTCATCGATGATGCTTATCAAATCGTCTTTGTCTGTCTCGCCCATCTTTTCTCCAACCTCTATTTCGCTCCCGGTGGCGCCGCGTTGTCGGGTGCGGTGTATATCAGCATACAATTTAAAATGAAGGGTCCTCCCGATCCGGGATGCCGTCTTATCCATGCCTATTGCGAACTCTAAAAATAAGACCGCTTTTTCTTTTTACAACATCTATATTGATTTATTTGTATAAAACTAATATTTTAACCGGAAAAGTCGAACCATACCCCAATCGGAACCAAAGCGCTATGATGATAAATGCCCTGGACGTTTTTACAGTTCTGGCCGGACTGTGTATCGGCAGCTTTTTGAATGTCTGCATCTACCGGCTGCCCAATCCCGGGCAATCGATCGTCTTTCCCGCTTCGCATTGCCCGACCTGCGATACACCTATCCGGATGTATGACAACATCCCGGTGATCAGTTACCTGCTGCTGGCCGGAAAATGCCGCAGTTGCCGGACTCCCATCTCCCCGCGCTATCCCATCGTGGAACTGCTTTCCGGAATGGCCGCCCTGGCGGTCCTGCTTAAATTCGGATACTCTTGGGAAGCTTTGGTCGCCTATCTTTTTATCGCCGCGATGCTGGTGGTGACATTCATCGATATCGATCACCAGAAGATACTCGACGTGATCACGCTGCCCGGTATCGTTATCTGTTTTCTGTCCTCATTCATCGTGGACTGGGTGACTTGGCAACAGTCTCTGCTCGGTATCCTGGCCGGCGGCGGCAGCCTCTATCTGGTGGCCAAAAGCTACCTGTTACTGACAGGCAAGATGGGTATGGGGGGCGGTGACATCAAGCTGCTGGCCATGATCGGGGGCCTTACCGGCTGGCAGGGCGTTCTGTTCACGATCTTCGCTGGGTCTGCCTCGGGTACGGTGGCCGGCCTGATATTGATTGCGGCCGGTCGCTTTACCAACTTCAGGCTCAAAATTCCGTTTGGTCCTTTCCTGGCCTTCGGAGCCGTTACCTATCTGTTTTCCGGCAAACCCATATTCTACTGGTATATCGGTCTGTTCCATTAGAAGCCATCTTAAAAAAGTCTTTTGACCCAAACTTCAGCCTACGCGCATGCTTCGGCCGATAGACTCTGTTGGGCCTCGGTTCAAGCCCTCGACATACGCCAGTATTCACCACCATAGGCGTTTGCTTCGCTGGCACCTCCGGGTTGCGACCCACCATCGAGGAATAGATGCGCGGGAAGTCCCGCAAAGCGGGGCACCTCGCGGCCGCCTTGCACCACGTTAGGCATTAGCTTCGCGTCATTTTGAACTAGAATCCGTTTTTTGAGATCGCTTCTAAGCACAGTGTTGCCGGCCCACAGGTGCCCGGCGTCTTTAGCGTTTAACTCAACTTTCGGGTTTCGTAAAAGTGTAGTCCCAATATCGACACCGGGCTCGAAATCGCTATCGAAATCGATGCCCGCACAACAACCCTTCCGCATAGATTCTGCCCACAACTTCCCTTTGGATAGAAACCTTCGTAAAAATTACGATTCCGCCAAAATATATCTGCATCTGGTGCCTGGCAATTAGTTTGCGCATAAATAACCCCTATCCGACTAAAGGAATGGGAGGTTCTGCCGATATAGCTTAATGAAACGACACCTTTAATCAACGTACGGCACGAACGTGCAGGTTTTTGGACCCAAACCATGAATATTCTCATCGCCGATGATGACCTGGTGACGCTCAGGCTGCTGGAGAAACACATCCAGTCCTGGGACCACCAGGTCTATGCAGCCCAAAACGGTCTGGATGCCTGGGATATTGCCAGTTCCACCGATCTGGATCTGGTCTTAACCGACTGGGCCATGCCCGGTCTCGATGGACTCGAACTATGCCAGCGCATCCGCACTGCCGACCTGTCCGGCTACCAATACCTGATTATCGTCAGCGCCAAGAATACCAACCAGGATATCGTGACCGGACTGCGCGGCGGGATAGATGATTACATTACCAAACCTTTCGATTTCGATGAGTTGCGTGAGAGAATCGCGACGGGTGAACGGATTGTGGGCCTGGAGCGGGAGCTGCGCAATAAGTATGAAATCATTGAAAGAAATTATTTCCAAACCATTCGAATGTTTTCGAACCTGATCGAGGTGTTCAATGAGGACCTGGGCGGGCATTGCCGGCGCGTCGCTAAAACTGCCCTGAATGTGGCCCAGCGCTATCCCGAGGTGGATGAAACGGATTATCCCCTTATCGAAGCCGGCGGACTCCTGCACGATATCGGCATGGTCGGCTTCCCTGATCATATGCTGCTGAAAAAAACAACCGAACTGCCGGGCGATGACCTGGCTTTGTATAAAACGCATCCCTTACAGGGGGAAATCATACTCCAGGAAATCGAGTTTTTACGGCCGCTGTCAATAATCGTACGGCAACATCATGAGCAGGTCAACGGCCGGGGGTTCCCAGATGGGCTTTCCGGTGACCAGATTCCCGTGGCCGTTAGAATTATCTCGGCGGCATCCGCCTATGACAGCTTGATCCACAAATGGGGGTACACCTATGAAGATGTACCCGAGCGACTGGTACTGCAGAAAGGGTATCAACTCGATCCGGATATCGTGGATCTGGTGCTGGAGATCAATGTTGAAAATATGCGGGCGGAAAAGAAACGCAACCATATGATGGTGCCGCTCGAGAACTTAGAGGAAGGCATGGTCCTGGCAGATAGCATTCGCCACAAAACCGGTACCCTTCTCATGCCCCTGGACACTGTCGTCACGCTTTCCACCCTGAATAAAATCATGAAATACGCTGAATTGGGAAATATCGGCAACGCCGTCATGGTCTACAAGGAGTCGATGAGGAAATAGACATGGATATCGCCACAATTATCGGATTGCTGGGAGGAACCGGCCTGGTTGTCTCTGCGATTATAATAGGTGGAAGTGCCCTTATTTTTATTAACATTCCCGGCTTGCTTATTGTGCTTGGTGGAACCTTTGCCACGAATTTTATCAAATTTTCCATGAAAGATGTCCTGAGTTCAATGAAGGTTGCGATGAAAGCCTTTCTGGTGAAATTGCAGCCGGCCGATGAAGTGATCGAGGAGATGATCAAGTTTACGCGGATAGCCAAAAAAGAAGGACTTATCGCTCTGGAAAAAGAGGCCCCGGCCGACGAATTCTCGGCTAAAGCCCTGCGGTATCTTTCCGATGGATACGACGAAGGTCTCATTGAAGACATGCTGAACAAGGATATCCTGTTGACTGTTCAGCGCCATGACCTGGGTCGCCGAATATTCAAAGGAATGGGCGGCACGGCGCCTGCTTTCGGTATGATCGGAACCCTGATCGGGCTGGTCCAGATGCTGGCCAACATGTCGGACCCCTCCAGTATCGGGCCGTCCATGGCCGTCGCCCTTCTCACGACATTGTATGGAGCGGTTATCGCCAACCTGGTCTGTATGCCCATAGCCGACAAGCTCCAGATGCGCAGCGAGGAAGAACTCAATCAGAAAAAAATTATACTCGACGCAACGGTCGCTATCAGCCGGGGCATTTCCCCCATGGTGCTTGAGGAAGCGTTGAAAGTCTATCTGTCGCCCAAAGACCGGGACAAGGTGGGCGAAAAAAAGGAATAGGAACCCTGCATGGCGAGTAACAATGACCAGCCCCCCGTCGTAGTCGAGGAAGGCGCACCTGATTGGGTTGTCACCTTCGGTGACCTCATGAGCCTGCTGCTGTGCTTTTTTGTCCTTCTGTTAAGTTTTTCCGAAATGGACAAGGCGGTATATAAAGAGGTTGCCGGATCCCTTGAAAAGGCCTTTGGGGTGCAGCGCAAGGATAAAGTGCTGGACACTCCCAAGGGATTAAAAATGATAGCAAAAGATTTCGATCAGGCCATTGTCCCTCCCAGACCGAGCCAAGAATTCATCGTTACCCAGGAAAAAAAGCAGATTGGCGAGGAGCTGCAGAAAGTAGTTGAAAGCCGTTTCAAAGACATACAGAGTCTTATCGACATCAACGTCGGGGACGACCAGATCGCCATCAGCCTGATGGGTGAAAGCACCTTCGATTCCGGCAAGGCTCATATCAAACCGCAGATGAAACCGCTGCTCGATAAAATCGCTGATGCCCTGAACGGCACGGATGGAGAGATCATCATCGCCGGACATACCGACAATGTTCCGCTCACGGGGGGGCGCTACCGCTCTAACCTCGGGCTGTCCATCGCCCGGGCTGCCTCGGTCGCCGAGTACATGCTGGGCCGCGGTAAAATAGAACCGGACCGCATCGCCACCATGGGGTTTGGTGAATACCGCCCGGTGGAAACCAATCGCACTGCCCGGGGAAGACAGAAAAACCGGCGGGTCGAAATCATTCTCGGGTTCTTTCCCATGCCGGGTTAACCCACGCTTTCAAGCCTTGCGCCGCACCGCCAGACGGGAAGATTTGACCGCCGGCCAGCAAATTCAGGACCCCGGCCGCTCCCCGTTGGGCCGACTGCGCATTTTAGGTGTGATTCTATTTAGTATTGATCTCACAATATGGATATGATATGAAAATCACTGAATATTTGGACGAACCCAAAATTTCCCCGAAGCACCGGGACACGTGAACCTGAAGGGGTGACGCTAAAATCGACGTTCCCTTCTGGTGGCTAGCGTACTTTATCACTGCTAGGAAATAATATTATTAATCATCAGGGGAAACTTGATCAGGAAAATGGAGCGCCCGCCATCATGCCAGGCCGGCCCTGACGGCCACTGGCCCGGGGCGCTTGCGACCGCCCGTTTTCCATCCCCACTACTCAATGTGAAAGGTGAAAATCGTTGGACTACACTGTAGATCTAGACAAAAAACAGTTCGAGAGTATTGAAGGGATCCTGTCAGAAGAGTTGATTGAACTCGGCGTCAGGTGCGTCTTGCTGATTGATCTTGCCGGCAATATTATCGTCAACCTGGATGATGGTGATCTGGAACACGATATTTATTCTCTGGCTGCTCTGGCTGCAGGAAACTTCGGCGCTGTTAGTGCCATGGCAAAAATTGTGGGTGAAGAAGACTTTTCGCTTCTATTCCATAAAGGCGAGAGTGAAAGTATCCACTTCAGCAAAATTGATGACGAGCTGCTGCTCGTCACAATTTTTGGAAAAGACGTGTCGCTTGGATTTTTAAGGCTCAAAGTCACCGAGGCTACCAAGAAAATCAAAGAAATACTGTAGCGGCACGACAATAACTGAATAACGGATACTGACAACGATGAGGTATGACCATTGGCATTAATCAACCCCAAGAAAAAAGAAGTTCAAGTTAAACTCGTATATTACGGACCCGGTCGTGGTGGTAAAACCACGAATCTGGAATATATCTTCGACAAATTCCGCAAACGAATAAAAGGCAACCTTACCACCGTAAAGACCTATGGTGACCGCACTCTATTTTTCGACTTTATGCCCATGGAGATCGGGGTTATCAAAGGCTACAACATCAAAATGCAATTTTACACCGTACCGGGCCAGGTTAAATACAGTGCAACCCGGCGACTGGTGCTGCGGGGGGTTGATGGGATCGTCTTTGTGGCAGATTCCATGGCCCTACGACAGAAAATGAACATTATTTCCTTGAAAGACCTGCAAGACAACCTGGCTACCTTTGATAAAAGCATCTTCAAGATTCCGCTGGTCATCCAGTACAACAAACGGGATCTGGCCGATGAAGGCATTCCGATCTTGCCGGTGGAAACGCTTGAAAACGATCTGAATAAAAAACTGAAGGTCCCCAGCATTGCCGCCAGTGCAATCACTGGTGAAAACGTTGTGGAAACAATGAAAAAGGCCATCTCGCTGACCGTTGCTTCACTTGAGAAGCGCCTTGAACTAGGGGGGTAATAATTTGAACGCAGACAAGGGCAAATTGACTTCAGAGCTCAACGACCGGCTTGATGATCTTTTCAGTGAAACAGATGACGGCCAGGCCATTGCACCGGAGACACCGCCCGCGGCTCCTGCAGTAACAAATGGCGCCGACGCCACTCCCGGAGCCCCCC
>Ga0126329_10000042_pt1 | contig 72642 bp, 62 predicted proteins | sample InaspJWI85metaG_FD_104915 | JGI IMG/M metagenome (GOLD analysis project Ga0126329, IMG submission 104915) | Marine gutless worms symbiont microbial communities from Oahu, Hawaii - Inanidrilus sp. 2 OAHU.JWI-85 metaG | ecosystem: Host-associated > Annelida > Digestive system > Unclassified...
TCCCACCGAGGCGGCCATCGTCTCCATTTTTTACACCCTTTTTGTCGGTATTTTTATCTATAAAGAGATCGAACTCCAGGGGGTCATGAAGGCCCTTGAAAGCACCACTTGGATCACCGGCCGCGTGTTGATCATCATGTTCACCGCCCTGGCGTTCGGTCAACTGTTGACCATAAACAAAATTCCGGATCTGATCGCCCAGGGACTATTGGACCTCACCGGGAATCTTTATCTCATCTGGGTGCTGATCATCCTCTTCCTGCTGTTCATGGGAATGTTTATGGAAACGCTGGCCACCATTATGCTGGTGACCCCAGTTCTGCTGCCGGTTATGGTTTCTCTCGGTGTTGACCCCATCCATTTCGGCATCGTGCTGGTCTGTTGCTGCGAAATCGGATTTGCCACGCCACCTCTCGGGGAAAACATGTTCATTGCCTCAGGCGTGGCCAGGACATCGCTGGAGGACATATCCGTAAATGCGTTGCCGTTCGTGTTTATCAGTGTGCTGGTCGTGTTTCTGATCGCCTATTTTCCAACGCTGACCCTGTGGCTGCCTGATCTGCTAAACTCGATTTTCCAATAATCGCAACGCCGGTATTCAAGCCATCCGTAAGGGGATGTTAGCTTAACGGCCTATTCAAACACGCTGTATATTAAAAAAATGAGAAAGCAGGCGGCAGCTTTTAATGGCAAGATATGTTTTATAAAATATTTAATAAAATGAGGGCGTAGATGGAGTACATCAAAAAAGCGGAGAAAACTGCCGAGTCCAATACAAAAAAAATTCGCGGCATCGTAAAGGATATTCTTGCACAAATAGAGGAAAACGGTGAGCGGGCCGTTGCCGACCTGGCGAAAAAGTTTGACGGCTGGGAGGGCGATTTCATTCTCGGCGAAGAAAAAAAACAAAGCCTCATCGCCCAGGTGCCCGAGGATATCAAGCAGGATATTCGGTTTGCCCACGAGCAGGTGCACGGGTTTGCCACGGCCCAAAAGAAGAGCCTGCGTGAATTCGAAATAGAGACCGTGCCCGGTGTCCGCCTGGGTCAGCGTATAATTCCCATGGATGTCGCCGGATGTTATATTCCCGGCGGTCGCTTTGCACACGCTTGCTCAGCCCTCATGAGCGTTGCCACAGCCAAGGCCGCCGGTGTACAAACCGTTATTGCCGCGTCGCCGCCCCGCGGTGACAGCATTGCGCCTGCCGTAGTCTATGCCCTGGATGTGGCCGGTGCCGACATCATTCTCGAAATGGGCGGTGTGCAGGCCATTGCCACCATGGCCTTTGGCCTGTTTACCGGCAAACCCGCCAATATTTTGGCCGGCCCCGGAAACGCTTATGTGGCGGAAGCCAAAAGCATTCTCTCTTCCGATGGGAAATGCACGATCGATGTGTTTGCCGGTCCCACCGAATCAGCCATCATCGCGGATAAGACGGCTGATTACATGACGGTCGCGATTGACTTGGTATCCCAGGCCGAACACGGCTATGACTCACCGGTGTGGCTTTTCACCGATTCAAGGGAGCTCGGCGAAAAGGTGCTGGAGGTGATGCCCAGTATTATCGCCGACATGCCGAATCCCGAAGTACCAGAATCCTCCTGGAGAGATTTTGGTGAAATCATCCTGTGCCTTGACAGGGAAGAACTCTGCCGGGTCAATGACGAATACGCCGCCGAACATGTTCAAGTGATGGCGGAGGACCTGGACTGGTGGGTCAAACATCTGACTTCCTATGGATCCTTGTTTCTCGGCGAAGGCAGCACAGTGCCCCATGGTGACAAGTGCTCAGGCACCAATCATATCCTGCCCACCAAAAAGGCCGGCTACTATTCCGGCGGCCTCAATGTTTTAAAATTTTTGAAAATTTATACCTACCAGGAGATCAGTCGGGAGGCCAACGAGGTCATCAGCGGGACGGCATCCCGTCTGTCCAGGGTGGAGGGCATGGAGGGCCATGCCCGGGCCTGTGACTGGCGGCTCAGGAAATATTTCCCCGATAAGGACTGGGATTTCGACGTTTATAAACAAACCAAATACTAACCAACAGCTCCGGATGGTTGTACGTTGATCTTGATCGGGTTGCCAGGCCGATGATGCTGCAGGAGTAAAACATGCCCGCAACAGAGACGAAACGGTTCACCAAGAGTTTTACCTTACAGGAACCCATTGGTGACCAGGGAATCGAAAAAGCGCTGGCCATTTTAAAGTCCGGCAAGCTTCACCGGTACAATGTCGATTCCGGCGAAAAGGGAGAAGCGGCGCTGCTGGAAGAAGAATTTGCTGCGTACATGGACAAAAAATATTGCCTTGCCTGCGCGTCCTGTGGGAGCGCCATGTACCTGGCACTCAAAAGCGCCGGGGTACAGGCTGGCGACAAGGTGTTGTGCAACGCATACACCCTGGCGCCGGTTCCCGGGGCCATCGAAAACGCCGGTGCGGCCATCGAACTGGTTGATATCGTAGATGATTACACCATCGACCTTGAAGATCTCGAAAAGAAGGCAGCGGTTCCGGACGCCAAATGGTTCATGCTCTCCCACATGCGCGGGCACATCACCGATATGGACCGGCTTATGGACATCTGCACGACTCACGGCCTTGTCCTGATTGAAGACTGCGCTCACACTATGGGCGCCACCTGGGACGGCAAGAAATCAGGCGCCTTTGGTAAGGTCGCCTGCTTCAGTACCCAAACGTACAAACACATGAATTCAGGCGAAGGGGGGTTGCTGGTTACCGACGACCCCGACCTGATTGCACGCGCGATTATCTATTCGGGATCCTACATGCTCTATGAACGCCATGCCTCAAGGCCGGACATGGAGGTATTTGAAAACCTCAAAACTATGGTTCCCAATTACTCCTGCCGCATGGACAATCTTCGCGCGGCCATTTTGCGCCCCCAGTTGCAGGTGCTGGATCTTCAGTGCCGGCGCTGGAACAAGCGCTACCGGATCCTGGAGCGGGGACTGAATCTGATCGATGGGATTACCTGTCCCCGGCGGGATCCCCGCGAAAATTACGTGGGCAGTTCCATCCAATTTTCCCTGACCGGCCAAAATGAGGCCACCATCAAAGAATTTCTGACCGAATGCCTGAATCGGGGAGTCGAACTCAAATGGTTCGGTAACAAAGAGCCGGTGGGGTTTACCAGTGCCTATGAAAGCTGGCGCTATTTTGGACCGTTGCCCCACCTGGCCAACACCAAGCGCATCCTGGCTGTCATGTGCGACATGCGTATTCCATTGACGTTTACTAAAAATGACTGCCGGCTTATCCTGGAAATCATTCAGGCAGTATCAGCTGCGGTTTTAAAGTAAGGAGAAAGAGCCATGCCTAAAAAAGCGATTATAACCGATCGCGCACCGGCGGCCATCGGTCCCTATTCCCAGGCGGTGGTTTCCGGCAGCCTGCTGTTTACTTCCGGCCAGCTTCCAATTGATCCAGCAACAGGTAAAATCACCGAGGGCAGTATAGAAGACAAGGCCCACGTCGTTTTTAAGAATCTGGAAGCTATTGCCTTAGCGGCCGGGACCACCCTGGACAGCGCCGTCAAGACCACTGTTTTTCTGTCCGATATCAATGATTTCCAGGCCGTCAACCAGGTTTACACCCAGTACTTCAAAGAGCCCTATCCCGCGCGCAGCGCCTTTCAGGTGGCAGCGCTGCCCCTGGGTGCTGAGATTGAAGTGGAGGCAATACTTGAACTCTAATATAACCAGTAATTGTTGAAAGGAAGACCGATGAATTTTACCAAATTTCCCCGCAGAAACTATCTTCAAGGCCCTACTCCTATCGAGAGTATGCCTTCTTTGAGCAAGGCCCTTGGCGGTAGGGTGGAGCTTTACATCAAACGCGACGATCTTCTGCCAGGTTCCGGCGGCGGGAATAAAACCAGAAAGCTGGAGTTCTGCATTGCCGATGCACTCGATCAAGGCAAGGATTCTATTATCACCTGCGGCGCCGTCCAGTCCAATCATTGCCGGCTAACGGCCGCCTGGTCCGCCAAGGAAGGCTTGGATTGTCACCTAATTCTCGAAGAACGCGTTGCCGACTCCTACAAGACGGATGCCAGCGGGAACAATTTTCTCTTTGAGTTGCTTGACGTCAAGAGCATCGGAGTCGTTTCCGGCGGCACCGACATGATGGCTGCGATGGGTAAAAAAGCCGATGAATTGGCCGCGGCCGGTAAAAAGCCCTATATCGTCCCTGGCGGCGCTTCCAATGCCATCGGTGCCATGGGATATGCGGTTTGTGCCGAAGAGACCATGGGCCAACTCAACGAGTTGCGTCTTGATATCGATCATATCATCGTCCCATCGGGTTCTGCCGGGACCCACGCGGGTATGGTGGTGGGCATGGTGGGCGTCAGCGGCGGGATTCCCATCAGCGGGGTCAATGTTTCCCGGCCGAAAGACGTACAGGAAGAGATTGTCTACAATCTGGCGGTAGAACTATCCGAAAAGATCGGGGTCAAAGGCGGCCCTGCCCGTGAAGATATTGTTTGCTTTGACCAGTACGTCGGCCCGGGTTACTCTCTGCCGACCGATGCAATGGTCGAAGCTGTCAAGCTCTTTGCCAGAACTGAAGCTGTTCTCCTGGATCCCGTCTATTCCGGCAAGGCGGCCGCGGGGTTGATCGACCTCGTGCGCAAGGGGCATTTTGCCGACGGTTCCCAGGTACTGTTCCTTCACACTGGTGGATCGCCCGCGCTGTATGCTTATATGGATACATTCAGGCAAGGTTGAACGATACTCAAGCAAAGGATCCCCATTAGCGGGGGTCATAAGTAACGTCTTTCGACAAGTGGAAGGCAGGATGACCGAACCGAGAGAAAAGATAGTCGGCATTTTAGGCGGGATGGGCCCGGAGGCAACCGTTGACCTGATGCAGCGGATTATCCGCCTGACGCCGGCGTTGGATGATGCCGATCACATTCGTTGTATAGTGGACAACAATCCCAAAGTGCCATCCAGAATAAAAGCCATCATTGAAGGAGATGGTGAGGACCCCGGCCCCTGCATGGCGGAGATGGGCAGGCGCTTAGAAGCCTGGGGGGCGGATTTTTTGACGATAGCCTGCAATACCGCCCACTACTACTATGATGCGGTTCAACAGGCCGTCAATATTCCCGTCATCAACCTGATTGAACTGGTGACCGGTTACGTAAACACCAATTTTCCAGAACAGAACAAGGTCGGTATCCTGGCCTCACCGGCGGTTGCCCTGACGGGGCTTTATAGTCAGCGGTTCGGGCGATTGGGCGTTGAAGACGTGTGGCCCGATCAGAACCATCAGGAACATCTGTTGGACATTATCAAAGCGATCAAGCAAGGGGACACAGGGGCCCGGGTGCGAGGTGGCTACGCACAGGTATGCGAGAACCTCAAACGGAAAGGGGCTACCATCGCCATTGTGGCCTGTACCGAACTCAGTGCGCTGGGGGAAAAGCTGCCCATCCCATCCGTGGATGCGGCTGAGGTCCTGGCCTTAGAGATTGTCCAGGTGGCCACCAACCGAAAACAAATAGCTGGTCAGGCAGACCCCAAGGGCTAATTCTTTCGATGTTGTCCTATGATCGGAGTTTGACAAACACGGCCCCCTATTCATAAAAAAGGCCGATTCCATATAAGCTGTTACGCAGGGTTGTATAGTAAGATTTATAAAAATAACAATTGGATAGATAGTTAAAGGAGCACAGCTTTGGCGGGCAACCAACCTTCAATGAAATCGCTGCAAGCCTATGAGAAAATAAGGGACATGATTCTCAGCGGAGTCAAGCTTCCTGGTACCCGACTTGTACTCACAGAGCTCGAGGAGGAACTGGGCATTGGGCGCGGGCCTATCAGAGAGGCCCTCATGCGTCTGGATCGATCCGGAATTGTAAAAAATATTCCCTACAAGGGTGCGGTTGTCGCCATCCCACCGACGCCAAAGGAGATCCTGCACATCTATGATCTACGAGCTGATTTGGAAGCCAAATTAGCTGTTGAGGCGATCGACAACCTCACCGATGCAGATTTTCTCAAGCTTGAAGAATTGCAGTCCCGTATGGAAGAACTCCCCCAGAATCACTATCAGTTGGACCGACAGTTTCACCGCATTATCTGTTCAGCATCCAATCTTCCCCACCTATGCGATATCGCCCAGGCACTGGTTCAGTCTGTGGAAAGTGTGTTGAATATCTATCGGAGGGAGGAAGAGCACTGCCTGCGATTCAATGCACAACACCGGGCCATCCTGGATGCACTCAAAAACAAAGATCCCGAGAAAGTAAGAAAGGCGTTTGAAGTCAATATCAAGAGCGGAATCGATATCATCAAAGAGACCTTCAGTAAATTGTTGAAAATTTCTTTTGAGTGAGTCCACGCCTGTCGGCCATTGAGGAAAACTTTTTTCTCAACAATGCCCGGCCATAAATGACCCTTTGGTCTCTTTCCGGCGCGACACTCACTTTTGCCGCCCATATCCTTCTAACTTTCTGGTATTATTTGCTTTCATTATATATCTTTCTTGTTGATCTGTAGGGCACAGCGGGTTTTTGGGTTTCTTGCTCGCGTTGAATAAAAAAAAGCAGGAATTGATAAATATGCTTGACGCAGGTGCTGATGTGTGATGTATCAGATATCAGTGTCGATAAAATCCAAAACCTATCAATAGGAGGACATAACCAATGGCAACCATGAAAATGACCACCGAAGAGGCTTTCATAAAAGTTCTGCAGATGCATGGCATCGAACACGCGTTTGGCATTATCGGTTCAGCTTTTATGCCGATATCCGACCTTTTTCCCAAAGCGGGGATCACCTTCTGGGATGTTGGACATGAAGGGAACGCCGGTATGATGGCCGACGGGTTTACTCGTGCTTCCGGCAAGATGTCCATGATGATCGCCCAGAACGGCCCCGGCATCACCAATTTCGTTACACCGGTCAAAACTGCTTACTGGAATCACACACCACTGCTGCTGGTCACCGCCCAGGCCGCCAACATGACCATGGGGCAGGGTGGCTTCCAGGAAGTCCCCCAGATGTCTGTTTTCGAGGAGATGGTCGCCTATCAGGAAGAGGTGCTGCATCCCGCCCGTATCGCGGAAGTGCTCAACCGGGTTATCATTCAGGCCAAACGGGCCTCGGCCCCAGCCCAGATCAATATTCCCCGTGATTTCTGGACCCAGGTGATCGAAATTGAAATGCCCGCCGTCGTTGAATTTGAACTCCCCACCGGTGGTACGGAGGCCATAGCCCGGGCCGCCGAACTGCTTTCCAAGGCCAAATTCCCCGTAATTTTGAACGGCGGCGGCGTAGTGATTGGCGGTGCTATCGAAGACACTATTGCGTTGGCCGAACGGCTGGACGCGCCGGTCTGTTGCGGTTACCAGCACAACGACGCCTTTCCGGGCAGTCACCCCCTTTTCGCCGGTCCGCTGGGTTACAACGGCTCGAAAGCTGGCATGGAGCTGATCTCCAGGGCTGATGTAGTATTGGCTTTGGGGACCCGCCTGAACCCGTTTTCCACCCTGCCGGGCTACGGCATAGACTACTGGCCGATGAATGCGGCGATTATCCAGGTGGATATGAACCCCAACCGAATCGGTCTGACTAAGCCGGTCACTGTGGGCATTGCCGGTGACGCCAAAAAAGTGGCCAATGCCATTCTGGCCCAGCTTTCACCTGCCGCTGGTGACGAGGGTCGTGATGCGCGCAAGACACTCATCGCAAAGACCAAGGCCGACTGGTCCCAGGAGCTGGCCACCATGGATCACGAAGAAGACGATCCCGGCACGACCTGGAACCAACGCGCCAAGGACAATGAGCCGGAAAAAATGACGGTCCGCATGGCCTGGCGAGCCATCATCAAAGCCCTGCCCAAAAAAGCCATCATCTCTTCGGATATCGGCAACAACTGCGCCATCGGGAATGCTTATCCAACGTTCGAAGAAGGCCGCAAATATCTGGCACCAGGCATGTTTGGACCCTGCGGCTACGGTTTCCCGTCCATCCTTGGCGCAAAAATCGCCAAGCCCGACATTCCGGTGGTGGGTTTTGCCGGTGACGGTGCCTTCGGGATCTCCATGAATGAAATGACGGCCTGCGGACGCGAAGAGTGGCCCGCCATCACCATGGTTATTTTCCGCAACTATCAATGGGGGGCTGAGAAACGCAATACCACCTTATGGTATGATGACAACTTCGTGGGGACCGAGCTTGACACCAATGTCTCCTACGCCGGCATCGCCAAAGCGTGTGGAATGGAAGGCGTCCAGGTTAGCGATATGGATGACCTGACCGAAAAACTGAATACTGCCATTAAAGCCCAGATGGAAGCAGGCACGTCCACCTTCATCGAAGTGTTGAACAATAAGGAGCTAGGCGAACCCTTCCGCCGCGATGCCATGAAGAAGCCGGTTGCCGTTGCCGGAATCGACAAGGCCGATATGCGTCCCCAGAAAGGCGTTTAGGACAAAACACAAGTAACGTGAATGCGGCACTGTATTCAACAAAGCCATTCCAATAAGGAGAAAATAACATGGAAACGACCGTCAATTGGAACGTTTACAATACAGAAGAGATGGTTCGTGGTGACCGTGATTACCTGTGGCATCACATCAAGCCCCACAAGGTATTCGAATCCGCAGAGCAGATGATTATCGTCGAGGGCAAGGGGCTCCGGGTCACGGACATCAGGGGCAGGGAATATCTCGATGCCACATCTGGGGGCGTCTGGAGCGTGATGGTGGGACACGGCAGGGAGAGCATCGCCAAGGCCATCTACGATCAGCTCATTACCTTGGGGTACTATGCCGGTACGGTGGGCAACATTCCCACCATCAAATTTGCCGCCAAACTGATAGAACTGCTCCCCACCTTGGGCAAGGTCTATTTTTCCAACAGTGGATCAGAGGCAAATGAAAAAGCTTTTAAAATCATCCGTCAGCTGTCCAACATCGATCCTGAACGCAAGGGAAAATACAAAGTTCTTTTCAGGGATCGCGATTACCACGGGACGACCATCGGCGCCCTGAGCGCCACCGGGCAGCTGCAGCGCAAACAGGATTATGGGCCCTTTGCCGAAGGGTTTGCTGAGTTTCCCCACGCCCTCTGCTACCGCTGTCCCTTTGACAAGTCTTACCCGGGCTGCAATATCGATTGCGCCCGCAGCCTCGAAGAGGTCATCCTCAAGGAGGGGCCGGACAGTGTCGGCGGCTGTATTGTGGAGCCGATCACCGCCGGCGGCGGCATCATCGTGCCGGTCCCGGAGTATTATCCGATCCTGCAGGAGATCTGCAACAAATATGGGATATACCTGATCATGGATGAAGTGGTCTGCGGGTTTGGCCGAACCGGTAAATTCTGGGGCCTCGAGCAGTATGATGTGGATCCGGACATGGTCACCATGGCCAAGGGACTGGCCAGTTCCTATATGCCACTTTCCGCTACGGTAGTCCGCGGGGAGATCTTTGATAAGTTCCTCTGTGATCCTTCAGATTCCGAAAAAGGTTTTGATTATTTCCGTGACATCAGCACTTATGGAGGTTGTGCCGGCGCAACCGTCGCAGCGTTGGAAAGCACTCGGATTATTGAAGAAGAAAACCTGGTGGAAAACAGCCGGGTTGTCGGGGCTTATATGTTGGAGAGTCTGCAAGCGTTATCCGACCTGCCCCTGGTGGGCCATGTGCGCGGCAAGGGGCTTTTTTGCGGCCTCGAACTCGTCAAAGACAAGTCCACCAAGCAGCCCATATCTGAAGCGGAAATGGGGCGCATTATGGGATTGGTGGCCGCCGAGGGCGTGCTGATCGGCAGGACCAACAGTTCGCTACCGGGCAACAACACGATCATGAACTTCGCACCTGCCTTGATCGCTACTCGGGCGGATATTGATGAAATCGTTGCGGCGGTGAAAAAAGCAATAGAGACAGCGTGCTGATATGGTCATCAATACGCTATCATTAAGAGAGCAGATTTACCAGTACCTCCGGGATGCCATGCAGACCGGAAAATTAGCCCCTGGGGCTACGCTGAATCTTAACGAAATCAGTCAGAAACTTGGCATCAGCAAAACCCCGCTACGAGATGCCCTAATTAAACTTGAGGCTGAGGGATTCGTGACCATTCAGCCACGGCGGGGCGTCATGGTCAACAAACTGACCCTCGAAGATATCCGTGAGTTTTACGACATCCTCGGTGCCCTGGAAGCTTCGGTCGTCCTGGATGTCTTCCACCAGATCACACCGGATCTTATCGGCAAAATGAAACAGTTGAACCAGGAGCAGCGGGCTGTGCTGGATACAGAAGACTACGGGCGCTACTACCGCTTGAACCTGGATTTCCACGGGGTCTTTCTCGACCTGTGCCAAAACAAAACCTTGATGCACCTTATCACGCCCTTGAAACAGCGCCTGTACGATTTTCCCCGCCACCGCTACAATGTGGAGTGGGAAAAACGCAACTGCAGCGAGCACGATACGTTTATCGAATTCATCGAGGCCGGGGACCGGGAAGGGGCCGCCCGGTTTATGAAATACCGCCACTGGTCGTATACCTTCCAGGAGAAGCAGATTAAACTGTTCCACGGTTCCGATTAGTAGCTGTTATATTCTGAAATTGGCATAGAAAGAAATATGAGGTGTCGTTAACGAAGATTGTCTTGCAAGAGGAGGCCCCGGACTTAATTCAAAAAAATTCTTGCATAGAAGCGGTTTCAGAGCCTTCATTCGGGTTCAAGTTCAAGGCGGCCGAGAGGTTTAAACCGGAGGAATACTCGAGTATTTCGAGGATAGCGCTAAAGCTTCACTTCGTGCTGAACTTAGCGCCCAACGCCGAAATTGGGCCGCGGGGAGGTTATGCAGCCGCTTATAGCTAATATGTGAATGCCAACGATAAAGACCCGAATGTATGCGCAACGCGCTGACTTTTGAATTCCCGGGTCCGCACGGTATACGCAAAACTGCAATTATATCTTTTATAATACCAGGCGATACCTGCCTTTAGATCTGCAACAATGTTTTCCTTGTCGACGCTATGACTTGCCTTAAACGTATTGCCGTCGAGGAATATATCCCTGAGTAACAGGCGGCTATCAACCTTTCCAAAAAAAAGTAAGCTGGGCCGTATGTTGCTGCGCTTGCCGTCATTGTCTTGAGTGAAAACCGGGTTGGGGGCAACGCCGGTGCGTATACCGCTGCTGGCGAAATTTTCGGGAAGGTGCCACCCCAGGCGATATTCGGCGCCGCCATTGGCATATACGGCCACGTTTCCCAGACGGCCGCCCGCATGCGGTATCAAATCATGCCCAAAACCACTTTCGTTTTGTGAGGTGAACACTCGCCATTTTGTTTCGTATATGGCTTCCAAGGCTAGTTCATTGGCCAGTTGATTTTCCCAGCCCTGGGCTGGTGTGCCGCCAAAAAGGCGGTGGATGAAATCCGAGGTTTCCCGGGCCAGGGAAGCGGGACCGACAACGCCGACATTGAATTGCCAGGTCGCCAGCCGATTTTTAATGATACTGTTGAATCCGATGCCCCCAAAAAGGTAACCTGCGTAGGGGCGGTCATCAGCGACAAGTTCCCGCGCTTGGACATCTTCGGGGGTAAATATAAACTGGCCGAAAGATAGGGACGTGGCCCGGCGGGCAGCCGGTTTATTTACAAACGGCAGGCGGTTGAGGACCGGGTAACTCCAGCCGGGCATGTGTCTTTTTTGGGGATCATCCGGCAGATGGGGGGTGCTCAAGCTGGCCAGGATGCCGTTGGTGTAGTATCTGTCCGTGCCGGCGAACACATCGTTCTCCCAGTTTATGCTGAGCGTATCGAAGATTTTTTCTTTCTTTTTGTTTTCAGGGTACGCTGAGGCAGGCGGCCAGATAAGAATTATCAATAGCGCAAATTTAGTGGGGAAGGATAGAGAATGGTTTTTCAGCTGCTTGTAAAGAGACCTTTGCAATTAGTACCCGTAAATTTGATGTCCATCAACTTCAGCTGCGCCGTCATGATAATTTTTTAAATTTTAACAGATAGATGGTAACTGTCAAATGCTAAGATGTAACCCTGCTGCTCATATTGCCCGCCAATTTAAACCCGGGGAATTTGCCTACAATCCGGTTTTGATATATAGAATATATGTAACGATCCAGCCGAAAACTATGTACACGGCCCCTGGGCATGCGACAAGGGTAGTACCATCCGAGTCCCCTAAATTTTCTGTTTCATAAAGAGCAGCACGACAGCGCAGGAGGGTGCCATGCAAACCAGAATCTGCTGCCTTACCTTCACCGTTATTTTCATATTCAGCTTGGCCGTTTGGGTTTCACCGGTTTGGGCCAAAAAAGCAGAAGCTCCAAAGATATGGGGACTCTCCATGGGCCTCCGGTATGCCGCGATTCCCTTCAAAACCGAGCAAGATTCGACGTATGATATCGTTCCCTTGATATTTTATGATCATGGGCGGGTGTTTATCGATGGGCTGACAGGCGGCTTCCGGTTTTACGACAGCGACAAGTGGCAGTTTTCAGCTATTGGACGCTACCGTTTTTCCGACATCCCGGCCGAGTACCAGAACCAGATCCGGGAAGATGGGTTGGATGTCGGCGGCCAGTTGAAGTACCGCATCACCGATGATTGGGATGTGGACTTCGAGGTGCTCACCGAAGAACGCGGGTATGTCCATGCCAATGTCATTACGAAATATCGGTACGCCAGCGATCTCTGGGAGGTGGAACCCTTTTTCCGGCTGCGTTGGAAGAGCGATGACTTCAACAACAACTTCTATGGCCTGGGGGTCTACACCCCCAACAATGCCTTCGATTACCAGATCGGTAGTGACTTTCGCTACCATATCATCAGCAATCTTTACATCATCGGTCAGGCCACCCTGACTATTCTTGACGACAATACCCGCAACCTGGAAATCATCGATAAGGGCACCCAGGGGGCTGTGTTCGCCGGGATTGGGTTTTTTAATGAAAAAAAGAATAAATCCGATAAAATTTACCTGGATTCCAAACCTTATGTGCGCCTGGCCCACGGCTGGGCCACGCCTTCCAGCGTAGGCGACATTTTTACGGGCAATACCCGCACGGATGAGTTCGACAACCAGCTGACCTCACTGTTTCTGGGCGTGCCCCTTTCCGACACCCTCTTCACCCTGCCCATTAACGTCTACCTGACACCGGGAGCGGTCTACCACCACTCGTCCGAGGTGCAAAACAGTATCTGGGAATACGTGCTGGCCGTGAAGTTCTACTATACGGTCAAATGGCCCACCCCGTGGCGCATCGGGTTTGCCGAGGGTATCTCCTACATGAACGAGGTGTCGTACATCGAAAGGCAGTACCTGGAACGGCAGGGCTACCGGCCCAGCGAGCTGCTGAACTATCTGGACTTCTCATTTGATGTCAGCCTGGGCCATCTGTTTAATTCGAAACCTATCGAGGACCTCTGGCTGGGCTGGAGTGTCCACCACCGCTCGGGGATCTTTTCGACCTCTTCGGCATTTGGACGCATTTCCGGCGGGAGTAATTACAATACTGTCTACTTGCAGTACCACTTCTAAAAGTTAAGTGATGAAGTTGAAGTGGTGAGAAGAATTAACTGCTAAGTGAGTCCATTCCATTATTAAAACAATCCTGAAATTTTTGCTCTGGCTTCTTATCTTAATGCTGACTGGCACTATCGATTATACCTTGTGGGCAGATAGTCAGGAAAGTGGTCTAACCCCAAATCCGAAAATACCTATAAACGAGCTAGCATTTCAGGATGTGAGCATACAATCTTCAGGTATTGACGAGTATAAGTTTGCAGGGCGAATCAGAAATAAATCTAAAAGATATTCTCTACAAAGTGTTGACGTGCGAATCGTGTATTATGATTGTGCTGAAAGAGCAGCTGCCGGCACCTGTACGGTCATCGGCGAACGAAATGAGACCATCTATCTTCAAATACCACCCGGACAAGCGCGGCCCTTTAATGAACCAGTCTATATCTATGGTGATTTATTGAATGTAAGGGGCGACTTTGTCTGGCGTTATGAAGTTTTGTCAACAAAAGCATGTATGGGAAAATGATATTGAACATCTGGTGGAGTCACTAAAAGGGTTCGTTCGGTAAGGTGAGCAAAAGGTGTGACTGAGCTGCATTTCCCCCGAACTACGTGACAAGATAATGCAAAACCTGGTTGAAACCGGGTGACAAACCTGTTTGGGCTTTACCCGGATAATAGATCGGCCGGCCATCACGTCAGCTAACAATAATGGACAACAGGGAAATCAAATGACAGCCAAACCTACCTATGCAGAGTTGGAACAGAGGATTCAGGCGCTAGGCCAAAACTTGCTGATCAAAGCCGAACCGCCGATCATCTGGGGGTCGCTGCGGAAAAGTATAAGGCGCTTTTTAATTCATCTGCGGATGCGATTGCCATTATAGACCTTGATTCAGGGACCTTCATTGAGTGTAACCAGGCGTTGGTCGAACTCTTCGGTCTCGAATCGGCTGATGAGTTCATTGGCTTTCCACCCGAGCATTTCTCACCAAAATATCAGCCTAACGGTGTGTTGTCAGAAGAGCTTGCCGCACAATATATGCAAAAGGCCTTCGATATCGGTTCATTGAAATTCGAATGGGCCGGCTATAAGGCTGACGGTAGGTCTTTTGAAGCCATGGTCACACTGAGCGTCATGACACCGGATAACAAAAATTTGTTCATGGCACTCATTCGGGACATTACATCCCGCAAGCAGGCTGAGAGGCGCCTTGAAAAGTTGAACCGGCTGAACGAGCAGCTCTTGGTGGCAGGCAGTTTGTCACCTAAACTAGAACTCATCACGGATAGTGTCGTTGAAATTTTCAGCGCTGATTTTGCCAGGATCTGGATGATACAGCCTGGTGATTTGTGTACATCGGGCTGTGTTCACACGCAATCCGAGAGGCGTCTGGCTTACTGCCAAAAAGACCGCTGCCTCCACCTCATGGCAAGCTCCGGGCGCTATACGCATATCGATGGCGGTCATCGTAGGGTGCCATTCGGGCGTTATAAGATTGGACGTATCGTGTCCGGGGAAGACACTAAATTTGTTACCCGGGAGGTTGCCAAAGATCCCAGTGTCGATGACCGGGAGTGGGCTGCCCGGCTCGGGCTAAGATCGTTTGCCGGTTATCGCCTGCTTTCCGAATCCGGTGAACCGATGGGCGTTCTGGCCCTGTTCAGCAAGCACGACATTGCCCCGGAAGAAGACGTCCTGCTCGAAGGCATCGCCGCCACCACCGCACAATTGGTTCAGGCAGAGAAGACCAGGGAAACACTGAAAGAGAGCGAAGCCTTTCTGGATGCTATCGTGGAAAATATTCCGGATATGATTTTTGTGAAGAATGCGGGCAATCTGAGTTTCACCCGCTTCAACCGGGCCGGTGAAGAATTACTTGGTTATGCTCGAGAAGATCTGTACGGCAAGAATGATTTCGATTTTTTTCCAGAAGACGAGGCCAAGTTTTTTATTCAGAAGGATAGAGATGTTCTGAACAGTGGGAGCGTACTGGATATTCCCGAGGAAGAGATCCATACCCGCCTGAAAGGTGCCCGGGTGCTCCATACAAAAAAGATCCCCCTGCTGGATGAAGACGGGACCCCCCGTTATCTGCTGGGTATATCTGAAGACATCACCGAAAAACAGCAAGCCGAGGAACAGCAGCGTCTCCAGGCCCAGATCATCAACCAGATCCATGATTCAGTCATCGCCACGGATATCGACGGTTTTATAACCAGTTGGAACCAAGGTTCCGAACGGTTGTTCCACTACAGCGCAGGCGACATCATTGGCAAGCATGTGGCGACTTTGTATCCCGAACGGACCCATCAGTACCTGCGTGAAGATGTGATCCCGACCCTCTTGTCCAAGGGTAGCCATGGATATGAAATACCCCTTGTCAGAAAAGGGGGCGAAGAGTTTCCGGCCCTGGTTTCGCTTTCTGTCCTGAAAGACAAAATCGGGACCGTCAATGGCATGATAGGGTATACCCTGGACAATACGGAACAAAAGCAGGCAGAAGCTGAGTTGCAATTGCGCGAACGACTCCTTGAGTTTGCTATTGAGCAGATGCCCATGCCGGTCATCATTGCCGATGCACCGGATGTGAGCATTACCCGCTACAACAGTCATGCGGTGGCCTTGCTGGCGAAGCCTGCGCAAGATCTAAAAACCATCGAACTGGAAAAACACCGTGAGTTTTGGCCGACGTTCTACCCCGATGGCACGCCCTATGATCCTGACGATCTGCCCCTGACGCGAGCTATCAAACGAGGAGACGTTTCAAGGGATGTAGAGGTCATTATACGCAAGGAGGATCAGGATTTTTGGGTTGCCGCCAGCGCGGCGCCGTTGCATGACAGCGAGGGGAATATAATTGCCGGAATTGTGGTCTTTCCCGATATTACCGACCGCATCAGGGCAGAGAAAGAACTGCGTGAAAGTCGCTCTATATACAAATTCCTCGCTGAAAACATGGCGGATATTGTCTGGACGATCGATAAGGAGTTTAAGACAACCTACATAAGCCCTTCTGTTGAGAAGGTACTCGGGTTCACAGCTAAAGAACGGAAGCAACAGCGGCTGGAAGACATGGTCTCCACCCAATCCCTGGAACATATTGCGACCAAATTCATTCAAGAGCTCCAATTCGACCAGCAGCCAGAGACCGATCCAGACCGTTCTGTTACCATTGAGGCGGAATTTTACCATAAAGACGGCTCGCTGGTATGGATGCAAAACAACGTCAAAGCGATCCGGGATCAGGCGGGTCAGTTAATCGGTATGTATGGTTCTTCCCACGATATCAGTGATCGCAAGCGGGCCGAGCTGGCCTTGCGGGAAAGCGAAGAAAAATTTCGAGCAATTTTCGAACAGGCTGCTGTTGGCGTTGCCGTTACTTCAGCCGGCACCGATGAATATATTCAAATTAATGAGAAATACTGCGAAATTGTGGGTTACTCCGAAAGCGAGCTCACGCCCAAGACCTACCGCGACATTACCCATCCTGATGATATGCAGGCGGACCGGGACAATCTGCGTATGTTGCAGCAGGGGCAGATCCAGGACTTTTCAATGGAAAGGCGCTATTTGCACAAAGATGGTTCAACTGTATGGGTAAATCTCACTGTATCGCCCTTGTTGAAAATCGAAGATCGACCTACTCATTATATTGCGGTCATAGAAGACATAACGGCCCGCAAACTGATGGAAGCCGAGGTGAAGACTCTGAGCGGGCTGCTGCCCATATGCGCCTCCTGCAAGAAGATACGTGACGATACGGGCTATTGGAACCAGATAGAGACCTATATCAAGGCGCATTCGGAGGCGGACTTCAGTCACAGCATCTGTCCGGCGTGTGCCAAAGAGCTCTATCCCGATATTGATATTTTTAAGGACTAATCTGTGTTGCCAGGCTTTTAATGTGACCTACCAGGTGGACTTGGTGCCTGCACTGCCGGAGTTCCGGAAGTGTCCGCTAACGATTAAATACAAAGATATTCCATATTCATTCGCTGGGCATCAATCGGGAATCGGCGGGATTGGTTTAAGTTGTTTGTTCCGGTCGAGACAGACCAGGTGGATGATAGCCTTGACGGCCGGTTTTTGACTGCCCGGCCGCCAGGCTTCCTGGGTCCAGATCAGGCGGTAGTCGCTTTCCTTCGCATAGGTGGTGCGGATATCCAGTTCGTCGCCGAATTCCGCCCCTTCGTGGTAGCTGATATCCGCCCGGTACACGGCAAACCCGAGCCCCTCCTCGCGCCAGAGCCGCACCAACTCCGCGGCGCCCATGATCTGCTCCCGGGCCCGTTCAAAATACTTTAAATAATTGGCGTGGTAGACCACGCCGGAGTGATCGGTGTCTTCATAGAAGATCTGGACTTTGTAGTGGTACTCGCGCGAGGTCATTATTAACTCGTTTCAGATTGATGATTTATTCCAACGGTATGTATTGTCATCCTGGTGAAAGCCGGGACCCAGCCAATGCCTGGATGCCGGATCGGGGTCCGACATGACGGCGCTAGTGCCTCTCTGCCGGGTAATACTGGACCAAATTTCGATGGATGTAAACCAGAAACAGCGACGAAAAAACCCCTGCAATGGGTCAAGAACCAGTTGCAGGGGCTTTTGCTAAGATCAGGACAACAGGTTAGCGGACCATCGTTATACAATACTTTCGTGATATTCTTGCAGTGACCGAACCTGCGGTTTACCTTCGCGGCGGGCGAAGATGCCCTTGGCCGCGGCGATGGTGGCCGCCGTCGTGGTGATGTAGGGCACCTTGTATTTGATGGCCGCCCGGCGGATGTCCGAGCTGTCCTGACTGCTCTGCCGGCCGGAGGGCGTGTTCACGAGTAAATTGATCTCGCCGTTTTTAATGGCGTCGATCAGGTTGGGACGGCCATAGCCCAGTTTACGAGCCGGGACGGTTTCGATGCCGTTCTCCTTTAAAAACTGATGGGTGCCGCCGGTTGCCATAATCCGGAAGCCCAATTCCCGGAACAGTCGCGCCGGTTCCAGGGCCGCGGTCTTGTCGCGATCAGCGATGGTGAGCAGGATGGTGCCTTCCATGGGCAAGGCGGTCTGGGTGGCCTCCTGGGCTTTGAAAAAGGCCCGGCCGAAGGAGTGTGACAGACCCAGTACCTCCCCAGTGGAACGCATCTCCGGGCCCAGGACCGGGTCGACGCCGTGGTACATGTTGAAGGGGAAGACCGATTCCTTGATACCGTAATGGGCAATGTGGTTCGTCCTTAGGCCGAGATCCGCCAAGGGGGTTCCCAGCATGACCTGGGTGGCCAGGCGTGCCATGGAGATGTTGCAGACTTTGGACACAATCGGCACCGTGCGCGAGGCTCGTGGATTGGCCTCCAGCACATAGACGGTGTTATCGAAGATTGCGTACTGAATGTTCATCAGGCCCACCACATTCAACTCAATGGCGATTTTACGGGTGTACTCCCGGATCGTCTCGATGTGTTTGGGGGCAATGCTGATGGGAGGGATGACGCAGGCCGAGTCGCCGGAGTGAATCCCGGCCAGTTCGATATGCTCCATCACCGCCGGGACAAATGCATCGGTGCCGTCGGCAATGGCGTCCGCTTCGGCTTCGATGGCATTGTCTAAAAACTTATCGATGAGGATCGGACGTTCCGGCGAGATCTCGACGGCCGCATCCACATAGCGTCTGAGCATCCCTTCATCCTGCACAATTTCCATGCCCCGGCCGCCGAGCACATAGGAAGGCCGGACCATAAGCGGATACCCGATGCGGTCGGCAATGGCGCGGGCTTCATCCATGTTGCTGGCCATTCCGGCTTCGGGCTGGGGGATGCCCAGTTTCTTCATGATGTTGCGGAACCGATCGCGGTCCTCGGCCAGGTCAATGGTTTCCGGTGTGGTACCGATAATCTTGACCCCGGCCGCGGCCAGCTCCCCGGCGATATTTAAGGGGGTCTGGCCCCCGAATTGAACGATGACACCTTCCGGCTTTTCCTTTTCATAAATACTCAGCACATCTTCGGTGGTGAGCGGTTCAAAGTACAGCTTGTTGGAGGTGTCATAGTCCGTGGATACCGTCTCCGGGTTGCAGTTGACCATAATCGATTCAAACCCCGCATCCCGAATGGCAAAGGCGGCATGCACACAGCAGTAATCAAACTCGATCCCCTGGCCGATCCGGTTGGGACCGCCGCCGAGGACCATGATCTTGCGATTGTCGGTGACAGAGACCAGATCATCGGCATTGTAGGTGGAAAAGTAGTAGGCTGCATCTTCCACCCCGCTGACCGGCACCGGCTCCCAGGCCTCTGCGGCGCCCAGGCCGATTCTTGTAGCACGGATATCTTCTTCCGGAAGATCGAGCAACTGCGCCAGGTAGCGGTCGGCAAAGCCGTTCTTTTTGGCCTGCAAAATAAGGTCGTCCGGCGGCAGCTGCCCCTTGTGGGTAAGCAGCGTTTCTTCCAGTTGCACCAGTTCCTGCATCTGTTCGATAAACCAGGGCTTGATGTGGGTGAGCTCGTACAGCTTCTGGACATCGGCACCCTTGCGCAGGGCCTCGTACATGATGAACTGGCGTTCGCTGGTGGCGGTACCGACTATACTCAGGAGCTTTTCCAGGGGCAGTTCGTTGAAGTTCTTGGCGAATCCGAGGCCGTACCGGTTAATTTCCAGGCTGCGGATGGCTTTTTGGAAAGCCTCCTTATAATTTTTTCCGATGCTCATGACTTCGCCTACGGCCTGCATCTGGGTGCCGAGCTTGTCCTCCAACCCGGCAAATTTTTCAAAGGCCCAGCGGGCGAATTTAACCACCACATAGTCGCCGGACGGGGTGTACTTTTCAAGCGTTCCGTCCCGCCAGTAAGGGATTTCATCCATGGTCAGACCTCCGGCCAGCAGGGAGGAGACCATGGCGATGGGAAAGCCGGTGGCCTTGGAAGCCAGGGCTGAAGAGCGCGAAGTACGTGGATTGATTTCAATGACAACTACCCGACCGGTTTTGGGATCGTGGGCAAATTGGACGTTGGTTCCGCCAATCACCTCAATGGCCTCCACTATAGCGTAGGAGTAGTCTTGCAGCCGTTTTTGAAGGTCGGGTGCAATGGTCAGCATGGGGGCGGTACAATAGCTGTCCCCGGTATGGACGCCCATGGCATCCACGTTTTCAATGAAGCAGACCGTGATTTTCTGGTTCTTCGCATCGCGGACGACTTCCAGTTCAAGCTCCTCCCAACCCAGGACGGATTCCTCAACCAGAACTTGGTTAACCCGGCTGGCCGCTATACCGCGGGATGCGATCGTGCGCAGCTCTTCAACATTGTAGACCAGGCCGCCTCCGCCTCCGCCCATGGTGTAGGCCGGGCGGATGACCACCGGGTAGCCGAGGCCCTCGGCGACCGCCTCCGCCTCCGCAACCGTGTTGACGACTTCGCTCTTGGCCATCTCGATGCCCAGCCGGTTCATGGTCTCCTTAAATTCCAGGCGGTCTTCACCGCGCTGGATGGCATCCACGTTTACCCCGATAATCTTGACGCCGTATTCGGCAAGGACGCCAGCCTGGTGCAGATCCGAGGACAGATTCAGGCCGGATTGGCCCCCCAGGTTAGGCAGCAGGGCGTCCGGGCGCTCTTTGGCGATAATCTCGGTCAGGATTTTGACATTCAACGGTTCTATATAGGTTGCATCCGCTGTACCCGGATCGGTCATGATGGTGGCCGGGTTCGAATTTACGAGGACGACTTCATAGCCAAGCGATCTGAGTGCTTTACATGCCTGGGTGCCGGAATAGTCGAATTCGCAGGCCTGTCCGATTACGATGGGGCCGGATCCAATGATGAGTACTTTGCGGATGTCGTCGCGTTTGGGCATGGCATCTCCTTTCCCGGTGGGATTGTAATGATGGATGTTCAGACTTATCCGTGTCTTGCGAGCCAGGCAAGCCTGAAATGTTTTATGGTCTGATTGTCGAACTTAAACTGAATTTTTAGATCTAAAGTAAGCGCTACTTATTGTCAACAGGTATCGCGGGTATGTCGGGACCGCCAGTCAGCAGGGCGGGCAGGAATCACTAGGCGGGATTGAAAGAGTATTTCGGGATTTGGGCGGCGCGATTTTGCTTCGTCCAGTAGTTACGGTATAACCAACCGGGAATATTGCCGGAATTGACTGATTTAACCTGCTCAATCCAATCCGGTAGCGCTGCTGAGCTCTGCTGGAAAGCTTCGCGGGTCAGATTGAAAAACCTGTCCGGTGCCATCCCGGCAGCGCGCTTTGCCCAGTTTGCTTCGAGGGCTTGCTGAGCTTGTTGAATGCTGCTGCGTCCGGCTTCAAAATCGGTCAAAAGGGCCCGGTGGAGTTCTTCGTGCCGCCACCACAGATTGGACCGATCAAAAGTCGGGCCGGGTGCCGGGCCCAGGTCCGGAAGCGTTTGCCGGTCGATGCGGATGGGCTTGAATACGGACGTGCAGCTTGCCGCGGTGCCGGTGGCCCAATAGGTTTGTGAATTCGGTTTCAAATGGGCCACAAGGGAGCCGGTGGTCTGGGTGATGTTGCGGGTCAAGGAGTTGGCCGCATGGGCACAGATCCGGTTGCCGAAAAAATGGCTGGATGGCTGGTAGTGGGCTTCACCGTGATCGCGCAATATGTCAAATGCATTCGCCAACTGCAGCCTGCCTGTTTGCCGTTCAAGTAGTTCTGCTACCCAGCTCTGCCGCTGACGGCAGGCTGAAAAGGTGGTGAAGAGCCAGTCTGAATAACACGCGGCAAAATTAAAAGTCGCCCCCTTTTTCAGCCAGCCCTTTTCCCGGGCCGTGGCTACCAGGGCCGGGTGGCTGCGGTCGAATTCCGCTCCAATGGTCAGGCCGTTGCTGATGGCGCAGTGCGTTTTCACCTCGCGGGCGGCCCACAGCGGTCCGGCTGTTTCCAGAACCCAGGCTGTCCGGGGATCGGCAATCAGGAAACTGTTGTGGTAGGCCATCTTTTTATCCTGATAACCGCAGATGCCCCCCTGCCCATGGTCCGCCAGCAGGCGGGTGATCCACTCCACTGCGGCCTGGGCATCGGCCGATCTTTCCAGGGCCAGGCGCAGCAGGTCCATGCCGGTCAAACCACCTTTGCGGTCAAGCGGCATTCGGGTCCAGACAGCTTCATTGCCGATGACGACCCCTTTGCTGTTGGCTCCCATCTCGGCACCCCACATCCAGAACGGCCGGCCGATCAGCACCGGCAGGGTCTCGGTTACCTGGGGGATTTCGATGTAGGTACAGGATACGGTCGTGCCGGGCGGGTAGGTTTGGCCGGGATGGAACTCCAGGGCCTGGGCCTCATTGGGTTCCCGGTTGCTGTTCTTGGCGAAAATAATGCTGCCGTCGGCGGTCGCCGGCGGCAGGGCTACAAAGGTGTCGCACATTGGGATTACCTGGCGGTAATGCGTGTTAAGTTTTAAGTTTTAAGTTTTAAGTGTTAGGATAAACCAGTTCGCCACTAGGAGAGTCTTAAAACTTAACACCTAACACTTAACACCCGGCCCAACGGGCCGGCTAGTATTTACTATACAAATCCAAGCTCTCTGCGGTGGCAGTGTACAGGGTCGACCAGGCAAAGCGCAGAGAGAGCCGGGCAAAGGCCAGGCGGCTTTGGGCCTGGGTCAGGTTCCGTTGGGCTTCGTTGAGCCGCACCAGTGAAGCCTGCCCGGCGGCATACTCTTTTTCAACCAGGTCGCGGTTGCGCTGCACCAGGGAGGCGTTCTTGCGCTGCAGCTCCAGCTGCTGCTGGGCAGCTTTAAGCCCGGTCAGGGCATCGTTGACTTCGTTGGCCACGGAAATTTTCAGGGCATCCAGGTTCTTGGTTTCTTCCTTTTTCTTGTATTTGGCCTCGGCAATCCGTGCTTTGTCCGCGCCACCGGAGAATAGATCCCAGGTCAGGAACAACCCCACCGAGTTGCCGACGTCGTCCCCTTCGAAAAACCGGCTTTCGGAATGTTCGCCGCTGACGTTCCCCGACAACACCAACGCCGGGTAATAACGCGATTTGGCTGTGCCGATGTCCGACTCGGCGCGATCGATCCCCTTTGCTGAAACCAGGATGTCGGGCCGGTGCTCGTGAGCGTAGGTGATTTGCTTGGCCTGTGCGGGCATCTTCATAATCGTACCGGCTTCCTCCTCGAGGGCGGCCAGAGTCAGGCCTTCCGGGAATTTGGCATCCGGGATCCCCAGCAATGCGGCCAGACCGGTCATGGCCACGACATATTCCTGCTTGGCGTTGATAAGGTCGTCTTTGGCGGCGTTGGCCTGGATTTCAAAATTGAGGACATCGCTCAGGGCACCGGTGCCTACCCGCAGCCGGGCATTGGCATCCGAGACCTGTTTGAGGTTGAACGATTCATCGGCGGAGGCAATGGCAACGCCTTCGTCAGCCAGCTGGGCCCGGTAATAACTGGCTGCCACTGCCGAGAGCAGCAGTCGCCGGGCGTCCAGCAGGGCCTGCTCGCTCTGCTCCTGGCCATGGCGGGCCGCCGCATTGGTGAATTTGCGGCGGAACCCGTCGAACACCGTCCAGTTGGCCGTTACACCGGCTTTGTAGTAGTCGTCCGGATTTTCGATCGTTGCCAGCGGATTGAGGACCTGGGCGCTGGCGACCTGGGTCTTGTACTGGGTTTCGGACAGCTCTACCCGGTTGACCGATCCATCGGCAATGATATTCGGCCAGTAGGCACCCCGGGCTTGGTTAACCAGTTGCCGCGCCTGTTCAACACGCTGCTGGGTGGCGGCCAGGGTCGGGCTTTCGGCCAGGGCAATTTTAGCAGCTGTGTCCAGATCCAGCACCTTGATCGTCTGAATGTCTGCGCCGGCCTTGCTGCCGGTCTCAGAACCTGCCCAGGCAGGGGTCCCGATGAGTGTCAGGCACATCACGAGCAGCATGGTTGCCAAATGAATTCTAAATCGTTGCATTGAAGATCTCCTACCTACCTGTATTTGGTGATTTTCCCTTCATTTAAACCGTCGTAAGTTCTCCGCTTGATAAACGGATGTCTTCCAGAGTGTTCTGGTATCTGGTCCGGGCCGGTTCGACCTCTTCGCGACTCGTCGGCCAGTGGCCATACTTGTATCGAAAGGCAAGCCTTCTGAAATCGTTCAGTATGACCAGCAGGCTCGGTATCAGCACCAGGGTAAGCACCGTCGCAAAGGCCACCCCGCTAGCCAGGGACAGGGCCATGGGTATCAGGAACTTGGCCTGCATGTTCGTCTCCATGATCATGGGCGCCAATCCGCCGACCGTACTGAGCGAGGTCAAAAAGATGGCCCGGAACCGGCGGACGCCGCCCATGCGAATGGCCTCGAAAAACGGCAGCCCCTCGGCAAAATTTTCATTGACCCTTTCAATTAGCACAATTGCATCGTTGACCACAACACCTGTGAGAGCGACCATACCGAAGATGCTCATGATCGAAAGATCGTAGCCCAGCAGCAGGTGGCCCCAGATGGAGCCGATGATACCAAACGGAATCGTAAACAGGATCACGAAAGGCTGCGCGTACGAGCGAAACATGGTGGCCACAATGATGAAGATCCCCAGGACCGCCAGGGGAAACCCCACGTAAAGGCTGCTGAAGGATTCGCGCATCTTCTTTTGTTCGCCCTGGAGGGCCACATGTACATCCGGGTATCTGTCTTTCAAGGACGGGAAGAAATTCTTGATCAATTCGGCGAAGATTTCATTGGCATTGGCCTTGTTCGAATCGACGTCGGCGCTGACGGCGACGCGCCGCAGGCCGTCGGTCCGCGTAATGGTCGAAAAACCCGGGGACAGGGATACCTCGGCCACCGAAAAGAGCGGCACTTCATGGCCTTCCGGGGTCCGGATGCGCACTCGTTCCAGGTCCGACATGCGGCTGCGTTCATCGGCGGTGTAGCGAACCTTTACACGGATATCGTCCCGGCCGCGTTGGAGCCGTACGGCTTCGTCACCGTAATAGCCGGCATAGACCTGGCGGGCCAGGTCGTTGACGGTCAGCCCAAGTGTCCGGGCCTCGGGCTTCAGGGTCAGGCGCATTTCGTTTTTGCCCGGGGAGAAGTCGCTGCGGATCTGGTATACGCCGTCAAACTTCTTCAAGCGGGCCATCAGGTCATCGGCGGCGGCCAGGATGTGATCCATATCGTTTCCTTGGAGCCAGACTTCAATCGGCGCTCCCGGGGGGCCGGCCGATAAGCCCTCAAAGGTCAGGGATTTAACCCCGGATATCCGGCCAACCTCTTTTTCCCAGGCCACCATGAGATCGTCCACGTGAATGCCCCGCTGTTCAGACGGCAGTAAAATGGCCTGGACCGCTCCGTACTGCGGCCCGTAGCTGGGGATATCGCTGAGGGTGCCGCCAACCAGGGTCAGGCGATCTTCCAGCAGCGGTTCGCCGGATTTGGTCTGAGTCTTTTCCGCCAGACGCAGCAAGGCACCTTCCACCTGGTCCAGGGCACTGCGCGTGACTGCCGGTGGTGTTCCGGCCGGGAACTCCACCTGCGAAGTCATAATAAATCCGTCGATGGCCGGAAACACCTGGAACTTGATGATACCGCCGCGGACCAGCCCAACCGTGATCAGTAAAATCGCAATCGCGGTGCACAAGGAGACATAGCGCCAGTTGAGGGCGTGCCGCAAAAAAGGGTAGTAGATATTCTTCACAAACCATTCGAGCCCACGGCTCGTGATGCGGTGGACCACATCGATCCGGCGCTGTAGTTTGCTCATGTTCTGCTCTTCCGCGTTCAGGTCGGGCAGGTGGCTCAGGTGGGCCGGCAGCAGGATCAGGCACTCCACCAGGGAGACGGCCAGGCAGCTGATGACCACGACGGGCAGAATGGAGATGAACTTGCCCATGATGCCGCCCACATATGCCAGGGGGATAAAGGCCACGATGGTGGTGACAACCGCAGCCACGACCGGCATGCCGACTTCGCTGACGCCGTCCACCGCCGCCTGCAAGGGCGGCTTGCCGCTCTTGCGATGGACATAGATAGCCTCGCCCACCACAATGGCATCGTCCACGATAACCCCCAGCACCATGATGAAGCCGAAAAGTGAGATCATGTTAATGGTGCCCCCCAGGGCCCAGACAATGGCCAACGCTCCCGCGATGGAAATGGGGATACCCATGCCACCCCAGAAGCTCAGTCGCAGATTGAGAAACATCCACAACAGGGCAAAAACGATCGACAGACCGATGATGCCGTTTTTAACCAGCAGGTTGATGCGGTCCCGCAGCATGTCGGTGTTGTCGTACAGGACTTTGAGGTTGGCTCCCGTCGGCAGGATCTTGTTTTTATCTTCGACAAATTTCTGCACGGCTTTGGAGATGGCCAGGGAGTCCTCCTCTTTGGTCTTGTACACAATCAGCATCACCGAGGCGTCGCCATTGATGGTGGCATCGATGGGATCTTCGGAGAATCCATCGACGATCTCGGCCACCCGGTCGAGGGTGATGACGTCGCCCTTGGGCGTGGCCAGAACCACGATGGAAGAAAGCTCCGGACCGCTGTACTTGCGGCCCATGGTCCGGATGCGGATCTCTTCGCCCTTGGTGCGGATGGTGCCGCCGGCCAGGTTCAGGTTGCTGCGGCGGACCGCGTCGCTGACCTGATCGAACGAAAGCCCGTATTCACGCAGCCGCTGCTCGCTGACTTCAATGCCGATCTCATATTCCCGGGTGCCGAAGATACCAACCTGGGAAACGGGCGGTAGTTGCTGAATCTCATCTTTGAGCTGTTCGGACCACTCTTTCAGCCGGCGTTCGCTCATGTTGCCGGACAGGTAAAGCATGATGACGGGATCCTTGAGGGTCAGTTCGTAAATAACCGGTTTTTCGGCATCCACGGGGAAGGTTGAGATGGCGTTGATTTTGGTGCGGACGTCGTCAAGGACCGCGTTTACATCGTAATCTTCCTTGACCTCGATATTTGCCGATCCCTGGTTTTCACGGGATTCGGTGGTATACAGCTTGATGCCTTCCACGCCCTCGATGGCTTCTTCGATCTTGCGGCTGATGCCCTCTTCGACCTCTTCCGGATCGGCACCCGGGTAGGGAACCGACACGATGATCATGTCCAGCGAAAATTCCGGGAAGGTTTCCCGGATCATGGATTTGGTGGCGATCCAGCCGGACACAAATATCATGACCAGCACGATATTGGCAAAGACGGTATTGCGTGCAAATGCGGCTAAGACTTTTTTCATGTTCGCATACTCCAGGCTTTCAGGCTGATGGCTATTCGGATCAACCGCCTAAACCTCTCAACCGAAACACCTACGGGTTGAGCTGACTCTCAGGATTTGCTTTCTACAATTTCCAACAGTGAATTCTCCAAGGGGTCGACCAGGCGGGTCGTGATGACCCGGTCACCCGGATTGAGACCGGCATCCACGAACGTCTCTTCATCCTGGCTGCGGACAACCGTTACGGCAACGGTTTTGAGACGGTTGTTCTGGACGATATACACCTTGTTGCTGAAACTGACCGCCCAGCGGGGCAGCCGGTACACATTTTCCATGGGCAGGCCGGGTATCTCCACGGAGCAGAACATTCCTTCCACCAACGGCAGATTACGGTCGGTGGTTATCGCATTGGCAGCCGGGACTTTAACCGCTACCGTCAGGGTGCGTGTTTTCTGATCGAATTTAACCACCCGGTCCAGAAAGCCCTCCCAGACGTGGGTTTCGGGAGATTCGGTCCACCGCACCGTGATAGGGGTTCGCGACAAGTTCTGAAACCAGGCGGTGGCCGGGCCGCTCTGAGCGTCGAAGCGCAGCCACTTGCGGGCATCCCGGCTGTCCAGGGGAACCAAGATCTCAAGGACAGCGTCGTTGGCCAGGGTGACGGCTTGATATCCGGGATTTACATATTGCCCCAGTTCGAGTGCTTCCGCGCTGATACGGCCGGTGAAGGGCGCCCGGACCGTGCACCGCTCGAGATTCGCCTGGGCGATTTCAAGCTGGGCCCGGCCGGCGGCCAGGCCGCTCTTGGCTTCCTGGATCTGGATGGGATACAGCGCAATGGCCTGGTTCATCTGGTCAAGCTGGTCCGTGGCCGCATTGGCCGCTTTTTCAGCCGCATCCACCCCCGAGCGAGTACCGATGGTGTCCTTTTCCAACAGGGTTTTGAGCCTTTGGAATTCACCGACAGCCAGATCGCGGTTGCGCTCCAAAGTCTTAAGACGCTTGCGGTCGATTTCATATTGTGTTTGCAACCTCCGGACGGTGTTCTCCAATTGCCGGACAGTAGCCCGGGCATTGGCGGCGTTGGCGGCATAATCCCGTGGATCGATCTTGAATAAAACCTCCCCGGCGGGGATGACTTCCCCGGTTTCCAGACGCGGATGGGTGGCGACGATCTTGCCGGTCACTTCGGGGGCGATGACAACCGTGTTCAAGGCCCGGGTCTCGCCGTAACCCGTTATTGTCACCGGTACGGTTTCGGCATTGACCTCCAGGACTTCGACCCGGATGGGTCTCTCTTCGGTTTTGGCCTCGGTGGGCGGTTTTTTCAAGGCGGCCAGCAGGGACATGCCGGCAAAACCGAAAAATAGGATGGCGGCGCAGATGACGATCCGTTTGACCACCGGGCGACTGTTTATTTGCCTGAAAAGATTCTTCATGACGCTTTCCTCTGTGCACCGATTGGGGACATTTCGTTGTCCAATACCTGCGCAATTCTGTCCACTACGCGGCGCCAATCATCGGCGAATTCAGGGCCGAGTTTTTCCACCAGTTCGACAAAATTGCTGAAGATTTCCCTTTCAATCTGTTCTGTGATCGCGACCATATCCTGGGAAATAGTAACGATCACTTTGCGGCGATCGGCCGGGTCCGGTTCACGGACCAGGACACCTTTTTCAACTAGGCGGTCCACCATGGTAGAGGCGGACGGGGCGGAAACGTTTAATAGCTCCGCCAGTTCGGTGATGGATATTTGGCCCTTGGTTTTTACGAATTTCAGGGCCCGCATCTGGGCGAAGGAAAGCTCTCCGAAGGCTTTACTGACACCGGTTTTTACCATGTAACGGTTTTCCAGCTGGAATACCCATTCATGGATTTTGCGCCCGTTGGTAAATATCTGCCAGGCCAGATCGATATTTTTATTAGAAGTCATAAATAATGCCCTTATTAATTATTCGCTAGTTTAATATTTAGGATCTCTAAATATAATGGGTCCCGGGGCGTTGTCAAGAACCTTTTCATTGGGACCGGCTTCAGCGCCGCTGTTGGGGAAGGCAAGACAAGCATACGGGCATTGGGGTAGGGCCCTGAAGCCGGTTCCAAGTAAATGGGAACCTACCACAGGGCGGATGGGTCGTCTGTTGGCAAATTGTATCGAATTGTAAAAAAGTGTATCAAGATGAATTAACTTGCAGAAAATGTTTAGGATATTTACACGCTGCGTTTGCGTTCAAATCCTGATTTTTCTCATTCGTCGATCCCAATCAGCCAGATGGGTACATCCAATCCAATTGCGGTCAGTGTATTCTTGGCCATTTCAAAATTAGCCATTTCGCTGACCGACCTTCTTGGATGATCGAAATAACGCATGGGGTCCGACAATACGATCTCTATCCCCAGCGCAAGCCTTTTTTCTGCGTAGGCGATTCTAAATCCGCAAAAATCTTTGAACATGGCATCCAACTTGCCGAATTGAGCCTCGACCTGTACCAGCTTATCATCAAAGGTGTTCGCGAAGTCACTGCGCCACTGGGTATCCAGAGTTGTCGAGGTTAGGCATAGATCCCGGATGTTTTGCCTTTTGGCCTTTGCGCGGTCGGATTGAACATGCAGCTCCGGGGATCCTGTTTTACCGACACTTGATGGAATGGAGTCATAGCTCCAGCCTCTGCTGGTGAACAGCCACCAGACGTCTGAATTCAGTTCAGACTGGACTTGACGTTTCGGAAGCCTCGCAATCAATCGTAGAATCTGACGCTGCAGAGAGTCGGATATCTGGTGAATGTATTCGGGGGAACAGTTGTAATAGTAGGATTGGACATCCATGGATACGCCTCGCATTCAATCAACGTGATGGGTTGAGATCCGCTTATTTTCTATTCGATAGTTTAATCAGAGATTAGGGCGAGGTCAAATCTCTATAAGCATTCCCCAATAGGTTTTTTGATCCAATCCCTTGTCGATTGTATGTCCAAATAATTAACAACACATAAGTTTTACTCTTTTTCGATTTTCACACCCGTGTTGCCGGTGAGGCGCAGCTTGATAAGCAAAAATGGAGACTCGCAAAATGCCGTCTTCGCGGCAGCCCGTTTCGGAGTTTAGAAAGACGTAATCTTGAGCCAAAACCCGTTTTTTGAGGTATCTTCTAGAATGAATCGTTGCGGCTGAATTCGGCTATACCCCGGCGATCGGGAGCGCGGCCGATTTTCGCCGGGTACCCCATGGGTATCAGGGCGACCAATTCGACATCTTCCGGAACGTTGAGAATCCGACCGGCACGGTCGTGATCGAAGAGTCCTACAATCACGGTACCCAACCCGGCATTATGGGCGGCCAGGCACAGTGTCTGGGTGGCGATGCCCAGGTCGAACATATACCAGTCGCCGAACTTCGTGGTGATCGCATTTTTATAGAAGCCCGAACGTTTCAGCCGGCCGCACAGGGCGATGAGCACCGGTGCGGCCGTAATGGCCTGGGTGGCAGGATTTTTGGGGCCGATGGTCTCCTGCAGTTTCTTACGGATGGCCGGATCGCGGACAACCACGATTTCCCAGCATTGTGTGTTGGCCCAGGAAGGTGACCAGCGGACCGCCTCGAAAATTTCCGTCAGGGTCGCATCGCTGACGTCGCGGTCTTCATATATGCGAATGCTGCGACGGCCTTTTACAAAGCTTAGAAAATCTTCCATGCCGCCTCCCTAGCCGATATTGAATTGACCGGATTCAATGTAGGGGGGGTCTTCCCGGTCGATCGCATTGATAATAGGCTGGTTCAGGCGCAATTTCATCTCCTGCACAATGGCCCGTTTTTTGTTGAGGGACTTGGCGAACGCCAGGGTTTCATTCAGCAGGTCGTCCTGGTGGCAGGCTTTGGTGATGATGTGGTGTTCTGCGCATTGCGCGGCCGTCAACCGGCAGCCGGTGTACTGCATTTCCTCCATCTTATACTGGGGGATGGCTTTGGCCAGCAGGGCATTCATACCGGGCAGGAACGGGATCCCCAGGTCCACTTCCGGGAAACAAAAGTAGCCGCGATCGCTGCGCATGAACCGGAAATCGAATGCACAGCTCATGATGGCACCGCCGGCGAAGGCATGTCCGGAGATGGCCGCCACGGTTAGCAGGGGATAGGTGACGATCCTTTTAAAAAGCGCGTTCAACTGGTAGAAGAAAGCCTTGGCGGTATCGATATCGTTTTGCTGAATGACCGGGATCACCCATTCCAGATCGATGCCGTTGGAAAAGATTTTTTCATGGGCCGACGTCACAACCAGGGTAGAAGCCTCGGTATCGTTTTCGACATGGTCCAGTATTTCCAGAAAGGCTTTTAAAAAATCAGGGTTGAACCGGTTCTCACCATCATTAAGCGTTACAATGGCCACTGTTTCATCGACGTTGTATTCCACCAAAGACATTGAACTACCTCCAACTATTGGTTGCTGATGCTACTTCAAATGATGTTTGGTTAACATGAAGTATCTGATCTTGAGTGTCAATTAAAATTGAACTTTCCCCGCAGCCCCGGTCAGTGGGATTTCGGCTGCATGCCAACAAGCTACAGGGCGTGTGCTCACTGTTCGGATCAGGCTACCGCAAGGCAAACATGTATGCATAAAAAAGGGCACCCTGTGAAAACAGGGTACCCTTTGAATTCTGATTCGACTATAACCGGCTTAACCGCAGCAGGAAGATCCTTCCTGTTCACTTTCGCTGGCTGAACCGCAGCCACCGCAGCCGCCCGGGCCGAAATCGATCGAGCAGTCCAGACGGAAACCGTAGTTGGAAAAGTCCACCTTGATGGGGGTGGCTTTTTCAAGCAAATGTTTGTTCACTATGTAAGAGAAACCATCGATGTCGAAAACCTCATCGTTCTCGTTAGACTCGTCCAGAGCCATAGCAAGCGACGGGCCGCCTCACCCGCCTTCATTCAGAAAAATTCTGATGGGCGCCACTTCCTTACCATTAAAGTATTCTGCGATCTGTTGGGTAGCCGCAGGCGTTACCTCAACCATAATATCCTCCTTATTAATTAAAATGGCCTGCAAGTGCTTGGCAGGCCGTTCCACTCTTCAAGACCAACCAAATGTAAGTATGTCCTCTGGATTTGTCAATAAGGAACTTTTTCAAAGGTTTCTCCAATAAAATTGGAGAATAGGGTTCGAGGGGTCAAGGGGTCACGGGGCCAAGGGGCTAAGAATATTTTCCATTTCACCGGTACGTTACAAATGGGCAGAACCGAGCTTTTTGAGGAACATTTTGTGATCTCTTAAGCTCCCCTCTCGGATAGGGTGTCCCGATATACAGTCGCATCTTTTTCGGAAAAAAGCACGAACATCACCTGATCCGGAAACGGTTGGTCCTTCAAAAAAGACAACGTGGTTTCGATGGCAAGCCGGGCGGCTTTGTCAATGGGGTACCCGTAGACGCCGCAGCTGATGGCCGGGAAGGCCACGGTCCCGACCTTTTTTTGTGCGGCCAGTTCCAGGCTGTTGCGATAGCAGGCGGTTAACATCTGGCTGTCTGCTGGGACGCCGCGATAGATCGGACCCACGGTATGGATGACCCAGTCAGCCGGCAACCGGTAGCCTGCTGTAATGCGGGCTTCGCCGGTCGGGCACCCGCCGATTTTGCGGCAGGCTTCCAGCAACTCGGGCCCGGCCGCCCTGTGGATGGCACCGTCGACGCCGCCGCCACCCAGCAGCCGGGTATTGGCTGCATTCACAATGGCGTCTACTTCCAGGCGGGTAATATCACCCTGATACACCTCGAGTCGCTCAATAAGGTCGGTCATGAGTTGCCTCCGATTTCTTTTTCGGTCAGGATGGTTTAATTTCTACAGCATACTTTAGAGGTTATTCTGAGGAGCACTGCGACGAGCAGACTTAGCCATAGTAGCACAGCTACATCGGCTGAAAGAATCCCTTACCCGGAAGTACTGCCTCACCTTGGGTGGGGGACTCTTCGCTATCCTCAGAGTGACAACGCCTCGGAAAATCAATCTATATTGGTGCAAAAACAACGGGCGCAATCTTATTGGGAGTTAAGAACCCGGTCCTCCCAGCTAGGTCAGAGGTCTTAAGCTATGCTATAAAAACATGATTCTCGCGCAGAGGCGCAGAGCAAACCAGCAATATATCCGGCTTCGCCGGAAAACCCAAAAAACCCTTGTAACTTGGAGCGTGAAAAGGTTTTTCGCACGCTAGTGCGACGAAATCCTGTTTTGCCTTTCTCTGCGTCTCTGCGCCTCTGGCAGGCGAGCTGCACTTCCCGCTAATTCGATTATTAATGGTGGGTCGCGCGATGCATGGTTTTGTTATTTTGTTTTGGCAGGAAAGTCCCACTCAGGGGAACTCCAAAGTCTGGCCTTTTGGTCAGGATACTTTACAGATCATATAACGATTCATCACGATCCGGGGCCGGCTTTTTTGCAGTCTTGGCACGCCCTTTTTTGGCGGCCAGGGTAAACGGGTCTTCTTCTTCGAGCAGGTCGCCCATCTCGGCCTCGATTTTGTCCGGGTCTTCGCCGCTTTCCATCCGGTTGAGAGCCTCTTGCATGCCGGGTCCGAGCTGCATGCCGGTCATGTCGGTCAGCTTGCGTACCAGGTCGGCCGCCTGGCGAGGATCGTTTTCATCCATCGTTTCGGCCTGCGAGGCGAGCATGCCCATGGCTTTTTCCATGGTGCGTTCGTCAAAAGGCAGATCGGTCATGGACTCGTCTTCCGATGCCCGGCCGGTCGTCGCAAAGGCCGACATTTGGCGGGTGAGCTTTTCTTTTTTACACCGCGGACAGGTCGGCTTTTTACGGGTGTTGATGGTCTTGGAGAAAAAATTGAAAATGGTATTGCACCTATGGCAATAGAATTCATAAATCGGCATTTTCAGCTCTTTTTCCGGGGGTGGTGAATAGTCGGCGCCATTTGGATATGTCGCCGGACCAAGTTCTGTTCATCATGCGGATTTGAAGACCTCGTCATCTTCTTTTGGCGGTTCATCCGAGGGGGCTTCCTTTATGACGGTATGCAACCGGGGCCCTGAATCCTTGGCTGCATCTCTCTTTTTTCCGGAGTGGCAGTAGCCATGAAACACTGCGCCCGTGTGAATGGTCACCGTAGGTGCGACCAGATTCCCGTAGACTTTTCCGGAGGCATGCACTTCTATGTTGGTTTTGGCCGTCAGGTTACCGGTGACTTCGCCGCTGATCACTATGTTGGAGGCACTGATATCGGCATTTAAGCGGCCGGAAGGGCCAACGATTAGCGTGCCGTCTACCGATATATTGCCTTTGTAGCGTCCATCGATCCGGATCGTACCCTGGAACGAAAGCCGGCCCTCGAATTCGGAATCGGAGCCCAGAAAGGCGCCGATCGTTTCTGCCACTTTTTTCTTGCGCATGTGTTTGAACCTCACTGTTAAGTAGAACTTTCTAGTTAAGCTAAAATCCAAATTCTGTCAATTCACGCCTGCGCAAACAAAACACCAGGCGCGGAACCGCTAACGTATGTGAATAAGAACGGATATTGGTTTGCCCAAGTTTTCGGGAGGAAACCGCGGCCCTATCCAAGAAGGGATATTATGTATGTAATATCTGATGGTTATGTTCCATAATGGGGCAGCCGGAGCACGGTTCCCAAAAATATGGTCTTTTTTTGATTTGCAGTCGTTTCTGATACCTTCTATGAGATCTGACTATGTTGACTTGCCATATCGGGTCTGGTATGCACCCCACACTCATTGATACGGTTAGCAAGCATAAAGCAGCCTATTATTTATAAACGGAAAGGATAATACCATGGAAAGAACACTTTCAATCATTAAGCCGGATGGGGTTGGCCGCGGTCTTATCGGCGAAGTCGTCAAACGCCTGGAAGCCAGTAACTTTAAAATCGCCGCCATGAAAATGATCCACATGACCAAAGCCCAGGCCCAGGGATTTTATGCTGTGCACCGCGAACGGCCTTTTTTCGAAAGCCTGACCGATTTTATGTGCTCGGGACCGGCGGTGGTCATGGTACTGGAAGGCGAGGATATCATCGCCAAATACCGCGAGCTTATGGGGGCCACCAATTACAAGGAAGCTGCTCCGGGCACCATTCGGGCGGATTTTGCCACCGATATCGAGAAAAACGTGGTGCATGGCTCCGACGCCCCTGAAACTGCTGCCTTCGAAATTGGCTATTTTTTCAACGCATTTGAAATTGCAGTCTGATGACGGACCAACTGAATCTGGAAAATATTACCATTGTCCTGCAGCGGCCGCGATATCCTGAAAATATCGGGTCCGCTGCCAGGGCGGTAAGCAACATGGGCATTGGCCAACTCTGGGTTGCGGATCCGGAGAACTACGATCTGGCCCAGGTGAGTAAACTGGCCACCCATGCGGCCGCGGCGGTGGTTGCCGGGATCCGGATTTTTCCGGATCTGAAAACCGCCCTGGCGGAATTCAATTACGTGGTTGGAACGACTGCCCGCCTGGGGGGACAGCGCCCAGTGCTGAATTCGCCGGAGGTCATGGCGGCCAAACTGGCCCCTTTGTCCCGCGAGAATCGAATTGCGGTGGTATTCGGCCCCGAAGACCGGGGCCTGACCAATGCAGACCTGCGCCTGTGCCACCAGCTGGTCCACATACCCACGGCCGAGTTCTCATCCATTAACCTGGCCCAGTCGGTGATGATTCTCAGCTATGAGCTGTTCAAGGCCTCTCTCAAAGAAGTCGATGCGTTCGCGCCCCGTTTGGCCAACCGGCACGAACTCGATGGCATGTATGACCAGGTCAAGGACATCCTGGTTCGCATTCATTATATCAATCCTGAAAATCCCGACTACTGGATGAATAAAATCCGACGCTTTTTAAATCGCCTGCAATTGCGGGCCCGTGAGGTCAGCATCATCAGGGGTATTTGCCGCCAGATCGATTGGTATGCGGGTAAAAATTACCGGGACGGCGTCTTGGCTGGCCAAGGAGATAATCAGAGGACGGAGGAGTCACCATGCGACTCGTAATGTACGGTGAAAAAGGCCGGGAGAAACCCGGGTTGTTGCGTGAAAACCGGATCGTTGATCTTGAGGAAGCCTATCCGGGCATACCTGCTATCGGTCAAGCCTTTTTTGAAGAGGGGTGGCCGGCCAAGGTGGCGGCCTGCAAACTTCCGGGAAAAAAACTGGATGTCCGCCTGGGCAGCCCGGTACCGGCACCTTCCAAGATTATCTGCCTGGGAAAGAACTATGCCGAACACGCCAAGGAAGGCGGCTTCGAAAATCCCGCATCTCCGCTGATCTTCTGTAAAACTCCCAATACGGTAAGCGGACCCTGCGATGATATTCGGATGCCGCAGAGCAGCGGTCAGGTCGACTGGGAAGTCGAGCTGGCCCTGGTGATCGGTCGCCGCGGCAAGGCCATTCACAAATCGGCCGCCCTGGACTATGTGGCCGGCTTCATGGTGATGAACGATGTTTCCGGACGGGAAGCCCAGTTCGCGGACTCCCAGTGGTTCCGGGGCAAGGCGTTTGATACCTTCGCGCCCATGGGACCCGCCCTAGTCACTATTGATGAGATCGAGGACCTGGGGGATCTCTCCCTAACTGCCCGGGTAAACGGTGAAGTCATGCAGTCCGGCAACACCCGGGACATGATTTTCGATATCCCGACCATTGTGGCCGACATCAGCCAGGACATTACCTTGCTCCCCGGCGATGTCATTTCAACCGGGACCCCATCCGGAGTCGGCATCTTCAGGGACCCGCCGATTACCCTGAAACCGGGCGATGTGGTGGAGTGCCGAATCAGCGGGATCGGGACCCTACGCAATAAAGTGGTGTAACCCACTGCCTGGCGCCTCCTTCCAGCGTAACGAAATCCTGCCAGAGCGTCTCCCGCAAGGTTGAAGATTGTCGGCAGCCCACTGTTGACATAACTCACAACCGGTCACATCAATTACAAGTAAGCGCCTAGCATTCGGGTTCAATGTTAAGTTGCCGCTGCTAGCACAACGGGAGCCTTGTGGCGAGGGCGTATTTCAGAGATTCAAGGATTTTCGCTGGGGTTATTCTGAATAGAGAACGAATGCGGGAATCTGGTCTGAATCGAGCAGGATTCCTTACAGGGGCGATTTACGCGCCCTATGCGTGCCCGACGCCGAGATGTATCCGCCTCTGGCGGATTGGGTCCAAAGGTATCTAAAAAAGCGTGTCTAATAGTTTTGATCGGCATAATTCACCCATCCCCCGGCCTCAACCAGCGAGCGGTCAAATGATGAGATCGCAAACGGAATCGTTTCGGAATCTTCTTCCGCCGAGATGGTAAGGGTCGCTTTGTCAAAGCTCGTTGTAACCGTTGTCAGCCTTCCGGCGAAGCGGTCAAAGAGCCGGTCAATGGTATCCGGCGGCAGTTCTACGGCCATCATGCCGCAATTGAACATGTTCTGCCGAAAAATTCGGGCGAAACTAGGGGCCAGGACCAGATTGATAGCATTGACCTCCAGCGCCCACGGTGCATGTTCGCGTGATGACCCGCAACCGAAATTATCCCTGGCCACGATGACGGCAACATCCCGGGTACTTTCTCCCGGCGTGAAGCCCTCCAGCTTCAGATCCTCCAACAGGAAGGGCGCCAAAGCCTCTTTGGTGTTCTCCGTAAGATACTTGGCCGGTATGATCTCGTCGGTGTTGATATCCGCGCGATCTAGAAACAGGGCGTTGCCGCTGAAATTTTTCATGTGTCCTCGTCTCCGGGAATTTGTTGGTTCAAAGGTTACGGTTCAGGGTTCAAAGGTTAAAACCCGGAACCGTAAACCTTGAACGGGGAACCTTTTCTCCAGTGCAGTTGGAGAAGTTAATTTTTAAAAAGGGGCGAATTCGTAATTTTCCCCGCCAGAGCAGTAGCCGCAGCCGTAGCCGGGCTCATCAGGTGTACGATGCCCCCTTTGCCCATGCGTCCATTGAAATTTCGATTGGTGGTCGAGGCACACACCTCACCGTCTGCCAGGACGCCGTTGCTCATTCCCAGGCAGGCCCCGCAAGTGGGATTGGTCACGCAGAAACCGGCCTCCATGAAGGTCTGGATAATCCCGTCGGCCAAGGCCTCCCGGTAGATCTTCGGGGTGGCCGGGGAGACGATGCCCCGCACCTGGTCATCGATGCGCTTGCCGGCCAGCACAGCGGCGGCCGCCTGCAGATCCTCAAGGCGGCCGTTGGTGCAAGAGCCGATGTATACCTGGTCAACCGGGGTGCCATCCATCTGGGACACCGGTTTGACCTGATCGGGTTTGAACCCGAAAGTGGCAACCGGTTCCAAGTCGTCTACGTTGAAATCGATGACTTCCGCGTAGGCGGCATCCGCATCCGGGGTAAACCGTTGAAAATCATCTAGCGCGGCTTTTTTATCCTGGTAATTATTTCTGATAAACGGCCACAGGTAATCCACTGTGGTTTGGTCCGGCTGGCAGATGCCGCAGGTACCACCGGCTTCGATGGCCATATTGCAGAGGGTCATCCGGGCTTCCATGGACATGGCCTCCACCACCGGCCCGGTAAACTCGATCACCCGATTGGTCGCGCCATTCACCCCGATCTTGCCGATAACGGCCAGGATGACGTCTTTGGCATAGACGCCTGGGGGCAAATCGCCGGTGATATCAATGCGCATGGTCTGCGGGGTTTTGAACGCACAGACGCCCTTGAGAATGCCGACCTCGAGATCCGTGGTTCCCACACCGGCGGCAAACGCCCCAAAGGCGCCATGGGTGCAGGTGTGGGAGTCCCCCATGATAATGGTGTAGCCGGGACGGACAAACCCCTTTTCCGGAAAGATCGCGTGGCAAACACCGTTGCGGCCGATGTCAAAAAAGTCACCGATGCCCTGACGCCGGGCCCATTCCCTGAGGATCTTGCCCTGCAAGGCCGTCTTGGAGTCCTTGGCCGGGGTCACATGATCGATGACGACCTTAATTTTTTCAGAATCGAACACCCGGTCTTTGCCCCGGGCCACCAGGTCGTTGATCGCAATCGGGGTGGTGATTTCGTGGCAGAAAACGGCATCAAGGGCAATCACTTCGATACCCTCGGCCGGCCGGTCTACCCGGTGTACATCAAATATTTTTTCAGCAATGGTTTGGCCCATATCGGTTACCTCAAAATGTTAATAGGTTCCCCGTTCAAAGGTTCCCGGTTCCGGGTTAAAAACCTTTGAACCTCTGAACCCTGAACCTTTAACCTTTTTTATTTATCTGTATCCGTTTTCAATACGGATAGAAAAGCCGCCTGGGGGATCATGACCTGGCCGACCATTTTCATACGCTTTTTACCTTTTTTCTGTTTCTCCAGGAGCTTCCGTTTTCGGGATATGTCCCCTCCGTAGCATTTGGCGGTGACGTCCTTGCGAAAGGCGGAAATGGTTTTACGGGCGATGATAGTTCCTCCGATAGCCCCCTGGATCGGGATTTTGAACTGCTGTCGCGGTATCTCGTCTCTGAGTTTGTCGCAGGCATGGCGCGCCCTTGCAACCGCCCGGTCCTTATGGACCAATTGGCTGAGGGCATCCACCCGTTCTCCATTGATCAGGATGTCCAGTTTGACCAGGTCCGTCTCACGGAAATCAATAATATCATAGTCAAACGAGCCATATCCCTGGGTGACGGATTTGAGCTTGTCATAAAAATCGTAAATCACTTCCGGCAGGGGCATTTCAAAAATCATCTCCAGCCGATCGTTGGTCAGGTACTGGTAGTTTTTGTTGACGCCGCGCCGGTCCAGGCAGAGCTTCATAACCGCGCCCATGTAGCGGTCCGGCACGATAATGGCTGCGCGGATAAACGGTTCCAGCGTGTATTCGATACTGGTGGGATCGGGGTAAAGGGCCGGGTTGTCGATGACCACCTCCGACCCGTCATTGAGTCCGATTCGATATTGCACCGAGGGGGCTGTCAAGATCAGCGACAGCCCGTATTCCCGTTCGAGCCGCTCTTGGACTACCTCAAGGTGCAGGAGTCCCAAAAAACCGCACCGAAAGCCGAAGCCCAAGGCAGCGGAGGTGTCCTTTTCATAAATCAGGGAAGCATCATTCAGTTTGAGCTTTTCAAGACCCACGGCCAGGTCCTCGTAGCCGTCGGAGGCCACCGGGTAGATCGATGAAAAAACGACCGGTTTGGCTTCCTTGAATCCCGGCATGGGGGCATCACAGCCGTTTTTGCTGTGGGTGATGGTGTCCCCGCAGCGGGTATCGCTGACGGTTTTGATACCGGCGATAAGGTAACCCACCTGGCCTGCGGTAAGCTCTTTTTGGGGGATGCGGGTGATCTGGAAGACGCCTACCTCTTCAACCTTGTACTTGGCCTGGTTGGACATGAACATGATTTGGTCTCCGGGCCGAATAACCCCGTGAAAAACCCGAAAGTGGACGATCGTGCCCCGAAACGGGTCGTAATGGCTATCAAAGATGAGGGCCTTCAGCGGTCCATCCGCATCACCTTCCGGCGGAGGCAGTTGCCCCACAGCGCCTTCCAGTACGTCGCCAATCCCAAGTCCCTCCTTGGCCGAGGTGAGGATGGCGGTTTCCGCATCTAGCCCGAGGTCCTCCTCGATCTGCGATTTTACCCGATCCACATCCGCTGCCGGCAGGTCGATCTTATTGATTACCGGTATGATTTCCAGATCATGTTCCAGGGCCAGGTAGAGGTTGGCCAGGGTCTGGGCTTCCACGCCCTGACTGGCATCGATCAGCAGAAACGCCCCCTCGCAGGAAGCCAAGGCCCGGCTGACCTCATAGGTAAAATCCACATGGCCCGGGGTGTCGATCAGGTTGAGTTCGTAGGTACGACCATCTTGAGCTGTGTACGGCAGGGATACCGTCTGGCTTTTAATGGTGATGCCCCGTTCGCGTTCGATATCCATGGTATCCAGGATCTGGTCCTTGAAATCCCTCTCCGAGACCACATCGGTCGCCTGAATCAGACGATCGGAAAGGGTGGATTTGCCATGGTCGATGTGTGCGATTATGCTGAAATTACGAATTTGTTTCATACGTTGGTAAGATAGCCGTTCATCCAGCGCGGTCAATCAATGCGCAGTTGACACAATTTGTGAATATAGGTATATTCGCCTAAATATTTTATAAAAATCGACCTTTTAACAGATTACAACATTTCCTGCAACTACGACTTGTAATGACGATGCCTACAGCTTTAGTCCAAGATAATGGATCGAACAACAGAAATCTGGATAATCGTATCCTGATTGTGGACGATGATGATGCCATTCGGGATTCCATGCAGGAGTTCATCGAGCGATCCGGTTTTACCGCTTTTTCGGCCGGTAGTGCCGAGGAGGCCATGGAACTGCTCACCAAGGAAGAGGTCCACGTGGCCATTACCGATATCATTCTTCCGGGCCGCGACGGATTGGAGTTGACCGACTACATCAAATCCGGTTACGACATTGATGTGATCGTCATGACAGGGTACAGCGGTGACTATTCCTATGAAGAGGCCATCAACAAGGGGGCCAGCGATTTCGTCTTCAAGCCGGTCCGGTTCGAAGAACTGCTCCTGCGGCTCAAGCGGGTCTTGAAAGAAAGGCGCCTGACCAAAGAGCGCGCCAAAATGCTCGGCAAGTTACAGAACCTGGCTATCACGGACGGTTTGACAAAGCTCTACAATTCGCGCCATTTCTACAACCAGCTGGACGTGGAAGTGGGGCGCTGCCGGCGGTACAACCATCCCCTGGCCCTGCTGCTGCTCGATATCGACCATTTTAAGAACTACAATGATACCCATGGCCACCTGGAAGGCGACAAGGTTCTGGTGGCGATCGGCCTGAACATTCAAGACTGCCTACGGGCCATGGACTCGGCCTACCGCTACGGGGGCGAGGAGTTCACGGTGATACTGCCGGAGACCAACGGTGAGGAGGCCCGCACTGTGGCGGAACGTATCCGGCGGAAAATCGAATCCGAACCGCACCACCCCGATGGGGACGCCAGTGTCTCCGTGACCATCAGTATCGGAGTTACCGAATATGTAAACGGGGAAGATGTCGCGACCTTTGTCCAGCGGGCCGATCAGGCGATGTATTCGTCCAAGACGAAAGGTCGCAACGTCGTGACGATTCAGTATTGATGCGTTCGGCTAAAGTCGAAAGCATGCGTTTTAAGTGTTAGGTGTTAAGACAAAATCAAACCTGCCCTAAGAAGAAGTCTGCTATCCAATTCCAAAACTGTTAAATTCTTGCGAAGGCCATCCTAACCGGCTGGGTGCATCATTATATTTACCTTTAGAAAGAGATCACCCGCCTGGCCGTCCGCAGTAGTTTTCCCCAGGCCTTTCAGGCGCAGCTTCTGGTCTTGATTGACACCTGGGGGGACGGTCACTCTGATCATTCTTCTTTTGTACCCAAGAGGGATGCTTACCAGTTTGTGGGTACCGGTGAAAGATTCGTACGGGGTGATCGCTATCGTTCCGTACAGATTCAGTTCCGCCGGAGCCGCCTGGGGTTTAACCACTTGCAGCCGGGTAGTGCGTTTTTTCCCGGTGGCCTGCCGCAGTCGGTCCGACATGCCGACGGACGGCAGCCGTGCAAACGCTTTCAGGATTACCATGCCACCTACAAATCCGCCGATGTGGGCCCACCAGGCTACGCCGCCGCTGCCAGCCTGGCTACCGGCGGCGTTGATAAATTGCAGCACGAACCAGAAACCGAGAAAAATGAATGCCGGGATTTCAAAAAACCAGGGGATAAATAAGATGGGGATAAGGGTCAGGATCTTCGCGTTCGGATGGAGCAGAAAATAGGCCCCCATCACCCCGGCGATGGCACCGCTGGCTCCGATAACGGCCACCGGGGACTGCAGGTTCAAGATCATATGGCTGATACCCGACACCAGGCCGCACAGCAGGTAAAAGACCAGGTAGCGCAGGTGCCCCAGATGGTCCTCGATATTGTCGCCGAAAATATATAAAGTCCACATATTGCCCAGCAGATGCCAGAACCCGCCGTGCAGGAACATAAAGGACAGCCAGGCAAACGCTTGCTGGGGCAGGGTATAGTAGGTGGCAATGCGGTCAACCGTGTAGCGGGCCGGGACCAGGCCGTAAAGATGGATAAAGCGGTTCATTTCAGGCCCCTGGGCCATTTCCAGAAGGTACACCACGACATTGATGCCGATCAGGGTCATGGTGACGACCGGGTAATTCCGGGAAGGGACGGTGTCGCGTATGGGTATCACTGCATGGCTTGTTTTGCTAAGTTGTCGGTTAATCTCCCGGCGATATCCGCATGCTGATATCAACCGACCGGGCCTGGTGGGTGAGGGCGCCGATGGAAATGATGTCCACGCCGGTGGCGGCCAAGGCCGGGAGTTTTTCCAGGCTGACATTTCCGGAGATTTCCACGATGGTCTGCCCGTCGATCTTTTCCACGGCCGCGCGGATTTGATCCAGGTCCATGTTGTCCAGCATGATGACATCCGCGCCGGCCTGCAGGGCTTCGGCGACTTCTTCCGGGGTGCTCACTTCAACCTCGATTTTTACAAGATGGGAGGTGTGGGCGCGCACACGCGTGACAGCCGTGGTGATGCTGCCGCAGGCGGCAATGTGGTTGTCTTTTATCAGCACTCCGTCATACAGTCCCATACGATGGTTGGCAGCGCCGCCTATGCGCACGGCATATTTTTCAAGTACGCGCCATCCGGGAGTTGTCTTGCGAGTGTCCACGAGCCTTACCGGGTGCGCCTGTACAGCTTCAACATAGGGCCGGACATGGGTGGCAATGCCGGACAGGCGCTGCAGGAAATTCAAGGCCGTGCGCTCACCGTAAAGCAGGGACCTCAATTTTCCGGCCAGGCTCAATATACCCGCACCCGCCTTCAGCTGGTCTCCATCCGCACAGCGGGTGTTGATTTCCAGGTCCGGGTCCAGGGTCGTAAATACCTGCACGGCCACATCCAGGCCGGCCAGGATCAGGGGCTGTTTGGCGATGAACTCGGCCGTGCCGGTCTTTTCCCGGGAGACCAGGTTGTCGGTAGTAATATCGCCGGAGCCGATATCTTCTGCCAGGGCGGTTTCGATTAGCCGTTTTACAGAGCGCATCAGACCATGCCTTTCAAGCGTTCCTTGCTTGCCTGAAGTTTCTCCTGCTTTTCAGTCAATACCCGGTGTTTTGCACGCACTTTTTCGATGACCTCGGCCGGCGCCTTGCCCAGGAAACCTTCGTTGGACAGCTTTTTGGAAACGCCCTGCAGTTCCTTGTCAATCTTGGCAATCTCCTTGTCCAGACGGGCGGCTTCCATGGCAAAATCGATAATACCTTCCAGATTCACCAGAACGGTGGCGCCTTCCACGATAACCGCCGCCGAGGTTTTGGGCTTGTCCGCCGGGGCGGATATGTCCAGGGACGCTGCCCGGGCGAGATTGCAGATCAGGTCCGTATAAGTCGCCAGGGTTTCCCGCTGGGTATCATCCGGTGATTGGATCTGAACTGCCAGCTCCATGGACGGGGTAATATTCATCTCGCCCCGGATATTGCGGATGCCGGTAATGATTCCCATGACCAGGTGCATGTCGGCCTCGGCCCGATCGTCGCGGACAACGCCCGCAGTGTCGCCGTCCGGGTAGGCGGCTTGCATGACCGAATCCTCGGTACCGGGTAGTTTATGCCAGATTTCTTCCGTAACAAATGGCATCAGGGGATGTAAAATCACGATCGTGTCCTTGAGGACCCGGTAGAGCACGTTCAAAGTGGTCTGTTTGCTATCTTCGTCCTCGCCGTAAAGAGCCGGCTTAATGGCTTCCAGGTACCAGTCGCAGAACTCATGCCAGATGAAATTGTACAGCGCACCGGCCGCCTCGTTGAACTTGTAGTCATCCAGGGCGGCAGCCACTTTGCCGCCGAGGCGGCTCAGGCGCGACAGGACCCAGCGATCGGCCAAAGTCAGTTTGCCGCGCTCAATTTCACCACCGGCCGTATCAATATGCATCAACGCAAACCGGGCGGCATTCCAGAGTTTGTTGACAAAATGCCGGTACCCCTCCACGCGCTTTTCGGACATTTTCACATCCCGGCCCTGGACCGCGAATGCCGCCAGGGTGAACCGGAATGCATCGGTCCCATAAGACTCAATGACCGTCAGCGGATCGATGACGTTGCCCTTGGACTTGCTCATCTTCTTGCCCTTTTCGTCGCGTACCAGGGCGTGGACGTAGACATCCCTGAACGGGATATCGTCCATGAAGTGGATGCCCATCATCATCATGCGGGCCACCCAGAAAAAGAGAATATCAAACCCGGTGACCAAGACCGACGTGGGATAGAAGGTTTTCAGCAGATCGGTTTCCTCCGGCCAACCCATGGTGGAAAAGGGCCACAGGGCGGACGAAAACCAGGTGTCAAGTACATCGGTATCCTGCACCATGTCCGTGCTCTCGCAGTCGGGGCAGCTTTCCGGCGCCTGCACGGCCACCACCATCTTACCGCAGGCCGCGCAGGTCCAGGCCGGAATCTGGTGGCCCCACCAGATCTGGCGGGAGATGCACCAGTCCCGGATATTTTCGAGCCAGTCATAATAGGTCTTTTCCCAAGTCTGGGGTATGATGCGGGTCTGTCCGGTTTTGACGGCCGCAATGGCCTTGTCGACCAGGGGTTTGGCTTTTACAAACCACTGCCGGGACAGGTTCGGTTCAACGATTTCCTTGCAGCGGTAGCAGTGGCCCACACTGTGTTGATAGGGCTCTATTTTTTCGAGCAGCCCCTCTGCCTCGAGGGCTTTGACCACCGCGTCGCGGCAGGCAACCCGATCCAGGCCTTCGAACTGACCGGCCTCCGCCGTCATCAAGCCGTTGTCGTCGATCGCCTTGACGGCGGGCAGGTCGTGTTTGCGTCCCAATTCGAAATCGTTGGGATCGTGGGCCGGCGTAATCTTCAGCCCCCCGGTTCCAAAACTCATGTCAACGTAGCTGTCCCGTATGATGGGGATTTTTTTGTTCAGCAGCGGCAGGGTCACATACGCGGCGGGCAGATCGGCATAGCGCTCATCCTCCGGATGGACGGCTACGGCCGTGTCTCCCAGCATGGTCTCCGGCCGCGTGGTCGCCACCACGATATAGCCCTCGCCTTCCGCGTAAGGGTACCGGATGTGGTAAAGATGGCCATCGCGTTCCTCGTGTTCCACTTCCAGGTCGGCCAGGGCCGTGTGGCAGCGGTGACACCAGTTGATGATATAGTCCCCCTGGTAGATCAGCCCCTCCTGATAGAGCTGTACAAAAACCTTGCGGACAGCCGCAGACAGGCCTTCGTCCATGGTAAACCTTTCGCGCTGCCAATCACAGGAGGCCCCGAGACGCTTGAGCTGATTAATGATGGCGTTGCCGGACTGGTGCTTCCATTCCCACACTTTTTCGATGAATTTCTCCCGGCCAACTTCATGCCGGGTCAGGCCTTCTTCGGCCAGCTGCCGTTCGACCACGTTCTGGGTGGCGATACCGGCATGGTCGGTCCCCGGCATCCACAGGACATTGTCGCCTTTCAGGCGGCGGTAACGACAGAGCACATCCTGCATGGTGTTGTTCAGGGCGTGACCCATATGGAGAACGCCGGTTACATTGGGTGGTGGTATGACGATCGAGTAACTCGGTTGGGGGCTGGTCGCCGCGGCTGCGAAACGTTGCGCCTGTTCCCAAGCGGCGTACCATTTTTTCTCAACATTTCCAGGTTCATACCCCTTTTCCAGCATGTCAGCGCACATCTTTATTCGCTCCTTGCTCCTGCAAATTGAAATCAGAACTCGTTCTCAAAAAAATCAAAAGAAACCATTTTGAACCGTTTGTCAATCCGTATGAAAAGAAAGCGGGGATTATTCAGCTAATCCCCGCTCAATACTTAAACGTCTGCCAGTTTGTCGAGATCTTGAGTGATTTGGTGAAGCGTCCTCAAAGGGAGTTCTGGGTGACTGCAGCTAGTCCTGGTCCATCAGCATCTCCCGTAATCGAGAGATTTCATTTTTAACCGCTTTCTCGACAACGGACACCAGGATTTCTTCAATCTTGCCGGCAAATGCTTTTTCGAGAGCGGCTTCCAGTTGACCGGGGTCGATGGCAATTGCGTCTGCCGCTGCCGACTCCGCGGGTGTCTCTTCTGGGGCGGCATCCTGCTGGGCGGGATGCAATTCCTCGGCCTCCAGAGCTTCTTCCTCTTCATCGGCCTCCTCAATTTCAATACCAAGGTCGAAATCATCTTCCTCTTCATATTCCTCTTCGATCTCATCATCGAGGACTTCCTCATCCAGGTCCACGATTTCGGCCAGGGATTCGCTTTCTTCCTCCGGTGCAGCGGCAGTTTCTTCCATGGGCAAAGCCTCTTTCTCTTCTTCCGGTGACGGACCTGCTGCAGGTGTCTCTTCAGCATCAGGTTCAATTTCTGCGGTTTCTTCTTCCGGGGCCTCTTCTTCGGTTGCCGCCACCGTTTCATCCGCAGCTTCCAGTGGTTGATCTGACGGCGTCGCTTCCGTCGCAAGCGCGTCGGCCAGGTCGATCACTTCTTCTTCCGGGGCCTCCGGCGCCGGGCTAGCGTCGGCTGCGGCCTCTTCCTCGGTAGCGGTCCCTTCAAGGCGATCATTGAGATCGATGACCTCGGGCTCCGGTTCTACAGCTTCAATTGTCGCGGCCAGGTCGATGATTTCGGCTTCGTCCGGCTCAACTTCTACCGGTTCATCCACTTCAACGATTTCCTCTGCCACGATTTCGGGCTCGGCAATCTCTGCGGGCACTTCAACGATTTCAGGCTCGGCAACCTCTGCGGTCACTTCAACGATTTCCTCTGCCACGATTTCGGGCTCGGCAACCTCTGCGGGCACTTCAACGATTTCCTCTGCCACGATTTCGGGCTCGGCAACCTCTGCGGGCACTTCAACGATTTCCTCTGCCACGATTTCAGGCTCGGCAACCTCTTCGGTCAGTTCGACGATCTCTTCCCCGGTTTCCGGGGTTTTTACCGCCTCAGTCAGGTCTACAATCTCCTCGGCCTCCGGTGCGTCTACTCTCTGGGTTAGATCGACCACACCTTCATCGGCGGGGGTGCTCACTTTGGTGGTCAGATCAATGACGCCTTCATCGGCAGGTGGGGCTACTTTTTGGGTCAGGTCCACAACGCCGTCGTCGGTTTCGGGTGCGGCGACCTTCTGGGTCAGGTCCACGACGCCATCGTCGGTTTCAGGCGCGGCTACCTTCTGGGTGAGGTCCACGACGCCATTGTCGGTTTCAGGTGCGGCGACCTTCTGGGTCAGGTCGACGACACCATCACCCGTCTCCGGTCCCGCTACCTGATTCGTCAGGTCAATGACACCCTCACCGCTATCCTGATCGGAAACCTTCTGGGTTAGATCGACTATTTCTTCTTCACCCGCTGGGTCCTGCGGCACAACTTTCGTCAGTTCGATGGGTTCATCTTTGTCAGCCATGCATCCCCCAAACTTGTCGGTGTGTGAATTGGCAACTTTTCTAAATTGCTATAATTTGAGAAATATTAGCAACTTGCTTTGATTATGTCAAGCTGGTTTACCATCTGGAGCGGTTTTATACGCAGTATTTCTTCTAAGTGTCTGACTATCGCTTAAAAAGGGCGACGGCAAACAGCCCCTTTACAGAATGGGACCCGGGCGGTAGAGTACTCCTCAAGCAGCTCCGCAAGCTATCCAAAAGGCAGACATCCATGCGTAGATTCAAAATAAACGCCGAGACGATCGCGGACAGCACGTGCGTCATATCCGGTTCGGACGCCAGGCACATGATCAATGTGTTGCGGCTCAAAGCCGGCGACCGGGTTGTGCTGTTCGATGGTACCGGCAGGGAATATGCGGCCGTGATTCAGGCAATTTCCAGCGGGGTGGTGCGGCTAGCGGTGCTGGACAGCCGGCCGGGTCTGGCTGAATCACCGGCTCGGATCACGGTGGCGCAGGGGTTTTTAAAAGACAAGAAAATGGATGCGCTCATTCGCCAGTTGACCGAACTGGGTATCAGTCGCTGGATACCATTCTGCGGGGCCCGTTCGGTGGCGCGCCCGGATGCCGAAAGGTTGACCAGGCGGTCTGAGCGGTGGTGCAAGATTGCCACCGAAGCCCTCAAGCAATGCCGCCGATCGCAACCGCCAACGATAGAGCCCGCTGCCGATTTCAGCGCAGTGCTGCAGTTGGCGGCGTCCGCCGCTGTAAAATTGATTTTCTGGGAGGCTGCGTCGACCCCCTTGCGGGTTGACGCAGCAGGCGCAATATCGACAGGGGAAGTATTTATGATTTTAGGGCCCGAAGGTGGATTTACCGAGAACGAAATCGAGCAGGCACGCCGAGCCGGTTTCAAATCCGTCAGCCTGGGGCCCCGTATTTTACGGGCCGAAACTGCAGCCCTGACTGCCAGCGCACTGGCCCAGTTTTTCTTCGGTGACCTGGGTGACGGTCAAGGTTGACCCGGCTTGATTTTCCTCACGCCTTCCGTTCATTCCGCATTTAATACCTTGTCCTCAGGACCAGGTCAGAGATAGTTGGCTATGCCATAAAAGCAATATTCTCGCGCAGAGACGCAAAGGCGCAGAGAAACCCACATATTTACCGGCTTCGCCGGATAAAACCAAAAGGTCGCTGTTGCTGTAAGCATGAACCGGTTTTTCGCACGCTAGTGCGACGAAATTCTGGTTTTGCCTTTCTCTGCGGCTCCGCTTCTCTGCGCGATGCCAGGTTTTGCTTTTTGGCTTTAGCAAAGCCCCTTTGAGGGGCAACCCAAAACCCTGGTCCTCTGGGCCATGTTTCTTTGCAGCGCCGGCAATTTTTCATTGGCCATCCGATCGGTTCCGCGCCGGTGTCAGCGCGAGGTGATTTTCCAGTTCCGGCGCAACGCCGTCCGCCGCAGGCGGGGAGTTGGTGACACGGCCACGGGATGGCCCACCGCGGTGAACAATTGCATATCGGCATGATGGTCGGAGTAAACGTAGGATGCCGCCAAATTCACGTTCAGCCTGTGGGCCAAGCGAGCGGCCTGATCGGCTTTATACTGGCCGACACACACGGGACCCGTCGTACGCCCGGTAAACCGGCCCCTTGCATCGATTTCCAGTTCGGTACAAAGAATGTGCGCAATGCCCAGGTCGGCCGCCACTGGTTCAATCAGATGCTGCAGTGAAGCGGAAAGAATGACCGGCAGATGTCCCCTGTTTCGATGGGCCCGCACCCGGTCCGCCATGGCCGCCGACAACCGGGGGGCTATCATCTCCCGGTGCAACGCTCCAGTCCAGGTTGCCGGCAGGTCGGCCGGCAGGCCCCGGTAGATCCGCAGGCAGGTTCGCACCATGCACTCCACCCGGATGAGATCCCGTTTGAAGAGAAAATTTGCGATCAGGATCGAAACCAGCGTTCGGTAAGCAATCTGTCTGCGTTTGACCAGGAATTTGATTTCCAGCCCCTGACTATCACCGTGGATGAGGGTGTTGTCGAAGTCGAAAAAAGCAGCAATCCTGGCTGTAGGATCGGTTTGTGATTTCTCACTCATATGCATGGCAGCGCAACGATATAGCAATGGCGGGAAAAGGTCAAAACCGTACCAGGTGAATTGGACGGCTGTAAAATGTTGACAGACTCACTTTATTTTTATACTGACTGGTCAGTATAAAAAGTATTATTGGCAAACCTCAATCAGGAGACATTTCATATGGGCAACTCAGCCGCTTATGCCATATCCGCCTGGCCGGATACGGAAACGATCCTGGCATCCCTCAAACAACTGGTCAGCCAACCCATGCGCCCTCTCAAAAGAGACAGCATGGAAGCGGTTTTGCGCCATTTCGAGGACAAATGCTCACGTTCACGTGAATTGACCACGGAAGCCGGCCGCTATATTCCCGGTGGGGTCCAGCACAACCTGGCGTTCAATTACCCTTTTCCGATCGCCATTACCAAAGCCCGGGATGCCTGGCTGTGGGATGTGGACGGCAACCAATACATTGACTTTCTGCAAGCTGGAGGCCCCACCATTCTCGGGAGCAATTACCTGCCGGTACAGAAAAAAGTCCTGGCGCTGATTGAAGAATGCGGGCCGGTGACCGGGCTCTTTCATGAATACGAACTGAAACTGGCCCGGTTGATAAACCGGCACATACCGAATGTCGAGATGTTCCGGATGCTGGGTAGCGGCACGGAGAGCGTCATGGCGGCAGTTCGGGCGGCCCGGAATTTTACCGGCCATACTACCGTCATTAAAGTGGGCGGTGCGTATCACGGCTGGAGCGACCAGATGGTATTCGGCCTGCACATTCCCGGAACGGCCAATTTCGAATCCCATGGCATTCCCGTTGGATGTCTGGAAAATACCCGGGAAGTATATCCCAATGATATTGACGGGCCCAACGGCCTGAGGGCCCTGATGGAAGCGAATGCCGAGAGCGGCGGTACCGCGGCCGTTATCGTCGAACCGCTGGGGCCGGAGAGTGCAACCCGGCCGGTGATGGCGGATTACAACCGCAAGGTGCGCGAATTGTGCGATGAGTTCGGGGCCCTGCTGATCTTCGACGAGGTGGTAACGGGCTTTAGGGTCGGTCTGGGCGGGGCCCAGGGCTATTTCGACGTGAAACCCGATCTGACTGTTTTTGGCAAATGTGTGGCCGGTGGCTACCCGGCCGCCGGCGGTCTGGGCGGACGCCGGGATGTCATGTCCACCCTGGCAGCCGGGCTCGAGTCGGGCAAACCGCGGGTTTATGTCGGCGGGACGCTGGCGGCCAACCCGTTGAGCTGCGCGGCCGGATACTACGCCATCAAGGAGATTGAAAAAACACAGGCGCACCTGAAGGCCGGCAAGGCAGGTGACCGCCTCTGTCGGGGGCTGCAACGCCTTATCGACAAGTACGATCTGCCTTTTGTGGTTTTTAACCACGGTTCGATATGCCACTTGGAGACGTCGGGGGTCATGCTCCTCGACATTGACAATCCCAACATCTTCGAAGAAATTGGGCCGCGCAAGCACATGATGGAAGAGATGGGCGCGGCTTTTATGGCCGCCGGCCTGGTCACCCTGGCTGGCAGTCGGCTCTATACGTCCATGGCGGATACCGATGAGGTGATTGACGACGCGTTGCGGCGGTTCGAGCAGGTGTTTTTGCAGGTTGAAGGCGTTACTTGAAAGGCATGCGGACGGCTGAAAGGGGGGGCAGTGAGTCAGACAGCGTTGGTACTTGCGTATGATATCGGGACAACCGGGAACAAAACCTGTCTTTTTCGTATCGGTGCAACCGTAGAAATGCTCGCCAGCCATCTCGCCGAATACCCCCTGTATATGACTGCCGACGGCGGTGCGGAGCAGAAGGTGGATGAATGGTGGCAGGCGATCTGCGGCAGCACCCGTAAGATCCTGGAAACGACCCGGACGGACCCTGCTGACATAGATGGGATGACCTTTTGTTGCCAGATGCAAGGCTCCATCGTGGTCGATGACCAAGGCCACGCACTGCGCAACCCCATGATCTATATGGATGGACGGTCGACCCAGCAGATCGAGCGTCATCTCTACCATGGCCTGCTGCGTATCAGCGGGTGGAACGCGTTCAAGACCCTGTACTCCCTGATGGTGACCGGCGGTCTGGCGGCCACGGCCAAGGACCCGCTTTGGAAATACCACTGGGTCCGCGACAATGAGCCGGACCTTTTTGCAAAGGTGCATAAGTGGCTGGACGTCAAAGATTTTCTGGTTTTGCGCTGCACCGGCAATTACGCCATGACGCAGGATTCGGCGCACTTGACCTTTATCTACGATACCCGTCCCGGCAAGTTTGGTTGGCACCAGGGCCTCGGCCGACTTTTTAAAGTGAATCCCGACCATCTGCCACCTGTGGTGCAAGCCACCGACCGGGTCGGTGAACTTACCGAGCAGGCCGCCCGGCAGATGGGGCTGCGGCCGGGGATACCGGTTTTCGGGGGCGGGGGGGACACCTCACTCACCGCTATCGGGGCTGGTTGCCTGGAACCCAATGACACGCATATCTATGTGGGTACGTCGGGCTGGGTCTTGGCCAATGTGCAAAAGCGGATGGTCGATATCAACAACTTTATCGCATCCATCCTTGGGGCTATTCCCGGCGGATATAACTATATCGCCGAGCAGGAGACCTCCGGGGTCTGCCTGCAGTGGGTGCGGGATCACCTGGCTCGGGATGAAATCGGCGTCTATCTACAAGACATGGCCGCCGCCGGCCCCGAGGAAGAAATCGGGCACCTCTACGAGCTGCTCAGCCGGGAGGTGGCCAAGACCCCCCCCGGGGCGGGTGACCTGATATTTACACCCTGGTTGCACGGCAATCGGTCGCCGCGGGAAGATGCGTTTGCCCGGGGCATGTTCTTCAATATCGGCCTGAACACCGGTAAACGTATGATGGTACGGGCGGTATTGGAAGGGGTTGCCTTCCACAAGCGCTGGATGCTGGAAGCCATGGAAAGGAAGATACCCCGTCAGCAAAGGGTCCGGTTTGTCGGTGGGGGCGCCAAATCCGAGGTCTGGTGTCAGATCATGGCGGACGTCACCGGTCGACTGATTGAAACCGTGGCGAACCCCCAAGATGCGGGCACCCTGGGGGCGGCCATTGTCTGCGGCGTCGGGCTGGGGTTGATTCCCTCTTTCAACGCCGCCAAAAGGCTGATCCCGGCTGGCCGGACCTATGTGCCGCGTGAAGAATATAAACCCCGGTATGATCGCCTCTTTGAAACATTCAAAGCCCTCTATGGGCAGAATCGCAAACTGTTTGCCGGCCTGAACAACCGGCCGGTTAATCGAGGAGATATAAATGGGTAAATATGATCAAGCGAAAAGAGATGTACTGGCGTGCACCCAGTGGCTGTCTGAACACGGCTATTTCGGGGCCCTCCGGGGAACCGGCGGCAACGTTTCGGTGCGGATAGCAGGTAAACAGGCCGTCGCGGTAACCCCGTCCACCCTTCCATACCGTGACCTGAGCTTCACCGACATTTGTATCGTGGATTTTGAATTGCAGCCCATTGAAGGGGATCTGCCGCCTTCCGTGGAAACCGGCATGCACATTGCGGTCTACCGCAACCGCCTGGACGTGAATGCCGTGGTCCACACCCACCAGGTAAAAGCCAGTGTCCTGTCCCTGATAGACACACCCCTGCCGGCGCTGTATGACGAAGTGGCCTTGCATATCGGCAACGAGGTCGCCATCGTGCCCTATGCCCTATCCGGCACGCCCGAACTAATTGCCAACGTTACGGCAAAGCTGGCCAACAACTGCCATGGCTACATCTTGCAAAACCGCGGTGCTTTGAATCTGGGGGAAACCTTGGAAAAGGCCTGGCTGAACGTTGAGTTGCTGGAGAAAACTGCGGAAACCTATCTGGCAGCTCTGTCCAGCAGCCGGGAAGTCACGCCTTTGCCGACCGATATCGTCGATCTGTTGGTAGTCCTGCGCAAAGATGCCCAGGACAAAGCCATTGCCAAAAACCAGGAGCTGTTGGAGACGTGATGGGGTCTAAAACCGCGTTGCCCGGGACGAAGCGGGACAAAATTCTGCAGGCCGCGGTGAAGGTGTTTTCCCAAAAGGGATTTCACCGGGCCCGGATGGACGAAATAGCTGAAAAGGCGGGAGTGGCCAAGGGCACCCTCTATTATAATTTCGCCAGCAAGTCGAAGTTGTTTTCGGCCGCGGTAACCGAAGGGATTGAGACGATCGTAACCCAGATCCAGGCCCAGCTGGCTGAAGACATGCCCTTTGAAAAGCATTTCCGCAAACTCATCGCGTGCAATGTCGATTTATACCTGCAGCACAGCGATCTGGCCCGCATCGTTTTCAACGAAGTCTCCAGCGGGATCGAGAACGATATCCTGGCCGACATTCAACGCGCCCGCAACCGGTATATCGACTGCGTGGCAAGTCAGCTGGATAACGGTCGCCGGACCGGGCACATAAAGGATGTGGACCTGCACCTGACGGCCGTGGCCTTGGTCGGCATGCTGGACAACCTGTGCAACCTGCATTTGCAGAACCCACGGGCCGTTGGACGGCGTCAACTGGTCGACCTGCTGGACGAATTGCTGCGTTTGGGGCTGGCTGTCCGTTAGCGGACAGCCAGTCCACCAATGGGGGTAATGAAGCCGCCGCGGCATACCGGCCGAGAGGCCGGCTTGCCGCGGCTATCGGACTGGTGGCGGCTTCTATTCCGAGCAACAGGGCGGCAGGGCGCTGCCCCCCGTTCCGCCGCCACGTTCTTGCCTGGGGACGCTACCGTAATCGGGAACGATTTTTTTCATGGCAATGATATACTGCAGATATTTCTGGTTGAACTTGCTTTTCAGGTCACTCAAGTCACTCTGTATTTCTCCGGCCCGACCGGCATCCGGGGCCGGCTTGGCCAACTCGGCAGACAGGGTACTTTGTTTCTCAACGATGGCTTTCCGCAAGCTTAGGGTGGCATTGTAGAAGGCCTCTTTTTCACGTCGGATATCTTCGATTTGGGCCGCATTCAGACCGGTATCATAGCCGCCGCCGCAGCCACCGCCGCCGCAACCGCCGTAGCCGCTCGATCCATAAGCACAGCCCCCGGCATAGGGGATGCTGCGTGTGCCCGGACCGGCACTCACCCAACTACCTGCTGCCAGAAGAACCCCCAGGCCCAGAATCAAGATAAGGATCGCTTTCGGTTTGTTTGACATGTTTTTTCTCCCTTCAATCTATGGTGTTAATTGGCATTCAGTTTATCGTCAGTGATTTTTCCATCCGAAACCGTCAGTAGGCGGTTTGCATAGCGCGAACTCGCATGGCTGTGGGTGACCATGACGATGGTCGTGCCTGCCCGATTCAGTTCCTGCAGCAGTTCCATAATTTCCTGACTGGTGCGGGTGTCCAGGTTGCCGGTAGGCTCGTCGGCCAGAATCACGGGTGGGCGGTTCACGATGGCCCGGGCGATGGCCACCCGTTCTTTCTCTCCGCCGGATATCTGGCTGGGCAGCCGTTCGGCCTTGTCTTCCAGGCCGACGTTGGCCAGGGCTTCCAGGGCCATCTCTTTTTTCTCTTGGCGGCTGATCTTCAGCGCCGTCAAAGGCAGCATGACGTTTTCGACCACCGTTAGGTAGGGCATCAGGTGAAAACTCTGGAAAACAAACCCCAGAAATTCCCGGCGAAAATCAGCCCGTTTATCCTGGCTCAGACCGTATACGTCGATATCATCCACCAGGTAGCGGCCGGTTGACGGTTCGTTCATGGCGCCCATGATGGACAACAGCGTGGATTTTCCGGCTCCCGATTCACCCATGATGGCGACAAACTCGCCCAGCTCGATGGAGAGGTTGATATCTTCCACTGCGGTTACGGTGGCGTTGCCGGTGCCGTATTGCCGGGACAGATGTTTACTGGTTATGTAACTCATGTTGTCTTCTCCTATAACGCGTGCAGGGCTTCATTGGGGTCCAGGCGGGCCGCCATCAGGGCCGGGTAGGCACTGGCCAGCAAACCAAGGGCAATAGACAAGGCCACCGATCCACCGAACAGGGCCATGTTCAGAGAAACCCCGACACTGCTTTTTTCCATAAAGAATTGAAAGAAGGCCCAGGTGCCCCCGTAGCCGGCCAGATATCCCAGCAGACCTGCCAAGGCTGAAATAAGCGCCGCTTCGATGAAAATGATCCGCATGATATGGGTCCGCCGGAATCCGATGGCCCTGAAGATCCCAATCTCGCCGGTTCTTTCCCGAACACTGCCCATCATGGTGACCAGGACCACCAGGCTGCCCACCAGCAGGACCACCGCGCTGGTGCCGTAAGAGAACTTCTTGAAACGGTGTAGCGTCTCCATGCGGCCTTTCACCACCTGCTGGATAGCCATTACCCGGGCACTTGGCAGCGCGCCTGAAATCTGGCGTACCATTTCGGTGATGGGGCAGGCGTTGCACAGGGCGGCGACTTCCACCATGGAAATCAGGCCCGCCTTGTTGAGAATCTTCTGGGCGGCCGGAATCCTCGAGAAAATCAGGTGATCGTCCTGGGAACCGGTCGGCTCCAGAATACCGGAAACCCGGTAATCAATGCCCTCCAGGGTGAGGCGGTCATTGCGCGCCACATTGAGAATCCGGGCGGCTTCACTGCCGATTATGATTTCATTGGGATCGGGCGTGCGTCCCTGTACCCGCCACCAGGGCTTCAGGATCAGGGCGGCTTCGAAATCGACGCCGGCCAACAGCACCCGTTTGGCACCAATATTGACACCGCCGAGCACCACCGGGCCGACGGCGGCCACGTTGGCCGCATTTTTAATATTTCCGATGGCGGCCAGGTCTTCCTGGTTGATTTCCTGCATTTCAAACGAGATTCCACCCAGGGACAGGCCGCCATAGGTGAGCGGCAGGTTATCGGTTTTCGGGACCGCCAGGATGTTGGCCCCGTATTTTTCAAGCTTCATGTTGATGTCGGCGGTCATGGTACGGGTAAAACTGATCAGGGCCACAACGGTGGCTACTCCGATCATCAGGCCGGCCAGGATAAAAGCCGCCTTGGCCTTGCGCCGCGACATATTTTTTACAGCAATTTCGGTGAGTGTCATGACTAAGCCTTTTTAGAAAAATTAAAGTACCGGATGCCCTCCACGATGTCCGCTTTTTGGATGATCAACCTGTCGCCTTCAATACGGCGATTCAAAGGCGCTGGATTGCAGCCCCCTTTGACTTCGTTGATTCGGACCGAATCGAACTTGCGGCCGCAGTTCCGGCAGATCATCTGGTCGCCTACCTGGACATAGCCTTTGCCGGCCGGCCAGCAGACGTCACAGGCGTCGAATGCCGCCCGGATGACACCATCGGAACTTTTCAGGATGAAATAGGTGATGGTCTGGTTGCCGACATTATAGCGGTAGTGTCGTGCCTTGCCGTCGTCGAAGAGATGCACGGCATATTCCACCCGGTCCGAATCCGGAGCGGAGGTGACGCCGGACGTACTGGTGGTGCCGCTTTTACCAAAAGGCGCCAGGGTGACCATGGTGGCTCCAGCGGCAATGAAGATGGCGCAGAGGGCGATCGCGATCAGGGGCAGTTTGGAACGTTTGCTTTCATCGAGAACCGCTGCTTTTTTAGCGGAGCGGATTTCTGCGCTGGTCATTTTTCTTTTCTTTTTGGACATGGATAACTCCTTATAACGTTACGAATCATGTTTAAGCTGAACAATCGTCTATTGGTGTTAGCATCAGTGGCACTCAAGGCCGTTTTATGCCCCGGCACGATGGCGTGCTACGCTGTAATACGTTCTGATGGTACTGGGACCGAAACCTGCGTATACACCCGTCCATCAGGGAGCCGGCGGCCCGTATGAAGTCTGATAGAAATGTAAGGTGTTAACAGAGAAAGGACTGGTTGGCTAGATAGATAGGACCGGGTCGCGGGCGGATTTCCACATACGACTTCCCAGATCCGCGGCTTGATTCTGCCGGCCTGCTATCTTGCGTGGAGACAGTGACGTTTACCTGGTTTTGCTGATCATCACCTGCGTTACATACCTGGGTAAGCGCGTATACCTGTGTGGGTGTTTCGTTGCTGGATTGGAACGTGCAAGCACACGTCGGTTCCATCGGGACTTGAACCGGACAGCAGCCGTCCGTCACTATCATGGGCTGCTGGTGGGTTGGACTGGGCGCCATCTCCGCCGCACAATTCCCACAGCAGTCATGCCCGGCCAGGGCGCTAACCCCGGTGAGGGCCGCGAGAAAGCAGACCAGCACCAGCGCTGCGGAGAATTTATAAATTTTGCGATTTCGATGCATAAGCTCACTGTCCCAAAATAACACTGAATGAAAAATAAAATTGATTGCTCAATCTGTCAAGGATAAAGTGGTTCCGGTCATAAATTGCTGAAATTAAAAATAAAATAAAGTATGCTTGCGGGCCGTTAAAATAGAAACCGACTGCCACCATGTGGTAGCCTGGAACGTCCCGTATTTACAGAATAATCTTCCACTTAAAAGCAGATTCACTTAAAACACCTCCGCCCAAATGCGCCCGCTGCCTGCCGGCACGCACGGCCGTTCAGGGGCTTAAAGGGAGCCGTCGAGTTCCTCAGCCACATCCCGGCCGCAGGCCCGGCAGCGTTGGGCCCCCCGGAACAGTGGGCTTCCGCATTCCGAACAATGGTAGCGTTCGCATTCGGCCCGGGCCCAGGCTGTGCTGCCCTCTTCATCGCCCAACGCGGCTACCTTTTCCCGCCACAGGGGGATGGCCCGCTTCATCACCCGTTTACCGGTGGCCAGTCCAAAATTTTCTACCAAGTCACAGGGCCAGTCGGCGCACTGGTGACAGGAATAGTAGCCCTTTGCACGGATACATTTGCGCAGGTCGCAATGCCGGCAATACAGGTAAAGGCATTCAGGCGGATCGGGCTGCATGCAGCCCCGGCATTCCGTCTCTTCCGGTTTGGTTCCATAAAGACCACCTATGGCGGATTTGAATTTTTCATTGTTGTCGCGGGTGGCGATGTAGACACCGCAGGTGCCGCAGTACAATCCGCAGGGGGCCTGAAGATGCTTGTCTTTGAATTCCTCCTCTTCCCAGCCTTTCATGGGATTCGTCTCCCTTCGAGATTAAACGTTATCAGTCAGCCAACGGACCAAGCCTTACCGCCGTCCCGTAGACCAACAATTCGGCGGCGCTGCCTACTACGCTGGTCGTCATATAGCGTACGTTGATGACGGCATCGGCGTTCAAATCCGTCGCCCGGGCCTGCATGCGGGCGGCGGCGGTGGCCCGCGCCTGGCCCATCATCTGGGTATATTCGGTCAGTTCGCCTCCGAGGATCAGCCGCACGATAGCAGACAGGTCTTTCCCGAGCCAAACCGCGAATACCGTATGCCCTTGGACCAGGCCAAGTACCTGGGCCACGTCACGCCCGGGTATGCTGTCCGAGTTCAATAGTAAAATGGCGCTGTCAGTGTCCTCCACCGCGGTACCCGGGACTCGCGCGGCGCCTGACATCTGTTCAAACGCCAAGGACACCAACACGATCAGAAACCCGCCCAGCAGGCTGAATACAGCCGCGCGCAACCACCAGGGAATGACCGGATTGTCGGTTACAATTACATGCCACGGTATGCCGATAAAAACAGTGGTAAAAAGACCAGCCACAAAAGCCAGCGAGCCCAATTGTCTTAAAAAACGCATAGTCCCCCCTTCAACTTTTAGGTGAACTGTTTATCTACCTTGATACTAAAATCCTCGGATCGTCATGCAGACAGGTTAAGCAGGGCCCAGTAAAGCCCTTTTACGACTTCCTCCATTTTGGCGAAGTTCAAGGTATCAATTCTATCGGAAGGTTCGTGATAATGGGGATTTCGGTAAAACGCGGTGTCCGTAATCATAACGGCCGGGTACCCGAATTTCCAGTAATTCAGATGATCCGAAAAATCCACCCCCGGTAGAATGGCTGGTGCTTTGAGGCTTTCAACCGGCAGATCGGACAGAGCCAGGGTATCTCGAAAATGGTTGACCAGTTTGCGGCTACTGAAATTTCCCACCACACCGATGAAATTGCCCTGGGTAGGGTAGAAGAGCTTCATCAACGGCAGGGGATATTCCTGGGATTTGGGCGCCTCGGTATAATAACCGATCATTTCCAGGCTGGCCATGCCCAGAAGTTTGGCGTCGGCCGCATGCAGCGATTGGGCGTGGATGTAGCTGCCCATGTATTTCGAACGGAAAACAGGCGGCTCTTCCAGGGTGTAAGCGGCAAAATCAATGCGGTAATCGATCGGTGGGGCATATTTCTTAAACAGGCCGGCCACAGCCAGCAGTCCGGCCACCGCGGAGGCGTTGTCATCCGCACCCGGCTGATCTCCGCAAACATCATAGTGAGCGCCCAGCACGAAACGGGGCGCCTTTTCAGGGCCGTAGGATGCCAGAATGTTCTTGTAGCTACGCCCATCGACGTCAAAACGCTGCTCGACCGGACGATATCCATGGGCTTCGAAACGTTCGTAGATATAGCCGGCCATCCGGTCCAATGAGATGACATTGTAAAAATTGCGGGGCGGATATACGCTGGTCAGCGCCTGCACAACAGCATAGAGTGCTTGTTGATCGACTGCCACCGCAGGGCGCTCGTAAGGGATGTCGGCAGACATGCAGCTCCCGGTTGCCAATGTGATCACCGTTGCCAGTATAACGTGCTTCAAATCCTGATAGGGATCCTTATATGCCATGCCGGCCTCGAGACAAGCCTTGTCAAGTTCCGGCCTGGGCAATTTCCTCCTCGGTTTTTGGAAAGCCCTTTTGCACGGTAAGCCGGAACTTGCTGAAAACAAACGATCGGTATTCTGTAGGCTGCGTCTGCAACTTCTCGAGGGCTTTGTCGATGGATTTGCGAGCGTCACTCTCTTTCCAGTCGTTCCAGTCTTCGCGGCTTTGCCACCGGCTGATGACCAGCAATTCCTGAGGGTCATCTGTACTCACCAGCGTCTCTCCAGAGATATAGCCGGTATGCTCCATGGCATTGACCCTGAGTTTTTTGACCAATGCCAAAAACTCTTTGTCGGAACCCACCGCCATATGCCGTTTGATGAAAACAGTCGTCAGCATGTCACCCTCCTCATAGTTGAATATTTTACCGTGCCTGCGGATCATGCGATCGCAAGTCGCATTGCTTGGCTTCAACGAGCTGTAACCTGGGCTGAGGCGTCTTTGGTAGAAGTGAGCAGTTAAAAAAAATTTACCATAAACCTCCCGGCATTGCCAATAACAATATGCGTAACCCCGATAGGTCCACGCTAACCTCCGAACTGCGGGGCGGGGGTTGCCGGGCAGGTTAATTAATGGTAACAGGCAGGCCGCGGCCTTAGCACAGAGGGGCTGCCGGTGGACGTCATGATTACCACGCAGGAACCCGGCAAGGGCGACCGGAACGGGACGATATGGAGACGGATGGAAAATTGAAGATGGAGGCGGCGCTGGCCGGACCGCTGTTCATGCTGTCGGCAGCCCTGTTGTTTACGGCCCTGAATCTGTTTGTGAAACTGCTGGGGCCGCAGTTCAACGTATGGCACATCGGGTTTTACCGATTTTTCGGTGGCATGGTGGTCCTACTGGCCATATTCGGACGCCGTAAAAACCCCTATCAGGGGGATAACATCCGTTTATTGATCATACGCGGCTGCACGGGGTCGATCGCCTTCATTTCGATTATTACCGCTATAAGGCTATTGCCGGTGTCCACGGCCCTGGTTTTGTTTTATTCCTTTCCGGCCTTTTCAGCGATCGCTTCTTTCCTGATTTACGGTGAAAGGATCGGAAAACTTGAAACAGCCTGTATTTTCCTGGTTATGGTCGGGGTTGCGATCCTGTTCGATTTCGAACTGTCCGGGGGGATCTTCGGACAGGCCATTGCCCTGGTCGGCGGCATTTTCGCCGGCATCACGGTGACCCTGATCCGGTCCCTACGCGAGACCAACGGGCCGGTCATCATTTATCTGTATTTTTGTACCATGGGGGCCCTGGTGACCTTGCCGATGTTTGCCCTGGATCCGGTTTTGCCCGCCAACCCGGTGGAGGGGCTCATGATCCTGGGGATTATTTTTTCCTCAGTACTGGCCCAACTGCTCATGAACCAAGGTTTTTTCTATTGTCGCGGATGGGAAGGCGGGGTTTTCATGTCCAGCGAAGTGATATTTACGGCCGCGGTAGGCATTGTGTTTTTAGGCGATCAGACCACGTTTCAGTTTTGGTCGGGCGGCTTGTTAATTATGTTTAGTATTGCGGCCCTCAACCGGCTTAAGGCCGGTCATCAATCCACTATCTGAACAGCGGTGACAGAATGCATGCATATGATGAGGATATTCAGCTGACACCGGACGGCGCCGGGCGTTTTCGGACTAACGTGAGCACTCGCTGGTCCATCAACGAAACGCCGGATGGCGGCTACCTGATGGCCCTGCTGGGCGGCGCGGCCTTGGAAACCAGTAAAAATCGCGGCCTATCCATTCTTACCGCCAACTTCATTGCCCGGTCACAGCCGGGGCCCGCCGAGATAGTTGTCGGGCACATGGGCGCCTCAAGGCATTTTGATCGCTGGCAGGCCAGCCTGTTTCAAGCAGGGGTTGAGAAAATCCGTTCCATGATCACCCTGCGCTCCGACACGCCGGACGGGACGGATGCCCGCTACGAAAAGACGGCCCCGGTGTTGGCCCCTCCGGGTGACTGCGTTCAATTTGGTCAAATGCCGGGGTATACCCTGTTCGACAACATGGATGTGCTGCTCGACCCGCATTGTGCCGGCTGGACGACCGGTAAACTGGGGGATCGATCGGAGTTGCGCGGTTGGATTAAATTCAAGGACAACCGGAAGTTTGATGCACCGGCCCTGCTGTTGGTCGCAGACGCGTTTCCGCCGCCGGTTTTCGCCACCCAGGGCATGGTGGCCTGGGTACCCACCCTTGAGATGAGCGTCAATATACGCAACCGTCCACAGACCCGGTGGCTCAAATGCGTCTTTCGTACCCGGTTTCTAAACGGCGGTATGGTGGAAGAGGATGGGGAAATTTGGGACGAGGCCGGCGAACTGGCGGCTATTTCAAGACAGGTGGCCCAGTATCGCAAAGCCTGATGGATTTGGAGCTAGGCGTGGCAGGTGCAGCCAGAGCATCTCTCAATCAGTAAACCCAACGGATAGTTCAGGTTCCATATGACAGATAGGAGACCGGTAACTGCTCAGGCAAAGACCAGCCGACTGTACGACTGGGGTGCGGCCCTTTTGGCTTTTGTTGTTTGGGGCGGCTGGGCCTTTTATGTCAATCAGCCGGCGGGCCTGGCGGTCGGACTGACCTCCGGGGCGGCCCAGGGCACGGTGAGCATGCTCATGACGTTGGTGATGATCAGAGCGGTAACACTTATTTTCCGACACCTGTCCAACCGGCTGCTCCAGCTTACCTTGCCGACAATCCTCACGGTCGGCGCGGCCGCCGGTTTTCTAATGTTGGTACATTCGCAGGTTGGGACACCGAACATCTTCTGGACAATCTTTCCCAGCCTGAGCATGGCCGTCCCCTTTTGTGCCTACACATCCTACCAGTTGCAGTCCTCTGTTGATTGATAAACTACACTAATTCTATTCATTAGAAGACTTATGGTCCGTTCTGATTAGAAAATATCCAGAAGCGGTTTTAAAGCTTTAAATCGGACTCAAGGTCAAGGCGGCCGTGAATATCAGACCGGAGGAATACCGGGAGTATTTCGAGGATCTTATATTCGCGCCCAACACAGAGATTGGGTTCGAGGGGGAGTTTTAATACCGCTTCTACATGCTATTGTAGAGAACGTCTACAACCGCCTCTTCCAGGGTGTCTGCGGTACAAAAAAGATCCAGGTTCAAGATGCCGGCGGAAAGCGCCAGTTGATCATCATGGTCGTAACTGGCCTGCGCCAGAACGACATCGCGGTTGATTGCATCCGATCCGGTTACCTCATAATCGTCATACCAGGGGGAGCCGTCTTTTTTCCGGTAGGACTTGACCAGGCGAATGCGTACGTCCAGTTCCAGATCCGGAATGAACATGCAGATATCCCGGCCATCCCGGCGGCGCACGATGGATCCGTGCGAGAATTGCCAGTCGCTTGCAGGGGTATTTTTAGGTTTCATTTTAACCATCCTCTGTTATGCTGGTGATCGTTTGAATCCAATTTGGACGCAACCCGGTTCATCGGAACGATCAGTGAAATCTTTAGATAAATTTCTAAAATCAAACTGTTTTTGTCGTATTACCCCTATGTTTTTTTCAGCGCCTGATATCAGGCGGCCGCAGAATACGAAAGGTTTGGAAGTGAGTTCCGACCTATTTACATGGGGCTGTTCAAGTCCGGCAGCAATATCCCGGAGTTGATCCGGCCTGTAGGTTGCCGCCGTCAGTTGGATAAGGATAATATCGAATCCGCGGGTGTCATGGGCTTGAGACGCCAATTTGTTGGCCGGCCGCGCCACGGAATGTTTATTCTGTCATTAAAAAGCCGGTCCTCAGGGCCGGGTCCGAGCTCGTTGGCCAGACCGAAAAAGATTCTAAAGTTGCTCGGGTTTAAAGGTTGAAGGCTGAAGACTGAAGGTGAAAACATAAGAACCATGAGTCGTCGGATTCACAGCCGTCCTTGTTATCAATACGATCCTTTCGATCTGATTAGTTTTAAGGTTTTTCTTCAGCCTTCAGTCTTCGACCTGTCCCCCTGAATCCGGCCGGGCAATGAATGCGTTTTCTGAATGCTGGCCCCTTCAGGAGGCAATCAAAATTTGGTCCCTTGGACCAGGATTCTTTGCATGGAGAATGAGTCGTGGATTTAGCGATTGTCGAATTCGAATCATACGCAACATCGGTTGCCCGGGCGCTGGATGCCCTCGACGTTGGCGACGTGTTCAGATCCCAATCAGGCGTATTGATCAAGCCCAACCTGATCAACGACGCGCCCCATCCCGTGACGACCCCGGCGGCCTGTTGCCAGGCCATCATCGACTATATCCGGGCCCGCTGCGATGTTCCCATCGTCATTGCCGAAGGATGCGGCGACAGTGTGCTGGAAACAGATGAAGTGTTTGCCGCTTTGGGGTACGCAGCCCTGGCCCGGAAATATCACGGGGTTGCGCTCCTGGATTTGAACCATGCGCCGCTCACCACCCGGCAGCGGCCCGAATGCCCGGTTTTCCCGGAGATGATACTGCCGGAAATTGCTTTCACTCACTATATTATTTCGGTTCCGGTCCTGAAGGCCCACTCCCTGGCCGGGTTGACCGGAAGCCTGAAGAACATGTTGGGTTTTGCTCCGCCGGAACATTATTCCGGCCGGTACGGGAGCTGGAAAAAGGCGGTCTTCCACGGCCGCATGCAGCAGTCGATCATAGATTTGAACCGTTATATAACACCCAATCTGACAGTTATGGACGCCAGCATCGGTTTGGCGGATTACCACCTGGGCGGCCGGCAATGTGATCCACCGGCGGCCAAGATTATCGCCGGCCGCAATCCATGGGCGGTAGACCGCGAAGCGGCCCGCATGTTGGATTTAGACTGGCAGTCTATTGAGCATGTGCTGGTCGGATTCAACTAAAAAAGTTTCTGCCAATAGGGAATTCGCGTTTCTTTGCATACTGGCATATAAGCATTGTAAGCGTCTGCGGGTAACTGTGTAATTCGGGAAAGGAAATCGTTACAGATGGAGACCCAATATTTACCGGCCAAGCGAACGGACGTCAGGGTTTTCAACCAACAGGTTGAAGATGTCAGCAAAAGTCCGGTGATGACCGCCCTGTTGGACACCATGGCCGGCCTGCTTGTCGTCCTCAATGAAGATCGCCAGGTCGTGGCCATCAACGATGCCTTTTTGGCAACTTTGGGCATAGACGACCCCGACAAGGTCCTGGGTCTGCGCTTGGGTGAGAGCCTCAAGTGCGAGCATGCCTACGAGCAGTCCGGTGGTTGCGGCACCACTGCTTACTGCTCGACCTGCGGTTCGGCCATTGCCATGATGACGGCCATCAACGAGGACCGGGCCGACGAACAGTTGTGCGCCCTGACCGCTATCCTAGATGGGGCCAAACATGATCTCTCCCTGCTCATCAAAGCGCACCCGATTACCATCGAAGGCAATCGCTGGATCCTGGTGATAGCCCAGGATGTAACCCAGCAACAGTTCTGGGCCAATCTGGAAAGTGTCTTTTTCCACGACATCAACAACATTCTTTCCACGTTGAGCGGCTATGGTGAAATCCTGGCTATGGACCTGCCCGACAATAAAGAGGTGCGCAAGGTCAATGAGGCCATTGAAAGGCTGGAAAAAGAGATAGCCCTGCAAAAGAGCCTCTCCAGCCGCAAGGATGCCAAATATCTTCCGTTCAAGTCGGCGGCATCTTCGACCAATCGCATAAAGCATGAGACCGGCCTCATCATCCATCAGCACCGGGCTGTCAGAGGAAAGACGCTTGTGGAAAAATGGCCCCGAAAGAATATCAAGCTCAAAACAGACGCCCTGCTGGTTTCCCGGGTGCTGGGCAATATGATTATAAATGCCCTGGAGGCTTCGGCGGAGGGTGACACTGTCAAACTTACCACCCTGGTAGAGCCGGCCCACATCACCTGGGAAATCTGGAACGACGGGTTCATTCCCGCAGATATCCAAAAAAGGGTATTTCAACGCCATTTCAGCACCAAAGCCAATTTCGGCCGCGGACTGGGCACCTTTTCCATGAAGCTGTTCGGCGAACGCTACCTGAACGGAAAGGTCTCGTTCACCTCCACAGAAGCCGACGGCACTACATTTAGATTCCGTTTACCCAAAGAATTAGATTAATCCCAGACGCCACCTCAAAAGTGAAATTTGGTTCGAGGTCGCGGCGGACGCGTAGTTCAAACCGGAGGAATACTTGCGAGTATTTTGAGGATTTGGACTCTGCGTCCAACAAAGAGATCGGGCCAAATAGCACTTTTGAGGTGGCGTCTGGCCTAAATGGGCGACCCTCCTTGGTGGGATGGGTTATCGGGCTGGGGAAGGAGGAGGATCGCACCATCCAGGTTTCCATTCTATATAACCACGAAGTATGCCAGCTGGTTCAGTTTCAGCCCACTTTTTCATTTAAAGCCTAATTTTATAATTTTACACTGTATTACCAGGCATTTATGATAGAAGATAGCCTCAGTGGTAAGGGACGCCAAGGTGTGGCAATTTCACGCCGTGCAATCCCATGCACATAAAGTTGTGCAAGGGGTGCACTGAAAACTGTGCAAAAGAATGATAGAAGCTGTTTAAGTTGTGTATCAGGGTCCCCGCTGAAAAGAGCGGGATCTTCGACAATATCAAGTCTTCGCTTTACGAGCTACTCCCGGCAAGCAAGGCGGAGTGTTAAATCTAACCAAAAGAATATATGAGATATTTCGAGGATTAGATCTATCACTCCAATCTAGAGATTGGGCCTTAGACGCAATTTTAAACAGCTTCTAAGAAATTACTTGACTTATAACCGAAAACGAGTATAAATCCGACTTTTCTGAGAGCGGATCAAACCGCTCGCGGAAGCCTCGAGCCGAGGTAGCTCAGTCGGTAGAGCAGGGGACTGAAAATCCCCGTGTCGGCAGTTCGATTCTGTCCCTCGGCACCATGTTAGGGCAAAAAAAGGGCAGCTACACAATCCGTGTGGCGGCCCTTTTTTGTTTTGTGAATTCAGCCCCTATCTTGTCAATGTGTAGGTCTGACCCCTTTGTTTTCTGAACACCACCAGTATTATCAGATTGTGTTTTTAAGTTTGGATAATTGGCCTAACTTACTTAGAGGCTATTTTGATAACTCTTATCGACTTAACCCTGCTTCTCTCGATACCCATGCTGCCATGATTAAGTTCATAAACAAGCATATCGTCTTTTATTTTGCATGATTTTGCCGCTATCACACTGCCATCAACTAATCGAATTTCGACCAACTCTTTAATAAGGGGCTGTTCTTGTACCTTTGTGGGGTTATTGACTTTTGGGGGTTCATTCTGGGGGTTATTGGCTTGCGTTACTTCACCTAATATCTCATAGGCCGCACTTTTTACCGTATGTTTTAAATACTCCGCCGGGTTATCAAGAATGGGATACCATTTTCTTACCTTTGGGATGATGAATAGCGATGCGACCACAAGGGCAATGGAAAATAAAAAGACTAATCTCCAGAGCCAGCTTCGTTTAGGCTTTCTCTCTACCCACTCCCTATTTGATTGGTTGGGCTTATCCTCCTTATCGTACGCGCCTTCGGGACTGCACCCACTATTACTATTTTGTCTGGAGTCTTGGGGTTTTGCTGCTTGATCATGGAACTCTGGGAATGGTTGGCCTGATTCTAAAAAGATATTCAATGTGTCATAGGCAGCATTGATTTCCGCCATATTTTCTTCTGCTTTCTTTTGGAGGCGTGGATTGCCTTCAAATCGATCAGGGTGCCAGACATTCACCAAGTCTCTATGCTGACGCTTGATATCTTCGACAGTCGCTTCTTTCGGCAAACCAAGAACCTTGTAACAACGATGTATGTCTGCCATTAGTGATGACCTCGACTAAAATCCATTGTTTTGAGTCCTGTCTTTGCGATATTAATAGTAGTATCGCAGTGCCAAACCACCGCTGAACCCTCCCATTCCAATTTCATCGTATATAATCCCTGAGATGTTTATTGGAACATCTAGATCAATATGCTGAATACTAACATCAAAGCTATAACGTTCTTTAAAAAAGACCTCAGCCCCACCCTTTAGGTGCCAACCCCATGAATTTTTAGTACCAAATTCAAGCCCAGGGATTTTGCTCTTAATGTCGTTAAAATAGTATCCAAAACCTGCACCGATATATGGGCTTACCGTACCCACTGGGTAATGGAAACGGACGGTCGTAAGAAGTGGAATCTGGTTGACTTCAAACAAATCATAAGGTCCAAAAACTGAAAATTTTCCTTCTGCATCAACATCCTGATACAGCAAGGCAAATTCCATTGACACATACTGGCTGGCATAAACTACTAAATCAAGTCCAAATTGTCCCGCACCCCTGAAATCTAATTCCAAAGTACCAATTGACGATTCTTGTTTAGTGGACTCAACATCCAGATAAGAAGCCCGCATACCTACGCCAAGTCTTGAATGATCTACTTTCTTCTCAGGGGCATCTTGGGCATAAGTTGTTGATACACAAAGCAACAACGAACCGAATAACAATAGCGAGGTTTTCATTGCTCTCATCAGCACGGTTGTCTCCTTAAAAAAAACAGGTTATATTTCACCTCTCTCAACCGATGAGACTCACTCAACTCCCTCCAGACTTGTCGTATGATTTCCATTCCCCCTATTGGTTCGCTTTCTGGAGCCTTCTGAATGATCTATAGGCATAACGTATGCCATGAACTCAATATCCACTTCGTCCGTGTGAGCGACAATATTTTTCTCACGCAATGAGAGCGCGGAAAGGATTCCTTTGCAATGGATTCTGTGTGGTCAATCATCGGCATACGTTTGTTCTGTATCCCCTAAAACCGTATCTCGCTTTGTTGTCATAGAAAGTACAAATCCGATCATGAGCAATGTTAGTCCTATCGCAGCAAGTGGCCACGGAGGAGTGGCAGGAGTGTTTAAAGCCACCTTTACGGTCACATATAGGGTTACGAACATTGGAGGGAAAGCGATAGCAGGAATAGCCCAGTACGACCATCGCATCCCTTGCTTAAAAGGCCCAAACAGTAACAAGGATACGGCCATAGATACGCCTAACCATCCTCCTCCCGATGCCTTCATAAGCGAAATAATTAAGAGCTGAAAAGCTGGATTGACCTCGCCCCAACTTTGTTCTACAGCAGCAGCATGATAGGGCATGAACTCCGATCTAAAGAGGTAGGTAATAGAGAAGGTAATCCCAAGAAGTACACAAAGAATGTAGCAGAAGAATGCAGTCTTTAACCGCCATTCCATTTTTCTTTCCATGGCAACCTCCTTTCTGCTATAGGTGCCTGAAAATATTCAGGAGTTCAGCCTCACCCTGAATATACCCGAAGGTTCAAACGTAAATACCTTCCTTGGTTTCAGCATCATAGCCTCAACAGTTGCAGGGTTACGACCTTTACGGGCCGATTTCTCATCGATCTTGAAATTACCAAACCCGATGATTGGTGTGACCTCAGCTGATGAGATGCGTTATCTATTATCTCAAAAGTGATTCCCAAGCACTGATTTGCTTAATTAAGGCATGTAGCAGTGCCTTATTGGATAGACCTTGCTATCTCCATTTTGGTAAGTGCCGTTATGGGCTTTATGATTTCAGGTTTTGAGAATTGATAGGATTTCTTTTTGATACAGTAGGTTATCCAATCCGTCAAGTAAAATCCTGAATGGAATTTAAGTCATTTCATGCTGAACATGACGCACTTACCCCCATCAGCTGATATCCAACTATACCGATCAAATATCCAGGCCCAATGAGGCTCAAGCATGAATAGATTTCTGAGCATCTGATAGAGGCGCTAGAGCTATGTAAGGGGTGTAGGTACTATGATCCTATTGACATATTCAGGAGGGTAGGTTGTTGCACTGAAACCAGTGCGGTGAATACCCTGGGAATTGGGAATAAAGGTGCGCACCTTAAATCATTGTGGTTGCAAATGGGGTGCGGAACCATAGCAAAACGGCCCTTTTTGCTTCTGCTTTGATACCCGGCAGCTTGTTGTGGGGAGCTCGATTGTTGGACACCCTTTGAAATGCAAATCAGGCCTGATAATTTAGTATGGAACCGTCTGAACTTATAAACTAAAAAACATCCCTCATACCCCGGGATATTCTTGAAAAGGAAACCGTTGATGAGATCATTTTTAGCACGACGAGAACCAGACACAGACTGATGCTTGCGTTATAATGATCATCTCGCCGAGGGAATCATAATTACGGACAATAGCGCTTTTATACGCAACTTTCAAATTCGATCTATGCTTGCTTATCATCCGATATCCCCTTGACATGTAAGCAAAAATGCCACACAATCAACCTTCGAATTTATTTGTGGCACTAAAGATTTCTATCTGGTGGCAATACCTTCCTTTTTCATGTAGCGGGTTTGGCTCTATTGAAATACCGCTCTGCTCGGGGAGAACCAAAGCATGCTTAAACGTATTTTAGTCGGATTAGGCGGAACGCCGTTCACAACCGTGGCCACTAGAATTGCAACGGAGCTGGGGGATCAGCACCAGGCCCAACTTACCGGTGTTACGGTGGTGGACACCAACAAACTCGACAAGGTAGGACCTGTACCGGTAGGCGGGGCAGCCTATGCCCAGCGCATGCGCGACAGAAAAGCCCAGGTCACGAAGGAGGGGACGGAACAAGCCATCGCCGCCTTCAAAGCCCATTGCAGCGAGCAGCACGTCGTTTGTCGCCGCATCGAGTATGAGCAA
>Ga0126329_10000043_pt1 | contig 68663 bp, 53 predicted proteins | sample InaspJWI85metaG_FD_104915 | JGI IMG/M metagenome (GOLD analysis project Ga0126329, IMG submission 104915) | Marine gutless worms symbiont microbial communities from Oahu, Hawaii - Inanidrilus sp. 2 OAHU.JWI-85 metaG | ecosystem: Host-associated > Annelida > Digestive system > Unclassified...
GCCGGCGCCGGCCTGCTCAGCTGGCTCGACCTGCAACTGCGCAACATCCTGGAAGTCCCATATCTGGGTGCCTGGTTGGAAACACTTTCAAAATCCTGGTTTTCAATCACCGGGGTGTCCAATATCCAGTTTATCGTGTGCGGCCTGATAATGGTGCTCATTATGCTGTTTGAACCCCTGGGGATATACGGGGTTTGGATCAGGATATAGAAGTATTGGCGGACGTGGCCATTTTAGGGGCCGCTCCTGTATGAAAAGGAAGAACGCTTTATGATCGATTTTCTGCAGATGATCGTCAGCGGAATTGCCGTGGGGAGCACCTATGCCCTCATGGGACTGGCCATGGTGATTATCTACAAAACCTCGGAAGTCCCCAACTTTGCCCAGGGCGAAATGGCGCTGATCGCTTCGTTCTTTGCCTTCATGCTGATCGATTCCTTTGGGGCGGCCTGGTATACGGCCTTTGCCGGAGCACTGCTATTTGCCTTGCTGTTGGGCTGCTTTCTGGAATTCGCGGTTTTGCGTCGGGCCAAGGAGCCGAATATTCTGGGGATGATCGTGATCACCATCGGCCTGGAAATGATCCTGCTGGGGTTTGTCTCTTGGAAGTTCGGGGCCGACCAGAAGACCCTGGACTTTCCCATATCGCCCTATGACAGCGTGGTGCTGGGTGATATTTTTGTCAGCACCCTGGAATTGTTGACGCTGGTGGTTGCCCTGGTCATCATGCTGATCCTGTTTTTCTTTTTCCGGTTCTCCAAATTGGGGCTGGCCGTAAAGGCCACCCAGCAGAACAACATAGCGGCCAAGCTGATGGGGATCCGCACCAATCGGATCCTGATGATGACCTGGGGGATGTCATCTTTCGTGGGCTGCCTCGCCGGGCTGTTGATCTCCCCCACCATCATGCAGCCCTATATGATGTGGGACCCCATGCTCAAGGGGTTTGCGGCGGCCGTCATGGGGGGGATGACCTCTCTGCCGGGGGCGGTTATCGCTGCCTACCTGCTGGGGATCATCGAGAACCTTTTCGGCGGATATGTTTCCATCGAGTTCAAGGCCGTGGTGGCCTTTGCCATTATCGTTCTGGTTTTGTGTTTCAAACCAAGCGGTTTGTTTGCAAAGCACTACGTTAAAAAAGTATAGAAGCAGTCTCAAGTAAGTCTTTTGGCCCAATCTCGGCGTCGGGTGAAAAGTTCAAATCCTTGAAATACTACCAAGTATTCCTCCGGTTTGAATTGTCCACCCGCCTTGACCTTGAACCGAAATCCATACTTGAGACTGCTTCTAAAAATAATAAATAAAACAAGATCTATTTAGATTGGATTCCTGATAGCGATAGCGATTTTATGATTGTCACCTAAAGTAAAGGAGGGGGTCATGAACAAAAGATTGCTGATGGTCTTAATAGTTACGGGTGTCTTGGTGTGTGGGTTGACGTCCGGTGCGACAGCCGAAGTGGGGGTTACGGACACAGAGATCCATATCGGATCCTGGGGACCGCAGACCGGGCCCGCGGCTGCCTGGGGATCTCTGCCCCGTGGAACGGATGCCTATTTTAAAATGATAAACGCCGAAGGGGGAATCAACGGTCGTAAAATTGTCTACCACGCCTTCGATGACAGTTACAACCCGGCCAAAACCAAGGCCGGAGTAAAGGAACTGCAGGAGGGGACCGGAATGTTTGCCTGGGTAGTCGGTGTGGGCTCCTCTCCGGGTCTCGCGGTCAAAGAGTATCTTATGGAACGCAAGATTCCCTGGGTCGGGCCTGCGGCCGGTTCACTGCACTGGATCAGACCACCTCAAAAGTACCTTTTTGGCGTTTACCCCCTGTACTACAAAGAAGCCAAGGCCCTGGTACGGTATGCAGTGGAAAGCATGGGCAAAAAGAGGGTGGCCGTTGCTTTTCAGAATGACGAGTACGGCAAAAACGGCCTGAAAGGGGCCATCGATGAACTCGCCGCCCACAATCTCAAGCCTGTGGCTCTGGTTCCGGTGGAGTTCAAGGACACCGATATGAAACCGCACGTCATGAAACTGCGCCGCTCCAATGCCGATATGGTGCTCCTGTGGACCAGTGTCCCGCATGCCGTGCGTCTTGTCGGTACCAGCAAGGCCATGAAGTTCGCGCCCCAGTTCATGAGCACCAGCACTTGCAGCGATTTCCCGCTGATGATTCACATTTCCAAGGGACTCTGGGAAGGGGTGATCACTGCGGCCTTCAGTGAACTACCCGATTCCGACAATCCCTTGCTGCAGAAATACAAAGCCGAGGCCTACGGCAAATTTGCCGCGCCCAAGGAGCGCTGGGGGGTGTTCTATTACGCTGGAATCTTATTTGCCGAGCCGCTGGTGGAAGCCATCAAACGCTGCGGTCGGGATCTTACCCGGGAGCGGCTGGTCAAGGAATTGGAAGGCTTGCGGAATTTCAAGGGAATTGGTCCGGTGGTGAATTACAAGCCCTTCGATCCCAGGGATCCCGACAGCCGCCAGGGCACGCACGACACCTTTCTGGTGCAGTGCCTGAAAGGCGGAAAAATAAAAATACTGACTGACTGGATGACCATCCACTAATGACGGCTTTCTTCCAGATAGATCAATTGACCATATCGTTCGGGGGGCTCACGGCCCTGGACAATATTGCGCTCAATGTCGAACAGGGTGAAATATTCGCGGTAATCGGTCCCAACGGAGCCGGGAAAACCACCCTGTTCAACTGTATCAGCGGGCTCTACCGCCCGGACCGGGGAACCCTCTTTTTCAAGGGGGTTTCCCTGGAGGGCAAACAGCCCGACCGCATTGCACGCCTGGGAATTGCCCGGACCTTTCAGAACATCGAGCTGTTTGCCCACATGAATACCATGGAGAACGTTATGCTGGGCCGGCATATTTTTATGCGGACCGGGTTGCTGCGCGGCGTATTTTTATGGGGCCGGAGATCGTATGCAGGTCGCGAAGAGGTACGGCACCGCAAAAAGGTAGAAGAGATTATCGATTTTCTGGATCTACAGGCCGTGCGCAACAAACCGGTCGGCGCCCTGCCGTACGGGACCCAGAAGCTCATCGAACTGGGACGGGCCCTGGCCCTGGAGCCGGACCTTCTGCTGCTGGACGAGCCCTGTGCGGGGATGAATACCGAAGAGAAACAGGATATGATCTTCTGGGTCAAGGACATTCAGGATGAATTGGGGATTACCATCCTTTTGATCGAACACGACATGAACATGGTCATGGATATTTCGGACCGCATCCTGGCAATTAATTTCGGCCAGCCGATTCTCACGGGCAGTCCGGACGAGGTCAGCCGGCATCCGGAGGTTTTGCAGGCTTATCTGGGGGCGGAGGAGGAGCAGGGCTAACAGCGGAAAAAAGTGCCCGCGTTAATCCAATTTCTTAATTCTGAACGCTTATTCTCAATCAATAAGAAGCATTTAGGACGCTTCAAACCGGGATTAAGAATTAAGAACATAAGTGAGCAAGCCAAAAAGACGGAGGAACTGTTGACGGCGCTGCTGGAAATCAACAACATCGAAACCTACTATGACCTGATCTACGCCCTGAGGGGAGTGTCCCTGGCGGTGGAGGAGGGCACCATTACCACGATTCTCGGCACCAACGGCGCCGGGAAGTCCACCATTCTCAAGACCGTCATGGGGTTGATCGACGACCAGCCGGACAAGGGCACCATCACCTTTGCCGGCCGCCGGATCGACGGTCGGGATACCGAAGAGATCGTCCGCCGGGGGATCTCGTTTGTACCCGAAGGCCGGGAGGTATTCGAGGAGTTGACCGTTCACGAGAACCTGCTCATGGGCGCCTATACCCGGCGCGACCGTGAACAGATCGCAAGAGACTTTGAAAGGGTGTATGGTTATTTCCCCGTGCTGCAGGAACGTTCCCGGCAATGGGCGGGCACCCTGTCCGGCGGCGAACAGCAAATGCTCGCCATCGGTCGGGCCCTGATGAGCCGGCCCAGGCTGCTGTTTCTGGATGAACCGTCACTGGGCCTGTCGCCCCTATTGGTTAAAGACATATTTACGATCATCCAAACCATCAACCGGGAGGGCGTGACCATTCTGCTGGTCGAACAGAATGCGCGGATGGCCCTGGCTATATCACGTTTCGGGTTAATCCTGGAAAACGGCCGCTTCGTGATGAAGGGCCAAGCGGCGGACCTGGCCGCAGATAAGGATGTCCAGGAATTTTACATGGGTGTACGCTCCGAAACATCTGCCAAAGGCTACCAGCGGTGGAAAAGGAAGAAGGCATGGCGCTGATGTACCCCGATCGCCCACAACCGGCTGAAACGACGCCGCAGGTTTTTGCAAATACCGCCCGAGCATTCGGCCGCCGGGTAGCGCTGCGGAAGAAGGAGTTTGGTCTTTGGCATGACATTTCCTGGAAGGACTATTATCGGCAGGTGCGCTATATCGGCCAGGCCCTCATCGAACTGGGGCTCGAGCCGGGCCAGTGCGTCTCTATCATTGGTGATAACTGCCATCAGTGGGTCACGGCGGATATGGGCGTGCAGTGCGCCGGCGGTGTTGCGGTTGGCATTTATGCCACCAATGCCTGGCAGCAGGTTGAATTTGTTACCCACAACTCCCAAGCCAGGTTTCTTTTCGTTGAAAATGAAGAGCAGCTGGATAAATGGCTCCACTTCAAGGAGCGGACCCCGCAGTTGTACCGGGTGATTGTTTGGGATATCGAGGGATTGCGCCGGTTCTCGGATCCCATGGTGTTGACCTACGACCAGTTGCTGGAAATCGGGCAAAGAGCTGAAGACAGTCATCCCGAGCGGCTGGACGCGCGTATGCAGGCCGTCCGGCCCGAAGACCTGTGCGTGCTAATCTATACATCCGGTACCACGGGGCCGCCCAAGGGTGCTATGCTGACCCATCGCAATGTCACGTGGATGGCCCGGGCGGTCAGTAAAACCAATACGATCCTCCCGACCGACGAAGTGCTCTCCTTTCTACCCCTGTGCCACATCTTTGAACGGCTCTTCTCGGTATTTGTGCACATCACCCATGCCTACACGGTCAATTTCGTGGAAAAACCCGATACCGTCACGGACAACATGGTCGAGGTCTCGCCCACCCTGGGTTACGCGGTGCCCCGCGTCTGGGAGAAGTACTATTCCGCGATCATGATCAAAATGTCCGATGCTACCTGGTTTAAGCGCCTTGTCTTCAAAGCGGCCCTGCAGATCGGAAATGCCCGTGCGCGGCTGAAAATGAGTTTCCAGCCGGTGCCCCGGGGATTGGCCTTGCTCCACACCTTGGCCCGCCTGGCGGTATTCAGAAAACTAAAGGAACGACTGGGGTTTGAACGGATCCGGGTGGCCTATTCCGGGGCGGCCCCAATTTCAGGTGAAGTGCTCAAGTTTTTCCAGTCCATCGGCATCAACCTGATCGAGGGGTACGGTCAGACCGAGGGCACCGGGGTCACCACGCTGTCGACGGACGGCCGGGTGAAATTCGGGACGGTGGGTAAGCCGCTGCCCGACACCCGGGTAAAAATTGCCGCAGATGGCGAAATTCTGGTAAAGTCACCAGGGGTATTCAAAGGATACTATCAGAATCCGGAGGGGACCCGTGAGACGATTCGAGACGGCTGGCTGCACACGGGCGACGTCGGCACCCTGGATGAGGACGGCTACCTGACCATCACGGACCGCAAAAAAGATATCATCGTGACCGCCGGCGGTAAGAATATCACCCCGCAGTATATCGAGAACAAACTCAAGGCCAGTTTGTATATCAACGATGCCGTGGTAATTGGTGACCGGCGCAAGTATCTCACCTGCCTGATCATGATCGACGAAGACAACGTGATCAAGTTTGCCCAGGATAACAAAATCCAGTTCAGCACGTACCGCGATTTGACGCAAAGCCCGGCCATTGTCGACCTGATCCAGGGGGCGGTCGACCAGGTAAACACCACCCTGGCCCGGGTGGAGAACATACGCAAGTTTTCCATCCTGCCAAAAAAATTGTACGAGGAAGATGGTGAAGTAACCCCCACGATGAAAGTGAAAAGGAAGTTTGTAAATGAGGCCTTTCGTGATTACATAGAAGCCATGTATCGAGCCCCTTGAAAAAGGCCCCTTTTCGTCCCATTACTGCGTTGGACTCACATATTAACCATCGAAATACGCCATGTATTTACCCAGATGGGCATTGGCTTCGCTGGCACCTCAGGATAAAATTTTCGTCCGCCTTCAACTGAAACAAAATTGGGCGTTTTTCAAGGGGCTCGTATCAATAATACGCTGATCGCGCCGATGACCGGTTGACGGGTGTGGGATAAGTCTTACTGTTTTTTGAAGAGGAGGGGATAGAAATGGCAGAGCATAATTGTGAGACTTGTGCATTTCGGGCAAAGTACGATCGCAACCCCAAATCCCTGTTAGGCCGGATCTGGCGCTGGCATGCCGGCTGGTGTCCGGGATGGAAGGCCTACATGCGGTCTTTAGAGGATGATAAGCGGATCGAATTGGCCGAGAACTACGGTATGCAGAAGTACACCTAGCGCCTGTGCACTGGAGAGGGATATGCACCGCATAGAAATGTTGGGCGGCGGCCATCGGAAGCGAGCTCTGAGCTGGCTCGCAGTACTGGTTTTGCTGATGGCCGCCGGTTGCCTTGAAAAATACGGCCGGGTGGACCCGAGTACTGCCGTGGACCGGCTGTTCGAAGCGGCCCAGGTCCTGCCGGACTACAACTACTATTACGCCGGCGGGCAAAACAATCCGCGGGCCCTGCTGGGGATCCATAAAGACTATACCCACACCAACCGTTCCTGGTCTGCCATGCCGGGCTTAACGGAAGCGATTCTGGAAAAACGCGTGGCGGCGATGACCAACGAAATCGGCCACGGGAGACCTACGGTGGCGTCATAAACAATCCTGAAGGTGAGCAGGTGGGGATCTGGTATGCGAAAACCCGCGATGTGACGATTCGGTTCGGGGAAAACCGTGAAATCTCCGTTAGCCTGCCACGGTGGCGGGAAGAGGGCAAGGAGAGTCGCAGCCGCTTTTCGGTGCCCTAGTGATTATGGGGACATACCTTACAGTTGAGGTGAACACGAAAGCTTACAAATGGAAGATGGGTGCGGGGAAAAATTAAAATTCGAATACCTAAATCCGGAATGTTCTCAAGGCAACGCCGCAAACAATTATAAAATTCGAATATTCAAAATTCTAAACTAAAAGTCTGTTGCCAATTTACCTGATTTCCAGTTCGGTTTTTGGTTCGATAGTTCAAAGAACCGCAAAACACGTACTCGTTTAAGACCTTATTTTTTGTTTAATTCGAATTTTTTTCATATTTGCGGCGTTCGCCTTGAAAACATTCCGAGCTTGCTATTTCGGATTTATAAACTTCCCCTGGAAGTTTATTCAGGTAGACGCTTGGCAAGATTCCGGGCGGATTCACCGATAACCGTCTGGAGCGATACCACATCTTCATTGATCTCTTCTTCGGACCAATTCAATTCCTGAACGCCTTCCCAGTCGATGCTGCCGTCTTTGGCATCCCAGATCTGAAAAAACAGTCGCAGCTTGGCGAATTTGGTCTCCAGCAGGCGTAGTCCGAAAACACTGAAACGACCAGTGGAGCCTTGGCTGAAACCGGCCAGTTTCAACTGGCCTAGATAGCGCGTCCCTGTCACTTCCCCGACCTGGTAAAGTGTTTTACTGTCAAACAGGCCGGTGTCTTTGTACTCGGCAAACATGCGCTGGTAGGCTTTGCCTAGGTCGGCCCGATTGATGGCACTCAGGGTTTCAGGCAGTGAAACGAATTTGACATCCGGACGCACGGTTTTCAGGGTTTCGACAAAGGTGAAGGCCACCGCTTCCTTTTCCTCTTCCTGTCCGGTGACGGTCGAAGGGGTGATGAACGCTATGCCGCTGTTGCGCAGTTCGTCACCGGAGAGCGAAAATTGGTGGTGGTTGACGGTGGAATAGACCTGCGCCGCCCCACAGCCGGCCGCCCAGACCAGTAGGCCGGCCGCCGCATATAACCTCAGGGCCCCCTTCAAACGGGAAGCACGATCCGGTTTCTCAGACAGTGATTGTCCAGTTTCCATTTTATGGTTCATGCGCCTCCTGATGTCGGGCTGTATGGGCCCCAATGATGTTCTGTCGGTGCCAATTTGCCAATTTTATCGTCCCCTTGCCTGAAATCAAGGTTTTTGTAAGTTTTCCTTGATTTTAGAACGGGGTTCTGCGTACATCATCACTCTCGCCGCCGGGTGCAAAGGGTCGGTAAGATCGATCGGCAACCGGTGCGAATATAAAGGGGCTTCAGGTCGTATTACCCAACCTGAAACCCTTTCGGTATTCTTGGAGCCACCGTGCGGAGTCGAACCGCAGACCTACGCATTACGAGTGCGTCGCTCTACCAACTGAGCTACGGTGGCCAGAAGCCATCTCAATCGGTGAGCAAATACTGTATTTATGACCGGAAATCAAGAGAAAACATCCCTGTCAGCCTTGTACGCAAAGGTTGCCGCGCAGACAGGGGCCATAGCGTGCAGCGGCCTTTCCGGGTCCGCCCAAGCCTGGCTAGTCGCCCGGCTGCATACCCAGGTGCGGCGGTCGCTGTGCGTGGTCACGGCCACCCTGAAAGAGGCCGAGCGGATGGCGGGCGAGGTGGACTTTTTTCTGGGCCACCGGTCGGCGTCGCTGCACACGTTTCCCCCTTATAATATCCTGCCGCACAAGATGCTGGGATACCACAGCCAAACCGCTGCCCAGCGGATCGGCACCCTGTTTACCCTCACGGAGAGCAGGCGGCCTTTCCTGCTGGTGACCTGCGTGGACGCGCTTTTACAGAAACTTGCCCCGAAGAAAGAGCTCATCGGTTTTGCCGAACTGGTGATGGCCGGTGAGGAATTGGATCGTGATCAGCTGATTGAAAAACTGATATCGGGTGGATATACCCACGCCGCCCTGGTCGAAGAGCCCGGGGATTTCTGCGTGCGCGGAGGATTAATCGACCTTTTCCCGCCGCTGTATGACCAGCCCCTGCGACTGGAGTGGTTCGGTGATACGATCGAGGCGATTCGGACGTTCTCACCGGTCAATCAACGCAAGACCGGTGAACTGGAAGAGGCTGTTCTCCTGTCGGCTCGGGAAGTGATCCTGAAAAAAGAAGATCTGCCCGCTGTCATCAGCCGAATCAGGACGCGGGCCTCCGAACAGGAACTGGGGGCTTCCCGGGGGCGTGAAATCAGCGAGCGGATTCGGGATGAAGGTTTATTCCCGGGCATCGAGGGTCTGCTGCCGCTGCTTTACCCGCACCTGGACAGCCTGTTCGACTATTTGCCCACCGACACCCTGTTTATCACCGACACACTGCCCGGTTTGTCTGCTGCCGCAGAAAAGTTTACCGCGCGGGTGACCGAAAATTACCGGTCTGCGTTGCAAAAGGAGAGGGTCTGCGTCGAACCGGACACCCTCTATGAAACCTGGGAAACGGTGCTAAATAAGGTCTCCGCAACCGGTCCGCTGGTGTTGGATGCCATTGAGCTGTTCCGGCGCACCGATCCAAACGAGCCGCCGCCGCTTGGCCTGCGGTTTCGCGTGGAAGACAATCTGGAATTAAAGCGCGAACTGGAAAAGGGATTGGATGCGGATCATTTGTTCCAGCCGGTGGTGGACTGGATCGACAGTGTCAAAGAGCGCGATTGCACGCCGGTGATCGTCTGCGCGACCGAATCCCAGGCCAAGCGGATTGAAGCGCTGTTGGGGCAATATCAGATGGCGGCCCATTTCACCCACCAGATGCCGGTGCCCGGCAGCACCCGCCATCACAACCTCCACCTGTGCATTGGTCCCTTGGAAGAGGGCTTCGTCTGGCCGGAGGAGCAGTTAGCCGTGCTGACCGCCCAGGAAATCTTCGGTAAGAGCAAACGCCGGCGCCGGCGTCCGGCAAAGACATCTCCGCGCACGTTGTTGACGTTCGAGGACCTTAAAAAGGGAGATCTGGTCGTGCATGCCCAACACGGTATTGGGCGCTATCTGGGACTCGAAACCCTTGTACACGAGGGGGTTACCAATGATTTTCTCTTGATTACCTACCAGGATGATGACCGCCTCTACCTGCCGGTGGACCGGATGGGCATGATCCAGAAATACATGGGCGTTGAGGGCATCGCCGCCATCCTGGACAAAATGGGCGGCAAAACCTGGCAGCGCATTCGCAGCCGGGTAAAAAAATCGGTGGAGAAAATAGCCGGGCAGCTGCTCAAGCTGTACGCGGAACGCAAGGTCAGGCAGGGCCATGCGTTCGGCCGTCCAGATAGCTATTTCAGCGATTTCGAGGCGGCCTTTTCCTATGAGGAAACAGCCGATCAGGTCAAGGCCATCGACGATGTGATCGCCGATATGAATGCCGAGACACCCATGGATCGGCTGGTTTGCGGGGATGTGGGCTACGGCAAAACCGAAGTGGCCCTGCGGGCCGCGTTCATTGCCGCCAACGACGGCAAGCAGGTGGCGCTGCTGGTCCCTACCACCGTCCTTGCCCAGCAGCACTATGAAACGTTTCAGGCGCGCTTTAAACGCTACCCCGTGAACGTCGCCTGCCTGAGCCGGTTTCGCTCACCCGCCCAGCAACGCAAGATCGTGGCCGGCCTCAAGGAGGGCCGGGTGGATATCGTGATTGGAACCCACCGCCTTTTACAGAAAGACATCGCTTTCAAGGATATCGGTCTGATCATCGTGGATGAGGAGCAGCGCTTCGGGGTCAAGCACAAGGAAAAGCTCAAACGCTTTCGCAGTATCGTGGATGTTCTGGCCCTTACCGCGACACCGATTCCCCGGACCCTGCACATGTCGTTGATGGGTGTCCGGGATATCAGTATCATTTCCACGCCTCCTGAGCATCGCCAGCCAATTGTGACCTATGTCAGCGAGTACGATGACGCGATCGTCGCGGATGCGATCCGCAAGGAACTTGCCCGCCGCGGCCAGATATTCATCGTCCACAACACGATTGCGACGATCCACTCCATGGCGGCTCAACTTAAAAAACTGGTCCCGGAAGTAAGGCTTGCAATAGCCCATGGGCAAATGGCGATCGACGACCTGGAGAACGTCATGATGGCCTTTTCCGACCGGGAAATCGATCTGCTGGTCTGTACCACCATCATTGAATCCGGATTGGATATCCCCAATGCCAATACCATGCTGGTGAATCGGGCCGACCGGTTCGGTTTGGCCCAGATGTACCAGCTGCGAGGCAGGGTGGGGCGCAGTGACGAACAGGCCTATGCCTACCTGTTCATACCTGTGGAAAGCGTTCTCTCCACCGATGCCCGTAAGCGGTTGAAAGTCCTGATGGAGCACAGCGACCTGGGTGCCGGTTTTCAGATAGCCATGAGCGACCTCAAAATTCGTGGGGGCGGCTCTATTCTGGGGGCTTCCCAATCGGGACACATCGCCGCGGTTGGGTATGATACCTTTCTCAAGCTGATGGAAGAGGCCATGGCCGACTTGAAAGGTGATCCGATCCGAGAGCCCCTGGACCCCGAGATCAACATGCCCCTGTCGGCCCATATCCCGGAGGATTATATTACCGATATCGACCAGCGTTTGACAGCTTACCGGCGATTGGCGAAACTCGAAACATTGCGGGAAATCTCCGATTACAAGTCTGAGCTCGCCGATCGTTTCGGCCCTTTGCCCGGTGACGCCGAGAATCTGCTCCTGAAGATAATGCTAAGGGTACTGGCGATCGATGCCGGAATTCGGCGCCTGGACCTGGGGGGCGGCACCCTCGCTCTGTGGTTTTCCGAACTCCATCAGAAGCGGCCGTATGCCGTCGTCGATCTGGTTGTCGCACAGCCGGATACGTTTTCACTCACCCCGGACCATATTTTCAGGGCGCGGCTGGCCCCGGGCAGGGTCTACGGTCAACTGGCGGAATCCAAAAACATCTTGAAAGAGATTGCCCAATGTGTTAACGCTTAACAGTTTGTTTTTTAAAGAGTTTACGGTAGGTCGCATGGCACTTGTACCCAAGTATGGTATCTATACAATTCGGTCTCTGGCAGTGGTCGCTTTCTGCCTGGGAAGCTTGTTTTGGTCGGGCTGCATGGAGGCGCCGACCGAATCGGTGGATGCTTACCTGGTAAGGGTGGGGGGCAGCACGCTGACGGTATCTGAGTTCAATGAGGTGTTTGAGATTTCGAAAACAGCCTACTCGCACAGCGATACCATGGACCCCCAGGTTGTGGCGGATATAAAGCTGCGCCTGTTGAATCAGTTGATCGAGGAGATGATCCTCATTGAAAAGGCCGGCGCAGCCGGAATCGTGGTTTCGGATGCTGAGCTTGAAGGGGAGGTCCAGAAAATTAAGGCGGATTATCCCGAGGGGGTCTTTGAAGAGATGCTGCTGGAGGCGGCGGTTTCTTTCGAAGCCTGGAAAAAAAGACTTAAAATGCAACTGGTCGCCCGCAAGTTCATTCAAGCGGAACTGGAAGCCAAGATTACGATTACCGCGGATGAGGTTGCCCGGTACTATGCGCAGCAGTTCCCCGCGGACACCCGGCCGGACGTAGACGACCGGCAGCCGGAGATCTCCGATGCCATGATTTTGAGGATGTTGAAAAATCAAAAAGTTCAGGCTGCTTACGCGGATTGGATGAAAGCCAACCGACGCAGCGTGACCATCGATATCAACTCCCGGCAATGGGAACAGATAACGCAGAAAGATTCATAGCTATCAGAAATAACGGCATTTTACCATAATGTCCGCGTTAGAAAGTGATGTGTCCTGAAGTGAAATTTAAAAGTCGTACGTTTCGGACCCTTCTGGTTCCGTGGCTGATTCTCGGTTGCCTGGGCGGCATGTTAACCCCGGATGCCGGGGCCGATCAGGCAGCCGAAGTGGTCGATCGCATCGTGGCCATCGTTAATGATGATATCATCGTCCTGTCGGAGGTGAACGAAAAATTGAAGCCCTATACCGACCGGATTGCAAAAATGGGTTATCCATCTGAGAAAGAAAAGAAAATGATGTATAAAGTGCGCGATGATATCATCAATACCATGGTGAACCAAAAACTGACTGACCAGGAGGTGCGCAAGTTCGGCATCATTATCGATGATGAAGAGGTGCTCAATGCGATAGAGCAGGTGAAGCAAAGAAATTCCCTGACGGAAGAACAGATGCTGGCCGATTTGGCCCGCCAGGGTATGACCCTCGACATCCTGAAAAAGAATATTCGGGAACAGATGCTGCGAGCCCGCCTTTTGAATGTCGCCGTGCGTTCCAAAATCGTGATCACCCGGGAAGATGCCCGGTCATACTTCGACAGCCATCCCGAAGAGTTCCGGGGAGAAAAGAAAATCCATCTCTGGCATATCATGACGACCACGCCGAAATTTGCTTTTGAATCAGAAATAAAGGCCGGGCGTGACCAGATGGAGAAAGTGCAGGCCCGGCTTGCCGCCGGAGAAGCCTTCAATGACATTGCCCGGGAAATTGCCGCCGCCAAAGGGCCACTGGTTGCCAATGATATTGGCATGTTTCGTTTCGGCGTGTTGTCCCCGGAATTGCAGACCGCCGTCGGCGAACTGAAAGAGGGCGAATACACGGAGTTGCTCGCAACGGATAGCGGTTTCCAGATTTTCTACGTGCACAAAATAGAGGCCGGCGCCGGCAAGCAATTCGACGAGGTGTTAGCGGACATCCAGCAGAAATTATTCAACGAACTGGTGGACAAACGGTTCGAAGAATGGCTCGACGATCTGCGTGAAAATTCACATATTCAGATTATTCGTTAGCCTTGGGACCCAATTCATCATGGAAGAAATAAGATCAGCAGCGTTTGGAAGCTATCTCAAAACCGTCCGACTGGAAAAAGGGATCAAGCTCTCCACGATTTCCGAACAGACCAGGATAGTAAGGATACCCTTGCGGCTCTGGAGGATGAGGATCACAGCCGGTTGCCTGCCGAAGTATTTGTGAAAGGGTTTATCAGGGCCTATGCCCGGGTTGTGGATGCGGATGGCGATGTGGCTGTCAAGGGATTCATTGAAAGCTGCCGACAGCGGGGTGACAGCCCTCCTCCCAGAACGGATTTGACCGGCGGCCCCCCACCCAGGCGTCTGCGGGGATGGCTTTACCTGGGTATCTTGATCCCGATAGTGATTGCCGGTGTTTGGGTTTGGCGTACCATGTCAGCGGTGAATGGCGAAGAGCAGGTAACCGCGCCGCCGCCGGCCGAACCGCCGGTTGTGGAAAGCGCTATGCCCAAGGTGCCGGAACCGCCGGTTGCGGTGAAGCCGGCCACGCCGCCGGCAGGGCCCGCACCGATGGAAGCGAAAAAGGCCCCGATTGTCTTGACGCCGCCGCCGACCGCCCCGGTCGCGGCACCGGGAACTCTGCCGGCGGAGCAAGCCGTTGACCAACCCCGGCAGCGCATCCGGATCCAGGTCATCGAAGATACCTGGATGAAGGTGATTACCGACAGTCTAACCACCACGGAATACAGCCTGGGTCCTGGCGACACCCTTGAACTCGAGGCCGACAATAGCTTTAACCTGTTGATTGGAAATGCAACCGGCATCCAGTTGACTTACAACGACGAACCAGTACCCATACCGGGCAAAAGCGGCCAGGTGGTGACCCTGCAGTTGCCTTGATCCGTTCCGACGGCTGAAATTACATCACCCCCTGAACAGGGTTATTTCAATGATTGGCGACAAAAACAAAGTCCTGTACGACAGCATCAAGCGCCTGCTGCGCCGTGGCGCAACCGTGCACCTGAAAAAGATCGTCAACAAGACGCACGCCGCCGACCTGTCCGTTGTCTTTCGGTCTCTGCCGCTGTCCCAGCAGCACCGGCTTTTTGGCCTGATTGATGATGTCGAACAAAAAGGGTTGCTCTTCAGTGAGTTGGAAGACGTGGACCTGCTGGAACTGATCGATGCCATGCCCGTCGACGAGATCGTCACCATCATGGAGACCATGCCGGCGGATGACGTCGTTGACCTGATCGGGAAGCTGCCCGAAGAAAAAGCGGATGCCATCCTGGAAAAAATGAAAAAGGAGGGCTCCGCAGAAGTTGAAGATCTGCTGCGCTATGGAGATGATACCGCCGGCGGTATCATGGTCCCCGATTTTATCGCCCTAAGCGAGGACATTACGGCGCGCGAGGCAATCGAATCCATCCAGCGTGACTACGTGGACGTCGAAATGCCTTTCTACCTCTATGTCGTTGATCAATATGACAAGCTGGTCGGGGTCAGCTCGCTGCGGCAACTGGTAGTGATTGCGGCTGAGACTCCTCTCAAGGAGTTCATGACAACCGATGTGTTTGCCGTGCAGACGGACATGGACCAGGAGGAGGTCGCCAAGATCGTATCCACCTACGACATCCTGGCCGTTCCGGTTGTGGATGAGAACAACCGCCTGGTGGGTATAGTCACCGTGGATGACGTTATCGATATTTTACGCAAGGAGGCGACCGAGGATATCTTGAAGATGGCCGGGGCCGGGGAGGAGTTCATTGAGACCCAATCGGTGGTGCGCAGCACCCGCATCCGGTTGCCGTGGTTGTTTGCCAGCTGCGTGGGCGGTATTCTGGCCTTTTTTATCATCGGCTATTTTGAAGAGAGTTTGAAGGCATTGACCTACCTGGCGGCTTTTATCCCGGTGATTATGGGGATGGGCGGCAATATCGGGACCCAGTCCTCTACCATTGTCGTGCGCGGTTTGGCCACGGGACGCCTTAATGTTCGCGATCTGTGGACCGTGGTATCCAAGGAGTTGGCTGTCGGCTTGATTCTGGGGATTGTCTACGGGATTATCATCGGCATAGTCGCCCAGGCCAGTTTTGGTACGGGGGCCTTTGCCCTGTCGGTCGGGCTTGGGGTTATTTCTTCCATGTCGGTGGCCGCCCTGGTGGGGTCCATGGTGCCGATGCTGTTTGCACGTCTCAATATCGATCCCGCGGTAGCGACCGGTCCTTTTGTAACCACCTCCATCGATATCATCAGCGTGTATTTCTATTTTATGATCGCAACAACGCTACTTGGTATCTGAACCGATGTCAGGCTACACGACACCCGCACTGGTTCTCAAACGGATTGACTACGGGGACCATGACCTGATCATCAGCCTGTTTACACTTGACCGTGGCAAGGTATCGGTAATTGCCAAAGCCGCCAAGAAGAGTGTCAAACGATTCGGCGGAATCCTGGAGCTGTTTACTGCTCTGGAAGCCGTGATAAAACCCGGTCGCGGCAAAGGTCTGCCTGTCTTGCAGGAGGCGGTGCTCATCCAACCTTTTGCCAACATCCGGTCGGATGTAATCAAGACCGCCTACGCCAGCTACTGGGCGGAACTGGTCAACACTTGGATGGAGGAGTACGACCGGCAGGACATGATTTTCCGGCTGCTTTCTCAGGTGTTGGAAGAACTCGACCGGGGCGGATTCGGCAACCGGGCGCTATCGATTCTGTTTCAGATCCGTTTTATGGCTCTTTCCGGCCTAGCGCCCAACCTGTCCCGGTGCAGTCGCTGCGGACTGGATGTGGCCGGACTGGGATCCCGGGAGATCTTCTTCAGCCTGGCCGGCGGCGGTATTGTGTGCGGCAGCTGCGGGGCCCATGGCGACCGGCGGGCAGCCCTTTCAAAGGGGACCTTGAAACAGCTGGCCTGGATTCAACTTGGATCGCTCGACAAGGCCCTGCGCCTGCAGTTTTCCGAGCAGGCCCTGGCCGAGGGGTTGGCCCTGTGCGAGGCGTTCGTGCCCTATCACCTGGCCAAGGAACCGAAGAGTTTGAAGTTTCTCAGGCAGATGAGGCAATAGCAGTTTTAGGTTTTAAGTATTAAGTTTTAAGATAAAAACAAAACCGAGACTGAATCGGAAAAAGTCTTAAGACATAAAACTTAAGACTTAAAACTGAACGTATGCATCGATCCGCCAGAAAATATCTTGAAGCCAACGGGCCCATAGAGGCGTCGGCGCCGGTGCGGGTCGACCTGGGGGGCACTCTCGATATCAGCACCCTGCATTATCCGCTCCGGCACCTGGACCCGTTGACCTTCAATGCGGCCGTCTCCCTGCGTACGCGGGTTCGGTTGCAGCCCTATGCCGACGGCCGGGTGAAGGTTTCTTCACGCGGGTTCGCGGACGCTGAAGTTGAAGTGGATAAAGTCCCGTTCGATCACCCGCTCGGGCTGATGTTTGCCGTGGCGGCTTATTTCGGGTTGACAGGTGTGCATATTGATATACAGTCATCGTCGCCGCCGCGCAGTGCCCTGGGGGGGTCTTCTTCCGCAGCGGTTGCCCTCACAGCGGCATATGCGGATTTGCTCCGGGCTTTCGGGCAGCCGGCTGGCTTGAATCGCCGGCAGGCTGCTGGCCTGGCCCATCATGTGGAAGCCGGGGTTGCGGGGGTTCCCTGCGGACTCCAGGATCAGTTGGCGGCTGCCTACGGCGGGATCCATGCCTGGCACTGGCAGGGCGGGCCGGAGGGGACGCGATACAAGCGGGAGGCTTTGCTGGGGGAAGACGGCAGCGCCTGGTTTGAAAAAAGGACCTTGCTCGCCTATTGCGGAAAGCCGCATGAATCGCGTAACATCAACAGCCGCTGGATAGCCCAGTTTCTGCAGGCCCGGACGCGGTCGGAATGGGCCGCAATTGTGGATTGTACCAAGGGCTTCGTTGATGCTATGAAGAACGGCGATGCGGCCGGCGCGGCGGCGTGGATGAATCGCGAAGCGGACCTCCGGCTGAAGATGACGCCGGATGTACTGGACGAAATGGGTACCCGCCTGTGTACCGCTGCAAGGAATGCCGGTTGCGGGGCCCGGTTTACCGGCGCCGGCGGCGGGGGCTGTGTCTGGGCTTTCGGGCGGCAGGCTGAAATTGAAAATCTCAAACCGGAATGGGCGGCCGCGTCCGAAACGATATCGTCGGCGGCCTTGCTGGATTTTGTTGTTGATACACAGGGTATGCACGTTCATTCTTAACCTTTTAATTGTTGAGGGTAATACATGAATTTTCAGGATGTAATTTCCGCGTTGAATAATTTTTGGGGTAAATATGGCTGCGTATTGTCCCAGCCCTATGACCTGGAGGTGGGGGCCGGTACCTTTCACCATACCACCTTGTTAAAATCGCTGGGACCGGAACCGTGGAATGTGGCCTATGTGCAGCCATCACGCCGGCCCACGGACGGCCGCTATGGCGAAAATCCAAACCGGCTGCAGCACTATTACCAATACCAGGTGATCTTGAAACCATCCCCGGAATATTCTCAGGAGTTATACCTGGACAGCATGAAGGTATTGGGGGTCGATCCCCTGGAGCATGATATTCGTTTCGTGGAGGACGACTGGGAATCCCCCACCCTCGGTGCCTCGGGTCTGGGCTGGGAAGTATGGCTGGACGGTATGGAAATTACCCAGTTTACCTATTTTCAGCAGGCGGGCAGCATCGAACTTTCTCCAATTTGTGTGGAGTATACATATGGCCTCGAACGGATTGCGATGTACCTGCAAGGCGTCGACAACGTATACGACCTGAAATGGAACGATGATATAACGTACGGGGATGTGCATCACCAGCAGGAAGTGGAGCAATCCACGTATAATTTCGAGGTTGCGGATGTGGATGTTCTGTTCGATCTGTTCAATAAATACGAGGGCGAGGCCAAAAGGATATTGGAAGAGAGAAACCTGGTCCTGCCGGCCTATGAATATACTTTGAAATGCTCCCACACTTTCAATTTGCTGGATGCGCGCGGTGCCATCAGCGTAACGGAGCGAACCGGCTACATTGCCCGTATCCGGAATCTGGCCCGGCTGTGTGCGGAAGGCTACCTGGCTCAGCGGGAAGCCATGGGGTTTCCCCTTCTTAAAGGTCAGTAAGACCGGCCGGCCTACCAAGACCGGCCCTATTGCCCTGGCACCTTTAAGGCACGCTAAAAGATAAACGTCCAATTCCCGCGCTATGGTGGCCCAACCGGTGTGCGGATGAAACGATGAGGAGCTTATGACAACTTTTCTACTAGAAATCGGGGCTGAAGAAATTCCGGCCGGGTATATTGAACCCGCGCTCAAAGCCTTGTCTGAAACCCTGGCGGCGCAGCTGGAAAAAGCGCGTATTGATCACGGCGCCATCACCACCTACGGCGCTCCGCGGCGCCTGGCAGTTATGGTCGCGAATGTGGCTGCCAAGCAGAAATCGGTGACCAATGAAATGCTCGGCCCCCCCGCCAGGATAGGATTTGACGACAACGGCCGGCCGACTGTGGCTGCTGAAAAATTTGCCGAGAAAGTCGGAATCAAGGTCAACCGGCTCAAGACCAAGGAGACCGAAAAAGGCACCTACCTTTTTGCAAAAAAAGTTGAAAGAGGGGTCGCCACGGCCACGGTTCTTAAACAGATTCTGCCGGGGATCATCCTCAGTACGCCGTTTCCGAAAACCATGCGCTGGATGGATCTCGATATAGCCTTTGCCCGTCCCCTGCATTCCATCGTGGCGCTTCTGGGCGAGCGGGTGCTGACGTTTACAGTCGGCAATGTAAAAAGTGGACGCTACACGCGCGGTCACAGCTTCATGGATCCCAAAAAGATTAAGCTCAAACACCCCGCTGATTACCTCGACACCCTGCGGGAGGCCAAGGTTATCGCGGACATCGCCGAGCGCAAGGCCATGGTGGCCGAACAGATTGCCGCCGAAGCCAAGGCGTCCGGCGGGGCCGTCCTGGAAGACCCTGAATTGGTGGACATCGTCACCAACCTGGTGGAATATCCCATTGCCACTGCGGGGAGTTTCGAACCCGAATTTTTAGAGGTTCCCCGGGAAGTGCTGATTACCGCCATGCGCGAACACCAGAAGTACTTTGCCGTGGTAGATGCCGACGGGAACCTGATGTCGAAATTTATTCCGGTCAACAACACCCGTACCCGCGATATGGCCCTGGTGGCCACCGGGCACGAACGGGTCCTGCGGGCGCGGTTGAGCGACGCCAAGTTTTTCTACGAGGCCGATGTCCAGATTCCCGTGGAAGACCGAGTGGCCAAACTGGAAGGTGTCCTCTTCCAGGCCAAGCTGGGCTCCATGTATGCGAAGACTGAGCGCATCGGCCGTCTGGGCGGTTATCTTGCGGATGCCGTCGCGGGCGACAAGCAGCTGCAGGTCGACCTGGCCCGGGCTGCCCGCCAGTGCAAGTCGGACCTGGTCAGCCAGGTGGTGGTGGAGTTCCCCAAACTGCAGGGGGTCATGGGGCGGGTTTACGCTTCTGTAGCGGGCGAAAACAACGAGGTGGCCGCTGCTATCGAAGAGCACTATCGCCCGACATATTCCGGCGGGGCCCTGCCGGAAACATTCACCGGTGCCCTTTTAAGCATTGCCGACAAGATCGATTCCATCTGCGGTTGCTTTGCAGTCGGCCTGGTACCCACCGGGGCCGCCGATCCCTATGCCCTCAGGCGCCAAGGCATCGGTATCCTCCAGATCATGCGGTCTCGTGAACTGGCTTTTTCACTACGGTCGCTGATTGATTTCGGACTAACGCAATTCGGCGACAAGGTCGAGGGCGACGTGACCAAGATAGCAGAGCAGATCTATGTGTTCCTGCAGCGCCGCCTGGAGCGGATCCTGGTGGACGAAGGATTTTCCAAGGATGTGGTCGCTGCGGTTACGGCCGTTTCCATCGATAACATTCCCAATGTCTGGAAACGGGTAGCGGCCCTTGAGAAACTCAAGGGCGCGGCTGATTTTGAACCCCTGGCCGCAGCGTTCAAGCGCGTGGCCAACATTATGAAAAAATCGGGTGCGGCCGCCGGGGACGCCGTAGATGCGGCGCTGCTGGCTGATGCTGCCGAGAAGGCGCTCTATGACGCGTTTCAGGCTGTCAAACAGGATGTTGAAAACCGCCTGGAAACCGGCGGTTTTGACCAGGCCCTGAAAACGATCGCCTCCCTGCGGCCGGCCGTCGATACCTTTTTCGACGAGGTGCTGGTCATGGCCGATGATGACAATGTACGGGCGAACCGTTTAGCGCTTCTGGCGGCCATTGCCGGCCTGTTTGGCCTGTTCGCCGACTTTACCAAGATCTCAACTTGATGAAAGGATAAGGACATATGCCATACGATCCAGAACTGGATAAAAAATTGAAAGAGTGGAAATGCGAAGAGACCGGCTTGATACTGGCCATTCACCGTTACGGTGAAGGCGAGGCCAAGCTGCAGGTGGGACCTCGGATCTTGAAGAAAAAGGACGGATCGGACCGCGCGCCTGTCAAGGCCGGACGGTTGACCGTCGAAGATGTCCTATGGCTTTATGACGTAATAGACGAAGTAAAGGATGAACTGCAGAGTCTGGCAGGGCCCCAATAGAATACGCGCTTGTTGAAATCGAAAGGCGTCCTGCCTCAGGTGCAGTTCCTGGGCGGGCGCCTTTTTTGTTGTAGCCCTAAAAAGCTGTTCTGGCTGAGCCAGGCGAGATCAGGGTGACACCGAAAAAGAAATCCAAAGGCTGGCTCTCTGAGGCCAGATCTTTTATAGTATAACTCAACTTCCGGGTTTCAACCAAAATTGGATGTTGGCTCTTTGGGTGATCGGCATCCTGACGCGAAAGTGGTAACTTTGTGGTATACTGATCGCGGCAAGATGCCGCTCCCGCACAACACCGGAAAGCTGAGATATATCCTTATGCATAACACGTTCGATGCAATCGTTAATCCGGTCGTAACGAAAAACACCCCGGATCCTGGAGACGCGGCCATCCTGGTCAGCAGCACGAGTGACCTGAAACCGCTTGCCCGCGGCCTGGAAGCCGACGGTGATCTGGATACGCGCAAGCTGTTCATGAGCCACCATTACCTGGGCACCTGCGGGTCAGCCAGGGTCAGCCTGGTGGGGCCAATCATGGGGGCTCCGTATGCCGTGGCCCTGCTGGATACATTGGTGGCCTGGGGCGTGAAACACGTATTGTTTCTCGGCTGGTGCGGTTCCGTATCCTCCCAGGTTGCCATTGGTGATATAATCGTTCCGGATTTGGCGTTCATCGATGAAGGCACTTCCCGGCATTACGGCACCGAAAATGAGTCGGTGCAATGCCCGCCGGGCAGGCTAATGGATCTCGTGATCGCCAGTCTGGAGCGGACCGGCGGGACCTGCCGGCGGGGGGCTGTCTGGACAACCGACGCCATCTACAGGGAAACAAAACAGCAGGTGCGGCGTTTTCAGGCTAAAAGCGCTCTGGCGGTTGAGATGGAGGTGTCGGCCCTTTTTTCCGCTGCACAGTTCCGGGGGATTGAGATCTGCTGCCTGCTGGTCACCTCCGATCGGCTGCATGATATGCGATGGCAACCCGGATTTCGAGACAGTCGGTTTACAACCGGTCGTCAACAGGCTGTCAATGCGATTTTAAACGTATTACCACAACTACAGGGTCTTACGGATGGATAGCGTAGAACAACTGGTAAACGACCTGGAGAAGTATAACCAGGCCTATCGGGCGGGCGAACCCCTCATCAGTGACCGCGAGTACGATCAACTGGTTGAACAACTGCGCGCGCTTGCCCCGGACCATCCCTTTCTGCACCGGGTCGAACCCGAAGTGTTTTCCGCCCGGCGCGAGATTCGCCATCCAATGCCTATGCTGTCTACCGAGAAGGCCTATACTACGGAAGCATTGACACGGTTTGTAGCCCGGGTAGAAAAGGCCGCCACCGAAAAAGGCCTTTCCGACGTACGGTTCCGGGTGACGGTCAAGCTGGATGGCCTGGCCGGAAGGGATGACGGCGATATTTTCGTTTCCCGCGGGAATGGGGAAGTCGGCTACGAGATCAGCAGCGCGTTTGAAAAAGGCATTGTTCCCGAGGGCGGCCGGGGAAGAGGCCTGGGCGAAATTGTGATGCTCAAATCCTACTTTGAAGCGCACATGCAAGGGGAATTCGAACATTCTCGTAATTTGGTGGTAGGCATTATTACCTCCGACCGACTCAATGAACATGCCCGTAAAGCCCTGGCGGACAGGGCGGTCCATTTCGTACCGTATGCAAATTTGCCCGCCTGGGAGGGCAGCGGGAGCGGCCTGGTACGCGACCTCGATACCATCCGGGCCAACTTGCTGGCCGGTTGTGACTATCCCTTGGACGGCCTAGTGGCGGAAGTGATCAATGACCGGCTAAAGGATTACATGGGGGCCACCAGCCATCACTACCGTTGGCAAATCGCCATCAAGACCAAAGGCGCGACCGCAGAAACGACTGTCGAAAAGCTTACCTGGCAGGTCGGACGGACCGGCAATGTCACCCCGGTGATGGCGGTGGCGCCGACCAACTTGTCCGGGGCCACCATACGCCGGGTTACCGCCCACAATGCCGGCCTGGTCCGCAAGCAGCAGATCGGGTCGGGGGCTGAGATAGAAATCATCCGCAGCGGCGAAGTCATTCCGAAACTTGAACGGGTGGTCACGCCGGCTATCGCAGTCGATCTGCCCGAACGCTGTCCTTCCTGTCGCACCCGCCTGGAATGGCAAAACGATTTCCTGCGGTGCCCCAACAGTTTCCTCTGCCGTTGTCAGGTGATCCAGGGAATTGTATACTGGTTTCGAACCCTGGGCACGGCCGACTGGTTCGGTCTGAAAACCGTTGAGAAACTCGTGGACGGGGGTTACGACGACCTCAAGCGCATTTACGCCATGACGGCGGATGAATTCGCCCGGCTGGGATTCGGCCCGGTCCAATCCGTGAATCTGGCCGAAGCGGTGATTACCAGCCGGACCAAGGCTGTCGAAGATTGGCACCTGTTGGCGGCATTTGGAATTTCTGACCTGGGCAAAGGCGACAGCCGCAAACTGCTGGGTTTTCATCGCCTGGAGGAATTGCCGGCGCTGACCCCGGAGGATATTGTTAAGATTCACGGATTTGGGGAGATTACCAGTCGTTCGATTACCACGGGTCTCGCAGCTGTTCAGGCTACCTTTGGGCATATCTTGGACCTCAATTTCAACCTGATTCGGACCCCGCTGGCAGCTGAAAAAGAAAAGGTCGACAGCCCCATCAAGGACAAAGGCATCGTTTTTACCGGCAAGATGCAGCAGGGTACCCGCGAACAGATGCAGTCCCGGGCCCGGGAACTGGGCGCCAGGGTGCAGACGTCCGTGAGTGGCCAGACCGACTACCTGGTCTGTGGCCAAAATGTGGGCGCCGCCAAACTGGACAAGGCCGCCAAGGCCGGTGTTCAGGTCATCTCGGAAGACGACTACATCCATTTAATCGAGACTGGGTAATGTACCGTTAGGGGAGGACCACATGGAAGCGAATGCAAGGGTGCACGCCATTATTCATGGCCGCGTGCAAGGTGTTTTTTTCCGACTGGAAACCCAGAAGGCCGCCCGACAATACGGAGCCGTCGGATGGGTCCGCAACCTGCCCGATGGGACGGTTGAAGCAGTAATGGAGGGCCCGGAGGACGCTGTCGAATCACTCCTCGCGTGGTGCCGGCAGGGACCCCGGATGGCGCGCGTGGATAAAGTTGACGTCACCCGGGAAGATTACACGGGTGACTTTGCAAGTTTTGAAGTGACCTACTAGGGTTGTTGCCGTCTGGCTACCCCCGAAAAGGGAATTCTTATCAACTAAACAAGCGTTGGCTATGCCATGGATTCTGCTTCCGTTGAAATCCCAGAAGATTGGCTTACAATTGCTTTAAAGCCACGCACAAGAAATGGTGAGCAGGATGATTAAGATACTAGAAAAAAGAGCCTTGCGGGGCGCCAACATTTACAGTTACCGCCCGGTGATCGTCATGACCATCGATTTGGGCGAATACGACGAGGTTTTCACCAACCAGATAGAAGGTTTTGTCGACAAGCTGCTGGAAATGCTTCCCAGTCTGGAAGATCACCGCTGCTCAGAGAGAGTTAAAGGCGGCTTCATCAAACGGATGCGCGAAGGTACCCTGCTGGGTCATGTGATCGAACATATCGCTCTGGAGCTTCAGTATATCGCTTACATGGATGTTGGTTTTGGCAAAACCGTGGATGCCGACGACTCCGGAACTTTTAATGTTATATTCAGCTACTGGGTTGAGGCAGCCGGAATTTATGCCGGGATTGAAGCCGTTGCTTTGGTCAACTGCATCCTCAGCGGAAAGACCTATGATCTGGAAAACACTATTTACGATCTAAAGGATATTCGTGACGATCACTATCTGGGGCCTTCCACGGCTTCTATCGTCCGCGAGGCCGAGCGTCGTGATATCACAGTGCTGCGCTTGGATGATTACAACCTGGTGCAGTTGGGTGAGGGCAAATACCAGAAACGCATCCAGGCCGCCATGACCTCCAACACCAGCCTCATCGGTGTTGAGACCGCCGGCAACAAGCGTCTCACCAAAATAATGCTGGAAGATGCCGGCATTCCCGTTCCCAAAGGCACGGTGGTGCGCAAACTCAAAAGCGCCATCGAAGATGCAGAATGGCTGGGCTATCCCGTAACCGTTAAACCCCATGACGGTCATCATGGTAAGGGGGTTACCACCAACCTTACCGATGAAGCCGAACTGGTGGAGGCTTTTGAACGGGCCAAAGAAATAAGCGGCAAGGTTATCGTCGAGCAGCATTTGGTCGGCAGCGATTACCGGCTGCTGGTAGTGGGTGGAAAATTTGTGGCTGCTGCCAAGCGGTTACCGGCAGCAATTACCGGCGATGGTCAACATACCATCGCCCAATTGATCGATATTGAAAATCAGAATCCGGACCGTGGCTATGGCCACGAGAATGTCATGACCCGCCTGAAGGTTTCTTCAGTCACCAAGCATTTGCTGGAAAAGGCTGAATACACCATGGAAACGGTTTTGGAAAAGGATGAAACCTTTCAATTGGAGTTGACTGCCAATCTATCAACCGGAGGGTCGGCCGAGGATGTTACCGACCGAGTTCATAAGACCAATCGCTTTTTGGCTGAACGGATTGCCAAAATCATCGATCTGGATATCGCCGGCATCGATGTGATGGCGCCCACGCTGAGCGAGCCCATCGCCAAGGTGGGAGGCGCCGTCATTGAGGTTAATGCCGCTCCGGGATTGCGTATGCATCTGGCTCCTGCCAAAGGTAAGGCCCGCGAAGTGGCCCGGCCGATTATCGATATGCTTTTCCCCAAAGGCACGCCCTCTGATATCCCTATTGTCGCTGTGACCGGTACCAATGGAAAAACCACAACGGTTCGTCTGATCGCCAACATGTTAAAAGGCATCGGATATCAGGTTGGCATGACCACCACCGATGGCATTTACGTACAAGACCGCTTGATAGCCAGCGGCGACATGAGTGGTCCCTACTCGGCCAAGGTCATTTTAAAAGACCCCATGATTGACTGTGCCGTGTTGGAAACCGCCCGCGGCGGTATTATTCGCGAAGGGCTCGGATATCAAATGGCGGATGTGGGGGTGGTTCTCAATGTGCAGCCGGACCACTTGGGTCTCAAGGGAATTCACACCGTCGAAGATCTGGCCAAGGTCAAAGCTGTTGTGGCCGAAATGGTGCGCAAGGGTGGTTTCACGGTTTTGAATGCCGACGATGAGCAGTGTATTAACATGGCCCATTACTGCCGCGAAGAAATTATTTATTTTTCGCTACGCCCGTCAAACCCGGTTATCCAGTCCCATGTTGACAATGAACATACGGCTGCTGTCTATGATCGCGGCTACATCACGCTTATGACCGGTGCCTCGGCCACACCCGTGGCCCGGGCTGTGGACATGCCCATAACCTTGGAGGGCCGCGCCCTTTTCAATGTTCAAAATGCTCTGGCGGCAGCGGCTGTGGGACATGCCATGGGCTTGAAGATCGAAGAGATCCGGCACGGATTGATATCCTTTTTCCCATCACCATCCCAAACCCCCGGGCGGACCAACTTTTTTCCCATCAAAGATTTCCAAGTGATGCTGGACTACGCCCACAACCCGCCGGCCTATAAGAATATCATTGACCTGATCTCCCGATTGGGTCATAACCGCTACCTGTTTGTTTTTGATGTGGTCGGTGATCGCCGGGATGAAGATCTGCGCGAAATAAGCGCATTGATAGCCTCAGGGTGCCAACACGCTATTGTCTATGAAGACAAACAGTTGCGCGGCAGGCAACCGGGCGAATTGATGGACATCGTGGAAAAGGCATTCCTGGAATCTGGTTTCGAAGCTACGGCGTTTGAAAAAATAGCGGATGAAGGTCAGGCCATCGAACGGGCCTTATCCATTGCCCAGAAGGACGATCTAGTCTGCATCATGTCCGGCCGGGTAGAGCAGGTGATTGAACGGCTCAATGCATTTGATGAAAAGGGTGATCAGGTACCGAATCCATGAAAAGAGGCTACTTATTTCTTATAGGCGGGGCTGAAGATCGAGAGAAGGACAAACACGTCCTCCAAAACCTGGTGGAACAAACACGCCCAAGGAGCATCCTCATCATCCCCACTGCCTCAGCTTATCCCCAGGACGTATACCGCAGCTACCGTGACGCGTTTAGAAATTTGAGTGTCGACAAAGTCAACTGTCTGGACATCCGCTACAGGGACGAAACCGAACGTGAAGCATATTTCGAAGCCGTGGAACAAGCCGATCTGATTTTTTTTGGGGGCGGCGATCAGGTCAAACTGGTGGATGTCTTCAACCACACCCAACTTTTCAACCGTATCTGTGCACGCTTCAATTCCGGCGACCTGCACATCGCCGGTACCAGTGCCGGAGCAGCCGCCGCCGGCAATCCCATCCTCTACAAGGGCGATCGCCGGGGATACAAAAAGGGCTCGATCAAATATTCAGAAGGATTCGGTCTCATCGACGGCGTGGTCATCGACACCCATTTTTCAGCCCGCCGTAGATTTGCCCGGCTGTGTCAACTGCTCATCAGCGGACACTTCCGCAAAGGCATCGGCTTGGATGAGGATACCGGGATCATGATCTATCCCAATATGCAATTCCAGGTAATCGGTTCGGGGATGGTCACCATCGTCAACAGTGTGCATGCCACTGGATCAAACTACCATGCCGTTGCCAAAGGGGACATGCTGCGCTTCAACAACATGCACGTGGGCTGTCTGCCCGCGGGCACCCTCTTCAGCCTAAAGAAATGGTCTATTCTGAATCGGGTGAGACGATTTAGAAGTTAGCGACCGCCAGGTAATACAAGCTTGTTCCCATTGGTGTAACCATCTCCTCTCTGGGCGGTGTATAGACCAGGGGCACAGGTAACAGTTGTCCGGAGACACGGGTAACACTTAAGATGTGGCATATTGTCCAGAAAAAGAAGTGCCAAATGGGACATATATCATCAAAGAAATTCTAAAGCACCTGGATCTGTGGGGCGTCAAGCGCAAGCCACATCTGTTTGCAAATACCCCTCCTACCGATTTTTACCCTTTACATGACGACCCGCCCGGGCCGAGTGCGGGTGATTTGCTTGTCGACCCTTAATACCCCGTGGCCTGTCCGGCGTAGTTTGAAAAAATCCTCGCGCTAACGGCCGCCTGAAGGCGGTAGTTTTGCGTACGAACCTATACGGTTACGACACAACGGATGAAGTTGGCCGCGAGTCCATCCCCAGGTGCCTGACGCGGGTGATGAAACCAGTGGACCTTTCCAGCAGGATTTGCTAATTTCCCCAGAAGCCACTCTTTTTGTATACCCAGACACCAAATACCAAGTACCGCGCGATGCATTGTGCATGGCGCGGAAAGGCTATGCCCCCGGCTTGAGCCGACAGGGGCACCAGTCGTGGCTTTTCAAAAGAAAACAGACCCCTCTAATCTATATGCAAGAAAGGAGAACCCCATGCGCGCAAGGCAAATGAAGATGAGCACGTTTATCGCGGCATTATTGGTGTGCGGGCTTTTTATGGCACAAACCCCGGCAACCGCCCTTGCATTTAATGAACAAGAATGCAAACGGGAAATTGACGAGACCATCAAGTTCTTGAAAAAGGCTGAGCTTTTTAGGTTTAGTGGAAAGAAGATGGTCAAAGCACTAGAAAATTATAAGGATGGAATCGATAAAAAAGAGTTTGATAAATTAGATTATGTAATGGGACCCTTCGACGAAGACGAACATCTTAAAATCATAAAAAAAATCATGGGCAATCTTGAGATTATTAAAGTGAAGTGCAGACAGGGGAACTAATCCTGAAAATATATGCGCGGACGTGAATAGGACCCAGCTTGAGTTCTATGGACCGGAGAATCTCGTGGGTCTCTTCGAGCGGGTGGTGGTAAAATTCAGAAACAACAAACTGTTCGGCACCAAAAACCAGGCCGTTGATGGTTGCGATTGGATTACCCACGGCCAGGTGGGCGGGCGGGGAGACCACCTGCGCGGAGGTTGGCCCTGTGGCTGGGCCGAGCTAAGTGTTTGATACCGTATAAGTAAGGGTGAAAAAATGCCCTCAGGCCGGCCTTAATCGGCCAATTTTACTATCAAAACTGCCCCAGTAAGAGAAGCGACCCTAAATGGCCCACACCAAATGACGGCCATAGTTTTTATATTGACATAAATTAGCTTGCTTACTAAGAATTTGATTAGCGAAATTCGTCTCAATTTCTTCTAGAATGAGTCTCACATTTGCTCTCCTCCTTTGAAAGCGCTATTGCACTCTGCTAGCTTCTGATTCGGTATTTTCTTACAAGAATTAAAAAACAAATTGACCGATTAAAAGGCTAGAACAACCTGTGTGATAGACAATAGAGGTAATGGGAACGAGTTTCCATGCACCTTGTGTCGATATTTAATCAATCCTCCAATTAGACACCAATTAAAGGTCTATTTTCCATCGGGTCTGAGCTGAAATTTGCGCGAACTCCAAGAGTCCAAATTGCCCATACGCGAACGAAAGATCTCCGCCCCTCCATCGGATTCTGATCTCCAATACCATACAGAAACTCACCCAGATTTTCTATTGAGCTTGGCAAATTATAGCTTTTGTGTTTCCGGAAATGAAATAATAGTCAAACTAAGACCTTCACCAGATCACTGTTAAGCATCATTAACTTTAGCCCACAATTGCGGAGACAAAATCCCCTATATATTTTTGGTACAAAGTTTCAGGTATGAAAAATGACCAGCATTGGAGGTAAGTAGAAATGAGACACAGCCGATGTTTATTGTCAGTTTTAGTCATTTTAGCTGTTTTTGCTACCGCTGTAATAGATTCACCTGGACTGGCTGGTGCCGGGGATATAGAGCCGCCACCGGAGGCTGTGGATGGCGCAGGCAATCCTATATCGACGATGAAAACACTCAATCATATCCCTCCCACTTGGAGCCAGATATTACCGACAGCAGAGAGGTTTGAGCTGGTACTTGGCGGTGCAGCAGTTCTGGACAAGGAAACCGGGCTCGTCTGGGAGCAGTCTCCGAACACATCATCCTGGGCATGGAATAACGCTTTCAATGTTTGCTTAGGGAATACGGTTGGCGGCCGAAAAGGGTGGAGGCTCCCTAGAGTAGAGGAGCTGGCCAGCTTGATAGACCCGACACAGAGTGACCCTTCACTTCCTATAGACTATGATTCATTTTTTAGTAATGTGCAACCGGCTTACTACTGGTCATCCACTGCCTACGAGAACGATGCCAACCGAGCACGCGCTGTGTTCCTTTACAATGGAGGTGTGGGACATGGCGATAAAAGCTACAGCTACTATGTGTGGTGTGTGCGAGGTGGCCAAGGGGATTTTACACCTTGATTTGGTTACTTGACTAATTTGATCTTGGCCCTGGTTGGGGCCGAGCTAACTATTTGGTATCGCATAAGTAAGAGTGAAAAAAATGTCCTCAACCGGCCTTAATCGGCCAATTTTCCTTATAGAACTGCCCTATGAAGTGAGTCGACCCTAAATGGCGCGCACCAAATGACAGCCTCGGTTTAAATCTTGACATAAATTTGCTCGATTACTAAGAATCAGATTAGAGAAATTCGTTTCACTTCCTTATAGAATGAGTCTCACATTCTCTCGCCTCCTTTTAAAGCGCTATTTCAATCTTTTAGCCCCTGATACGGTATTTTCTTAGACGATCAAATAAGAAATAGAATGACCGATTAAAAGGCTATAAAGATCTGTTTGATAGACAAAAGAGGTAATGGGAACGCGTTTCCATGCGTCTTGTGTCGATATTAAACCAATTCTTCTATTAGACACGAATTATAGAACTATTTTCCCCTCAGATCTGAGCTGGAATTTGCGCGAATTCTAAGAGCCCAAATTGCCAATACGCGAACGAAAGCTCTCCGCCCCTCCATCAGATTCTGATCTCCAACACCATAAAGAAACACGCTCAGATTTCTACTGAGCTGGGTATGTCATAGCCACGGTGTTTCAGAAAACGAATTAACAGGCAAACTAAGACCTTCAACTAACTTCGTTAAGCACCATTAACAAAAGACTACAAACTTGTGGGAAAAATCCACTATATATTTTTTGTTACAAAGCTTCAGATATGAAAAATGACTAACGATGGAGGTAAAGAGAAATGAGACGTAGCCGAAATTTAATGTCAGTTTTAGTTGTTGTAAGCTCTTTTGTTGCCGTTGTGATGGTTTTTCCGGGGCTGCTTGGTGCCGGGGATTTAGAGCCGCCGCCGGAGGCTGTAGATGGCTCTGGCAACCCTGTATCGACGATGAAAACCCTTGACCAGATCCCGCCCGTGTGGAGCCAGAAACTCCCTGCTAGCGAGAGGTTTGTGTTGGTGCGGGACGATTATGGTGTCCTGGACAAGGAAACTGGCCTTGTTTGGAGTAGTAGCGGTGGTGGGCAAAGCGTCGGTGTTCAAGAGCAGGGTATTGACGATTGCTACCGATGGGGGTGGCGTCTTCCTACCATAGATGAACTTGCCAGCTTGGTAGACAGATCTCAGCGCAATCCCGCGCTTCCAAGCGGGCACCCCTTTTCTTATATATATAATACTTTCTTCTGGTCGGCGACTACATCAGCAAGGGATTCCAATCAGGCCTTTGCTGTGAATTTCGGAACTGGTTCTATTGTCAAGCTTCCTAAGGTAGAACGACACTTTATATGGTGTGTGCGAGGTGGCTGTAATTCTCGATAAATTTGAGGTGTGGAGTTTTCTCTCACCCCGGAAAGTTTTTCGGGAGGGTCATCGACAGGTGACCATTTGATTTTACCTGCGGATCTCTATTGGCGCAATGAGTTTCAGGATCACTCCAGAGAGGGTTTTGAAGTGCTTGAATTCCTTATATGAAGAAGCGCTGATGAGCAGATTGTGGAAGGGGTTTTGAGATATGAACCAGCAAAAATTTCAGCCGTTATTGATCATGCTGATTGCCATGCTCATGTTCTTCATAGGGAGCAAGACCGTTTTTGCTGAAAACATCGACCCTGATTATGACGACTCCCGTTACGCTTACGGGGAGAATGTAGGGTGGCTGAACCTTGAGCCGGAAGGCGATGGCGGTCCAGGGGTGGAGGTAGGCGATCTGGAGCTCACCGGTTGGATCTGGGCCGAAAACCTCGGCTGGGTAAGCCTTTCATGCGTCAATACCGATAGTTGTGGGGTAAATAACTATGGCGTTGTAAATGATGGCGTTGGTAATCTGTCAGGCTATGCCTGGGGCGAAAATGTGGGCTGGATCAACTTTGCTCCGACCGGAGGCGGAGTCTACATAGACGCCTGCGGAGATTTCAATGGCGCCGCCTGGGGAGAAAATACTGGCTGGATCAGCTTTCGCTCGGATGGTGACACCCCTTTCAAGGTGATGACATACTGGACATCCCCTGTGGATGACATTCCCCCTGTCACCGAAACAGCTTCTATCACACAGGAATGGTACAATAACAATGTCAATATCATCCTTAATTCAACGGACTGTGGTTCCGGAGTAAATGAGGTCCATTATATCCTTGACGATGGCGTTGAGATAACTGTCGCCGGTGATCAAGCAACAGTCAGCACTTCAACCGAAGGCACGCACACACTGAGTTACTGGTCGATAGACCAGGATGGTAACAGTGAATATATAAATGAGATAACCTTCGGCATTGATAAAACAGCCCCGACAATTAGCATTGCCAGCCCGGTTGACGGTGCCGTTTATGCAATCAACGAGGCCGTGCAGGCGGATTATAGCGCAACGGATACTGGATCAGGTATAATGATTACCACTGCGACAGTACCGCAAGGCAATACTGTCGAGACCTCTTCAATCGGGTTGCATACCTTTACGGTATCGGCCACAGATTCGGCCGGAAACTCGTATTCCGTCACACACACTTACACCGTAGCCTATCCCGGAAACATTGATCCCAATGATGAAGGTTTTCAACACGCCCGGGGTGAGAACATAGGTTGGATTAACTTTAAGCCTTCTTTTGGCCCTGGGGTGACTGTGACTGATTCTGTGGTGACCGGCTATGCCTGGGCCGAAAACGGCGGCTGGATCAACTTGAGTCCCTCTCACGGTGGTGTCATCAATGACGGCTCGGGCAACCTCTCAGGATTTGCCTGGAGTGAGAACTTCGGCTGGATCAACTTTGCACCCACTGGTGGCGGAGTCACGATAGACCCGCTTACTGGAGAGTTTAGCGGCCTTGCCTGGGGGGAAAATATAGGGTGGATAAGTTTTCGTTCAACGGGAACAGTGACCTACGGGGTAACGACTGCCTGGAGAGGAGATGCAGATGAGGACGGTCTCACAGATGACCTGGATAATTGTCCCCAGGACCCCGATTGCGACGATGATGGGCTCACCGATGGCGAAGAGGTAAATATCTACGGCACCCTGCCTGACAACCCCGATACCGACGGAGACGGACTTTCCGACGGTGATGAAGTGAACATCTACTCCACTAATCCAGCCAACCCTGACACAGAAAGTGACGGAATACAGGATGCCTCTGACAACTGTCCGAACGCCTACAACCCCGACCAGACAGACACAGATGGTGTCGGTGCCGAGGGCCTCGTATCTTACTGGAAGTTCGATGAAGGCAGCGGAACAATAGCCGGTGATTATACTGGACCTAACCAGGGAGATATCTCTGGAGCAACGTGGACTACTGGTGAAGTTGATGGTGCCTTGAGCTTTGATGGTATGGATGATTACATCGAGATTCCCGATGCTGCAAATCTGGATATCACTGGTGATATTGCTCTTGAAGCATGGATCAATGTTGCCGCACCTGGAAGCTACTATGACGGGATCATTACGAAGTCATCAGGTGGTGAGGCAACCCAAAGTGTTTACGCTCTAATGCAATCTGCTGGATCAAACGCGTACTATTTCGCAGCAAGCGATGGTTCTACAATACACTCGACCGGAAATACTGCAGCCCTGTCGACAGGTACCTGGCATCATCTGGTGGGTGTAAAGAACAGCACGCATGTCTCAATTTTTGTGGACGGCGTACTGGCCAATAGCAAGGAAGCTGTCTTTGCGATGCACACCAATAATGAGCCGGTGCGGATAGGGAGATTAGCGAGGTATGGTTATTTTAGCGGCAAAATTGACGAGGTAGCCATCTACAACAGAGCATTAACAGCGGAAGAAATTCAGCAACATTATCAAAATGGTTTAGCCGGCCTTGGTTACCTTAGTGACGGCATCGGCGACGCCTGTGATAACTGCCCAACTATATCCAACCCGGATCAGGCTGATTTTGATGGCGATGGCATAGGTGATGCCTGCGACGAGGATGTCGACAATGACGGTTACACTGATGGAGAGGATGCTTTCCCCTATGACCCAACCGAATGGGCAGACAATGACATTGACGGGATAGGGGACAACGCCGATCCGGACGATGACAATGACGGTTTGACAGATAGCGAGGAGCAAGCCCTGGGGACTGATCCCCTTATCGCGGACAGCGATAATGATGGCCTTGCAGACGGGTATGAGGTTCATACTCTTGGGACCAATCCCTTAACATCCGATACCGACGGCGACGGCTGGCAAGATAGCTCTGACAACTGCCCTGTTGAGACCAATCCTGACCAGACAGATTCTGAAAGTATTCCTCTCAGCGATGATTTTAGTGACAATTTCATTGATCCACTAAAATGGCCATTTATTTCGGCCCCTTCAATTACCACTGAAACCGGTGGAGCAATGAAATTCTCTGGTGTATTACCCTATAAATCTTTTGACAGGATCAAATCCGTAGAATTTGACGCACAAAATTTAGAAGCAAGCGTTGAGTTTAAAACTGTGACAATTGGCGGGGGCGGAGGCGCTCAGCTTGGCATCAAGGGTGATAGTAGATGGTATAATGTGGCGTATACCTCTCCCGGAGGAACTTTTCCCCATAGCTACCGGGTCGGTAGTGGGGGAACAGGCTTACCGTATCGACGCTGCGCAAATATCAGTCCACCTATTGGCAATGAGGAAACAACATATACAGAATTACGCTTAACCTATGATAAAGCAACGGGTACAGTTTCAGCTTATGTCAATGATCAATTTTTGTGCAGCCATACTCGATTTGTGTTTTCTGAATTTTCTCTTTTCTTTGCGATAAGAAACATCCCTGAAAATACTCCATTCGACATAAGATTTGATAATTTCCAATCAAATATGGTTATTCCTGGAGACGGTATTGGCGACGCCTGCGATAACTGCCCGACCATACCAAACCCGGCCCAGGCTGATTTCGATGGTGATGGCACAGGTGATGCCTGTGACGAGGATGATGACAACGACGGCTTGACTGACGAGGAAGAGCAAAGCCTGGGAACGAACCCGCTTTCCACGGATAGCGACAATGATGGCCTGAGCGATTGGGAGGAATTACATACGTCTGGAACAGATCCACTGAGTTCAGATACCGATGGTGATGGTACGGTGGATGGTTCAGATAACTGCCCGGGCTATAACAATCCCGGCCAGGCCGATTTCGACAATGATGGTCTGGGCAATGCCTGTGACGAAGATGATGACAATGACGGTCTGACCGATAGTGACGAGCAGGTTCTGGGGACGAACCCTCTTGACGAGGATAGCGACGATGATGGCCTGAACGACGGATTTGAAGTAAACACATTGGGTACGAATCCTCTGAGTTCGGACACAGATGGCGATAGCCTGAGCGATGCGGACGAACTAAACAAATGGCAAACGAATCCACTTAACCTGGATACAGATAATGACGGTCTAACCGATGGCGAGGAAGTGAATAAACTAGGCACCGACCCACTTGCCCAAGATACGGATAAAGACGGAATAGGCGATGGAATCGACATAAAACCGACCGAAACTTCATCTGAATTCAGCGACAAGCGATTGGGTGGAAAGACCTCCGGAATTATTGAATATCCGGGGATGCAGAACATCATCATCACGAATCTGCCGGAGCCTTACGGGGTACTCATTTTTTCCGATACTCCGGCTGGAACCCTGCCTCCCGCCTATATAAACGTTTGTAGGGCAAGGGAAGGATTAAAATTAACCCCTGCTGATAAGGTCGAGATTACCTGCAGGAGCGTCGAAACAAAGGTGGTCAGTGGAGAAATAGAGGTCACTCTCCTTGCGGACGATGAATCCACTGCGGAGGCTATTCTGAATGAGGGCGACCATCTGAAATTCCTGCCGGAAACCTTCACCCTGGAATCCATCAGCGGAACAGCAGAAATTACCTTTGCGGCTGACGATGGGACGGTTGCTGTGGTGCGTTTGCCCGGATACCATTCCATTACGTTTGACTCGACGGCGTTCACTATCCAAGCCGATCCCGCCAACCCGGGCAGTGTTTCCGTCACTATAAACGACCAACATACAAACATTGGCCCGGGTGAGAACAAAATCCTGGACACAACACCGCCGGTGATCACGGCTGCCTTTGTTCCGGTGGGAGAAGTGGAGGATGACGAAGGTCGGTTCAGGCTTGAATATAGCTGCAGCGACAACCTGGACTCAAATCCAACTATCGCCGGCGCAACGCTCAATGGGATCGCCGTAACCCATGGGCAGGTAGTGGAGTTGGAGCGCGATGATGATCGAGATGTGGAATGGGACGACGGGATTCTGGAAATCGAAGCGCCAGACTTTGTTCTCACAATGAAATGTAAGGATGCCGCCGGCAATGTCGGCACAGGTACAGCGACACCTCCATTTTCTTCGAGCGGTGATGATGACGAAGAGGAAGATGAGGGCGATGATGATGACGATGATGAGGATGAGGATGACTAGTTTGATCTGATAGGTTTCGAGCCGTGAGAGAAGCGGTGAATTTCTAAACCCCGGCTGATGAAGGAGATGAAAAAGCGCTAAAAGATGTTCGTGTTGTCGTGTCGCATGACTTTAATTACCTTAACATTCTTCCTCCCGGGACTTATTCGTGCTGGCGACCTGGAGCCCAGTGCCTCTCCCGATCCTGATGGCCTGGGGTCGGGCCGAGCTAAGTGTTTGATATCGCAGAAGTAAGGGTGAAAAAGTGCCCTGAAACCGGCCTTAACCCGCCAATTTTACCACCAAAACTGCCCAATTAAGAGAAACTTCCCCTAATGGCTCGTGCAAAAAGACATTATCTACCCGGTAATGTTTGGCATCAGCCTTCGCTTTTCAAGCTTACGTCTTCGCTCTGCAAGCCTCGCAGGGCATGTCGCCTGACAGGTAAGTAAGGCTCTTAACAGAATTTATAAGCCATAGCTTCAGCGAGGGCCTAATTTTGGACCAATCCGTTGCCGCCTTATGGTTATGCCAGACATGAAGGCCTTTTGAGTTGGTTCTAACGAGAAGGTCTGGCCTTATAGATACTTCCTGATCTAGTAACCTCCCAATCCCATGTCTTGTAGGCGCCACAGTGCAGCGCATACAAGAATTCGACGGAATAAAGTAGGGCGACCGACGAATAGAAAATCCACAGCAGGATGATGCAAACCGAACCCAGAGAACCAAAAAGCACATTGATGCGGGCAACATTTTGAATGTAGATACCGAAACCGGCGCGTGCGAAAAGCCAGAGCAGACCAAATAGGCCGCCGGCCATCAAACGATGGCGCAATTTGATATCGGTCGGCAAAAAGATCCGGGCCGATGTCATGAAAAACAGCATCAGGATCAACCAGGAGACGACATTGTTCTGCGATAACGAAAAAAAGTCCAACGCACTCTGGTATAGATCGCCGAGATAGGCGGCCGGTTCTATGGATAACTGGAATTGCCAGGTGGTATCCGAAACCAGGGTCCAGATGAAATTTAACATGAAAAAGAAGACAATCGCAAAGATGCTCATGAGGGCATAGGCGGCTTGGCCGGTCAACAGGTTACGCTTGGGCAGATTGAAGATTTTCCGGTACGCCTGGTCCAGCGATTTAAACAACAGCCCGCTGATAATGGGAAGCATCATTAGGTTAATCGTGGTAAAGGATCCCAACCCAACCGAATCCACCAGGTGGGTCTGAACCCACGTCTTGGATACGAAGGGAATGAGCTGGTTGATGTTCTCCACCATGATAGCGACCATGTTTTCCGGAAACAGCCCATGCAGCATTGTTCTCTGGAAGATACTGAAAATAAATAGAAAAAGCGCTGAAAAGGGGATAACCGCCAATAAGAAGACGTACGAAATGGATGCGGCTATGGTGGTGCAATCATTGAGGACAAAATTGCGACCAGCAATATCAAATGCCCTGTAAACAAATGTTTGACGTCGTCCCAGTCTGAACATTGTATCCTCAAAGCTCCATACAAAATGTTATCGGAAGTGGTTTCAAAATCCTCTATCGGGTTCAAGAAGCGCTTATAGCATTTATCGGCATTCTGGATCAAAACTAAACATAGCTTCCAACACCGAGATTCATCCGCTTAAGACGGATGGGGACATCCGTCGGTACCTTCTGCCGACCCCTAAAAGCTAACTCTTGTCAACTCAAACTATTAGAATCTGCGCGGAGTCGCAACACCAAGTTTTTCTTGGCATTCATCTGATAAGTGGTAGTCTGTTAACAAGTACCTCAATCGGGAAAAGTATTTCGCTGGCGCCCCAAACCGGACCATTTTGGCGGCTATGTATCAGGAGGCAGTATCTACCCTTCTCGTTAGGCAGAAACATTATGTTACGATTTGAAGGAAAACGCAATTTTATAGAGCTTGATTTAGCAATGCAGGAAAAGGATAATTTACCATCCAAAGGGGATGCTTACATCACAATCAGATTAAATTCAAACGGCTATGCCGGCCAAAACGGTCTATGGGTATCACGTGAATCGTTTCATAATTTCTGTCACAATCTTGTAAATTTAGAGCATAAGCGCAAGGGGGAAGCAATTCTGGAATCTATGTCCCCAGGTGAATTATTTCTACAAATTTTATCGATTGATTCACTTGGGCATATGGGAGTCAGGGGCACGACAGGTTTTCAAGTATTCGCAGGAACTGATTTATTCCCCCATTCAGTGACTTTTGGGTTTGAATTTGATCCCTCACAACTCGAAAAGGCGGTTAAGGTCGATTGGATAAAGATGAATGCCGCCAAGCAACATCTTTGAGATGGCCGCTCATCAAGCCGGGTCTCACGCATGCTCTCTAAGATAAGCGTTTAGGTACAATTTATGCTCGATATATTCCTGGCAAGCGACATAGAAGACATTGATAGGAAGAGATTGCCTGCGCGACTATCCCTTGGAGGCGTTATGTACTGGTTCCTGCATAGATATTTCGTGCATGCGGACCTCAAACCCGGAAGATTCTTCTTTCTTAATCTTTACGAGGATACCCAGCTCAATGGTTACCAATTGCATCGATTACAAACGGAATTATAACAAGCATTGACCGATATCTCTGCATATCCGGAGACTTTTAAGGTGCTGGTAGGATGGTCCGGGACTGAGAAGTCGCTCGCAGCCGAAGACTGGAAGAAAGTAGAAAGAAAGCATGTTGAAGCAACCATTAAAGAATTTCTTAACCTGATTAACGAAGCAGTGCGCAAGGGCTGGTCTATCTGGGCCATTGGGGATTGAAAGATACTTACCTAACATGGCGTTCGTGGGGTACGCTATGCCGCGTTGCTTTATGGCGTTGCCGCTAGAATTGATATTGAATAATCCTCAAGAACATTTAAAAAGGAATGTTATTCTATGATAGAAGATTTTGCTAAAAAATTATTCTTGGGACAACAGGAAGGATACAAAAGATTAAATTGTGCCCAGGCCATCGCCGAAGCCTTTAGGGAGGAATATGGTTTTCTTACAGAGGAAACGGTAAGAATATTTAAAAAAATGGGACATGGTAAAGCTCCCGATGGTGAATGCGGCATGTTATATGCGGCAAAATATATTTTTGACAAAAATGGCCAGCCCGCGCAAGCAAAGGCGTTTGAGAAAAATTTTATTGAATTCGCAGGGACTACTAAATGTAAAGAACTAATCAAGAAAAAGATACCCTTTTGCGCTTATTGTATTAATAAAACCGCTGAATTCATCAATAATTCACGATAACCCAATTTTGAACGGTTTGTTTTGGACCAAATGCGCGAAAGCCGCTCAAGCGGTTGGCACCGAAATACCGCCGCCTGGCTTCTGCGCTGGATATACATCTCGTGATCCATATGAATAGAAACATAATCAAAGCGATTGGTTTACTCAGCTTAATAGGAGCCATCTTTAGCTCCGAAAAATTGGGTGCGGGCCCCGAGAATCAAGATATTGCGGATCTATACGCAAATATCCTGATCGGAGAGCTATTCCCATCTGGAAATGTGTATTTGGAGCGGTTTTCATTAGATGGCGGATTTGATAATGAGCAGCATTTCGAAGGAGTGCCTTACGCTGAACAAATAGAGATACATCCCCTAAAAAAAGATGAATGGGTTATGCTTAGAGCCTCACTGAGCCGCTTGATTAAAGCGACCTATATCGGAGAGATCGAAAAAAACAGTAAATATTTTAGATACCCGTTTTCAAAACCGCATCAAGATGCCCTCCTGTATAAAACCGAGACGAAGAGAACGGATACCCCGCTGACAGTGATTTCAATCAACAGATATATGATTGAAGAGATAATCTATTTTGGCCGCTCCGATACAAGAGAATATTCCGATACAGAATACGAGACGGCCAGGCAACATATTAAAAATGATCGCGGTCTTAAAGGCCAACATGAGGCTACCCTAGCGAAGATTACAGTGACCAATACGATCCTGGAGGCCAGGAAGATAGCTTTATTCCGGATAAAAAACGTTGATTATGAGATCTTGTTATCGGTCTATCATACGCATGGGTTCGAATATGCCTCCATTGTTTATGTTATTGATTTCCTAAAGGATGGAGAACTTATTCTGACCAAAGAAAAATACAACATCGATGGGCCCTATTGACCTGGGGTTTTAAAATTCAGGAGAAACGGTAACCAACTCAACTCAACAAGGTTGCGGCCGTGGAGATTCAACTGCAATCAAAGTGATTGCAAGCAACTTTTAGAAAAGCGCGCCCACAAATTTTTCGGGATCGAATGCCTGCAAATCGTCGATCTGTTCCCCCACACCGATATAGTGCAGCGGGATGTTCAGACTGCTGCTGATGGCCACCACGATGCCGCCTTTGGCGGTGCCGTCGAGTTTGGTCAAAGCCAGGCCCGTGATGTCCATGGCCTCATTGAATAATTTGGCCTGGGACAGGGCATTCTGGCCGGTGGTGGCATCGAGAACCAGGAGGGTTTCGTGGGGCGCATCCGCCAGCTTCTTGGAAACGGACCGCTTTATTTTTTTTAACTCCTCCATAAGGTTCACCTTGGTGTGCAGGCGGCCGGCCGTATCGATGATGACGAGATCCATACCTCGGGCCAGAGCCGCTTCGACACTGTCGTAGGCCACGGCCGCCGGGTCGGAGTTCTCTTTGTGCTTGACGATATCTGCGTTCGCGCGCTGGGCCCAGATGGCCAGCTGTTCGATAGCTGCCGCCCGAAAAGTATCGGCTGCGGCAATCAGGACCTTTTGGCCGGCGGCATTGGCCTTGGCAGCCAGCTTTCCGATCGTCGTGGTTTTTCCGACACCATTGACCCCGATGACCATGATGACATGCGGTTTGGCAGCGGGTTCCCGGCTGGTTTCAGCAGCGATGTTCAGCAGGGCCCGGATTTCGTCTTTCAAAATCTCCTTCAAGTCCTCGGGTCCGGAAATCCGCGGTGCTTTTTTACGCAGCCGTTCAACAATATCCATCGTGGTCTGTACCCCGATATCGGCGGTGATCAGCAGCTCTTCAAGGTCTTCGAGCATGGCGTCATCGACTTTGACTTTACCGGTGAACAACTCGTCGATATCCGTGGTCAGAACCTTTCGCGTTTTGGATAGCCCGCTTTGCAGGCGCTTGAAAAAGCCGCCGGATTTTTCTCCATCTGGCTCCGGGGTTGTCTCTTCCAAAACCGGATCGATATCCTGTTTGGGGGATAACTCAGTCGGTTGAACATCTTGAGTGGCATCAGCCGGCAATTCGGGTTCAGCGGTTGCCTCCTCCGTATTGGGTGTATCATCTTCAGGAGTAGTAGTTTCTTCCTCAGGTTGGGTTACCTGTTCTTCTGCAGGCCGGTATCCCGCTTCTTCGCCTTTTTTTTTAAACCATCCAAATGCCATAGCGTGCCTCTTTATTCAGTCTTTCAAAACCTGGTCCACAGGACAAGGTAGGGATATTTGGCTGTGCCGCAAAAATATATTCTCGCGCGGAGGCCCGTCTTCGCAATAGCTCACGTCTTCGCGTAGGGCTACGCCGCACAAGTCGCCCGACAAGCGCGGAGGCGCAGAGAAGACCAAAAACCATGCATCGCGCGGAGACGCAAAGGCGCTGAGAAGATCAAAAACCAGGATTTAGGCGCGCTATCACGCGCAAACCAATTACAGAATAGTGCTCTGAGGATTTAATCCCGCGCAGCGGAAAAAATTCGTGGCCTTCTCTGCGTCTCTGCGCGATGCCAGGTTTCCCTTCAGTCTGCAGCCTTCGGCCTGAACACCTGAATGGCGGATACTATTGATTGGCGGCCACGTCAAGCTCAGAATCGTCGGGGGTGGACTGATCGCCGTTGCGGTCGAAGTTCACCGACACAATTTTCGAGATTCCCTTATTTTCCATGGTAATCCCGAACAGGGTGTCGGCAAACTCCATGCTGCGTTTGTTGTGGGTGACAATAACAATCTGGGATTTGGCGCCGATGATCTGGAGCAGTTCATTGAACCGGAAGATGTTGGCGTCGTCCAGCGGCGCGTCGATTTCGTCCATCAAGCAGAAAGAGGCCGGCTTGAGCATGAAAATGGAAAAGATAAAGGCGATGGCGGAAAGGGCTTTTTCGCCGCCCGACAGCAGGCTCATGCGAGTCAGTTTTTTACCGGGCGGTTGGATCATGAATTCCACGCCGGTCTCGAGAGGATTGTGCGGTTCGGTCAGGATCAGCTTGGCGGTGCCGCCCTCGAAGAGCCGTGGAAAGATTTCGCTGATTTTTTCATTGACCGCGTTGAACGTCCCCATGAATTTTTCCTGGGTGATCCGGTTGATCTTCCGAATAACCCGGTGCAGGTCATCGATTGCCTTGAGCAGGTCATCCCGCTGCTCGTTTAGAAAATCCTGCCGGTCTTTCAGCTGATCGTATTCGCGGATGGCCCCCAGGTTGACATCAGTGATGCTCGCAATCCGTTTGCGGCTCCGCTCAAGTTCGGATTCCATCTGTGTGACCGTCTGCTGAGGCCCATCTTCAGCGGCGTCTTCCTGCTCGGCGAACTCACGCCGGAATTCGGCCAGGGTTTTGTGGTAACGCTCGATGAGGCGGTTTTCCAGGTTTTCACGCTGCAAGCGCTGTTGGGAGAGATCGAGTTCGACCAGGCGAATTTTCTGGCTGGCGGCTTCCCGCTTATTGGTTAGGCGCGAGGCCTTACGATCGTTTTTACGCAGCTGTTCATCAATAGCGCTAAAATCCTGTTCATTGCATTGCAGCTCCGCATCGAGCTTTTGTACCTTTTCGTAAAGGCCTTTGAGGGATGCTTCACTTTCGTCGATGCGGAATTTGGAGTCCGTCATCTTCCGGGCCTTGCGGGTGATTTCGGCTTCTAGCTGCTCTTTGCGGGCCAGGCCGTCCGCCTGAAATTCATTCAAACGCCGCAGGGTGGTTTTGCTGTTTTCCAACCCGGCTTCGGCCGACGTCAGCTTCATCTGGAGGTCGATAATGTTCCGGTTGAAACCTTCCATCTGCGCTTTCAGCGTATCTATTTGGCCGGTGGTGGCCGCCACGGTCTCCTGGGCGGTTTTGATGCGGGCTCCGATTTCTTCTATCGCTGCATTGGTCCGGTTCATCTCGGCGGTCGTGTCGTCCGCTTCTCCCAGGATCTGTTCCTGTTCCAACTGAACCACTTCCAGGTGGCGTCGGGCATGCTTCAGGTCTTCGGTCACTTTGTAAAGGGTTTTTTCAGCCTCGATTTCATCCTGAATCTGCTCTCCGCGCTCCTCAATAAGCTTTTGCAATTCTACTTCCGTTTGCCGGACTTCGGCCGCTATTTTGTCCTGGACGGCGTGGCTTGCCACCAGCTCCCTTTTCAGGGTTTCGATGTCATCGGCCAGGGTTTTGATCTCCGCTTTCTTGGCCAGGATTCCGGCCAGCTTATCCCGGCTGCCGCCAACCAGGACGCCACCGGCGGTGATCAGGTCGCCCTGCAGGGTGACCACGGCCCATTGATGGGCGGTTTTGGCACGCAGGTCTCGGGCCGCCGCCAGATCGTCCGCCACCAGGACCCGGCCCAATAGCTGCTCGATCAGTTTTTGATAACCGGCGCGCGCGGTTACCTGGTGGATGAGCTGATCTTCGCGCGTGTCGGCCGGAGTCTGCCCTTGGCCTCCGTTCAGGTCCGCCAGCGGGATGAAACCGCTGCGCCCGGCTGCCTCGTTCCGCAGATACTCCACCGCGTTTACGCCGGATTGCATATCTTTGACCAGCACGTACTGCAGGGATTCACCCAAAACCGCCTCCACCGCGGTTTCATATTCCGACGGGACCTCCAGAATATCGGCCATCAGGCCGAGAATACTGGCTTCCAGCTGGTGCGGCGCGTCGGAGGATGCTTGCTGGTTCGCCTGCATCACGGCGCGCACGCCGTCCTTGTACCACTCGAAATTGTCTTCCATCTTTTTCAGGGTGGCGTACTTCGAACGGGAGCGGTTCTTTTCGAATTCAAGGGTTTGAACTTTCTTTACCTGCTGCCCGAGGGCGGTGTTCTTCTCCTTGAGTTCGGCCTGGGTTTCATCCACCCGCCGGTTCAGACGGGCGATTTCGCGCTTGATGCTCGTCAATTCCTCTTCGCGCTGTTCCTTGTTGCGTTGCAGATCCGCCAGGGCCTTCTGGGCCAGGGCGGCTTCCTCGTCGATGCGTTTGAGGCGGCGGGTCAGATTTTCCTGATTACGGGAGGCGTTCTGCGAAATATTTTTCAGGCGCGCTTCCTGGGTGACCAGGTCCATGTGTTCGGACTTGGCCGTCTCCAGGGTGCGGTCAAGTTCGGCTTGGCGGTCGATAAGTTTTTGGGAGGCGGACCGTTCTTTGTCCAGGTCTGCCCGGATCGCTGAGATCCGGCCGGTAAATTCCTGGTTTTGAGCTTCTACCTGGTTGATTTCGCTGACGAGCTTGACGTTTTTGGATTCGAGGTCCTTGCCGGCGTCTTCCAGCTCGGTGATTTCACCGGTGAGGCGCCGGATCTCGTTGCGCAGGTGTGCCATGTCGTTTTCCAAACGGTCTATGGAACGCTGGCCGTCATAGCGCTGGTTTTTCTGTTCGCTGATCTCGTGACTCTTCTTTTCCCGATTGAATTTGATCTCTTCCACGGCTGCATCAATGCGTTTCAGTTCGGCGGAATGTTCCAGGTCAGCGTCGTTCAGCTCTTTCAGCAGGATTTCGGAATCGGATATTTTTTCTGTAAATTCATCATGGTACCCAAAAGACAGCCTGACATCCAATGTGCGGATGCGCGCTTTGAACTTGTTGTACAACTCGGCTTTGCGCGCCTGGCGTTTCAGACTGGCCATTTGACGGCTGATTTCCGAAGTAATGTCGTTGAGCCGGAGCAGATTCTGCTGGGTGGAAGCCACTTTGCGCAGGGCTTCGGTCTTCCTGGCTTTGTAACGGGTTACGCCGGAGGCCTCTTCAATAAAGGCGCGACGTTCGTCCGGGCCGGCATCGGTGATGGCGCCGATATTGCCCTGCTGGATCACCGCGTATGACCTGGCCCCCATGCCGCTGCCCACGAAAATATTGTAGATATCTTTGAGACGACAGGGTTGTTTGTTGAGATAGTAGACCCGTTCCCCGCTGCGGTACACCCGCCGGGTAATCATGATTTCAGTAAAATCCTTGAACTCTTCGGGGCCGTTCCCGTTTTCATTGGATAGGGTCAGGGACACTTCGGCCATGTTGAGCGACGGGGTACCGGCTGTTCCCGAAAAGATAACATCCTCCATGGACTTGCCACGCAGCTGTTTGGCGCTCTGTTCGCCCATGACCCATCGCAGGGCGTCCACCACGTTGCTCTTGCCGCACCCGTTGGGTCCCACAATTGCCGATATGCCATCCGGAAACTGGATGATGGCGCGTTCGTGGAAGGATTTAAAACCGGTGATCTCCAGCTTTTTTAGTCTCATATATGCGTGTTTTACCTTGTTTAGGGTCAATCGGAAAAGATGGTGATGCCTGCCGTGCGCAGTGCTTTGTGTATACCAGATGGGTGGGGGCATGTAAAGCAAAAACACAATATTGAGTGCATGTTAGATCGTTAAGACACAACATGTGGTGTAGGAAGGATTTTAAAGGATATCGGGAAAATACATTGTTTGAGGTGAAACGGCTAGCGGATGGTCGGTCTGGGGGCTTTGCAACAGTTGCTGCTGGGATTCCGGTAAGCTTTGAAGTGGTTTCGATACCTTCAATCGGGTTCAAGACCAAGACGGGTGCGTGGGCCGACCAGAGGTGCCAGCGAAGCCAATACCTATCGGGGTGAATGCTGCTGATATTTCGAGGATAGCGCTTAAGGTTGCACCCGTCGGTTTGAAAACCGGCACTTCGTGCCGGCCCCCCGTGCCCAACGCTGGGATTGGGCGCGAGGGGAGGTATTGAAACCGCTTCTAAAGTATCTGGCTGAGAAACAGCTTGGTCCGTTCGTGATCCGGGTTCTCGAAAAAGTGTTCCGGGGTACCGACTTCGACGATCTTCCCCTCATCCATGAAGATGACCCGGTCGGCCACTTCCCGGGCAAACCCCATCTCGTGCGTCACACACACCATGGTCATGCCCTCCTTGGCCAGGGCTTTCATGACGTCCAGGACCTCGCCGATCATCTCCGGATCGAGCGCGGAGGTCGGCTCGTCGAACAGCATGATCTTGGGCTCCATGGCCAGGGCGCGGGCAATGGCCACCCGCTGCTGCTGGCCGCCCGAAAGCTGGTCGGGATAGACATTGATCTTGTCGACGATACCCACCTTTTTCAAAAGGGCCATGGCCTTATCCGTGGCTTCCTTCTTGGGCCGTTTGCGCACCACGGTCTGAGCCAGCGTGACGTTTTCCAGCACGGTTTTGTGTGGAAAGAGGTTGAAAGACTGAAAGACCATGCCCACTTCCGCACGGACCTTGTTGATGTTGGTCTTGCGGTCGAGGATGTCGATGCCGTCAATGATGATATGCCCGCTCGTGGCGGTATCCAGATGGTTGAGGCAGCGGAGCAGGGTGCTTTTCCCAGAGCCGGAGGGCCCGATGACAACCACCACTTCACCGGCTTCGATTTTGGTGGTCACGTCCACGAGGGCTTTGACTTCGTGGGGTACCAGAAAGGTTTTATAGACATTTTTGACATCTATCACGAGGTTGCATACCTCCTTTCCAGATACTGGACAAACATTGAAAGCGCGAAGGTCAGCACAAGGTACATGATGGCACATACAAACCAGAATTCGTAGGGTTGCAGGCTGACTGTAATGGCTTCACGGGTGGCCTTGGTCAGTTCGCGGATGGCGATCATCCCCAGCAGGGAAGAGTCCTTGACCAGACTGATGAACTGGCCCGCCAGGGGCGGCAGGATGCGCCGCATGGCCTGGGGCAGAATGACATAGTACATGGATTGGGCGTAGGTCATCCCCAGGGAGCGGGAGGCCTCCGACTGCCCCCGGTGTATGGACTGGATGCCGGCCCGTACGATCTCGGTGACATAGGCCCCGGTAAAGCAGGCCAAGGCGGCCACGCCGTACCAGAGGGCCGGTATTTCGGCCGCACCGTACTGTTTAAGCAATTCGTTGATGAGGGTAGCCAGGACGAAGTACCAGATAAATATCTGAACCAGGAGCGGCGACCCGCGGACTATTTCAACGTAGGTAATAGAGGCCCATTTGAAAGCAGGGTTCGAGGATAGACGGGCAATGCCCCCGATGAGCCCAATCAAAATACCAAAAACGATCGAATAAACGCTCACCTTCAGGGTGATCCACATGCCCTGTAATAGAATTCCGGGACGCCATTCCTCGTATAGCCCCAGGGTATCGCCCGGTGATATAAAATCACCTTCACCGACGCGGACCTCCACCTTTTCATGCTCTATAGTGTAGGTCTCGGTACCGTCGTCCCCTTTGATCGTAATGACCGCCCGGTTGCCGTCCCTGGAGACGGACTCAACGACCCCATCTAACTCGGCTTTGGTTTCAATTTGATCAAGATTTGCGAAGTACCGGGGGACGTTGTACCAGCGCCAGACATAGTCGATTTTAATGGTTGCCGCGTAAAGAAAGGTGAGCATCACGATTATGCCCAGGAAGAACGTGCAGATCCAGAACGTCAGGTTTGCCTTGGTACGTGGTTTTTGTAGGCTTGAAGATTCCATGTCCCATCCTGTTTGCAAAACAGGCCGGCAACCCTTGGTTACCAGGGATGCCGGCCTGAGGTAAGAGTCCGGTGGTCGTTAGACCGGAAGACTATTCGATTTCTTTGATCCAGTCTGTGCTCTTGATCCATCGGTTATAGATCTTTTCATAGCGGCCGTCATTTTTCACCTGGCGCAGGAAGTTGTTGAGCCAGTTCATGAAATCAGGATCGCCTTTGCGGATGGCCCAGGCTAGCGGCTCAAACGTAAACGGTTCGTCCAGGAAGACGAGTTTGCCTTTGCCCTGCTGAGCCATGAAGGTAGCGCAGAAGGGCAGGTCGTAAACGGTGGCGTCCGCTTTGCCGTTGAGAACTTCCAGAGCGGCCTCGGATTCAACTTCAAAGGATTTATATTTTGCTCTGGGGATCATGCGTTTGATGGCCTGCTCGCCGGTGGTGCCCAACTTGGAGGTGAGGGTGTACTTGGGATTGTTGAGGTCCTTGTACGATTTTACTTTGCCTTTGTGTTTCGGGTTCAGCAGGATGGTCTGGCCGACGATGATGTAGGGGTCGGCGAAATTGACCTTGAGGTTTCTCTCCTGAGTAACCGTCATGCCGCTGATAAGAATATCGAATTTCTTAGTGATCAGGGCGGGAATGATGCCGTCCCAGGCCGTGTTGACCGGTACGAATTTAACGCCCATGGCCTTGGCCATCTCTTTGGCCATGTCGATATCAAAGCCGATGAAGCGGCCTTTTTTATCCGCCATTTCGAACGGCAGGTAACCGGCTTCGAAACCTACTCTCAACTCACCGCGTTTGGTAATCTGTTCCAGCGTGGATTTCTTGGCGAGATCGATATCCGATCCAATGGCGGTTGCCGAAAAACCAAACAGTATAGCCGTTGCTAATACCAACCCCATTACAAGACCTTTTTTCATCTCTAATCCTCCTTTTTCAATCCCTCTGTTTGTCGGGTGTTTCCATGGAGAAACGCCCTGTTTTGAGTTGGACCACGTTTCGGTCGTTTAACGCCCTGTAATGGGCTGCTTTTGTGTCGTCCTGACCGATGGTTCGATATATATCAGATGCGTTCTAAAGTAAAGATTTGTTTAGCGTTTGAGGACGTGTTGTTAGTGAGACTGAACGTATCATAATGGATCACCCATTTACTATCTATGCCGTTCGGAGTCAAGCGAACCTTCGTTCGGTTATCTATATCTGCGCGGTGCAGTCGATGGCCGCATGAATATCAATTGTAATCTGTTGGTTTCGGTGGACTTCGGCTTCTGTCCGGGGCGCCTTATCTCCTTGACACCCTCCACAGGGGCCGGGTATTATGGCCACCCATCGGCACCGGCGTAATGGACGATGCTTTTTCATTTCATATAAGATTCTGGAGATAAATAAATGCCCACCCAAGAAAGCATCAACCTGGAGAACCTGCTCCAACATCCGGATGTGAAGCAGGCCACGAGTAATATCAACACCGAGCTGCGTGAGCGGCGAGCCTTCGTTCCGCCGACCTGCGACGCGTTTGCAGGCCCCACTACCCGACTGGAGGTCTGTCCGGCTTATCAATTTGAAATCGATCAGGACGCCCGCCGCCAATTGCCGGGCATCATTCAAAATCAGGTCCAGGCGGTGAGGCCTTATGACGATGCCGATGAAAAATTTGTTGCATCCTATCGACGTAAACGCAAAATCGGGGTGGTATTCTCGGGCGGCCCTGCGCCTGGCGGGCATAACGTTATTGCCGGATTGTTTGATGCCCTGCAGAAAGCCAACCCGGAATCCATCCTATACGGCTTCTGGCTCGGACCGGACGGGATCATCGAAAATGAAGTGGTTGAGCTGACGGCCGACCTGGTGGATGAATACCGAAACCTCGGTGGCTTCACCATGATCAAGACCGGGCGGACAAAGATCGATACGGCCGAGAAAATGATCCTTTCCAGGGAAACCTGCAAGGCCCTGGGACTCGATGCGCTGGTCGTGGTGGGCGGGGATGATTCAAATACCAACGCCGCTTTCCTGGCCCAGGAAATGTTGGACGATGGTGTTCAGGTCATCGGCGTTCCCAAGACCATCGACGGTGATATCCAGGTCCGGGACGCAACCGGTGCGGTGCTATGTGCCATGTCTTTCGGATTTCACTCGGCCGCACGCGGCTTCGCCCAGAATATCAGCAACTTGTGTACCGATGCCAGTTCGGATGTAAAGTATTGGCATATTTGCAAGGTGATGGGCCGGGTGGCCAGCCACCTGGCCCTGGAGGTTGCGCTGCAGACCCATGCCAACATTACGCTGATCGGCGAAGATCTCGCTGATTATGTGGACAAGCGCCGCATTGCGGCCGCCCGGAAAGACGGCACGACCGATTACACAGCATACGGTATGACCCTGCGGCACCTGTCCAGAGTTATTTGCGACGGCATCGTGCGGCGGGCCGCCGTAGGCAAGAATTACGGCGTTCTGGTCATTCCGGAAGGAGTGTTGGAGTTCATCAACGAAATCCAGACCTTCATCATCAAACTCAGCACCATTATTGCGGATTACAACGATACCCACGATGTCGATTTTCACAAGACATTCCTTTCCCTGGAAGAGAAGCTGGAATATCTCCGGCGCCTTCAGCAGCAGACGGGTGAAAACGGCGGATTGCCGATCTGGAATGCCCGCGATAATGATCTGTTCAACGATATCCCGGATTTCTTTCAGGAAGGGCTGTTGACGGAACGTGACAGCCACGGCAATTTTCAGTTTTCCCTGGTCCAGACCGATAAAATCTTGATGGGACTGGTGCAGGATTATCTGGATATCCTGAAAGAAAAAGGCCTGTATAAGGTCGGCATCGAACGAAAATACTTCGAAAAGGTCATGACGGCCGCTGGGCTGGATCCCGCTATCATTGGGCCGGTTCTTTTCGAGGATTACGTGAAAGGGCCTTATCTGCTCATGAAAAAGAGCATCTTCTCCATTAAGACCCTGACGCAGACCCTGGTAAAAGCCGGCATCGCCCCGGCTGATGAAAAACCGCCGGCGGCTGTCTTGAAGATCTATGCCAAATCGATGCCCAATTTTAAAATACAGCGGCATTTTTACGGTTACGACGGGCGTGGCAGCCACCCCACGCGCTTTGACTGCAACTATACCTATAACCTGGGGCTGACGGTGTTCAGCCTGATCGCCAACGGGGCGACAGGCCAGATGGCGGCCATCAAGAACCTGGAGAAGGATTTTTCTCGCTGGGTGCCGGTGGGCATTCCCATTGCCCCGCTCATGCGCCTGGAAGAACGCAAAGGCAAGTTGTCCCTGGTCCTAGAAAAAAGTGTGGTGGAATTGGACTCAGTGGCTTTTCAGGTGGTCAAAAACTTTCGCGAGCAGTGGTTGGCCGCCGAACCGGGAGCGGATAACTACCGCCGTCCGGGCCCCATCCGGTTCACGGGAAACAGCGAGGAGGATCGGCCGCTGACGTTGGTGCTGAATGCATTAGCGAATGAATAAACATTCGCAAGGGGCTTAGGCTGAAGACTGAAGGCTGAAGGCACTTCGTTCAATGCGGATTTACTTCAGCCTTCAGTCTACAGCCTAACTACCTGATCTCAATCCGTTGAGCTGACTACTTCAAATCCGTTTTTCTCCAGGGCACTGCAGATGCCTGCGGTTTTGCATTCTTTCAAGCGGAAGTAGTAAATACGGCCGGTGGATTGCAAGGTAGCCATGCCGACGTTGATGACTTCACCGCCACTGGCGTTAATCACCTCCAGGGCCTTTTGAAACCCGCTCCGGCCATTTTCCCCGGCCCGAACATCAATCCGGGAAGAGGCTGTCAAAATTCCCATCATATCGATAAAGGCGCGCAGCATGTCGGTTTCGGTAATGATTCCGATCAGGGTATTATCTTTGAGGACCGGCATACCGCTGATTTTGTGTTCGTAGATCAGCCGGGCGGCAATTTCGATGTCGCTGTCGGGGGACACGGAGATAATGTCCTTGATCATAAGGTCTGCAAGCGTAACACCGGCCACCATTGATGGGATCAACCCCTGTTTCAAGTCTGCCAGGGTCACCAGGCCTACGAAACGTTTTCCCGGGGCCACCACCGGCAGGTGGCGGATCGAGTTTGCCTTCATAACGGCAATGGCATCCTGGATAGTGGCGTCCTGGGTGATGGTGATGGGATCCGGAATCATCAGGTCTTTGATTTTCATGACACGCTCCTTGGTTTCCCGCTAACGATTGGACCTGGCGGTTTCGCGAAAGCGATAGTCATCAGCGCAGGTGGACAGTCAAATTGTGAAAGCGGGGGCAGGGCAGAATTCAGGTAAACTGGACGCTGTCAGGTCTATAAAACCAGCATCGCCCATTTGAAAAAAAAACGCAAGCGGGAAGCATGTGACGCCCCGCATGGTCGGGGCTTAATCGGTCTTTGAAAACATGGCCCTCAAGACCAGGTCTGAGGTCTTCGGTTATGCCGTAAAACAATAATCTCGCGCGGAGGCGCAGAGACGCAGAGAAAGGCAAAAGCAGATTTTCGTCGCGCTTTCGCGCGCAAACCGATTCAAGTTCCTGACTCAAACACCCTTTTGGTTTTTACCGGCGCAGCCGGATATAATCTTGGGTTCTCTGCGTCTTTGCGCCTCTGCGCGAGACATGGTTTTGGCAATTTGTTTTTGCAGTGAGGTCCTTCAAAGGGGCAAGCTAGAGCCTACCCCACCGTGCCAGGAATCTCTACGGTTCGGGGGGACCGGCGAATAGCCATTAGTGGCGGGGTCAAGCCTTCTTTTTCAAGACCGGTTCATAGCTGCACAGGGGTTCTTCGTGCATGTATTCTCCAGTGGCTTCGAAAGCACGAGCCCGACAGCCGCCGCAGACAAGCTTGTATTCACAGGCGCCGCATTTTCCGGTTAATTGCTTAAAATCCCGCAATCGGGTGAAGACCTCGGACGAATTCCAGATCTCGTCGAAGGGTGTTCGGGTGACGTCACCGCTGTTCACATGTAAAAATCCGCAGGGCTGCACGATACCGGTGTGGGAAATGAAGCAAAAACCGGTCCCGCCCAAACAGCCGCGGGTGACCGCGTCCAGACCGTGGGAGTTGAAGGTCACGGATTTGCCTTCGTCGGAAGCCCGCTGCCTCAAAATACGGTAGTAGTGCGGGGCACACGTAGCCTTGAGCTGCAACGGACTTTTTTTTCGCGCTGATCGTAAAACCAGTTCAGGGTCTGTTCATATTCTTCCGCGGTTATCTCCTGGTCGGCGATGTATTTACCGCGGCCGGTGGGCACCAGCAGGAAGATATGGTGAGCGACCGCTCCCAGATCAATGGCCAATTGGTGGATCTTGGGGATCTGGTCCAAATTGGCACGCGTAATCGTGGTATTGATCTGAAACTCGATGCCGGCCTGTGTGGCGTTCTCGATGCCTTGCAGGGCTCCGGCATAGGCGCCCTCGACTGCGCGGAAACGGTCATGGAATTCGGCGGTTGCCCCGTCAATGCTGATACTAATGCGGCGGATGCCGGCAGCGGCCATTTTTGCGGCATTCTCCGGCGTCACCAGGGTGCCGTTCGGGGCCATGACCATGCGTAGGCCTTTGTCCGTGCCGTAACGGGCAATTTCAAAGATATCCGGTCGCAGGAGGGGTTCCCCGCCGGTCAGGATAACGATCGGTTCACCGGTTTTGGCAATTTGATCCAAAAGCCGCAGGCAGGCCGCCGTATCAAGCTCGCCCTCATAGGGGCCGTAGGTGGCCGCAGCCCGGCAGTGGACGCAGTTCAGGTTGCAGTTGCGGGTTATTTCCCAGGCTACCAGCCGCAGGGTGGCCCCCTTGGATGTCCCGCCCGGATGGCCGCCTGGTTTCGATGCATGGTGGGGATGTGGGGTCATTTTTTTCCAGTTAGTTAGAAAGTTATTCCTTCAATTAGCACGGAAGAATTCCAATTTTATCAAAGCCGCATTGCGGCAACAAATCGAACGTCTAACATCGAACGCTCAACATTGAACTTTGAACTGTGGTACGCCTTCGGCGGCTGTTTTTAGTAAATGCAGTGACGCGGAGCGTCGCCTTTTTCAATGTTGGATGTTCGATGTTCAATGTTGGATGTTCGGTTTTATTTTTAGCTTTTATTTATCGCCTCGGCCGCCTCTATGGCGAAATAGGTCAGGATCATGTCCGCACCGGCGCGCTTGATCGAGGTCAGGGTTTCCAGCATGACCTTGGTGCCGTCTATCCAGCCCATTTTTTCGGCCGCTTTGATCATGGCGAATTCTCCGCTGACGTTATAGGCCGCCACCGGCAGGTCGATCTCTTCTCTTATTCGGCAGATAATATCCAGGTAGGACAGCGCCGGTTTTACCATGATAATGTCGGCGCCTTCCTCGATGTCCATGGCGGCTTCGCGGATGGCCTCAAGGGCGTTGGCCGGATCCATCTGGTAGGTGCGGCGGTCACCGAACTGGGGCGCAGAGTGGGCGGCCTGGCGAAAGGGGCCGTAGTAAGCCGAGTGGTATTTCGCGCTGTATGCCATGATGGGAACATGATCGTAGTCGTCCTCATCGAGACTATTCCTGATTTCGGCCACCCGCCCATCCATCATATCCGAGGGGGCGACCATGTCGGCTCCGGCGCGGGCATGGCTGACCGCGATCCGGGCAAGCAGGTCCAGGGAGGCGTCATTGTCGATGGTCCGGCCTTCAACCACCCCGCAGTGCCCATGATCGGTATATTGGCACAGGCAGACATCCGTGATCACCGCCAGGTCAGGGACCTTGTCTTTCACCGCTTTGACCGCCTGTTGGACGATGCCGTTTTTAGCGTAGGCGGCTGTCCCCAGAGCATCCTTTTTATCCGGTATGCCGAAGAGCATGATCGCCGGAATACGCAGCTCACTTGCCTCGCGCGCAACCTTCACCAGGTTGTCCAGCGAGAGTTGAAAGTGACCCGGCATCGATTCAATGGGATTCTTCACGTCCTTGCCGCCAATGGCAAAAAGCGGCAGGATCAGGTCCTCGACCCCCAGGCGGGTTTCACGAACCATCCGGCGAAAATTCTCATTGCTGCGCATTCTGCGGGGACGATAATCAGGAAAGATCATGGCAGGTTCCTTTTACCGGTTTACAGGGTTTCCGAAATTTCTTTGTCGGTCAGATAACAGGCCGGATCGGGTGCCCACAGGTCGCCCGTGACTGCCTCGGCACGCACGCGGAAATTACCGGCACAGATATCCAGCCACTGGCAGGTGGCACAGCGACCCGTCACATAGGCCTTCTTGTTCTTGAGTTTCTGGAGCAACTCATTGGAGGTGTCGGTCCAGATCTCGGAAAAAGGGCGGTCTTTTATGTTCCCGAAACTGGTATGGCGCCAGAACTGGTCGGCATAGACCTCGCCGTCCCAGCTCACGCAACCGATCCCGCGGCCCGAGCTGTTGCCCTCGTTCATTTTCAGCAGTTCCAGGACTTCCTGGGCACGCTCGGGGTTCTCCTCGCGCATGCGCAGGTAGAGATAGGGGCCATCCGCATGATTGTCCACGGTCAATACTTCCTTGGGTTTGCCGCGTTCATGCAGATCCCGGGTCCGGTCGATGATCAGGTCGACCACCTCACGGGTCTGGGCGTGGGTCAGGTCATCATCCATCAGTTTGGATCCGCGACCGGAATACACCAGGTGATAAAAACAGACCCGCGGGATCTCCATCTCCTCCAAAAGATCGAATACACCGGGAATATCCTGGTAGTTAAAACGGTTGACCGTAAAGCGCAGTCCGACTTTGATCCCGGCCTTCTGGGTGTTCCGGATGCCTTCCAGGGCGGCTTTAAAGGCACCCTTCACCGCGCGAAAGCGATCGTGGATTGTTTCAAGACCATCGAGGCTGATGCCGACATACGACAGGCCGATCTCCTTGAGTGTGTGGGCCAGATCTGCGGTAATGAGGGTTCCGTTGGTGGAGATAACCGCCCGCATGCCCTGGTCCACCGCATACTGGGCCAGTTCCGGCAGGTCTGGATGCATGGTGGGCTCCCCACCCGAGAAAAGGATAACCGGGGACCCGAAGGCAGCCAGATCATCGATGAGCGCTTTACCCTGCGCTGTAGTCAGCTCACCCGTAAACGTTCTATCTTTGGCGTGGGCGTAGCAGTGGACGCATTTCAGGTTGCACCGCTGGGTCATGTTCCAGACAACCACCGGTTTCTTGTCTTCTGAAAACTGCAGCAAGTGCGAGGGCAGCGAGCCCGAATGCCGTCCGTAGCGCAGGGCGTCGGAAGGTTCGACCGTGCCGCAATAAAGTTTGGAAATACCGATCATATACTATTTAACCCTTTCGCTGTCACAGGTCGCAGCGGTCTACCGATATAGGATTTAGTTTTAAATGGAGGGGTCAGGAACCAGGCAGTTGGTCTTTGTCCGTGTCCAGATCGTCCCTTAAAAGCGCACCCACATATTCGTCCGCATTGGTAAGCGCCTGCCGTGATATGAAAAAGCGATGCCGTCCCGTCTTCTCCTTGACCAGCTTCAGGCCCAATGCGAAATCATCGGTCAATATTTCATAGAGCTGGTCCAGGTCAAGCTGGGCCAGCACCCGTTTTTCAATAATGAAATCAACGGCATCTTCTTCAAGGACGATGTTTATATCATGCTTGTTAAAAACTCCAATTCTATCTTTTTGACGTCATCGTAAAAGCTTTTCAACCGGGTGAGGGCCTGATCGATGTCGATGATGTTCCGGCAGTAAAATGTGGCCGCCAGGTCCAGGCGCGTGTCGGTAAGCGTCAGCTTGTATTTGTCTGATAAAATCACGGCGTTTTCTTGCAGGTACTCGATAATACGCTGCTTTTCGCTCTCGGTCAGGGTTTCGAACTCGGACAGGACCTCCGCAGTCTGGGCTTTGAGACGCTCCAGCGCGGCTTCCGGTTCATGGATCACCGCCCCGGTAACAGGAAACTGTTTGACATCACTGGAGGGCAATTGTCTTTCGAAGGCCAGCAGGGCCCGTTCCACCGCACTTACCAGCCCCCGGGCACCGGTATTCTCGCCATGGGCATCGCGGGCCAGCAGTTCTAGAGCGCTGTCGTCGAACTTGGCTGCAATGCCGTACGCACCGAAATCAAGTTTCTTACCCAGGATAATCGGATTATTGGGGTTTTTCAGGATCGCAAACAGATCCTCCTCGGCGAGGTACTCGAATACGGCCCGAACCGGCAGTCGGCCGACGAATTCGGATTCGAAACCGAACTTCAACAGATCTTCGGAGGTTACGCGCCGCAGCAGGTCAATCGACCTGTCCCGAGGCTGGAGTGCTGATCCGAAACCAATTTGCTTGGAATTCAAGCGTTTGCCGATAATTTCATCCAGACCGCCGAAGGCGCCACTCATGATGAACAGGATATTGCGGGTATTGACGGTCTGTTTCTCTTTCGATCCGGTTTTGCGAAAGCGTTCTATCTCTTGGATCATGGAAATCGGATCATGGGGCACTTTGAGGTCGACTTCCGTCTCCTCCATGGGTTTGAGCAGGGCGCGCTGTACACCGGTGCGTGAAACATCGGCGCCGATCAGATTGCGGCTGCCGGCAATTTTATCGATTTCATCGATGTAGATGATCCCGTGCTGGGCCAGTTCGATGTCGTCGTCGGCTTCCCGGACCAGGTCCCGGACCAGGTCTTCCACATCACCACCTACATAACCGGTCTCACTGAACTTGGTTGCATCCCCCTTCACAAAGGGTACGCCGATCTTGTTGGCAATGAGCTTGATCATGTAGGTTTTGCCCACGCCGGTGGGTCCCATCATCAAAACGTTGTTTTTGATGCTGCCGACCATGTCGGCCACTTCGCCGCCGGAAGCTTCCTGGCGGCTTATCCTGTTGAAATGGGTACAAATTTTTGTCGCCAGGATGGCTTTGGCCGTATCCTGTTTGACAATGTACTGATCCAGGTAGGCAATGAGGTCCTCCGGTTTGAGATCGAACTCCAGCCGGGGGCCTCTCCTTTTGATCTCCCCGTCTTCTTCCTGCTGGAATTGCTCCGGCATGACGATCGGTGAAACAATTTTCACGTTCGGGCCGAATTTCTTGGAGAGAAATTCCCCGATCTCCTTTTCCAATTCCCGCGGGTTGGGTATATTTTCATCGGCGTCTTTCATGGTTCCAAAGTATAATCACGTCGCTAGGCAAATGCAAGGCACCCGGGCGGCTTGTGCAATCAATCCGCAATTTGGCAGATATACGCGTTTATTGTACGCAAAGCGCGGGCTTTTAATCTTTTGACAACCCAACGCCTTTCACCTATATTTTATCTATATCTCTACAATGTTGAAGCGCTGAATCGGTTACCGGGCTCTATCCCATTTCACTTCCTGCGCGACACGCTGAAACTCCTTTTCCACGGCCCCGGGCTGACCCTGTTGATTCCCTTTTTGATGAATCCTTGCGACAAAAAGGAGAAAAAACATGCGTGTTCGACTTAAAACCATTCTTTGTACCACTGACTTTTCGGATTATTCCAACCAGACCGTCTCTTACGGTGTGGCCATTGCCAAAGAATTCGATGCGCGCCTGCTGGTTTGCCATATCATCGATCTGCAGTTCGCCGCCATTTACGGCACCGTTCATTTTTTGCCGCCCGATTTGCAAAACCAGAGCATCGAGACCGCCCAGGAACGGATCACCGACCTCATGGCCACCCAGACGGTTCCCTGGGAGGCCGTGGTATCCACCGGACCGCCGGCGGATGAGATTTCCCGGGTGGTGGCGGACCGGGAAATTGATCTGGCTATCTCGGCGACCCATGGCCGCACGGGCCTCAAACGGTTTATACTGGGATCGGTTACCGAACGTCTGATGCGTTCGCTCAAGTGCCCCCTGCTGGTGGTCAGAGAAACACCGCCGGACCTGATGCCGGATCCCGCCCGGGGTTTGCGCTTCAAGAAGGTCCTGGTAGGGTGCGATTTCTCACCGGCCGCCAATACCGCCCTTGAATACGGGGTCAGCCTGGCGCAGGAGTTCGAAGCGGAACTACACCTGATTCATGTCTTGGAACCACAGGTGTACAGCGACTTTTTGGCAACCACCCTGGACGGGGTACAGGGTGAGACGGGCGATATCAAGGAAAAACTCGATCAGCGGCTCACGGATCTGATTACGCCGGAAGCCATGAACTGGTGTCGGATCAAAACAGCCGTGATCGAAGGACGGCCTTTTGAAGCCATTACTGATTACGCTGGAGAAAACGGCATCGACCTGGTTGTCTTGGGCGTGCGGGGACACGGCGTAGTGGAGACCCTGTTTTTGGGATCGACGACCGATCGGGTGGTGCGCAAAGCACAATGCCCTGTGTTGTCGGTAAGCCCCGCGGATTGATTGTTTTACGGAACTGGGAGACTACCCGGATACTTTAGGTTTCATTCCCGCGGATGGCAGAACCAAGGGGGTGGCAAAGACGGGCCACTGTCGGAATAGAAAGGAGGCTCCATGACGGTTAAAATTTTGATCAAGCGAAAATTTTCGGGCAAGCAGGATGAAGCGCTGAATTCATTGCTCAGACAATTCCGGGCGTTGGCTATCGAGCAGCCCGGATACATTTCCGGTGAAACCCTGACGCGGCTCGATAGTCCCGGTGAGAGCCTTGTGATCAGTACCTGGAAGAGTGCCAATGACTGGGAAAATTGGGTCAAGAACCCCACCCGCCAGCAGATCCAGAGCCAGATCGATATCCTGCTGGGCAGGGAAACGCTTTACGAGGTGTATGAAACCGGATAAAGCCAACCTAAAAATCCCGAAAATCCCCATCATCCGTTGCGGTCAAGGCAACCGGTTTAAGAGCCCGGTCGGGTTGGACGACCGGGCGAACGGTGTGCGGCGTGCCGCCTTCGGCGGCGGCATCCGGTGCGGCCGATTTCGCTTCAACTGGTTTGCGCTGGCCACTGACCATGGCCGCCAACAGGTCGGCCACCGAACGCATCTGTTCGGCCTGGGCACTCATCTCTTCTGATGCCGAGGCTGACTCTTCGGCATTGGAGGCTACCTGCTGGGTAACCTTGTCCATCTCGGTAACGGCCGTGTTGACCTGCCCGATGCCCTGGGCCTGTTCGTTGGATGCAGACGCAATTTCAGCCACCAGGTGGCTCACGCTTTCGGCGCTTTCCTCCACTTTATCGAAGGCGGTGTTGGTTTGATCGACAATCGCCTCGCCCTCCTTGACCTTTACCACCGTATCTTCAATCAGCGCGGCCGTAGATTTGGCGGCCTCGGCCGCCCGCATGGCCAGATTGCGTACCTCGTCGGCCACTACCGCAAAGCCTGCGCCGGCTTCGCCGGCCCGGGCGGCCTCCACGGCCGCGTTCAAGGCCAGAAGGTTGGTCTGAAAGGCGATTTCATCAATGGTCTTGACGATTTTAGAGGTTTCCTCGCTGGCGCGGGTGATGTCTTCCATGGAAACCGTCATCTCGTCCATGGACCGATTGGCGTCTTTGATGATCACCGTGGCCTCCCGCATCAGGACGTCCGCCTGTCCGGCATTGTCGGCGTTCTGATGGGTCATGGACGCCATCTCTTCCAGGGCCGCCGATGTCTCTTCAATCGAGCTGGCCTGCTCCGAGGCACCGTCCGACAGTGACTGGCTGGAAGATGAAATCTGCCGTGCAGCCGACGCGACCTGTTCGGCCCCGGATTCCACCTGGCCGGTGATCTTTTTCAGAGTAGAAACGATCCCCCGGACGATCAAAAAGGTCAAAATCAGGCCTGTGACTATAGCTACCAGGCCGATAATGCTGATAGTACCCCTGGTTGACCGGGCAGTCGTCAACATGGTCTGATCGGTTAATCTGTGTTCGCGGGCCTCTGCACGGATGGCATGCAACTGTTGCTGGACTTCTAACAGGGCCGGGACCGTGGCATACGCATAGATACCCTGTACATCATCCTGGATTTCCATCAGGCCGTCGTGCCAGTCTCTGACCTGATCTAATGCGGCGATGGTTTCCTGGGCCCGGACCCGGGTGTGGGTGTTGAAATAAGCCAGGGCCGCAGCCCGGTCTCCAGCCCCCATAAGCCGATTGATCTCGATTGTCCCGGTGTGCAGGGCGTCGTGGGGTGTTTTCAGAGCTTCCACCAGCCGGCCGAATTCCTGGTCGCCGGTTTGCATGGTGGCCACCTCTTCGGAATAAAGCCATTTGCCCAGGTTACACTGGCGCGGGTCACTCTGGATGTCAACCCGGGTCATGTTGGTGTCGAGCAGGGCGTCTTTAATGCCGTGCATCCAGTCCAAGTGGTCGCTTTTTTTCTCCCGGAGAAACCAGCCCAGGCGATGGTCGACCGACCGATAAAGGCTGCCGATTTCGATGGCGGTTTCATGCAGCTCCTGATGGGGTTTTTCCACCTTTTTCAAAAGTGGCGCCAGGCTGGGCACCAGTTTCTCGGCAGCCTGACGCTCCGGCCCGTGCAGCCATTTTCCAAAAGCGCATTTGCGATGGTCGGCCTCCACGTTCAACGTGGTCACGTCGTCGTTGTTGATCAGTTCGGTGAGTTTCCGGACCCAGTTTAGATGGCCCACTTCCCGCTGCGCCAGGGCACCATCCAACTGATTGCCGGATATGACCATGCCGGCGTTCTTGACAATATGACCCACCCCCAGGTAACTCCAGGCTACCAGGATGGTCAGCAGCAACAGGACCAGCCCAAAACCCAGGGCGATCTTTTTGCCAACGGTAAGATTCAATTGCATGTTTTTACCTCGAATGTTGCGATTGATGAGCTTTAGATTGGGGTGTCTCCAATCCCCTTTTTTTCGTTATTGGCCATGCGAGCAAAAACTTGAGGTAATTTGTTATAATTATGCCGGATTCTAAACAGATCCTATTTTTCTGCGGTGTTATCAGCGCAAGGGGAAGAACGCCGGCCAAATTCAGCAGGCGCACTTGGATTTATTTTGCATGAATTTTCTCGATTTCATGCTATTGGCAGATTCGTGACATAGCGTAAACACCCAAACAGTCGGGACATAAATCAGAACATGCTGAATTTTTTGACCATCGGAACCCTGTTGGGTTTGTCGGCCGGTTTGGCCCCGGGGCCGCTCTTGACCCTGGTAATTTCCGAAACGCTGCAGCATGACATCAAATCGGGTGTCAAAGTTGCCCTCGCACCCTTTATCACCGATTTGCCCATCATCATTTTAACGGTATTCATTTTGGCAAAGCTATCCCATTTCCATACGATTCTTGGTTTGATCGCCCTGACCGGTGGCTGCGTTATTTTGTTCATGGGCTACGAGAGCTTGCGTACCCAGGGCGTCGAACTGAATCTCAGGGAGGCCAAGCCGAAATCCTTAACCAAGGGTATCTTGGTAAATGCCCTGAGCCCACATCCCTACCTGTTTTGGTTTAGTGTTGGGGCGCCCACGATTACCAGGGCCCAGAGCCAAAGCATCTATGCGGCTCTGGCTTTCGTCTGCAGTTTTTATGCGTTGTTGGTGGGCTCCAAAATTATGCTGGCGATTTTGGTCGGCAAATCAAAGAATTTCCTGGTCGGTAAAGTGTATATTCATACAATGCGCGTGCTGGGCTTGGCCTTATGTGTTTTAGCGTTGGCTCTTTTTCGAGATGGTTTAAAACTATTGGGCGTATTTTAAGGTCTAGAAGCTATCTCAATAAGTTGTCCTTTCTGATCCAATTTGTCGGTAAGGGCTTATTGACTTATTCGGCCTGAGACGGTTAATTTGAGGCATCTCGAGGAACGCACGGATCAAGGAAGAATATCATGATAAAAAATTGGTTTCTTGTCGCTCTCATTATCGGGTTTGCCCTGGGTGCCCGACCCGTTATGGCCGGCTCAACCGTTACCGATGTTGAAATTATTGACTTTGGTATCTTGTCAGCCCAGCTGGATCGGACTATCGAGGATAAAACCCTGGTTCAGGGTGCCCACCACACCATGAAATCGGGCCGAGTCTTAAAGAGCACCACGGACATCTCGGCCAAAAAGGGACTGAAATTCGGCATCAGGTACATCATTAAAGGTTTTCCGATCGGGAGCCCGGTCAAGATAAGTTTCGTTGTCCTTTACCCGGAACCGGGGCTCACCAATCCAAGTACTGGAAAGACAGAACGTCAGGGGATGGTTACGATGGTCAAGCAGATCGGAAAGATAACCGCTACCGGGTACCTGTTTAATCAAGATTGGGAAATGGTGCCGGGGCAATGGACATTCCAGATCTGGCACGCTGGTCGGAAACTGGCGGAAAAAAGTTTTATGGTGACTGCTTCTTCGCCCCCCGGTTGATATTGAACCAGACGAGGTGAAAATGGAACGTCAAGCCATCTTGCCCTTCGAAAAGATGGATCTTCTTTTTTGCGATGGCAAACAACCCCGGATGACATGCTGGTGATGGCTGTGTGAGACGCCGTTGATAAAAAGGAGCCTTAAATGAATCTTACTGATATTGGCAAAATTGAGATGATGGTTCATAAACTGAAATATCTATTCTGCATTGTTTTCGTGTTTACGCTCATAGGCTGTATGCAAAATGAAAGTGAAAAAGGACAAATCACGACATGTTTAAATCAATCTGGCAGCGAAAAAATTTTTGCAGAAATTCGGGATGATTTGGGAAGCCTTAGCAGATTAAAAGCTGCTGTAAACCAACAAATAGAAGCACATCAAAAGACGAATCCAGCGAACAAGTCACTTCATCTTATGCTCTTATCGCGATTGGCCTACTACGAATAAAAGAATGCCTATTTGAATTTTCTCAGGAAAGCAATTCAAAACTCACAAGATTGCGCAACCATCACGATGCTGATAAATGATTACCATATTCTCAAAATGCAAGAGGAACAAACCGCCGTGACCATTTGGGCTACCAGTAATGTCACGGAGCAGTTAAAAGGCCAATGATTCAGCAACGAAGATAAATTTGGATCCACTTTTGATGGGTAGATCCATTGTCTCGAAACTATGTAGAGGGTTGAATTGTAATTAAAAATAAAGGGGTTAGCAAATATTTTGCTAACCCCTTTATATTATTTTGGTACGCCCGGCTGGATTCGAACCAGCGATCTTCAGCTCCGGAGGCTGACGCCCTATCCCCTGGGCTACGGGCGCTCGGTGTCCGTACACAGCTGGCATCTTTTGGCCCTGGCCGGCGTTCTCGCCTTCATTCAATCCTCGACGTAGGCCAACGACGCCTCCGGTTGACTGAATGGCTGCGGCCTTGGCCAGAACCAAAACCTACCACCTGTGAAAGGACACACGCTAAATTGTAGCATCTTCTTGCCCGACATAGCCTTGCGGCGATGACGGGTTGGCCCTGGCCGGCGTTCTCGCCTTCTGGCGCACGAAGTGAAGCTCCCGCGCTATCCTCAACGTAGAGCGACTATGCTTGCGGTTGCCAGAATGGCTGTGACCTTGGCCATAACCAAAACCTATCACCTGAGAACGAAAACCTCGTAGGCCTTAAATGCCTAATACGGCAATGCGGACTATTAGTTTATCCTTCCTGTTATGTCAAGCATCTGTCTGGCTTCGCCGACGACGTAGAGGGACCCGGCGATGCAGATGACGTCGTCCGGCGCGGCGCTTTCGATGGCCTGGTTGGCGGCATCCGGAACACTCGTGATGATGGTTGTCTCCTTGCCGTAGGGTTTAACCACCGGCAGGAGTGCCTCCGGTTCGAGGGCCCGGTCGATAATCGGGCGGGTGAGGATCAGTTTTTTGCAGGCCGGTACCAGCAAGTCCAGCATTTTCTCGTAAGGTTTGTCGTCCAGAATGCCCACCACCAGGGTGATATCCCGATCGGCATACCGGGTTTTCAAAAAGCGGGCCAGGGCCTCACAGGCAACCAGATTGTGGGCGCCATCCAACAGGATGGCGGGTGCCTCGGCGACGATTTCCAGTCTCCCGGGCCAACTATTCTGCCTGAGGCCGTAGCGCATGGCGTTTTCAGCGATGGTCGTTTTTCCGGCCATGTTCAGCGTTTCGCAGGCAGCCAGGACCAGGGCCGCATTTTCGAGCTGATGGTCACCCGGCAAACCGACCGCCACCATGTCCAGATTGGTCGCGATGCCCTGGTAGTCAAATATGTTTTCCGTACTCGGCCGTATGTCGAATGTTTCTTTAAACCGCGCCAGGGGAGCCTCTTGCTCAGTGGCCAGCGATTCGATTGTTTCAATGGCTTCCGGCTGGCGCACGCCGGTGACCACGGGGACACCCTTTTTGATGATGCCCCCTTTTTCACCGGCGATCTGAGCGATGGTGTCGCCCAAATACGATTGGTGTTCCAACGATATATTGGTGATGATGCACAAATCCGGGTTCAGGACGTTGGTGGCGTCCAGACGACCGCCCATGCCGGTTTCGATGATGGCCCAGTCAACCTGTTTACGCCCGAATATGTCCAGGGCCATCGCCGTGGTCAGTTCAAAGAAAGTGTTTTCCCGGTTACCTTTATACGCCGCCACGGCGCGGTCATGGGCGGCGACGATGTCGTCATTGGAGACCGGTTTGTTGTTGATACAGATCCTTTCATTGAAACTGACCAGATGCGGCGACGTGTAGAGGCCGGTCCGGTAGCCGGCGCGGTGCAGAATCGTAGAAAGGGCCGAAGCGACCGACCCTTTGCCGTTGGTTCCCGCGATGTGAATGCAGTTGAAGGTTTCCTGGGGATTGCCCAGGCCGTTGAGCATGCCGCTGATGATGTCCAGGCCCAGCTTGATACCGAACCGGTGCAGGCTGTACATGGCCTGCAATGTTTTCTCGTAGGTGTCGGTGTTTGTCATTATGAAGGCTGTGTTAAGTGTTAGGAAAAAACAGTAATTTAAGCTTTTAGCTCTTAGCTGTTAGCGGTTGGCAAGTCTAAATAGCGTGCTTATTTGCATTTCAGCTAAGAGCTGATGGCTGCCAGCTAACAGCACCCAGTCTTGATTTCCAATCATGGCTGGGCACTACTTAACACATAACACCTAAAACTTAAAACACCCGAAAAGTTGTTTTTGACTTTTCGGGCTACCAAACAAAACTGCCCGGCAGATGGCGACCATCTACCGGGCAGGGTGTCTCGCTTGCGGTTTACGTCTAGTAACGCCGGCTGCGGGAAGCAGCGATGCGCTGCCGACGAAGTGCTTCGCGCTGTTTGCGCCTTTTGAATTCGCTGGGTTTTTCGTAGCTTTTCTTCAGCTTTAACCGTTTAAAAAGGCCATCGTTTTGAATTTTCTTCTTCAAAATGCGCATGGCTTTTTCGAGGTCATTGTCGTAAACCTTGACTTCGATTTCTTTCAACCGTCTCCCCCCCTTTACGTACATCGGTCACGCCGTGCTGTTTTGACGCGATGTAGATCTAATTTTGTACATCAACACGCTATCCATAACCAAGTAATTTACTAAAGGCAAGCAAAAAATGCAAGAATTTGGGTTAAAAAAGGGCCATCCGGCGGCCGTTGGAGAAAATACCGGGCGGCCGCTGGACAGGCCGCGCCGAGGGGACAAAAAAGACCCCGGCTGCAGCCGCCAGCCGGGGTCGGGATAACACGACCGTGATCGGATCGATCAAAGTTTGGATACGAGTTCGGCCGTTACATCCTGAACGCTGGGTTTGCCGTCCAGTTCGATGTACTTGATGCCGCTGTCGGCCGCGATGTCCTTGAAATAGTAAGCCGAGGCCAGGGTGCCGGTATCGGCGTCGTAATAGATGTCGTGGCGTTTACCGATGGCGGCTTCGTCCTGGTCATCGGAACGCGTGGTGAGTTCACCGCCGCAGACACGGCATTTGTCGCCGTCCGGTTTGATCGCATCGATGTAGATGTTGTTGGGGTGGTTGGGGTCATTGGCGCACAGGCGCCGGCCCATGATCCGGTTCTTGGCGATTTCGCGGTCCAGCAGGATTTCAACCACGATATCCAGCTGCATTCCGGCTTCTTTGAGAGCCTCGTCCAGTTTGATGGCCTGGTTCTTGTTTCTCGGGAAACCGTCCAGCAGCCAGCCGCCTTTGCAGTCATCTTGCTGCAGGCGATCGAGGATCATCGGGATGGTAATCTCATCGGGTACCAGGTCGCCCTTGTCGATATAGGCTTTGGCCTGGGCGCCCAGCTCGGTTCCGCCTTTGATATTGTCGCGGAAAATAGCACCGGATTCGATATGGGGGGTGCTGTATTTGTCCTTCAAGATAGCTCCCTGGGTTCCCTTGCCGCTGCCGTTAGGCCCAAAAAACAGAATGTTCATCTGGCTCTCCTTTTTTTCGGATTATAAATAGTCGGTGTGTGTAACCTGGCAGGGAATATGCCCCTGCATATTTGCAACCTCGTGTTTATCGCAAAACCTCCCGGCCTTGTCAAGCCCTGCGGCAGGCTCAAATTAAGCGCCTATTCAGTACTTAAGAACTTGATCTCTCGGGACCAGGCAAGGATATCTGGCTGGGCCGTAAATGCATATTCTCGCGCAGAGGCGCAGAGACGCAGAGAAACCCATGTCTTGATTCCCGCTGCGCGGGATTAAACCAAACTGCAGTTTGAAACCCAGCGGCTAAAAGGTTTTTCGCGCGATAGCGCGCCAAAATTTTGGTTTTTGGTTTTTTCTCCGCGTCTCTGCGCCTCTGCGCGATGCATGGTTTTGTCACTGTGTTTTGTCAGTGTGGCAGTGTCTGATGGGCAAGTCCTGTACTTTGAGGACCGGTTCCCTGTTAGAAAACTATACGAAAATTTCCGTGCTTTGCTCGTCGGTGATGGCTGTCTACATTTTTCAATAAGACCGCATGGGCCAAGGGGAGCCCTCTGGGAGGCTGTTTCAATGCTTTCCGGGAGGGGAGGATTGATCAAGCAGGCTCCGGACCAGATCACGGGCCTGCTGTTTATCCGAAATCTCCCCAGCCAGGCGAGCGGTCTCGACTTTTTCC
>Ga0126329_10000044_pt1 | contig 65531 bp, 56 predicted proteins | sample InaspJWI85metaG_FD_104915 | JGI IMG/M metagenome (GOLD analysis project Ga0126329, IMG submission 104915) | Marine gutless worms symbiont microbial communities from Oahu, Hawaii - Inanidrilus sp. 2 OAHU.JWI-85 metaG | ecosystem: Host-associated > Annelida > Digestive system > Unclassified...
CCCCCACCCCGGCCAGAAAGCCCTTGATGCCGATAATGATCAAGATGAGGATCACGATAAAGTAATCGGTCCGCGCCAATCGTTCCCGGGCATCCCACAGCCATTCAACCATGAAGGAAAGCCCCAGGAACATCAACAACCCGCCTAGAATCGGTTTGGGAAAAAGGTGGACGAAGCCCGCTCCCCATACAAGGGTAGCTGTGCAGAGCCCAATGGCGACGAACCCGGCCAGCCGGCGACTGCCCGGACTGATTCGGCGGCTGAGAATCGTAAAGGTCATGGACTGGTAGCCGATAATGCCGCAGCCGGCGCCCGATAGAAGATTCGCCAAGCCGGCCCCCCGCAGCTCCATGTTCAGATCAACATCTTCGGCAGTGGCCAGTTCCAGGGCGCTGGCGGAGAACAACAGATCCACCACACTGATAAATAAAATCGCTCCCAGGCTGCCAATCTGGTTCACCACCGGTGTCCAGTCGACTTGGGTAAGCACGGCCAGGGAATAATAACCGATCTCGGCCGGTTTGACGGCCGCCAGCAGCCACCCCTTGGCGACGGCTGCGTCAAAAGAAATATCGCCCAGGAAGAGAAACGCATAGAAGACTACCAGGCTGCCCAGGATGATGCCGGGCATCACGAGAAAATGGCGAAAGCGTCGCAGGGCCAGCAGTAATAGAACCGCGAATACGGTTCCCGGCAGCCACCGCTGGAGAACGACGCCATCTACCAAAACCGTTACACTCGCGAATCGCGGACTGACGTCCGCCATGACTTGGACCGCTCCCCGTACCAGCAGCCAGCCGGTCCCCGCTAAAAATCCCCCGAAAACCGGGTAAGGCACGAAGCGTATCAACGCCCCCAACCGCAGGAGACCCAGGAAGAGAAAGAAGATCCCGGTCAGCAGGGTCGCAAGGCCGATTGCGGCCAGGACGGTCAAAAAGACCTGCTGCGGGGATGTGCCTGGTCCGTGGTTGAAGGTAATCGAGGCCGCTATCAAGGCCAGAATGGCAGCCGGTGCCGACTGGGGTACGACGATCGTCCCAGGCAGTGACCCGGTCAGGGCGCCCACAATCCCGACCGCCACAGCGCTGAACAAGGCAATCTGCAGGCCGGCCGGCAGATAAGCCGCCAGGTTACCCGAAAAGATGAGCGACCCCAAAGAGAGGGTCAGGGTGATCGTCAGCCCGGCGACCACAAAACCTGCGAGAAGCCCGGAAAATACATCACCGGAATGCAGGGGTAGACTCTGGTTGGCTCGCGGTGGTTTCAAATTTGACAGTTGGGTTAGGGTTCCGGCGGGCCTATGCTGTCAAGCGCACATGCCCTTTTGCAAGATTGGCAGCTATTAACATTCTCGTGATGCGCATCCGGCCGGCAACACCATGCAGGATCAAGCTCGCAAACGGGATATTGAATATTTGAGCTTGTTATTGATATCCCTTCTGGCATTGTCAATATTGCTTTTGATGTTCTTCAATTCCGTGTAGGTAGTGTCCTTGAAGCGGGCCAGTTCCTTGGCGGTCTCATCCGTCTGACGGACAATGGCAACGACTTTCTCGAAGATGGAAGCGATGTCGGTACGCATTTCATCGAGTTCGTTCTGCCCCAGGATTTCGTTGATGATCTTGGCCGGCGTGCGCTCTTCCTTGCGTTCCGCTGCTGGGCCGCTTTTATTGTCTTCGGGGCGTTCATCTTCCTCATCCGGCGATTCCTGCAGCAGGACAATCAATTCCTTGAAATCTTTCTTGATGCTGCCCAGGTCCGACTCAATCTTGTGTTTGAAACCCTCCAGCTCGTCTTTTACCGCGTTCAGCTCATTCTGGTAAGCTTCCAGAGCTTCAAGGTTCTGTTTAGATTTCTTGAAAAACATACCGTCGGCCTCCCGCCCAGGTAGTGATAACTGTGATCATTGAACGTCTCGCCGCCGCAATCAGTGGCGCTGCGTCCCCGCGTAAACATTTTCCGGTTTCTGGATTTGCTCGCGGCCCTCCGGCACATTGCGGGAAGGGCGCTCGCTGAGCATGCTAAAACATCCTGTTTTAATAACATATACGATTGACCGGATAAAGAATTTTTTAGTTGCTTATGTCAAAGATCTCTAATAGGATTGGTCCACTACGAACCGACATTCCCATATCAGGTCTTAGCACATGCTTAAAAAACACCTTTTGTTTCTTTGCCTGCCCATTATCATCCTGACCGGCAGCCCGGCCATTGCCGCCCAGTGCCCCAAGGCCTTTGTAAAAGCAATGCAACTCGAAGGCCTGGAAGAAGACCGTATCGTAAGCGTTTGCGAGCATCTGGCCCGGCTCACCAAATTTGAGCGGCCGGAAATCTCAGCTGACCAGATCGAAAAAGACATCGTCGGTAGAATGGTTCAAGGCTGGATTTTCCAAGAAAGCGAATGGCGCGATATAGATATCCTCAGCAGCAAGTACTCCGCCGAAAAAGCCAAGGTAGAAATCAACGTTGATACCATCCGCAACAAATCCGGCACCCTGCGGTTACGCTACATTTGGACCGGGAGTGACTGGCAGCTGGTAAGGATCTTCAATGTAGATTTTGACTAGGAGTGATCACATGAAAAAATCCGCAGCGCTGTTGGTAGTGGTTACCTTTTTCACACTGGGCCTGGTACTACCGGCAATCGACGGGATGGCCGGTGGCGCCAAAGAGGAACTGGAGCGGGCTCTCATAGGACAGTGGAAGGTTCCCAAGAACAGGTACAGGGAGACCATCACGTTTGATTTTACCACGGCCCGCAAGTTTGAATGTGTACATACTGTGCCAGATAAAGACCCCGTTACCTGGTCTGGCGATTGGAAGGTCCGCACCACCCATAGCGGCACGGTCAAAGCTTATCTCAAGGCACGCAACCAGGCCAATCCGGAACAATACATGAAAGCCATTGCCACCGGTGATAAGGCATTGGAAAAATTTCGCATCGATATCACCTTCAATTTTAAGAGTGCGGACAGTTCACGCTGGAGCTCTCCACTGAAACGCGCTTCCGAACCGGATGAAGAGCTGGAAGACGAAGAAGACGAAGACTTTGATGATGAAGACTTTGAGGATGAAGATTTCGAAGATGAAGATTTCGAAGATGAAGAGCTTGAAGAGGACGAGGACCTCGAAGATGATACCGAATAGCCCCATGCTATGACTCAAAACAGATACGACCTGGTACCCTATTTCAGCCACCCTTTCCAAAAGACCCATCCGGAACACCTGTTTACGCTCGCCCGTCTATTCGGTGTGGCGGCCCCCGACTTCAACCAGGCCCGCGTACTAGAATTGGGCTGTGCCGACGGCGGCAATATTGTCACCATGGCTGCCAACCTGCCGGACAGTCACTTCGCGGGGGTGGATCTTTCCCGGAAACAGCTGCAGTGGGGCTGGGACCTCATCGCGCAGCTAGAACTGGACAACATCCGCCTTGAGCATATGTCCATCGGCGATATCGAACCCGATTTCGGACAATTCGATTACATCATTTGCCACGGCGTATATTCCTGGGTGCCACCGCATATCCAAGCCAAGATCCTGGCGACCTGCCGCCGGCACCTATCCACGTCCGGCATCGCCTATGTCAGCTACAATTGCCTGCCCGGCTGGAACTTTATCAAGAGCATCCGCGATATGATGCTGTACCATGTATCCGCCTTCGACGACCCGGCCGAAAAAGCCGAACAGGCACGCAGCATGCTCCAGTTCATCATCAACAGCCAGGACCGATCCGACAAGGCTTACACCGCTTACCTGAAATCGGAGATGGATGTTCTCTCCCAGCACCGGGATGCCTACCTGCTGCACGACCACCTCGAAGACATTAATGATCCAATCTATTTCCATGAATTCATGCAGCGGGCCGCGCAGCATGAGCTGGACTACCTGGGCGATACGGACCTGTTCACCATGTATCCGGACAACCTGGATGAAGCGGTGGCTGCCACCATCCAAAAAATACCGGGATTGATAAAGGCGGAACAATACATGGACTTTATTCGTAACCGCCGCTTTCGCAGCACCCTGCTTTGCCACCGCGGCACTCAAATCAACCGCGAACTGGACGCTAACGCAATCGAACAGTTCTTCATATTGACCCGGGCCTTTCCCGAACGGGACGTGGTCCCTGCTGATATGGAAGATGGCGTCCCCTTGAATTTCACGACCGGTGACGCCACTTTGACCCTGTGCGGTCAGGTACCCAAAACCGCCATGCTGATTCTCGCCCAAAACTGCTATCAGCCCATGGCCTATGGCGAATTATGCGACCGGATCCGCACTGAAACAGGGGGGCGACATAGCGCTTCCATCCGGGAGCAGCTAAATGACGATCTGAACTTGATCCGGCTACTGTTTGCCGGCCTGATCCGCATCAGTTCCACGGCCGGCGCTTATACTACCGCCGTAGCCGAAAAACCTGAGGTAACCCGCCTGGTACGATGCCAGGCCCTGCAGGGTGAGGTCGTGGCCAATCAGCGCCATGAACCCACCGCGCTGAACGCCGCTGAAAGAATTCTCGTGCGCTACCTGGACGGCCGCAATGATCTTGACGCGTTGACTGCCCACCTTGAAGAACATATCAGCAGCGGTGATTTGAAACTTGAGCTTGACGGTCGGGAGCTACCGGCTTCGACCGACATTTCCAGCCATGTTGAACTGGTGTGCAAGAGCATGCTAAAGTCCCTGGCTGAACATGCTCTGCTAATCTGAATCGGCAGTGATGAAACTTTTTATTATAATCATTCTATGGGGTTTAGCCTGTCCCCCCTTATGTCCAGCCCAGTATTACAAATACCGGGATGAAAATGGCGTGCTGCGATTTAGCGACACGCTGCCGGAAAAATACGCGGATCAGGTTGAAATCTATCAGGAAAGCGTGTCTACTCCCCAACCGGCTGAAACCGGCCGAAAACCCGCCAAGCCGGCTGCTGTACCCCCTAAGCGACAAGCAGCGCAGCCTGCCCCGCAAGCGCTGGAAACCAGCTTCACTCTTCTGAAAAATAGAATGTTGCTGCCGGTTGAAATTGTAGGCTCCCGTGGCCGGGCAACGGTAAACCTGGTCATGGATACCGGCGCTCAGCGCACCTTCCTTTGGCGTCACGCCCTACCTTCTATCGGTCTGCGTAGGGTCGGTCGCGTAAGGGCGTCAGGTATTACCGGCAGCAAATACGCCAGCACCGTGAGAGCCAAATCCATCAAAGTCGGCCCCTACAGCCTTGCGGGTGCTGAAATAGCCCTAATGAGTACGGGCCGGCACCAGCAAAATTATGACGGTCTACTGGGCATGGATTTTTTAATGACGGTTCGATATGAAATCGACTACAAGCGGCAGGTCATCATTTGGAAGGGAGCGAACTAAACGGTATCACTATCAATCAGCCGGTAGTCAACCGCGACCACACCGGGCATTTACTTGTTGTTACTGATGGAATACCAGAGGGTTTCCAACTCGGCCTGCTTTATCTTCTCGATATCGAACAGGCTGCTGTTGACGGCCTTTTCATATTTGGCCAGGACCTGATCCATCCGGTCAATGAAGCTGGTGATTTCCATATCGCTCAGGGTCTGAACCATCTTCAGGTCATCCTGGGCCTGCTGATAGAGAAAATCAACCTGTTCGCGTCCCTCTTCGAAATATGTTATCCGTTCAGAAACGGCGGCCAGGTAAGCGGTAATCTGCTGGACAAGCTTCAGGTTATAGCGCACCCGGTACACGTCGATCGCTTACCGGTAATTTTTGAGACCACGGTCAATCCGCTCTTTTCGGATCTCCTTGGCATAGGCATCAACCTTGCCTTGCAGCGTGCCCTGGAGCGCAACGGCCTGACTCCGAATTTCATCCATCCGTGTCTGCAGCGTCTGAATCTCGATAATGCGCTGCTGCAAAAGATCCAGCTTGGCGACGTTGACCGCAGCGAATGTGGAGGCACACACACCCAAAGAAATGATCGTCACGACGGCATATCCAAATAAGTTCTTTTTCATGTGACCTTACTTCCTGCGATAAAATTTATTGGGAATATACAGCTGCCCTCCGGCATTTTTCCACTCCATAAAGTAGACGGCGGTTTTATGCGAAAGCAACTCCAGCCCCATGAGTTCGAGTTGTTTGCCCTTCCATTTGGCCAGGTAGCGGGCGATGCCGGGCGGAAATTCGGCAAATCCGTTCAGGGACAGGCGTTTGCCCCGCCACTTAAACAGGGCCCGGGCAGTGGCGCGGTCCATCTCGGTCAATCCATTGAGGCCGATCCATTCACCTTCCCATTCGGCGAGCGCCCGGGCCTGCCGGGAAGTCAGTGTGGTCAGGCGATTTAAGAACAGCTCTTTGCCCTTCCACTTAGCCAGACAGGCGGCGGCTTCCGTGGAAAGTTCCGTGAGGCGGTATTTGTTGTCCGGCTGACTGTTGCAGATCTGCCCCCAGATTTCGCTGTTGCTCATTTTCACTTCTTCTACCGGTGGGGTACTGTCGACCGGGTTGCGGCCGGCTGCCCGTCCACCGGCCGGATTTTGAATGTTTTTCCGCAGGGCGGCGCGCCACAGGGATTCCAAGTCGGGAACACCGGCGTCACCGGTGGCCACCTGCAGTTTGTCGCTGGTCAACTGGTGGCGGTCAATTTCGGCATCGATACGCTTGAGGAGCCGTCCGGTCCCCAGCCCCCCGACAAAGGGCGCCACCGCCAAATCGATTTCGGTCAACCGTTTGATATATAAAAGGGCTTCACTCCCGGACAAAAGACGGTTATGGGGATCTTCCAACTTATGGATATAGGCCTTACGCCGCTGCACGGTCTGTAGTTCAAGCGCGATACGTCGTAATGCCAGGGCGTCCTTGAATTCCTTGATCTGATTTTCAGCTGCCAGCCCTGCGACAACCTCCAGAGAGTGTTCAATCCCGGTTTCATAATCCTGCTTCAGTTTAACGATTTCGGCCTGTTTTACCTGCAAGGATTGGCGCAGGGCATCGATAGTTGCAAATCTGTCCTGGATGATGCCATCCGCTGGATCCTCGGCCGGCACCGGCCGGGTATCCATTTCGACCTGCGGGGAATGCGCCCCCGACTGCGCTTGCATATCAGGCCCAACGGCCGTCTGCGACGTTGATTCTTCTGAAGGGGCTACCGGCTTTATGGCCGTCGCGTCCTCCCGATGCTTATATACCGTAAACCCGGCAAATAGGCTGGCGACTAGTATGGTAATGCCTGTTGAGATCAGGAGGATCCGGGGCCAAGGTCCCCGCCGGGATCTCTCGGGCAGAGCGGAGACGCGCTCTTCCGAGAGGTTGAACAGTGACTTACGTTCGCGTGCAACCGGTTTGCGCTTCAACTCAGGTTCCGGGTCGGCGGCGTCTTCGGCGGACTCTTGGGCAGTCATCCCATCATCGGCGGCTGCCTCCTCCTCATCATCATAGCCAACCAGATCTTCTTCATCGTCATCCAGGGCTTCAAAGGAATCCGTTTCTTCATCGTATCCTTCCAGTTTAGTTTCATCTTCATCCAATGCCTGGAAATCGTCCTCACTGGTATCATTGCGGCTGGCTTCGTCGTCTTGTTTCCCTTCCACACGGTCATTCTGCGGGTCCTGTGCACCGGCCTCACCTTGCTGTTCCGCCATCAAATGGTCTATTTTTTCGTGGTCGCCGGGATCTTCTTCCGGATTCTCAGGTTCGGAGGATTCGGTTGCCGCGGACGGCTCCGGCTCTCCGCCGTTGCCGCCACCCTGCAACTCGGCCATCAACCGGTCCATTTTTTCCTGTTCACTGAGTTCTTCTTCCGGCTGGTCGGCTTCGGCGCCGGCGGTGTCCGCAGGCGTGTCCTCCTCTCCGGTACCATCGCCCTGCAGTTCAGCCATCAGGCGGTCCATCTTTTCCTGTTCACTAAGTTCCGCGTCCGCGTCTGCCTCCGAAAGGTCTGCTTCTGCCTGGGCATCACCATCCGGGCCCTGGCTGGCTTCGTCCTGCAGTTCAGCCATCAGTTGATCCATTTTTTCTTGCTCGGAGGGTTCCTCTTCCAGATCCGCGGATTCCCCTTCGTCAGGCGTCCCCGCATTCACCTTCGCAGCTTCCTGGCCGACCTGTCCTTGGAGTTCGGCCATCAGCTGATCCATTTTTTCCTGCTCGCTGAGATCTTCACCCGGATCGCCGGTATCGCCGGTGTCCGGCTCGGGTTCCGCTGGTTCGGCTCTCCCCGCGGCCGTCCCACCCTGGAGTTCGGCCATCAACTGATCCATCTTTTCCTGTTCGCTTTGTGTTTCCACGAGTGGTTGTCTCCGTTGCAGCGCTTATTGTGATTGTGTTTCAACAGGCGTTTGCTGACCCGTTCCCATCCGGCCGTGGCCTTAAAAGGCACCGAATCAATTATGTCATCGGTCATATTCAGAGAAACTTGAAAAAATTTTGCACAATTTATACCCTTCATCAGGCAGCGCTGACCCGGTCCGTCCCGAGGGGTTCATGCCCTCCAATTCCCACCTGCCCTCAGTGGGAGTATGATATTCAAGCTACAGTTATTCTTGAAAAATCCTGGATTTTCATCTACGCTGATTGCTGCCCGGCAGGAACTGAATGAATTAAAACGATCACAACAAGGAGCCTGCAGCCATGCGTATCGTTACACGGCCCGACTTTGACGGCATCGTTTGCGCGGTGCTCCTCAAAGACGCCCTGGATATCAGCGCCCCGATCAGGTGGATCGAGCCTGGCGACGTACAAAAAGGGCTGGTAGACATAGCACCGGATGAAGTACTGGCAAACTTGCCGTATCACCCGGCCTGCGGATTGTGGTTTGACCACCACTATTCCAACCTGCCCGCTGTGCCTTTTGAAGGGTCCTTCGAAATTGCACCCTCGGCCGCCGGAGTGATCCATACCTATTACCAGGGCCAATTGAGCGGCAATTATACCGAGCTCGTGGCGGCCACGGACAAAATCGATTCTGCCGATCTAAGTCTAGCAGAAGTCCTGAGACCTGAGGACCACCCTTATATCCTGCTCTCCATGACAATAAACGGCCAGGACCCGAACGGGCCAACCTATTGGAACACCCTGGTAGATCTGCTGGGTAGCAAGCCGATTGAAGCGGTGATGGCCGCTGGCGTGGTGCAAGCGCGCTGCCGTGAAGCTACCGACCAGAACAGCCGGTTCAGGGAGATCTTGCTGGCGCATACAACTGTGACCTGGGAGGTAGCCGTTACCGATCTGCTCTCCTTCAACCCGACGCCGTCCGGCAACCGTTTTCTGGTTTATTCGCTATTTCCCCAAGCGGTCGTCAGCGTCAAGGTTCGCTATGACGACTACGATCGGGAAAAAGTCATCATCAGTGCCGGGCACAGTATCTTCAACCGTCAATGCCGGGTCAACCTGGGTCAGATGTTTTCGCGGTTCGAAGGCGGCGGTCATGCAGGGGCCGGTGCGTGCAGTTTTGACATTCGCAAATTGGACCCTTACCGGACGGAGATCCTCGCGATCCTGCGCAGGAATCAACCCCTGCCGGACGACTGGGCCTGAACAAGTCGCCGCCCCGGATGGCAGCGCTTCTGGGGTAGGGTGGGACACTCTCTGTAACCGCCGCGATCGGGGCTGTAACGACTCCGCTGCCAAGGACCGTGCGCGGTCCTTGGCTTGCATTGGAGGCAGCAATGCGCTATACAGCCCCCATGAAGAACCAAAACAAGATTGTTACCTTTCTTGGCAAGAATACTGTTTTTGACGGCGTTCTGAGATTTCAAGGCGCCATTAGGATCGATGGGCTCTTCAAAGGTCGGATCGAAGCCCCCAAGGGGACACTCGTTATCGGGGAGGCCGCCCGCCTGGAATCCAATATCCATGTCGACAGCATCATTATCAGCGGCGAAGTCCGCGGAGACATTACGGCAGACCGCAAAATCGATATCAATGTCCCCGGCCGGGTGTTCGGTAACATCCAGGCACCAACCGTGGTCGTACAGGAGGGGGTTGTGTTTGCCGGCAACTGCCAGACGCTTTCACCTGCGAGCAAAAAATCCGCTACGCCGGACCCCGAACAAGAGACGCCTGTCGAGCCCCGTAAAACGGGCGTATATAACCCCTGATACATAGTGATGATTCCTCCGGTCAGTCCACCGTTGGCGATGTACAGGTAGTGGAATGCGTTTAGCGGCGCAAAACCCTCCGGCCGGATTGGACGCTCGCCGCGGCAAGCTGCGAAGGGTGGGCTTGCTGGAATGGTTCAAGCCTTCCCGGCAGGACCCGATGGACCGACAGGGTCCTCCTGCAACCAACCGAAACATCGCGAGACAGTCACGGACCGGAACGCTTTCATTGACCGTCGCCCATCCGCAACCCCTGTCAGTCGAGATGTTATAAACGGCAGGCCCTTTTTTTCCTTATCATATGGTATTTAGCGTTGACTTTATAATTTGTTTTTTGTAACCATCAAACATACGGGTTAATCTTGCTGGATATTCATCACAACCATCAGGAGGAGGGCAAATGACAAAAGCAGAATTGATTGAGAAAATGGCTAAGGATGCCGGTACCACGAAGGTTACCGCTGGCAAAGCGCTTGAATCTTTTCTGACCCACGTGTCCAAAGGGCTCAAAAAGCGTAACAGTAAGGTAACCCTGGTCGGGTTTGGTACCTTCAAGACCGTTTATCGTAAAACCCGTTGGGGCAGAAACCCCCAGACTGGTGAGAAGATGAAGATCAAGGGCAGGAATGTGGTTACTTTCAAGCCTGGCAAGAACCTTCAGGCCTAAGGCACTATACACAGTATAAAAATAAAAAGCAGGCCGATCCAGAATCTGGATCGGCCTGCTTTTTTCTTTTCCAACCGGATGACTACTACCCCATAAAGACAGACAGCATATCTCTCCGGGCATTGACATGCTGAATAGTGACACTGATCAGATCTTCCGGCTTCAACTCGATGCCGCTGGAAAGAGCCAGATCGCATTCCAACAGGTATTCTTTTAAAAGAATCTGATAGCTGCGACGACGTTTGCCCAGCACGATCGCTTCTTCCTTGCAGCCGATACGCCCTTCCAGAAATTTCAGCAGCCAATATCTGTTCCGGTTCCGCTGGATCAGCGATACCTGGTTCATGGGAACTTCCAGTTGTTGAATGAGCGTATCTATTTCCGTAGCGGTATAGGGCGTTTCTAGATCCAAGGCCGCCCTAATTTGCCGCTGGGTAATCAGATCGAAATACTTGCGGATTGGCGACGTCGCCGTGATATAGCGATCCAGCCCCAAGCCGGAATGTTTCTCGGGCTTATGGTCGAGGATAAAGCGACTCAGGTGTCGGCGCTGCATCCAGTATTGGAAAAGGGTGCCCCCTTCGCCCTTGAACAGTCGCTCCCGGGGGTCGGCCTGAGTCCTGAAAATAGCCGGCAACTGCTTACCAGCGAGAAATCCAGCCATCACCCAGTTGGCCATGATCATGATCTCCGAGACCAGCATGCGTCCGGGGCTCTCCCGGTTGATCCGGTTGACGGCGATTTCATCCGAACCATTCAGCCATACGTTCACATCCGGTAGGGATATCTGCACGGCGCCGCCGTCGAGACGATCCCGGCGGAACTGTTCGGCAATGTTTCGGAGGGTGACGATGTCGCGGTTATCCGCCGCCATCAGGTTCACATCATAATAAGACAGCTGGTGCATCACCCTTATCCAGCTCGGCAGGATCTCGTAGCCCTTGATTTCGTGGGTACTGCTCAATTTGATCAAAATGCTGATCGCCGGCCGGTACTCCCCGGCTTTCAGACTGCACAGGTCTTCGGCCAGAACGGAGGGCAGCATGGAGATCTTACGGTCGGGCATGTAGATCGAACTGCCTCGTTCCAGGGCGGCCCGGTCCACCGGATCATCCTTTTTTACATAGTAGCCGACGTCGGCGATATGGATCCCTAACCGGAGGTGGTCTTCCCGGACTTCAAGACTGATGGCGTCGTCGAAATCCTGGGTTGCCTGACCATCGATCGTCATGATCGAGAGCATGGTCAGGTCTTTGCGCTCCGGTTCGGCCACCAACTTGCCGGGGTGCTCCACCAACTCACGGCAGCGGTTCAGGACCGGTGGCGGAAACTCAACCGGCACGCCTATTCGCAGGAGATCAATGTTTTCGTTGGGTTCAAAAATACCGGCTTTTACCAGAAGGGGAAAAAGGTCTTCGACCTTGGCAATCCCGGCTTTGTGCATCACCGGTTTGGCAAGCGCATGGGAAGGACTGTACTTGCCGTGCAGATACTCATCTTTGAGCACAGTCAGAATTTCTTCGCGGTTGACTGGGGATAGGTCGGGAGGGGTTCGGCCGTCATCAGCGGCCAGAGCCCGCACCCACCGGCCCCCGTTGGCTATGATTCGTTCCCGCCGTTGCTCCTCCTTCAGGCGGGCAATTTTCAGTTCGACCTGGGCCAGGGTATGTGGGAAGAACCGGTCCTGGTTGAACTTAAAATAGAGCCGGTTGCTGAAAAACGCCCGGACAACGGCTGACTCCTCGTCACTGGCCGGGTTGTCAGGGAAACAAAAGGAGGTCATCGTGCTCAGGTCGATCCACTCCTGTTCCTCGTTGAGCACATCCCAGAGTTCCTCGATATCGATATTTTTGATCAGATTGCTGCGGCGGCGGGCGATCTTCCTGAGATTATCCACCACCTCCGTCCGGCCGGACGTAAGATCCAGGCGGGTATCGGAGGCATGGGAGATCCTGCCGGCCGATAGGTTTATCTCCCGGTTGGCCTCATTCAGTAGTCTCAGCCGCTTATTTTTGATATCCAGTACAACCGCACACAATATTTTCTGCTGATCAATATACTCAACAACATTACCTAGTTCCATAGCCTTTAAGTGTAACAACCAGGGCCTGGAAAGTCAATGCCCGGGGTGGTTTTCCGGACGGGTCGCCGATACGGCTGAAGATCGATTTTAGGGTGCAAAAAATCAGCCCGCGAGATGAATGGATTTCATTCGTTAAATGGCACATATGGCTTGCCAAATTGCGGTTGTCATGGTAGGAAATCGTTCTGTTGTGGTTGCTTCCCCGGCGCATAGACAAGCATCGGCAGGACAACCGGCAAATAGCAAAATCCGTTTGTTATCCTAGCCGCCGATCGCAATGCCAAGCAGCGCAACACCCCACTTCAAACGCGTAACCGAACTCGAAACCGGGTCGTCGATTGTCGGCCGATTAGCCGAAATGAACGGACCTAACTCTTTTAAACCCGGCTGGTTTCAGCCAACACCGAATTAATGGCGGTCTACCGCCGTCTCATATAGACTGGTAGCATAGGTTTAAACTTCAATCCAAAGGAGGACCTCAGATGCCTTACAATGCAGTAGAAATGGCGGACTGGCAGATTTCCGAAGCTGCCGAAAAGAACATGCCGACGCCGGACGAATGGGCGGACAAACTCGGCCTGGAAAAAGGCGAGATGCTGCCCATGGGTCGGCTGGGCAAGCTCGATTTTCTCAAGATCATCGATCGGCTTAAGGACAAACCCGATGGGAAGTACATCGAGGTTACCGCGATTACCCCCACCCCACTGGGTGAAGGCAAAAGCACCACCTCATGCGGCCTCATGGAAGGTCTGGGCAAGCGCGGTGTGAATGTCGGCGGCGCCCTGCGGCAGCCCTCCGGCGGCCCCACCATGAACGTCAAAGGCACGGCGGCCGGCGGTGGCAACTCCCTGCTGATTCCCATGACCGAGTTCTCCCTGGGTCTCACCGGCGACATCAACGACATCATGAACGCCCACAACCTGGCCATGGTTGCCTTATGCGCACGCATGCAGCACGAGCGCAACTACAATGACGAGCAGCTGGACCGCCTCACCGGCATGGCGCGTCTGGACATCGATCCCACCCGCGTGGAAATGGGCTGGATCATCGATTTCTGCGCCCAGGCTCTGCGGAACATCATCATCGGTATCGGCGGCCGTATGGACGGCTTCACCATGCAGTCCAAGTTCGGCATCGCGGTCGGTTCCGAGTGTATGGCCATCCTGTCGATCATCCGCGACCTGGCCGACCTGAAAGAGCGCCTGAACAATATCACGGTGGCCTTTGACAAGAGCGGCAAGCCCGTCACCACCGGCGACCTGGAAGTGGGCAACGCCATGACGGCCTTCATGCGCCAGACCATCAACCCGACCATGATGTGTACCGCCGAGTACAACCCCTGCCTGGTGCACGCCGGACCGTTCGCCAACATCGCCGTGGGTCAGAGCTCCATCATCGCCGACCGCGTCGGCCTGAAGCTCTTCGACTACCATGTCACCGAGTCCGGATTCGGCGCCGACATCGGCTTCGAGAAGTTCTGGAACGTCAAGAGCCGCTTCTCCGGCCTCAAGCCGCACGTCTCGGTTCTGACCACCACCATCCGCGCCCTGAAGATGCACGGCGGCGGCCCCACGGTCGTAACGGGCAAGGCCCTGCCGGATGAGTACACCAAAGAGAACCTGGAATGGGTGGAAAAAGGCTGCGCCAACATGGTGCATCACATCAACACCATCCGCAAGGCCGGCATCAACCCGGTGGTCTGCATCAACCGCTTCTACACTGATACCGACGCTGAGTGCGCCGTCATCCGCAAGGCCGCTGAGGCCGCGGGTGCCCGCTGCGCCGAGTCCAAGCACTGGGAACTGGGCGGCGAAGGTGCGCTGGAGTTCGCCGATGCGGTCATCGACGCCTGCAACGACGAAAACGACTTCAAATTCCTCTACCCGCTGGAAATGAAGCTGCGCGACCGCGTGGACATCATCGCCAAAGAAGTTTACGGTGCCGACGGTGTGGATTGGACGCCGGAAGCTGAAGCCAAGGCCAAGATGCTGGAAGACGATCCCTTCTACGCCGACTTCACCACCATGATGGTCAAGACGCATGAGAGCCTTAGCGCCGATAGAACCGTCAAGGGGGTACCCACGGGCTGGCGGCTGCCTGTTCGTGACGTGCTGATCTACTCCGGCGCCAAGTTCCTCTGCCCCTGCGCCGGCACCATCAGCTTGATGCCGGGTACCGGCTCCAACCCGGCTTTCCGCCGCGTGGACGTGGATCCGGAAAGCGGCAAGGTAACCGGCCTGTTCTAATAGCTTGATTACGTGAGGACGTTGGGGGCCCGGAGTAACATCCGGGCCCCTTTCTTTTGGGCTCTAAGAAGTCAAGATTAAGTGTTATGCGTGTACTTCTGGTAAACCCTTTCTATCCCATCGATGAAACCCCTTCACCGCCGCTGGGACTGGCCTTTATTGCCGCCGTGCTTGAAGCGGCGGGTCTCGCCGTGAAAATTTGCGACTTTGTGGTCTACCCATACAGCCGGGGTGCGCTGGCAGATGAGATCCAGGCGTTTAAACCGACCCTTGTGGGCTTCACTTCGGTTACCATGACCTTTGAAACGGCCATGGCCGTAGTACGCGACGCCAAAGCCATCGATCCGGCCGTCAAGACGGTCATGGGCGGGCCGCATGTGACCTTCCGCTCCGAAGCCACCCTGAAAGAGAATCCCGAGCTGGATGTCATCATACTGGGCGAGGGGGAAGAGACGATCGTAGAACTGGTCCAGGCCATTGAAAAAGGCGCGGACTGGCACACCATCAAGGGCCTTGCATTTCGAGATGGTTTACAAATCGTGTACACCGGCCACAAACCGCCCGCGATCGACGTTGACCGGCTGCCTCTGCCGGCTCGCCACCTGCTGCCGCTGGGCCGCTATCGGGCCTTGAACCTCTCGATCAGCATGACGACCAGCCGCGGCTGCCCCTTCAAATGCATCTTCTGTGTCGGCCGTAAAATGGTAGGCGCCAAAGTCCGCTATCGTGACCCGGTGAAGGTTGTGGACGAAATGGCGCTGCTGGCAGCGTATGGTTTCGCCCAGATCAACCTCGCTGACGACCTCTTTACCGCCAATACCAGCCATTGCCGGGCCGTATGCGCTGAAATCGTCAGTCGGGGTTTAAAGATCAAGTGGACGTCATTTGCCAGGGTCGACACAGTATCTTTGGACGTTCTCCAAAGCATGCAGGCGGCCGGGTGCACTGCCGTCAGCTTCGGCATTGAATCGGGCAGCCCGACTATTCTGAAAACCGTCCGCAAGGGGATTACCCGAAATCAGGTGATTAAAGCCGTCAAGCTCTGCACCCAGGCGGGACTGCAGCCGCACGCCTCTTTTATTCTTGGCCTCCCCGGAGAAAACGAAGAAACGCTTGCGGAAACCTTGGCCTTCGGTGAACAGTTGGAAAAATTAGGGGTTGCCTATGGGTTCCACCTGCTGGCCCCTTTCCCCGGCACTGAAGTCCGCGATCGCTGCGAAGACTATGAGCTTCGGATTACCACCAATGACTGGCGCCACTATCACGCCAACCGTGCGATCGTGGAAAACAACGGTATTCGCCGCGAAGTGCTGGACGAAGTTGCCAAGGGATGGATGCGACGCTTTGACCTGTGGTTGGACGATGTCGCCGAACGGATGGAACGGGACGCGGCAGCGCCGGATGAAATCACTCAGGTGTTGAACTTGAAGCGGACCGTCCTGCTATATGATCTCATGATGGGCGGCCTCATCGAACAATACGGCAGCTTGCCACCCGAAGCTGCTACGCTCCCGGAAACGGAACGCCTCGAGCGACTATCCGCCGCTTTGTCCCCGCATGTGAAAAATCCACCGGCCGAAATCAGGGACACCCTGAAACACGCTCTCGCTAAGGGCGACCTGGTTTGGGAAAGTGCGGACGGAGATTTTGGTGTTTGTTTGCGGTGGGTCGACTATCTATAGTTGTTGGCAAAGCCAATCTTCCATAGTCGGCGGTGTGGCCAGACAGGTCGGCGGTGTGGATAGAGCACACTGCGCACTCAGCTCAACGCCTTCCATGATAACCGACACCGGTCGGTCGGACGATACCACCACGACCACCAGACCGCGATTGCCGGCCGTAAAACGCAAGGCTGAATTGAACCGGGCCCCCCGGGCGCGATCCTCGCCGAGAATAGAGCGGCCGTCCAGCAGACAGGCGAAGCCATGCAGCCTGAAATCTGCTCCCAGATGCAAGGCGCCGTCCACGTGCGCCAGAGATTGGTCCAGCGCTAACGATTCCGGTATACGCAGGTCCAGGGGAGCTTTCAGTCCCTGCCCGGAAATTTCAACCGGCTTTTTGTTCAGGTCAATGACCAGGGTGGTGCCGTGTTTGTGGGTCTCCGCAGAATGCACGAGATCGGAAATAATGTGGAAGAACTCGCTGCTCGCGTCCGGATCGAGATCTGATTCCAGTAAAATCTCCTCGACCTGGACCAGTTTGGCCCGGCGAATGGTCGACTTGAAATTGCCATCGAAGAAACTGCAGATGAGCACGTCGTTGAGCATTAAGAAGCCGTGCCCCCCCCTAAAATCGGCCACGATACTGAAGGCCGGCAGATCACCGTTGGATATGCCGACAATCGAACGGCCATCCGATACCAATTTACGCTGTGAATTTTCCACGGCCAGCAGGAGCTTGCGTACATGCTTGAAATTGTCCAGAACCGGCCGTTCATCTTCGGGAAATTCGGCTACCAGGTCCAGTCCATCAATGGTTGCGGCTTCAACGAACATTAACTGCCCCCGCGCCCAGGAGCCCTCTTCCCGTGTGCGCGAGATTCCCAGAATCGCATCCAGAATCGGGTAGACCCGCACATGGGTATCCCAGCCCAATACGCGATTCATCTCGTCAACGATACAATCTCGTACCGCGTGGGTTGCGTATTCGCGCAGAAAACTGCCCGAGATGGCCGTGTACCACTCGGAGGCACTGCCCAGGTCATGGCTCAAGCGATAGGCGGCGTGCTCCAGCCACCGCTCTACGGGGACCACGCTACACATGTCCGGATGATGTTCCGTGAACCACATCTGGTAAAAGAGCGATCGGGAACGCCCCCCATATGAGATCAGCCCCGCCAGACCGATATTTTTTTCGGGGTTGATGTGGCCGTGCTCCTGCAGCTGCTTGAAAGCGGGTGCCTCGGTTCGCCATGTCTCGGCGTCCAGATAAAGCTCCTTGAAACGCAGTTCATGCCCGACCAGCAGATTCTGGGGGTCATAGACCCGGATCGGGTCGTTGGGCCGGATGGCATAGATGACTGCCGCCCGGCTGGGATGGGAAAAATGTGAAAGGCCGTCGCAAAGGCCCTCCACGGTGTCCGACAGGCACTGGCAGGTAAAGGCTTCCGTCACGTCTCAAATCCTCCTGGCGCGATGGTATCCTTTTTCCGGCCGACTGTCGAGATACGTTTTAAGAGTGAAACGTTAAACGCTATTGGCTGAACTGCTGCTGGCTAGATCCTTATAACGTTCGTAATACTGAAAAACCCTGGCAAAAAGGAGCGGGTGGCCTTAAAGGGGGGAATGCCGTTATACTGCCTCACCTTGCGGGCCCCGGCATTGTAGGCTGCCAGGGCCAGGCGGGTATCGCCGTCGAACCGCTCCAGCTGGAGCTTAAAATAACGGACACCGCCATTGATATTGTGCTCAGGATCAAACCGGTCTTTAACCCCTAATGAGTCGGCGGTCGCCGGCATCAGCTGCATCAAACCAGCCGCACCACGGTTGGATACCGCCCGCGGGTTATAGCTCGATTCGGCCATAATGATCGCCTGGATCAACGCCGCTTCTACACCATGTCTACGACCGGCCTGCTCGATAATCGCATGGTAACCGGTCTTGACCCGCAAAGCTGAATTCTTTGGCGTTCGGTTTGCCTGCCTGGGTGTGGTTTTTGCCACAGATTGGTCAAGATTAGTTTTGGTTGGCTCGGTCTGATGTGAAATAGCGAGCTTCAGATCGGACAGTCGGCCGCGCATGGCGGCGTCATGCACACCGGTGCTTTGACCCGGGGCCAGCAATACAACCGCCAGGGTAACCAGCACTATATATAGACCCAGCCGAAGTACTATTTCTTTCCGGCTGGAGAAATGAACGATCCCTTTCATCGGGGGACCTCCGTGTCTTTGTCTGTAAGTCCGAGGGATAGGAAGCACCGAATTGGTACAATGTTACCTACCCCATATAGATAAAACATTACATCTGGTATGTCAATAGCAACGGAACCACTACATGTGGTATACATTGCCGCTTTAAAATAGGCATGTATTCAGCGAATTACACACCTTAATCGAAAGATAACTGAGAAAAATGATAAGGCTGAGATTGAATGTGTCAACTGGAAATAGGGCGGATATCAGCGGATCTGCTGTTGAAGCTTATGCCAGAGCGCTTTCACCTGAAGCTTGGTTTCAGCCTCGGTACCGCCATTATCGATGACATAGTCGGCGCGTGTCAATTTCTCGTCGATGGGCAGTTGGGATGCAAGCATTTTCAAAGCAGCGGTATTACTGATACCATCGCGGGCCCTCAGGCGGGTCACCTGTTGATCCGGGCTGGCATATACCAGGAGCACTTTCGTAAACAGGGTTTGCAGGTTCATCTCCATGAGCAGCGGGACGCCCGCCTGGATGATGGCTCCGGGGTATTCCGTGGTAAGACGCTTTACCTGGCGGCGGTATTCCGCAAAAATAGGGGCATGGGTCAACGCTTCCAGTTTGCGCCGCTGGTCGGGGTTGTTGAATACCAGGGTCGCCATTTTTTCACGATCCAGGGTCCCGTCGGCGTGCAGGACCATTTTTCCGAAATGGGCGACAATGGCTTGCAGAGCCGGACGACCCGGTTCAACAACCAGGCGGGCCAATACATCAAAATCGATGAGCGGCGCCCCCAGTTCGACAAGCAGGGCGGATACGGTTGATTTGCCGCTGGCAATGCCCCCGGTAACGCCGAGAACAAACGGTTCGGTTATGGTCTGTCGGCTGGCCATATGCGTCTTCTCCTTGCAACCCATACCCACTGAGGATGACTTGATGTAATATACTACCTGCGGAGAGTCAACCGGCTCCGGCTATACGTTCATCAGTTGACCCCCGACCACCTTTCCAGTATGTAAGGCTCTGTTTCCTGACGCAAATTTGAATTAAACGATATTCAAACCGTTCCCGACGGTGAGAGGAGCATGGTATGCAGCTTGATTTGAGCGGCGTCGAACAGATGGACCAGGAGCAGCTCCCGCACTTTATCCTCGATGCGTTCAGACGCATCGTGGTCCACTACGGACAGTGGTTGGCCCAGGCGGAACACCAGTTCGGCCTGGAGAAGGCGCTGGAAATCGAAGCGTCGGTCTGGAAAGCCAGTTTCAGCAACCAGATCACCCGCCTGGGTAAAACCTTGGGATTTGAGGTTGCCGCTGGGTTGCCCGCCTTCCTGGAATCCCTGGACCGCGAAACCGCTATCCGCCTCATTAAAAGCCTGGCCGTCAACTGGCTGGCCAATGACGGCATCTGGTTCCAGGCGATCGAAACAAAACGCGGCATGAACGACGCCAAACGGTGAAACGATACCTGCTGGTCACGTTACTCGCCGTTTGAAGCTATCCGGATCAAGGAACTTTTGAGCCTGCCGGACGATGGTGGTCTGGACGCACTGCAAAAAGCACTGGCTTTTCGGATGTACGCCCAGATCAATGCGCAATCCATCGAACAAACCGACGCCCGCGAATTTGTTTTCTTTATGAACAATTGCCGCGTACAGGCCGCCCGCCAGCGCAAGGGGCTGCCCGACTACCCATGCAAATCAGCCGGGCTGGTCGAATACCCCACCTTCGCCACCGCCATCGACCCACGTATCCAGACCGAATGCATCGGATGTCCCCCGGACGAGCATCCGGAAGAATGGTTTTGCGCTTGGAAATTCACGCTAGTGGAAGCATAAAAAAGGGGCCCTCCGGGGCCCCTGCGATTCGCTTTTAGCCTTTGGCTGTTAGCTCTTTAAAAACTTTGTTCACCTGCGTTTCCTAACTACTAACAGCCAATGGCTAATCGCTTATGAAGTCAAAGCCCTACCCGTCATAAACCACTGCCACAATCGTCGCCTTGCCGCCTTTGGCGGAGAGCACATGCGGGGTCGTGGAGAGGTAATAGGCACTGTCCCCGGGATCCAATTCGAAAGAATCTTCACCGATCTTGAGCAAAACCACCCCGTCCAGAACGAAAATGAATTCCTCGCCTTCATGGACGGAGGCCTCTTGGTCGGGATAATCTTCCAACTGGACAACCAGGGCCTCCATGTGGCGGCCTTTCACTTCGGGTGCCAGGCTTTTGTAGGTATACAGCTTTTGACCGCCGGATTTGGATGAGGTGGACCGTACTGTGGCCTTGCGCTCATCTTTGCGGGTAATGGAATATAAACGGTCGCCCTGCCCGGATACGAGGCGCCCCAGGGCACTGTCCAGGGCTTTGGACAGTTTGATGACGGTTCCCAACTGCGGTTGGATCTCATTCTTCTCGATCTGCGCCAGCACGTCGATATCAAACCCGGTCATCTTCGACATGGCATCGAGGGTCATGCCTTTGTCTTCCCGCAAGGCTTTTATTTTCTGCCCCAGGGCCTCTACGCCCTCGTCGTCCCGGGCTTCGATGTCGCCGGTAAGATCTTCGAAAAAATCGACATTGATATGGGGTTTCTCGCTGTTTTTTTCCATTTGAAACTCCTGCGTGCTAATCCTGTTAACGTTCCAGGTGCCGAGTCAGCCAGGTTAGGCCCGATACTGTTCGGGCAGGTTCGCGTCCGGCGCCCAACCGGCCGGCCATTGCTGATTCGGGGTTTCTCCCAGTTTTTCCTTTCTTTTCTTGAGCCCCGGACGGGCATACATCATGTGGCCTTCTTTCAGGGTACGGCCATTAATGACCGCCTCCGACCGCAGGCGTTGACCAACGGTTTTCTCCAGGGCACGCCCCAACCAGAGCATGCGGTCCACATCGTAGCCGTGTTCGATGCCCATTTCGTCAACCTGGACCAGCAGATCTTCTATACAGGTCAGGCCCACATACCGGGGATCGTCATAATAATAATCTCCGGTGCCCTTGACCGGGCAGTCGTCCAGGAAGTTGGCCGGCTGGCCGCCGAGACCGCCCAGGGTGGCTTCGAAATTGGTGATACCGGCTTGCAGGGCTGCGAGAATCGAAGACGAGGCCACTCTTTTTGTTTCATGGAAATGGGCGATGTGCAAGTCCGTATTGGGCATTTCGTCCAGAATCATGGAGAAATAGCGGTAGACGTCCGGTGCCGAGGCACTGCCGTCATGATCGGCATGTTCGATGTCATGCGCGCCGATTTCCAACCAGCGTTTGGAAAATTCCACCGCGTCTTTCATATCGGTAGCCCCGCCGATGGGGCTGCCCCAGATAGTGCTCACGGTGCCGCACATCATGATACCGGCATCGTTGCATTTTTTAATGCTGCGTTCACATTCGGCCCAGTAATCCGGCAGGGTGGTGCCGGAATTGGCAAAGTGGTGCTCTTCTTCCGTGCTGACCATCATGAGAATACGGTCCGGGCCGATGCCCCGCTGTTTCAGGTCGATGGCCCGATCCACTGCGGATTCCCGGATGGTAATAGCAGTCAGCACAATATCATCGTAATTGATGCCCCGGCGCTCACATTTTGATTTGAAACGATCGCTGCGCAGGTGGGTCAACAGATCTTCAGCATCCCGGAACTGGGGCATGAGATAGGGATTACCGAGATTGGTAACCTCGATATTCCGGCACCCGGCAAAAATGAGTTCTTCCAGGTAGAATTTTTTGGCCTCCGTGGAGATAAACTTTTCCAGGTGTTGAAACCCATCACGAACCGTAATGTCGCCGATCGTCACCTTTCTGGGCATACGTGGAAAGATTTTCCAATAATCATATTCGGTCATGGTGTCCTCCTTGTTAAAGTAATGTTCTTATATAAGAATTTTACTCGCCTTTATAGACTGGTTTACGCTTCTCCTTAAAAGCCGCCAAGCCCTCGAGGCGATCCTGGGTGGGGATACAGACCCAGTAGGCATTGGATTCAATGGCCATGCCGGTGTTGAGGTCTGTCTCCAAACCGTAGTTGATCGCATATTTGGCCTGTTCGATGGCCACCGGGCCGGTCTCGCAGATCATGGCAGCCATCTTATGACATTCATCCAGCAGGGCCTCCGGTTCACAGCAGGAATTGACCAGACCGATCTCCAAAGCCTCGGCCGCATCCACCCGCCGGCCGGTGAAAATCAGTTCCTTGGCTTTCCCTTTGCCCACCAGCCGGGGCAGTCGCTGGGTACCGCCGGCGCCTGGAATGATTGCCAGGCGGGTTTCGGTAAGCCCCAGTGACGCGTTCGTCGAGGCAATCCGAATATCGCTGGCCAGGGCCAGTTCTGTTCCGCCGCCGAGAGCGATGCCATTGACCGCGGCAATCACCGGCTTGTTGAGGTTCTCGATGGTGGCAAACAAGTCCCGGATGGTAAAAATGTACTCTTTTACCTGGATCGGCGTCAGGGTCGCCCGTTCTTTCAGGTCCGCGCCCGCGCAAAACGCCTTTTCACCGGCTGCCGTGATGATAATGACCCGCACGTCCGGTTTGAAGCGGATCTGATCGACCTGTTTTTTAAGGGCGTGCAGCAGTTTGAAGTTCAGGCAGTTCATCACCTTGGGCCGGTTCAACGTCAGGGTCACGATCCCATCTTGCTCCGCGGTCAGTAACACTTGCTCCTCCATGAGCTTCCTCCCTCAACTGGTCGGCTACCGGCCTGGCAGACCGGTATCCGGCAGTGGCGGCTAACAGCCGATGTATCTGGAAATGACGATCCGCTGCACTTCCGATGTGCCTTCGCCGATATCCAGCAGTTTTTGGTCGCGATAGAAACGTTCTACCGCGTATTCTTTCATGAGTCCGTAACCGCCATGAATTTGGACAGCGTGATTGGCAACCCGGCCCATCAGTTCACTGCAGTACAGCTTGGCCATGGCGGCTTCTTTTTCGAACGGGCGTTTCTGGTCCCGCAGCCAGCAGGCTTTGTACATCAGGTTCCGGGCGCATTCGATCTCCAAGGCGCAGTCGGCCAGTTTAAACGCCACGGCCTGAAACTTGCTGATGGGCTGGTTGAACTGCTCGCGCTGTTGGGCATATTTCAGGGCCGCTTCATAGGCCCCTTGAGCCCCGCCCAATCCCATGGCAGCGATGGACAGGCGGCCGCCGTCCAGGGTCTTGAGCATTTGGTGAAAGCCGTCCCCCTTTTTACCGAGGATGTTGTCGACCGGAACCCGGACATTGTCGAAATAAAGTTCAGCGGTATTGGACGAACGCCACATCATTTTCTTTTTCATTTCGACGGCTTTGAATCCGGGTGTGCCGGCTTCGACCAGGATACAGGAGTACTCCGGCTTGCCGTTGTCGCGCTCCCCGGTAATGGCTTGCACGGTAACGCCCATGGTCATGTCGCACGCGGCATTGGTGATAAAGATCTTAGATCCGTTGATCACCCACTCGTCACCGTCTCTAACGGCGGTGGTCTTGCTGCCGCCGGCATCGGACCCGGCCGTGGGTTCGGTTAACCCAAATCCCCACAGCCCTTCGCCGGCGCAAAGTTTCGGTAGATATTTTTTCTTCTGCTCTTCAGTGCCGAAATAGTAGAGTGGGCCGATGCCCAGCGAGTTGCCGGCCGCAATGGTAGCGGCCTGGGAACCATCCACCCGGGCAATTTCCTCGACGGCAATGATGTAGGCTAGATAGTCCATTTCCTGGCCTTCATAGGCTTCGGAAACGAACATTCCGAAAAGGCCGATCTCCCCCATTTTCCGGGTTAGTTCCGCAGAAAACGCCTCTTTTTCATCCAGTTCGGCAGCCACCGGCGCGATCTCGCTCTGGGCGAACTTGCGGACTTCCTTTCTGATCATCTCCTGTTCTCTGGTGAGGTCAAAATCCAAGGTACCCTCCTTTCCCGCGTTCCAAAACCGGAAACCTGGCAGGCAGGTTATACTGGCTTTTTCATTCCTTTTAATACAAAATTCTCGTATATCTCCGCGATATCATCCACGGCCAGGCGGCCCTCCGGTTTGAACCAAAAAGCCCCCGCCGTGCAAAGGGTCAAAACCGCATAAGAGAGGATTTTAACATCCCCCGCATCAAAGATGCCCTGTTTGCGCCCTTGGTTTATGAGGTCTTGAAAGATCCTTTCGTATTCGTCGCGTTTGCCGACAACCACCTGATAGTGCTCAGCGGATAGCCCCCGCAGTTCACTGGTGGCGATAAAGGTCTCCTTCTGCTGTTCCAGATGGAACTGCACATGGCCGTGCACAGCCGCCCGCATCTTGGCCTCAACCCCCTCTGATCCGGCCAGTCCGGACTTCAAATGATCCAGCAGACCTTCCATGGTCGATTCCATGATGAAAAAAAGCAGGTCCTCTTTGCTAGGATAGTGATAGTAGATGCTGGCCTTCTGAATGCCGCATCCTTTGGCAATATCACTGATGCTGGTGGCAAAATAGCCTTGCCGGAAGAACAGGTCCACCGCAACGGTTTTAATGGTGTCTTTCATACTGGTCATAGGGACCTCTGGGTTGTGGCGGATGAAACAAACTCTGCTTACCGACCGACCGGTAGGCTGACTTTTTTCTATTTCCCACAGGCCGGCATTGTTTGTCAAGTTAAAAACCAGGGGGGACCCGGGTTGTTCTGTTTTCCGGCAATGCTTCTTACGAGGCAGGTGTGGCGATGGGCACAGAATTGAGGCTAACCGGGTTTTTTTCATGGCCCGGCGCCTGACAACTCTGGATAATCCTTTATATTACAATAGATTGTATAGCGACTGAGACGAGGAACCATTTCAAAAACTGGATTTTGGTTCAAAATGACGCGAAGATAATGCCTAACGTGGTGCAAGACGGCCACGAGTTTCCCGGCGTTGCGGGATTTCCCTCTAATCAGTTCTCAACGGTGGGTCGCAACCTGTAGAAATACTGTTGTATTTCGAGGAGTTGAACCTATAGCCCAACGCCAAGTTTGGGCCCAAAGACTTTTTTGAGATGACTTCTAACACGCATAGCGGTCATCAGGTCCACAGGTACATAAAACAGGCGATGTAAATTAAAGAGACCACAGCCGCGATGGTCATTTTGAGATGCGATAATCCGGTCACGGTGCGGAGGGCGGCATACACCACGGCAGCCGCGTTGACAGCCGCTACAAGGGTAAAAACTGCCAGCACCGGCCCCAAGCATCCCGCCTGCAGGGCCGCCAGTCCCGGGGCTACGGGCCAGAAAGCAATGGCCGCTGCTCCCAGGCCCATGTAAACCGGGCCAAAAAGCGGGCTACCACCGATACCCCGGCAGAAAACCCAGAGAAAAAGGGCCGCACCCGCGTGCATCAAAAAAGCGACGGTAGCGCCGACCATCAGGATCAGCAGGGCGTTGTAACCGGCCCCGGCCGAACTGCTCCCGTTGAGAAGCGGTTGGCTGAAATAAATCGCCGCCAGGCCGTAGATCAATCCGAGAACCAGTACATTGGCACTGCAGTACGGCAGAGCCAATCCCTTCTCAAATATATCCCGCATGACGGTACCTTTCAGGGATAGCAGCTTAAGCATGTGCCGTGGGTACAAGGCTATGAGACGCCTTATCATCGATCTTCCGGACAGCGCGATTTCCATGGGGTTTCCTTTTTCCTGTTTAACGTATCTGTGGTCCGTTAAGTGAAAAGGCCCGGGTGAAAAGGGACGTTAGCCCCCCCTTTTCACCTCGCATTCAAACACGGTATCCGCAGCCGATCTGCGGATACCGCCTTATACTACCAGGGCTGCAGCCCACATATGAGAACTGCTAAGCTGATCATGACAACCGATATCGGCAGTGTCAGACTGCTGTAACGTTCTTCGGAGTACTCCTCACCCCAACCGTGGATCCGGTCGACAACCTTGCGGTCTTCGAGGGTCGGCGCCCATTCTTTCAGCGCCCCGATCCGGTTGAAGAGCATGGACAGGACAATGAACATGATGAAACTCAATGGCACCGTCACCATGCCTCCGGACATGCCCAACTTGGCTACCAGGCCTTTACCGACGCAGATACTCGGGAAAACATGGGGGGAAATGACGATGAAGATCACCCCGCACACGATCGAGGAAACCATCAGGGCCAGTTTGTTGGCTTCTTTCCACCAAACCCCCAGCAAAATTCCAGGTGTCGCCATGGTAGCCAACAGGCCAAAGGCCCACAATATGCTGGTGACGAGGAACTTGGGCGGTTTGAAGGCCAGCAGAATGGCGGCGATACCACCCATGGCCAGGGCCACATAGCCCCAGCGCATCTTCTTGTTGGCGGCCATGTCGGGGGCCAGCACACCGAGCATGTCGTTGCCCACCAGGCCGGCAATCGCCATAAGGTTGCCGCCGATGGTCGAGAGCCCGGCCGCCAGAGCGCCGCCCATGACAAAGGCCGCCACGAGGGTCGGGTTGTAGAACACGTTTAGAATCAAGACGGTCTGGTCCGGCTTAAGGATCTCACGCCCGGTGGTTGCAGTGAAGTAGTTCCCGGCGAATCCGGCGGCATAGCATCCGGAGAAGAGCAGGCCCAGGAAAATCGCAAACCAGACCACAGCCCAGCGGGCATTTTTAACACTGGAAGAGGTGAACACTTTCATAGCAAGATGCGGCAACGCGATGGGTCCCAGGGTGAAAGCCGGAATCAGCGCAAAGTACCACCGATAGTCATATTTCATATCGAAGAAAGTCGGTATCTGGGCCAGCATGCTGGGCACCATGTCACCGTAGGCCAACGGCGGAAACCACCAACCGGAAGATCCCATGGCTTTCATGATGGCGCCCATGGGCACGATCATGGCCACGGTCATAACAACCATCTGGAAGGCCGCGTTGTATGTGGCGCCGTACATGCCGCCCAGGGTGATAAAACCGACAGTGGCCATCCCGGCCACGATCAAGGCTGTATTGTACGGCACGCCGAACAGCAGTTCAAACGCCCGTCCCAGGCCGATCATCTGGCCCAGGGCATACATGACCATGATCAGCATCATCCAGACCACCACGGTGATGGTTGCGCCGTTTCCGTAGCGGGCTTTGATAAACGTGCCCGGCGTGAAGGCTTTCATCCGGCGCAGGCTGGTCCCGTACAATAGGGTCAACAACGGAATGGAAATCGCCCACTGGATCCAGAGGTAGACGAACGGCACCTGCAGTTTCTGGATCAAGGCGATGACGCCCAAAAACGTCGCCAGGCTGGCCCAGGTGGCGGCCATACCCAGCCCGTTGGTCACCGGGCCGACGGAAAAGCCGGCCGTGTAGAAGTCTTCTTCACTAGTGGTTTTGCGGGCGGAGAGCCAGCCCACGTAATAAAAGATACTAAAGAGAACGATGACCACACCGATCCCTATCCAAACATTACTCAGAGCATACTCAGCTGGCATAGCTATGTCCTCCTTTAGTCGTCTAGAGTGACCTGCTCGGGTTTATTGCTGGCCGCAAACTCATCCATTTCATCATCGAATTTGTTGCACACGATGGTCATGGCCAGACTGACCGCGGCCATGCCGAACCAGCCCAAAAGTATGGGCAGGATATACTGGGTCGGGAACCCCCATAGGGTTCCGGTCTGCAGTTTCGGAAAGAGTACAAAAATTGAAGCCGAATGCCCCATCAGGAGGAACAGGATAGAGAAGACAATCGTCAGCCAGATTTCTTTACGGTAAAGTTTTTCCTTCATAAAAAACTCCCTGTCAGGTTTGAGGTGGCGGATCACCGGGCAGCAGCTTGGCCTCCAGGCGGCGGCTGCCCGGTTTCAATACCAGGTCCTGCTTAGAGCGAGTCTACCGGCCCCACTCTGCATCCCTGAGTTCTATACGACGGATTTTGCCGCTGACGGTTTTGGGCAGTACGTCCACGAAATCGATTTTGCGGGGGTACTTGTAAGGGGCCGTCACATTCTTGACATGGTCTTGCAATTCCTTCACCAGTTCGTCATTGCCGGTAAAGCCGGGAGCCAGGATAATGAAGGCTTTGACGACTTCCCCGCGGGTTTCGTCCGGGCTGGATACAACCGCAGATTCTGCCACGGCCGGATGCTCGATGAGCGCACTCTCAACTTCAAAGGGCCCGATCCGGTAGCCGGATGTCAGGATAACGTCGTCACTGCGGCCTACAAACCAGAAATAGCCGTCCTCATCCACGGTCGCCCGGTCGCCGGTCAGGTACCAGTCTCCCCGGTAGGTGGAAGCGGTCCGGTCCGGCTCTTTCCAGTATTCCTTGAACAGGCCAACCGGCCGGTTCGGTTTGACCCGCACGGCAATATCTCCTTCAGAATTCGGGGGCAGCACGTTACCGTCCTCATCGATCACTTGCAGGTCGATACCCGGCGTGGGTTTGCCCATGGAGCCGAAGCGCGGCTCGATGCAGGGGAAACTACCGCACAGCAAAACAGTTTCGGTCTGGCCGTAGCCGTCGCGAATGGTGCAGCCGGTGGCATTTTTCCAAACATCGATGATTTCCGGATTCAGCGGCTCGCCCGCCCCGACACAATGCCGCAGGTGGGGGAATTTGTAGCCACTCAGGTCCTGCAGCACCAGCATGCGGTAGATAGTGGGAGCACCGCACATGGTGGTGACCGGGTACTTGGCCAGGAGATCGAGTGTTTCGACCGGATCAAACCGGTCGGTGTGCTGGATGAACTGGGCGGCGCCCTGGTTCCAGGGGCCGAAGTAGCTGCTCCAGGCAGCCTTGGCCCACCCGGTGTCGCTGACGTTCCAGTGCATATCGTCTTCTTTCAGATCCAACCAGTATTTACCGGTGACCTGATGTCCAATGGGATAGGAGGCATGGGTGTGCAGTGCCATTTTCGGAAACCCGGTGGTGCCGGAAGTAAAATAGACAATGCAGTTTTCATCGCTTTTGGTGTTCGCCGTAGTGAACTCCTCAGCTGCGGCGTTGACGGCCTCCGTGTAAAACGTCCAGCCGCCGCGAGGTTCGGTAATGACGATCCGGGACTTGACGGTGGAGCACTGCTCGGCCACCTTATCGAATTTCGCGGCGATCTCGTTGTTGGTGATGATGCAGGCAGCTTCGGATTTGTTCGCCCGGAACTCGAGGTCCTTGGACGTCAGCTGGGTGGTACCGGGGGCGATTACCGCGCCCATGCGGATACAGGCGGTAAAGATTTCCCACCACTCGATGTTGCGGGGCAGGACTACCATAACGACATCACCGCGTTTGATGCCCTGGGCGGTAAGCACGTTGGCAAGTTTTTTGGAAGCGATGCTGATGTCGCGGAAGGTTCGCTTTTCTTCACGCCCCGAATCATCGACCCAGAGCATGGCCAGTTTGTCTGGATCCGCGGCCCATTTATCGATGACTTCGCCCGCAAAATTGAAATACTCGGGAACATCCCACTTAAATTCCTTGTACTCCTTTTCGTAATCAACCATGTTGAATGCTTTTTTCAACATTGTAACACCCTCCTCTGCAATTTGGTTGGCCGCATCCAGCTGGATACGGGAACGTTAAGATGACAACACCCGGAAAACTAAACAGGTCTAATTTGCTGAAGGGTATTTATGAAAAGAAAGGCCGAATAGCAATCGGCGCGAAGCCGATTTTGAGGTAGGCAAAGCACCGGCCGGCATGTAGGTTTTTTACCTACAATGGGTCGGATATCGATTTATATCAGATGGTTATAAGTTAAAACCGGGTAGGCGGCCAAGAAGTTATACCAAAAAACGGATTTTGGTTCAAGGTGCGGCGGGTGCTACATTCCCCCGTGTTGCGGGACTTCCCGCTTAATCTGATTTTAACTGTGGGTCGGAACCGGAGGTGCCAGCGAAGCCAATGCCCATCGTGGTGAATACTGCAGTTTTGCGAGGATTTGGTCCGCCCTACAATCAGCAGTATTCCTTATTACGGAGGCGATTTACTCGCCAATTTAGCGCCCAACGCCGAGATTGGGCCAAAAGACTTTTTTGAGATAGCTTCTAATCAGGCTTGCTGGCCTTATCCCAGTGAACGGCATACCGGACCAGTTCGGTAGCGTGTTTGAGATTAAGTTTCTCCTTGATCCGCTCCCGGTAGGTCCCGATGGTTTTTATACTCAGGTGAAGTTTGCGGGCGATTTCGCGGGTGGTAAATCCCAGCCCGATCAAGCCGAACACCTCAAGCTCCCTGTCGGTGAGTCTTTCAATGGGAGCCTTGTCGGAAGCAGCGGCACCCTCGGCGATACCGGCGAGAATATGCTCTTTCATGGCATCATTGAGATAGACTTTCCCGTCCAGAACGTTTCGTATAGCCGAAACAACGGATTCCATCGCCTCCTGTTTCATGATATAGCCCCGCGCGCCGGCCCGCAGCGCTCTTTCGGCGTACAGAAATTCGTCATGCATGGAGAGAATAAGTACCGGCAGGTTCTTATAACGCCGACTGAGTTCTTTTACCAGGTCGATACCATCACTTTCGTGCAGCGTAATATCGGCCACGACCAGATCAGGCGCCAAATCTTCCACAGCTACCAGGGCCTGGTTCAGGCTTTCGGCCCCACCCACCACGACCAGATCATCTTCGTTATTGATCAACTCTGCCAGACCCAACCTGAAGATTGGGTGATCTTCTACCAGAAGTATTTTGTGCTTGCCTTCCATAGTTATATCTTTTGCCATATATGACCCTGTCATATTGAGGATCGCAACTCATCGGACGCCTTGGCATTGCCGCCCAGCACCAGGTGAACGACCGTGCCGCCATCGTCATTGCCGCGGATCTCGAGCAAGGCATCAATCATTTTGGCACGAAACCCCATGATGCGCAATCCCATTCCGTCGGTCTCGATGACGGCCGGCATGCCCTGCCCGTTGTCGGTGATGGTGACGGTGCCGGCTTGGGCTTCGCCGTGCAAAACCACGTCGATGGTATCGGCCTTGCCGTGCCGGATCGCATTGTGAACGGCCTCCTGGGCGATCCGATAAATGTGGGTGGCCACGATATTGTCGCTCACCGGAAAGGGGACGGCACACTCGAACCGACAGGTAATGCCGAACATGGTTTCCGCCTGCGCCGCAAACTCCCGCAGTGACGATTCCAGCCCATGGTCCACCAGGTAGACCGGGCAAAGGCCCCGGGCCAGTTGCCGGGATTTGGTGACAGCCGCCTTTAATAGCTGCGTGATCTTGTCGGCCAGGTCTGCTGTTTGCGATTGGGATTCCAGCAGTTTGTTGTGCAGGACCTGCCCAAGGCCCTGAATACCGATCAGGTGGGGGCACAGGTCGTCGTGGAGGTCCTGGCCGATTTTCTGTCGTTCGCGATCACCAATGTCCATCACTTCCCGTTCCAGTCTTTTTAAATCGGTCACATCGCGATGAATGATGACACTACCCGCCGGCTGGCCGGCCCTATCTTTGTAAACCGCACCGCGGATGCTCACATCGATGAGGTTACCGCGCTTGGTGTACCGGCAGGTATCTACACTGGAGAGGGAACGGCCCGCGGAAATGGTCTGCAGGCCGCGGCGGGTTTCCTCCCAATTTTCAGCGGGCACAAAATGGTTCATTTTGCGACCGAGACACTCGTCCAGGGTCCATCCGAACACATTTGTAAATTCGCGATTGAGATAGGTGACCCGGCCATCCATATCATAGACGATAATCGGATCCGGAGCGGCCTCCATGACCGACCGGTAGCGGTCTTCACTCATCCGCAAGGCCTCCTCGGTCATCCGGCGCACATGGATCTCATCTTCCAGATTCTGACTGTAAGATTCGAGTTTATCCATGAACACGTTAAAGTAGTGCACCAGGCGCCCGATCTCGTCACTGGATTTGCGGGTAACCCGCACGGAAAAATCACCGGCCGCCCCCTTTTCAAGGCGGTTGATCAATTCACCGAGTGGGTTGGCAATACCGGCACCAATGTATGAAGAAATTGGCAACACCAGCAGCAAGGACGCGAAGACGCTGAAAATGATGACATTGTTGACGGTCTCCAAGGGCGAGTAAAATTCGTTGAGGTAGCTGGAAGAGGCCACAATCCAGTCGTACTCTTCGATATAGTTAAAGATCACGATTTTCTCCCGCTCTTGTTTTTCGTCAGGGTTTTTCCAGGGGTAGACCAGTTTGCCGCTCTTTTTAGCCAGCATGGTTTTAACCGGCTCTAACGGCATTTCCGTCTGCTGTAGAATATTGACGCCCTGCAGCCGGGGGTGGATGATGAGCTGGCCGCTGCCGTCAACCACAAAGGAGTAGCCGGTCTGGCCGAAACGCAAAGACAAGAGGCTCTGGCGGAAATCGTCTATATTGACAAGCGCTGTAAACTCGTCCCGGTAAGACGACACGTCGATGATCCAGTCCCAGGGCTCGAAGTAGGCCATATACAGGGCTTTGGGTCGAGGGTGCGCTTCGCCGGGATTTTTCCAGTCATACTCTAGGTAGCCCTCCTTGCGGGCAATCATCTCACGGACGAACCCCTGGTTGGAAATATCAACGCCCACCCAGGCTGCCCTGGGGTGGATGGCCATGACCCCCCGGCTGTCCACGCAAGCGATATAGCCGGTCTGCCCGATTTTCTGGCTGAGCAGGTTATCCGCGGCCAGCTGTTTGGCCTGGTATTCGGACAGTTCTCCCGCCTCGTAGCGTGAATAGAGGTAGCGCACCATGTCCAGGTTCTTTTCCGCCGTCGCCCGCAGGTAATTTTTTATGGAGACCGACACCGAGGTCCGAACCATGTTCAAGATGGCCGTGGTCGATTTTTTCAACTCATTTTCGATATTGGCCGCAACAGTCCGTTTCAAGACGGAATGGGTAATGAAACCACCCAGGGCCAGGGTGAAAATGAAAATCGCTGTGTAGCTGAACAGCAGTTTATTGCGAACCGGCAGATTCCGAAATGATTGCAGGGGATTCATGGTTGCACCTTCTCTGCGGCCGTCCGGCCTTTGGTTTAAAGAGCCCCTATTTATTATGCACCCAAGCGCAAATCAATCTAATTGTTTAAAATACCCCCATTTTTTTGAATGACCCAAAAAAAAGTTCAGTTACAGCAAACAATTCGCTTGACATTGGCACTTTTACAGCGCTATTTATGACCGAGCGCTCGCTCAATTTTTCAACTCATATTGGGCTCAAATCGGCAAAAAGGTGCAAAAACACATTGAATAACAGACACACCAACACGGTCGTCAACATACCCACGCAGATAAAAAACCAAGACTTGGTCGAACTGCGCCGCCGCCAGATCATCGACGCGGCCGTACAGCTGTTTATCGAAAACGGATTTCACAAAACCACCACCCGCCAGATAGCCCGGGCTTCAGGTCTATCTATTGGGTCGCTGTATGAATACATCGAATCAAAAGAGGACATATTGTACCTGGTCTGTGATGCGATCCACGCCGAAATCGAGCAGGGTGTCAGCGAGGCGCTGAATCGCAGGGATAAAGGCCGCAACTCCCTGGCGGAAGTCATCCGGGAATATTTCCTGGTGTGTCACCGCATGAACGATCACATTTTGCTGATATATCAGGAGACCCAATCGTTGCCGCCGCAGTGGCGCAACAAGGTGCTCGAAAACGAAGTGCGCATCACCGGCATCTTCATGCAGGTGCTGGCCAAACTGATTGCCAGCGGGGAATTGCCTGCCTTGCAGGAAAAATTTATCGAACTGGTGGCTCATAACATTACCGTTCTCGGACACATGTGGACGTTCCGTCGCTGGTATCTGGCCCGGCATTACCGCATTGAGGATTACATCGAAATGCAGTCCGCATTTATCCTGGGAATCTGTAATGCCGGTACAATATAGGTTTCACAGCGGTTAATACGCTTGACTGAAAAAATTTGAGGAGGAGCAAATGTCCGCCGACATCCAAGTCTACCAGCCTGAAAACAACGTCAGAATTGTGACCGCCACATCCCTGTTTGACGGGCACGATGCTTCCATCAACATCTTCCGTAGAATTCTACAGGCCAGCGGTGCAGAAGTAATCCATCTCGGACACAACCGTTCGGTCAAAGAGGTGGTAGATGCGGCCATTGAAGAAGATGCCCAAGGCATTGCCGTGTCCTGCTACCAGGGCGGGCACGTCGAGTTCTTTAAATACACCGTTGACCTGTTAAAAGAGGCCGGAGCACCGCACATCATGGTATTCGGCGGTGGCGGCGGCGTCATCGTGCCGGAGGAAATTCGGGAACTGGAAACCTATGGTGTCACCAAAATCTACTCACCGGAAGATGGTGCCCGCATGGGCCTGCAGGGGATCATTAACGACATGGTCCAGAAAATGGATACGGCCCCGCGAGTAACCGAAACCGATTTTGACCTGTCTACCCTATCCACGGACAATAAACTCATGGTGGCCAACGCCATCACCGCGGTTGAACAGGCCAAGGCCAGCGAAAACGGCCATCTCGAGAAGCTGCGGGCTGAGCTCAAAACCCTGATCGAAGATCGCCGCGTACCGGTTCTCGGTATCACCGGCACCGGTGGTGCCGGCAAGTCTTCGCTTACGGACGAATTGATCCTGCGCATGCTGCATGACCTCAAAGATATCAATATCGCCATTATCAGTGCGGATCCATCTCGTCGGAAAACCGGGGGGGCGTTGCTGGGCGACCGCATCCGTATGAATGCCATCGGCAATCCGCGGATTTACATGCGGTCACTGGCTACCCGGCGTTCCCATACCGAAATCCCCGATGCCCTGGCCGAATCGATCGAAGTCGCCAAAGCCGCCGGCTATGACCTGGTCATTGCTGAAACCGCCGGTATCGGCCAGGGTGACTCGCACATCATCGACCTTGTAGATCTCTCCCTGTATGTCATGACCAGTGAGTTCGGGGCTGCCTCCCAGCTCGAAAAGATCGATATGCTCGATTTCGCCGACCTGGTAGTCGTCAACAAGTATGAAAAACGCGGCGGCGAAGATGCCGTCCGGGATGTCCGCAAACAGGTCCAGCGCAACCGCAATGCCTTTGACAAAGCTCCAGATGACATGCCGGTCTTCGGGACCATCGCCTCCAAATTCAACGATGACGGGGTAACGGCCCTCTATCATGCCCTCCTGGATACGATAGCCGCCAAGACCGGGGTGGAATTCAAATCCAGCTTGCCCAGACCGCAGGCCAAGGAATCTTCTTCCAAGACCATCATCATACCCCCGGAACGCACCCGCTATCTGGCCGAGATTGCCGATACAATCCGTTCATACCACCGGCACACCGAAGACCAAGCCGATGCCTTGCGGCGGGTATGGCACTTGCAAGAAACCGCGCAGGGGCTGTCGGAAGGAGCCCTGGATGGAGACACTGCACAACTGCTGGCACGCTTGAATACGGAAATCGCCGCAGCGGAACAAGCCCTTGACAAAGAAACATCCGATCTGCTCACCAACTGGAGTGCAACCCGGACGGCCTACCGGCAGGATGAACTGGTATACGAGGTGCGTGGCCGGGAAATCCGGGTCCCGCTGAAGAGTGAATCGCTCTCGCACCAGCAAATCCCGAAGATCGCGCTGCCCAAGTTCAAGGACCCCGGCGAGATTTACCGTTGGCTACGCCGGGAAAACCTGCCGGGCTTCTTCCCTTATACGGCCGGGGTGTTCCCCATGAAACGCGTGGGGGAAGACCCGACCCGGATGTTTGCCGGAGAAGGTGATCCCGCCCGCACGAATCGCCGTTTCAAACTCCTGTCCGCCTCCAGTGACGCCAAACGACTTTCAACCGCCTTCGATTCGGTAACCCTGTATGGCTACGACCCGGACCGGCGACCTGATATAATGGGCAAGGTCGGTAATTCCGGTGTGAGCGTTTGTACGCTGGACGATGTCAAAGTCCTGTATGGCGGGTTCGAGCTGTGCGCGCCGACCACGTCTGTATCCATGACCATCAACGGACCGGCACCGATCATGCTGGCCATGTTTCTCAATTCCGCCATTGATCAGCAGGTGGAAAACTTTCAGGAAGCCAATGGTCGGGCGCCGGATACGATTGAATACGAGTCCATTAAGGACCAGACCCTGGAAAATGTGCGGGGCACTGTCCAGGCAGACATCCTCAAAGAGGACCAGGGACAGAACACCTGCATCTTTTCCATAGATTTTGCCCTCAAGATGATGGGCGACATCCAGGAATACTTCATCGCCAAAAATGTCCGCAATTTCTATTCAGTCTCCATCTCCGGCTACCACATTGCCGAGGCGGGAGCCAATCCTATTTCGCAGCTGGCCTTTACCCTGGCCAACGGCTTCACTTACCTGGAATACTACCTGTCCCGGGGTATGCCCCTGGACAGCTTCGGCCCCAACCTCTCTTTCTTCTTCAGCAACGGCATGGATCCGGAATACACTGTCATCGGGCGCGTTGCGCGCCGTATCTGGTCCATCGCCTTGAAAGAGAAATACGGCGCTTCGGTCAGATCCCAGATGTTGAAGTACCACATCCAGACCTCCGGTCGCAGCCTGCACAGCCAGGATATTCAGTTCAATGACATCCGCACCACCCTCCAGGCCCTGTGCGCCGTCTATGACAACTGCAACAGCTTGCATACCAATGCATTCGACGAGGCCATCACCACGCCGACGGAAGAATCGGTCCGCCGGGCCCTGGCCATCCAGTTGATCATCAACCGCGAGTGGGGTCTGGCCAAGAATGAAAACCCCCAGCAGGGCAGCTTCATCGTCGAGGAATTGACCGATCTTGTAGAAGAAGCCGTTCTGATGGAATACGACCGGATAACCGAGCGCGGCGGAGTCCTGGGCGCCATGGAGACCGGCTACCAGCGCAGCAAAATCCAGGATGAGTCCATCCATTACGAAGTCCTGAAACACAGCGGCGAATTGCCCATCGTGGGCGTAAACACCTTCCGCGATCCGCACGCCGACAATGACGATTTCAACGAGGGCATTTCCTGCATCGACCTGGCCCGGGCCACCGATGAAGAGAAGGAGTCTCAGCTCAACCGGCTGGCCGCCTTTCAGAAGGAACACCAAGGTGCGTCTTCGGACGCGCTGAAAAAGCTTCAGCAAGCCGCCCTGAATGGTGAAAATATTTTTGCTGAATTAATGGAGACCGTGAAAACCTGCAGTCTTGGGCAGATTACCGAGGCGCTGTATGCAGTGGGCGGCAAGTACCGCCGCAATATGTAGGTAAAGCAGGGGCCAAGGGTCCGAGGGGTCAAGGGGTCGAGTGAAAACCCTTGAACCCTCGAACCCTTGAACCCTCGAACCCTTTTTAAACTTTAGACCGGTGCCTGCCCTAACAGTTTTTAACCGTGGCAGGAGACAAAACTAATGTTCACGGGCAGGCACCGGTTTAAAAAAAATCTTTAAATCCACGGAGACCAATATGAAAGAGGCAGTCATCGTAAGTGCAGTCCGAACGCCACTGGCCAGTTTCAACGGATCCCTGTCAGGCCTGCCGGCAACCAAGCTGGGTGCCCTGGCCATTGAGGCGGCTGTAACACGGGCGGGTATTGATAAAGCGGAAGTCAACGAAGTCATTATGGGACAGGTCCTGCCCTGCGGCAGCGGCCAGAACCCGGCCAAGCAGGCCGCGGTAGCGGCCGACATGCCGTGGGAAGTGGAGGCCATTACGGTAAACAAGGTTTGCGGCAGCGCCCTGAAAGCCGTGATGCTGGCGGCCCAGGCTGTTCAGACCGGTGACGCGGAGGTAGTGGTCGCCGGCGGCATGGAAAACATGTCGGCCGCCCCTTACTATCTGGAAAAAGCCCGCTTTGGATACCGCATGGGGCCGGGACAGCTCCAGGACCATATGATTCACGACGGCCTGTGGGACATCGTCAACGACTTCCACATGGGCATGTCCAATGAACTCTGCTCGGAAAGGTACAATGTTTCGCGCGAGGATCAGGACCGCTATGCCGTGCAGTCTTATGAGCGGGCCTTGGCGTCCATTGCGGCCGGCCGGTTCAAGAACGAGATCGTCCCGGTCGAGATTCCGCAGCGCAAGGGGGCGCCACGGGTATTCGATCAGGACGAATGCCCGGCGGAAACCACCTATGAAGCCACCGCCAAAATGCGGCCGGCTTTTAAAAAGGACGGGGTCGGCACGGCCGCCAATGCGTCGATCATCAGTGACGGCGCTGCTGCAGTCGTGGTTATGTCCCGTGAGAAAGCCGAAGCACTGGGGTGTGACATCATGGTTAGCATCGGGGCCCAGGCCTCGTATGGGATTGATATGAAGTACGTATTGGTCGCCCCGATCTGGGCCGTGCCCAAATGCCTGGCCAAGGAAGGCATTACCAAAGACGATGTGGACCTCTATGAGATCAACGAGGCCTTTTCGGGCTCGACAGTAGCCGTCATGAAGGAACTGGAGCTGGATGCAGCCAAGGTGAACGTAAACGGCGGCTCGGTGGCCCTGGGACACCCCATTGGGGCCAGCGGCTGCCGGGTACTGGTCACCCTGCTGCACGAGATGGTCCGGCGCGACAGCAAAACCGGCCTCGCTTCTCTCTGTCTCGGCGGTGGGGAAGCCGTAGCGATGATTGTGAAAAGATGACAAATCAGGGTCCCAGGGGCCAAGGGTTCGAGGGGCCAAGTGAAAAGCTTTAAACCAGAAGCCCTTATCAAATTCTAACCCTGGAACCCTTGTTTGCCCGGCGTAGCCAACGGCGAAGACGGGAACCCTCGAAACCTTCTTTCAGAAAGGAACTAAAAATGGCTGACATAAAGACGTTTGGTGTAATCGGTGCAGGTCAGATGGGAAACGGGATTGCCCAGGTTGCGGCGGCAGCGGGCCTCGCGGTTATCATGAATGATATTAAAACCGAATTTGTTGAAAACGGGCTGGCTGTCATCACCAAGAACCTCAGCCGCAGCGTAGATAAGGGCAAGCTGTCCGCGGATGACAAGGCCGCGCTCCTGGCCCGCATCAAAGCCAGTACGGATATCAAGGATATGGCGGCGGCGGACATGGTCGTAGAAGCCGCCACCGAAAACGAAAGTCTCAAATTCCAGATTTTCAAAGACCTGGATGATACCTGCGCCGAGCATGTCATTTTAGCCACAAACACTTCGTCCATTCCCATCGGCCGGATCGCTGCGCAGACCTCCCGTCCGGATAAGGTGATCGGGATGCATTTCATGAACCCCGTTCCGGTTATGCGCCTGGTGGAAATCATCCGGGGGATCGCCACCTCGGATGAAACCTTCCAGACAACCTGGGACCTTTCTGAGAAATTCGGCAAGACCCCGGCCCAGGCCAATGACTTCCCGGGTTTTATCGCCAACCGGATCCTGCTGCCCATGATCAATGAAGCCGTCTACTGCCTCTATCACAATGTCGGCCAGCGGGAAGACATCGACACAGTCATGAAACTGGGCATGAACCACCCCATGGGCCCCCTGGCCCTGGCGGACCTGATCGGCCTGGATACCTGTCTGGCCATCATGGAAACGCTTTATAACGGATTCAAGGATTCCAAATACCGCCCCTGCCCGCTGCTATACAAATATGTTGAAGCCGGATGGTTGGGCCGCAAAACCGGGCGCGGGTTCTATGAATACTAGAAGCTATCTCAAAAAACGGATTTTAGTTCAAAATGACGCGAAGCTAATGCCTAACGTGGTGCAAGGCGGCCGCGAGATTCAACCCGGAGGTGCCAGCGAGGCCAATGCCCATCATGGTGAATACTGAGGTATTTCTATAACTTGAACCGAGCGCCCAACGCCGAGTTTGGGCTAAAAGACTTTTTTGAGATGACTTCAAATCGGGGCTTATCCACGCCAGTCCCCAAGGAGGCGACCTAAATGCCACGCAAGAAGAAACCGGCCATGACACCGGTAGGCAAGAAGATCAAGCAGTTTAGAACCCAGAAAAAAATGTCACTGGATAACGTGGCGAACGAAACCGGCATGTCCGTCGATCGCCTAAAAAAGATTGAAGCCGGCAAGGAAATCCCGCCCGTGGGCGCCCTGCTGCAGATCGCTCGTTCGCTGCAGATCGATTCCGCCCTGTTTCTAAAGGAGCAGAGCGATGAAAAGCTCACCGACCGGGTCGAGGCCTATGCCAAGCGAACCTCGAACTATGCCTATACGACGCTGACACCGGGAGCCGAAAACAAGCACCTGAAAGCCTTCCGTGTGACCATCGATCCCCTGACCGACCACGAGGGTGTGGGCTACCAGCATGAAGGCGAAGAGTTTGTATATGTCCTGGACGGTAACGTGGAAATCATGGTCGGGGACCATGTCAATAAACTCGGCCCGGACGATTCGCTGCATTTCAATTCCAGCATCAGCCATAACCTGAAGAATGTGGGTGAAACGGCTGCTAAATTGATCGTCGTCATCTATGGACCTTAGGGAGCTTGCCATGTCTTATAAACTTACTGATGAACAATTGATGGTCCAGAGTATGGTGCGGGAATTTTCCCGTAAAGTTGTGGCGGCCACGGCGGCTGAGAGGGATAAAACCAAGGAGTTTCCGGCCGGTAACCTGCGCCAGATGGGCGACCTCGGGCTCATGGGTATGATGATTCCGTTCGAATACGAGGGCTCGGATGCGGATACGATCAGCTACGTTCTCGCCCTGTCGGAAATTGCATATTCATGCGCGTCCACTGCGGTGGTCATGTCGGTTCAAAACTCTATTGTGTGTGAAAGTATTTACCGCTACGGGACCGAGGAACAGAAGGAGCAGTATTTAAAACCGTTGGCTGCCGGTGAGGTCATCGGTGCGTTTGCCCTGACCGAACCCACGGCCGGCTCGGATCCGGTCAGCCAGGAAACCACGGCGGAACGCGACGGAGATCACTACGTTATCAACGGTACCAAGCGTTTTATTACCTCCGGTCAGAATTCAAAAACCGTTATAGTGACGGCCAAGACGGATGAATCTCAGAAGCACAAAGGGATCAGCGCTTTCATCGTAGAGAAAGATACGCCGGGGCTGAATGTGGGCCAGGTCGAGGATAAAATGGGGCTGCGGGCCTCGGACACGACCGACTTGATTTTTGAGGACTGCCGGATACCCGTTCAAAACCTGCTGGGTAATGAGGGCGATGGGTTTATGATTGCCATGTCCGGTCTGGATGGTGGCCGGATCGGCATTGCCGCCCAATCCATCGGTGTTGCCCAGGCAGCCCTGGATGCGGCCATCAAGTATGCCAAAGAGCGCCAGCAATTCGGCCAGTCCATCTCGAAGTTCCAGGGCATTCGGTGGGCGATTGCCGACATGGCCACCGAGATAGAAGCTGCCCGGCAGCTGGTTCTATCGGCCGCCGCTATGAAGGACCGGGGCGAACGCTACACGGCTCAGGCCTCGATGGCTAAATTGTTCGCTTCAGAAATGGTCAACCGGATTACCGGCCGAGCCCTGCAGATTCACGGCGGTTACGGCTTTACCAAGGACTACCCTGTGGAGCGGTTTTACCGGGATGCCCGTGTTTTCACTATTTATGAGGGCACATCGGAGATCCAGCGGGTCGTCATCTCCAACCAGATATTGAGGGACCGGCGGAAACCATCCGGGGCGGCTAAATAAGTGTACCTGGCAGCCCAGGAGACACTTGATATTGACATTCAGAAACCGATAACCCTATATCCGTAGGCAGGTCGGAACTAAACAACCTTTTCAGACATATGAACAGTCGGAGGCCTATACATGGTTCGAACAGAAATCTCACTATTTTTAAAAAATGTCCCCGGTGAGTTGGGACGTTTAACGTCTCTCATTTCGGAGGCCGGCATTAACATTGATGCCCTCACCATCCAGGATGCGTCCGACTATGTAAAAGGCCTGTTCAAGGCCCGGGGCAAATCCCTCAAGCGGATTGCCTCGGCCGCCAGCTACAACTCGATGCGCAAGGACTCGGCCGAATATGCACTCATCCGCTTTCTCGTCGACAAGACCGACGAGACGATTGACCTGCTCTCCCGCAATGAATTCATCTTTGATATCATGCCGGTTATCGCGGTGCAGTTGGATAATAAACCGGGGGTGCTGGCTGCGATGGCCTCAAAGTTCGGCGAGGAAGGCATCAACATCAATTACGTCTATGGGTCGGTTTCCTCTCCCGAGGAAAAATGCCTGTTTGTATTTTGCCCGGAAGATATCGATCTGGCCGCGAATATTTTCGCAGAATCCAGATAATAGCCTTCTTGACGATTTGCGTTAGGATTCTCCTTCGAAGCCAGGCACGGATTCTTCAAGTGATTGGGGAAACTCCTTTTCGATTTCGTCAGGTTCCTGGGCATTATAGAGCAGCAGATTTTTAAGGTGCCAGTAGCTGTCCAGATCGATTCCTTCAAAGGATACCCCCAGACCGTCCTCCTCCTGGCGGATGACTTTCCCCTTTATTGCCAACGTTAGGTTGGTTGATACGCCGGCCAGAATCAATTCCAGGTCGCAGGGAGTGCCCGCCGCCAGTCGTTTCTCGGTTTTGATAAACATTCCTTTGAGACTGATATCCCTCGAATCCGCGTCAGACGAAATCGTCTCCCCCGCGCATTTGAGCACCACCCTCGTCTTGAAATCAATCCGGATATTTTTTCTTTTTTCAGTATCCATTTTAGCCCTTGGACCTCCTGCCTGGGTGCCTGTTATCCTGTCGCATTTAGTCTTACTCCATGAATATCGCACCCACCCGACAAAGTCAATTGACCCGCCGGGCCATCCGATTGACAGAATGATTATTAAATAGTATTTTTATTCAAGCTTTTAGGGCACATCGCGAATTAAGACAACCCGTACCCCGGCACAGTACATGAAAACAGAACCTGTCATTATTCCAGTCGCCGCAGGCAAAGGTGGTGTCGGCAAATCTCTTTTGAGCGCAAACTTGGCCATCGCCTTGGCCCAGGCCGGACATAGAACCCTGGCTCTGGACCTCGATCTGGGCGGCTCCAATCTGCATCACTTTCTGGGGATCCCCAATCAATTTCCCGGAGTGGGCGATTTTCTGAAAGCCCGCCGCAGCGAACTGGTCGACCTGATCGTCTCCACGGCGCTGCCGAAGCTCAACTTCATCCCCGGAGACGGCAAAACCCCCTTTATGGCCAACATCGCATATACCCAGAAATTGAAACTCATCCGCAGAATCAAAAAACTCCCGGCTGATTACATAATTTTGGATCTCGGTGCCGGTTCCTCCTTCAATACCCTGGACTTTTTTGGGTTGGGCCGGCATGGCATTACCATAACCACACCTGATTACCCGGCCATCATCAGTATGCTCGGCTTTTTAAAAAACTACTTGATCAGAGCTATCGGCCGGAATATCGCCAAGAACCGCAGTGCCAGCCTGCTGCTGAAAGACCTGGTCAACAAGCCCATGGAGAACCAGGTCCCCTCCATCGAAAAACTGAAACAGGAACTGGTTCGAGAAGAACCCGAAGCGGGTACCCTGATTTCAAAGGCCTACCGTGAGTGCCGCCCCCGCGTCATCTTCAACCGGGGCAACGGGCCGGACGATTCCACCATGGCGGCGCAGATCAGCAACAGCCTTAAAAATATCCTGAATATAGAAGCCGACTATTTTGGTTTTATCTTTGACGACCCGCAGGTAAACGAATCGGTCCGCAAACGGGTCCCCCTGCTCACCAATTTTCCGGATAGCCTGGCAGCCAAGAGTATTGTCCGCATTGCCGAGCGAATTGAAAAGTACTGGACCACTTCCATTCCCAACAGTGCCCAGCTTATTTTTCAGCATGTCTCCCAGACCTATGAACAGATGAAAAAGTAAACGTAAACCTTTGCATCGCGCAGAGGCGCAGAGGAAAACATATTCATTTCCGGCTGCGCTGGTTAAAACCAAGGCGTTCCTATTGCTTTGATATATAAATGGTTTTTCGCACGACAGTGCCACGAAATCCTGGTTTTGCTTTTCTCTGCGTCTCTGCGCCTCTGCGCGAGAATATTGCTTCTACGGCATAGCCAAATACCTCTTTTAGCCGTCGTAGCCGAGCTATCATGGCGAAGTCGCCGACCTATCCCAAGAACCAGGCATTTAAAGGCAAAAAAAATCCCGGAAGCCATGCGGAATCCGGGATTTATCAGTTATAAAGAACAGAGGTCAACCCTGTTCGCCGCCATACAACTCCTTGACTTTTGCACGATCCGGGCTGCCGTCGTCATTTTCAGGCAGGCTCTCGACAAACTCCACATACTGGGGCTTCTTATAACGCGCAATGCGGTCTCCCACGAAAGCGATAAGATCGGCTGCGGATACGCGCTGGTCCGGTGTGGTGACGCAGACAGCCTTGATGCCTTCCTTCCACTTGGGATCAGGAACACCGAATACAACGGTCTGCGTAACGGCCGGGTGTTCCAGGATGACCTTCTCGACTTCGGCCGGATATACATTTTCACCGCCGGGTTTGATCAACTCCTTTTCCGGCTTGCGTCCGGCATAAAAAAGATACCCTTCTGCATCGAAGCGCCCCAGATCGCCCGTGTGGTGCCAGCCACCGCGAAAAGTGGCGGCATTATCTTCGTCCAGATTCCAGTAGCCTTTAAAAACCATCGGTCCCTGCATGACGATCTCACCGACTTCACCTGGGGGGACTTCCTGGTCTTCATCATCAAACAGCCGCACCTGGGCCATGGGAATGACCTGACCGGCCGACCCGGGACAATCGTTGTATTTTCCAAAGGTCGCTACGCAGGAAGTTTCCGTCTGGCCGTACATGCAAAAAAACGTGCCGCCATGCAGCGCCTGGTACTTCTCTATGTTTTCCGGTGAATCGAGACCGATAACCGCCCGCAGGGAGCTGATATCCGCACCTGTTTCGGCCTGCTTTTCCATGATATTGGCCAGTATCGGTGAAAAGTCGAACAGCAGGGACACCTTGCGTTCGGCAATGAGCGCAACGGCTGTTTCGGCGTCGAACTTGCTCATATTGACATTCAAGGCACCCACATGAAAACTGGCCGCCGCCATAAACAATCCAGCCACATGAAACAAGGGCAGCATGCTCAGGTGTACGTCTTCCCGACCGAGCGTGCAGCGCCAGTTCCACTGCAGATTGGTACACAGCAGATTGGCGTGGCTGAGCAACGCGCCGCGCGGCTTTCCGGCTACGGCTGCCGTGTGGATAATGACAAGCCCGTCATCGGAGGTTACCGGATCGCCGTGGAAACTCCCGTCGTTATCCAGCAGGGTATCAAATCCTGCCAGGCTGCCGCTGCCATCGAATTTCAGGTTGTATTGGCCTTTAACCGCGGGAAATTTGCCTGCCGCTTTTTCCAAAATAGCTTCAAATTCCTCATCGGCAAACAGGATCGTCGGTGCGCCGTCCGTTAAAATGTAGCTGACCTCGTCCTCCGAAAGTCTCCAGTTCACCGGCAAGACGATTGCGCCCAGGGCCGCGGCAGCTCCGTACACGAGAAAAAATTCGAGGCTGTTTTTACCCAGCACGGCAATGCGGTCTCCCGGTTTGACGCCCACGTTTTGCAGGCCGCACGCCAGGCGATCGGTCAACTTCTTAAATTCCTGAAAGGATATCATCTGTTCGGTATCGACCTCAAACCAGGCATCGTTGTCGCCGTAGCAGGCCGCATTGCGGTTTATCAGGTCGTAAAAGGTGAAATCATATAGTCCCATGTCAACCTCCAGCCAAAGTGGCATGTCTGCGCTGGGTTGCAGCTTACGAGTTTCTCTAGATCACCCCCGTCATCAGCGGATCAGGGCGCACCGGTAGCGTCCGGGTTGACCGGCTGATTCTCGGGAGAATTCATCTTGCTGGTCTGGAAAGCGTAACGGAAGCTGTCTCAAAAAACCGGGATCTGATTTAAGATGGCTTCCAATATACCGGTCGCCGGGCATATGCGGGCTCCGGCTTTGGGTGCAGTCCGGCACCGGCATCCCGGCCGCGATGCTATTTTACAGTGGTAACCGGACAGTTGGCCTTTAAAATTACATATTGAGCTGTAGAACCAAGCAGTAGCTTCTGCGTTTTGGATTTCTTTTCGATCCCGACATACAGATGGTCAATGCTTTTTTCCTTCGTAAAACGCACCAGATCCTCGCCCGGTGAAAGGCCGCGGGCCATTTGAACCACTTCGCACGCCAAGCCTTCCTGTTCAATAAACTCTTTCGCGGAGTCGAGTTCTTTCCTGGCCTGGCTCACATCTTCGAGTTTCTCCTTGGACCCGCCCTCCGAAGAAATCATTACATAAACCTTGGCATCAAAGGCTTTGGCGTGTTTTCTGGCCAACTCAAGCGCAGACTTGGCAACATAGCTTGCATTGTAACCAACCAGAATGTTCATATTTAACTCCTTTCCCGGAGGTCCAGGACACTACATCCATCGTTTTCTACGTTTATACGACTTGACTTCTTTAAATGATTTGCGACCGCCGCCCTGGGTGATCCCCATGTAAAATTCTTTTACATCCGGATTGTCGCGCAACTCTTTGGACGGTCCTTCGAGCACGATTTTTCCCGATTCCATGATGTAGGCGTAATCTGATACCTGCAACGCAATCTTGGCGTTCTGTTCGACAACCAAAATCGTGGTATTCAGTTCACGGTTGATGGTTTCGATATTCTCGAAAATTTCCTTGACCAGCAGCGGCGCCAGTCCCAGCGACGGTTCATCCAGCATGAGCATCTTCGGTGCGGCCATCAGGGCCCGTCCGATGGCAATCATCTGCTGCTCACCGCCGGAGCAATATCCGGCCAGGCGATTGGTGATCGGCGACAGCCGCGGGAAATGTTCATACATCAACTCGTTGTCGGCCTTTATCTTTTGGGCACCATCTTTACGCGTAATGGAACCCACCCGGATGTTTTCATCCACCGTCAGGTGCTTGAATACGCGCCGCCCTTCCGGGACCATGACAGTACCGAGTCTCACCACCTCGGTACCCAGCACGTTGGTAATATCGTTCCCGGCGAACTTGATATACCCATCCCGAATAAAACCGTTTTCCGGTTTGAGCAATCCGCTGATGGCTCGCAGGGTTGTGGTTTTCCCGGCACCATTTGTTCCCAGCAATGCCACGATGCCGCCCTTGGGCACATTCAGGCTGACACCGCGCAGGACCTGGATGATGTCGTTATAGACCACTTCGATGTTGTTCACTTCCAGTAGGTTTTCACTAGTGTTCGTATCCATAGGGCAGCTTTAAACATCCTTATCATATGATTGCCGTCAAGCCGACAGCCCGCGGCAAGCCTGCCCCGCCGGCCAGATCGGCCGACGGCGCAGGGGGTATCTGATGCGATCTGAACAGCAGGGGCCGGGCCCCTTTTGGTCAAACCTATTTAATCTTGCTAGTATATTCCGGGATGAACGGCTTGCCCACCGAAACAAAATTCCCGTTTTGGACAGAATACATCTGTAATGTGTCAACACCGGCCTGGTCGGTTTTTGAATAAGTTACCGGACCTACCGTGGTTACAGGATAGAAGGCATTCATACCGTTCATCTGCAGGAGTTCTGCATAGAGCGTCTCCCTGGTAATTTTGTTCCCTTTGGCCTTGGCCCGGCGGATACATTCAGCGGCAACCTGGGCTACCATGACACCATTGGCGTAGTTATGGGAATTGGCCGCCTTGTCATCCCGACCGTACTTCTTGGCCAGGGCAAGCTGTGCATTGGTACCGGCACCGGGTTCAGATGTCACAATATAGGAGGTTGTCCAATAGTAATTTTCGGCAGCCGATCCGGCTAAGGCTACCAGGTCATTACCGCCTGTATAGTGGCATCCGGTAAAGGTGATCTTACCTTTCTGGCCGAATTCCTTGGCGACCATACCCAGGCGGCTGGCATCTTTAATCATCGTGGCAACCGGAGATTGGATCGTCTGGCTGATGACATACTGAACGCCTTTGGATTGCAGGCGTTTGAGCATGGCGGTGTTATCCAGGTCCTTGCCATGTTCGACCACTTCAACGATATTCATGTCCAGCCCCGCTTTGACGGCTTTCTGGACATCCGAAAGCGGTCCCCGGCCGAAAGCAGATGGATGCAGGAACATGGCTACTCTGGGTGTAGCCCCTTTGTGGTTTCTGACAATGTACTCTGCCAGGCCGATGGCCTGGGCGGAATAGGAAGCAATCGGCAGGAAGATGTAGTTGGAGTTATCCAGGTTACCGGCGTGGAAGGAAGCCGGGATTGTCGGCATCTGCTCTTCTTCGAAGTCCCGTTTCAACGCCAGGGTGCTACCGGTGGAATAGTTCAGGTAGAAGACGATGCCCATATCGAGAAAGTCTTCAAAATTACGTTTGGTAACATCCGTCTTGTACTGGTCATCCCGGATGGTACAGTCGATCTTGTCATTTCCCAGGAGTTTCATGTCATTGACATACCGGAAGTAATCTTCAACCCCTTTGGAGTAAGGGTTACCGGCGTCCGATGTCGGTCCCGTGATGGCGAGGGAAAGGGCCAGCTTGTACGTTTCGGCCTGGGCCTGGAAGGCGAATGCAAACACAATCATAAACGCAAGCGTAATCTTAAACAGCATCCTCTTTCTGTTCTTCATGTTACCCCCTTGGTCTGGTTAGAAATTAACGGTTAAAGATCTGGAGCTGTTACAAAGACACAAACAATCCCTACGATGTTACGCGGCACACCCCGTCAGTAACGGAACGGCCACAATTTGGTATATGAACGGGAAATCCGCCACCAGTTGGCAATTCCCCGTGGTTCAAACATGAGAAACAAGACGATGACCAGGCCGAAGGAAAACGGCTTGAGGGCCGTAGCCAGGTTCATGGTAGCCGGGAAAATATCCGCGGCATGCTCGGAAAGCGTCTCAACCCCGAGATCCAGAAATTTGATGGCCGCCGGACCCCAGAAAGATCCGTTAAGGGTTCCCAGCCCTCCCACAATGGCCATGGCCAGGTAAATAATCGACTCGTGCAGGGTAAAGGACTCGATGCCGGCCCCGCGATACAGGTACGCGTGCAGGGCCCCGGCGACCCCTGCAAAAAAACCGGCCAGACCAAAGGCGTAGACCTTGGTCAAACCGGGATGCATCCCCATGGCATCGGCGGCCCGGTCGTTGTCACGCACCGCACTCAGACAGCGTCCAAACTTGGTCCGTAGCAGGTTACGCACCATGAACGCGCCCAGTACGATGATTACCAGAATGACATAGTACCAGAAGAAATAGTGGTTCTTGCGCGCCACCTTGCCGGTAAACCAGAAGGCTCGGCCGACAAAAATCGTTTGGCCCTGGTTGAAAAAGTCCAGGAAATTGATCGTCCAGGTAAAGATCATCTGGAATGAAAGAGTGGCAATGGCCAGATAAAGATGTTTCAAGCGCATGGCTGGCAGACCTACCACGGCCCCGAAGAGGGCACCCATGGAACCGGCCAGCAGGATCATCAGGGGCCAGCAATGGGTAATAAGGATGTGCCGGTCACCGAGTAGCGTGCTGACCGAGGCCACGGTGTAGGCCCCGATGCCGACAAAAGCGGCATGCCCGATGGAAATCAGACCGGCAAACCCGGTGACGATGTTCAGTCCGATCACGGCGACCACCGCTATAAGAATGTTGTCGATCACCAGCATGTACTTGTTGCTCAGGGGAAACAGCAAGGGCCAGACAAAAAGGGCGATCAAAAAGAACGTGAAAATCACCCGGTCCAGGTTTGTGAAAAAAAGACGCTGTTCTTCCCGGTAGGTGGTAAAGTAATTACCTGTTGCGAACCATCTATTTGTCGCCATAATCTACACTCGCTCAATTTCATGTATGCCAAACAGACCGTGCGGCTTGATCAGCAGGATTATCAACAAGATGATGTACGGAACCACTTCCGCAGTACCGTTGAGCCCCCAGTTGCCGTCCAGGTAACCGGCGGCGAATTGCTGGATCAGGCCCATTATGATTCCGGCCACGACAGCGCCTAAAATGGAGTCCAGCCCGCCGAGAATCACCACCGGAAACACCGTAATACCAAAGGAATGCAGGGTGTCGAAGTTCAGCCCGGTGATATTGCCGATAATCGTACCGGCCGCTGCGGCGCTGAGTCCGGCCGTGGCCCAGGCCAGGCCGAATACCTTGGGTACTGAAATACCGATGGACATGGAGGCCATCTGGTCATCCGACACCGCCCGCATGGAAATCCCGACCGTGGATTTCTTGAAAAACCAGGAAAACGCCGCGATCATGATAAAGGTCAGGATGACGCCCACCAGCTGCGTCCAGGATATGGAAACTCCTCCATACATAATGGGTTCCTGGGGCAGGAAGACCGGAAAGGAAAAATTCTCGGTTCCAAAAGGCGTCAGGTAGATCAGGCCGTCCAGGATAGACATCAGCCCGATGGTGACCATGATCACCGAGACAATGGGCTCGCCGATCAGGCGCCGCAGGAACACGCGCTCCACGCTCATGGCGATGAAAAACGTAATCACCATGCTGATCAGAAAGGACAAAAAGATCGGGATACCCATCCACAGCGTCAGCGCATACGTAATGAACGCGCCGGCGGCAATAAACTGCCCGTGGGCAATGTTCAGTACTTTACTGGACTTGTAGATCAGCACAAAACCCAGCGCGGACAGGGCATAGATCGATCCCACCACAACTCCGCTGATTACCAGCTGAAAGAAATAACTCATCAGACCCCTTCCATCGTATAAAAGGAAATTTTGGTTTTAACGGTGGTCGACTGACCGTCCTGGTATTGGAAAAAGGCTTCGACCTCCTTTTCACTTACACTTTCGTCGTAGAGCGCCTCATAGAGGTTTTCATATTTTTCGCGGACAAATTTCCGCCGGATCTTGCCGGTCTTGGTCAATTCGCCGTCATCCGTGTCCAGCAGTTTATATAGGACGGCAAATCGTTTGATCTTGAAATGCTCTTGTTCCGCCCGGCCGTTGATTTCCTCGACCTGGCCATGAATCAGTTCGGCGACCTCCGGTTTGGCGGAAAGATCCATGAAGGTCGTGTAGGAAATCCCGCGGTCTTCCGCCCATTTGCCCACCACGATGGGATCGATGTTGATCAGGCAGGACACATAGTCGCGCTGGTCGCCGAAAATAACCGCCTCCTTTATATAGGGGCTGAACTTGAGCTTGTTCTCCAGAAACATGGGGCTGAACATCTCCCCCTGCTTGTTGTGCATAACGTCCGAAAGCCGGTCGATCACCACCAGATGCCCGTTCTCATCGATATACCCGGCGTCGCCGGAATGCAGCCAGCCGCCGGCCAGCAGGTCCTCGGTTTTTTCCGGCATCTTGTAATAGCCGGGCGTGACACAGGGAGACTTGGAGAGAATTTCGCCCTCTTCCGAAATTTTACACTCGGTTCCCGGCAGCGGTTTACCGACGGTGTCGGGCCGCACATCACCGTCGCGATGCATGTAAGCAATCCCCACGATCTCCGTCTGGCCGTAGATCTGTTTGAGGTTGACCCCGATGGCCTGGTAAAAGGTAAACAGCTCCGGCCCCAGGGCGGCACCACCGGTGTAGGCCCGCCGCAGCCGCAGCATACCAATCTGGTTGATCAGGGGACGAAACATCATCTGGTAGCCCAACCACGATTTGAAGCGCAGGCTCAAGGGCATGGCCTCCCCGGACATGCGGTATTGGGCGGCCTTTTCGCCTACCTTAATAAAATAGTTGTACAGCATCCGGTTCAGCCAGTAGGACTCATCGATCTTCAGCCAAATCTGGGACCGGATGGTTTCATAAATACGTGGCGCGCCAAACATGAAATGCGGCCCGATCTCCTTGAGATCCTCCATGGCCGTCTCGACAGACTCCGGGAAATTGATGGTGATACCGGTGGCCATGGCCACTCCGAAGGAGTTCATCTGCTCGCCGATCCAGGCAAAAGGTAAAAAGGAGACATATTCATCAGTGGATGACAGGTAATCGGCTTCGGACAACTGCAGCCCCATGGCGATATAATTCTTGTGGGTCAACATGGTCCCTTTGGAGAGACCGGTGGTTCCCGAGGTCAGGCAAAGGTGGCAGACATCATCCGGTTTGCCCTGGTCGACGAACGTTTCGAAAGCCTCGGGTTGGGCCTGGTGAACCACGTCCCCTTCTGAAAAGAGGTCTTCGATAAACAAGAACCAGTCATCTTTGCGGTAATCCCGCATCCCGCGCGGATCTTCGTAGATAACTTTTCGGACCTCCGGGACCTCTTCTCTGATTTCGACCAGCTTATCGACTTGCTCCTGGTCATCACAGAACACCACGGTAACATTCATATACTGCAGCAGCTGGGAGATCTCATCCGCCATGGTGGTCTGGTAAATGCCGGCGGATATGGCCCCGATGGACTGGGCGCCAATGGCCATGAACAGCATTTCCGGAATATTGTCCCCAATGAGGGCCACCACATCGCCCTTTTTGACCCCGATCTTTTCGAGGCCCAAGCCGACCTTGCGCACATAGTCGTAGTACTGGTCCCAGGTATAGCTGTTCCAGCAGCCAAAATCCTTTTCGCGCAAAGCAACCTTGGTCCCCGTGGATTTAACCCGCCAGCGCAGCAGCTGCGGAATGCTGAATTCCAATAAATGGTCTTGGTTTTCCTTGTTCACTTATTCTTCTCCGATGTAAGCCTCGATAACTTTTGGATTCGCAGCCACTTCTTCCGGTGTGCCCGACCCGATAACCTGCCCGAAATCCAGCACGTAAATTTGATCGGATATGTCCATGACCACGCCCAGGTCGTGTTCTACCAGCACCACCGTGGTATTGCGTTCCTGCTTGATATCCATGATAAACCGCACGATATCTTCTTTTTCCTCGATACTCATACCGGCCATGGGCTCATCCAGTAAAAGGAGATCCGGGTTCAGGGTGAGCGCCCGGGCAACCTCGACTCGTTTCTGGACCCCATAACTGAGGTTGCCCACCACCGCCTTGCGATAGGCTTCCAGTTCCATGAAATCGATGACTTCCTCGACGTAACGCCGGTTTTCAGCTTCCAGCCGGGAGGCTTTGCCCCAGAACAGGCAAGCCTGAAAAAAGTTGTATTTAAGGCTGGTGTGTCGGGCCAGCATGAGGTTATCGAGCACCGAGAGCCCGCCGAACAGTTCCAGATTTTGAAAAGCCCGGGCAATGCCCAGTTTCGTCACCTGGTGCGGAGACGAATAGGTCAGCCGCTTCTCGCCATAGGTGATTTCACCCATGTTGGGGTGGTAGAAACCGGAAATGCAGTTCAGCATACTGGTCTTACCGGCACCATTTGGCCCGATTATAGAGGTGATCAGCCCGGGTTTGATGTTCATGTCGACATTGGAAAGGGCATCCAGCCCTCCAAAGGTCAAGGTTACATTCGAAATATTGAGCGGCTTCGAAACGTTTTGTGGTGTCATAGATTCCTGTAACCGATTTTTATTGGGTTGAGTTTGCCAGTTGCCTGCCTATGGTGGGATAACGCCGGGAAAACATAATGAAACATACGATCTCGCCCGAACAAAAATGAACACAATTCATTAACCGATTATCGTTAAGCAGATTAATCGCAACTATAATTTATCAAGTCAAGGTAAAAAACTATGGTCGTAACAGTCCTCTTGCCCGAACCACTAGTGTTAGGATTGTATTTACAAAGTAGCTAAACTGGATCATCGGGTTCCTAGGTAAGCCACCATCTTGAAATTAGCAGTTGCGCCTGCCAGGTACCCATCGCCGGCACTTTTTGCCGGCCAAGTGATGTTCCCACTACCAAATCCCCATCTTATATCTTAACTTTCAGTATGTTACAAACATTCATGCTTTGGCCTTTTTGTAAACAAAAAAGATGTTGCCTGACGGTGTGGACAAACAGGAAGTTGAAACCAGATGCAGTTCTGGAAAGCGGCCGCCCCATCTTGTGGCCCGAATGCAAGTTCCAACCGACTCCGGGCCTGGCAGCCAAAGTGTTTTTGTAGTGGTTAAATAGTAGGCAAATACCATCACTAATCAAAAGAGAGCAAATGGGAGGCCAGGTTGGTTTTGGTGTTTTTGATCCCCAGTTTGGTCCTGATATTATACCGGTGGAACAGGACGGTATTTTTGGAAAGGAACAGCATATCCGCAATTTCCGTACTGGTGCGCCCGGCTTTGATCAGGTTGGCGACCCGGATCTCCATGGGGGTGAGCTTGAAATATTTGGATGAAAGTTTGCTGATAAAGGGTGATACGATATTGTTGAGATTGGCCTCCAGGATGCCGACCAGGGTGGACTGATCGGTCGATAGCCGGCTCTTTTTGATTCTGTCCAAATAGGGGTTCACCAGCTCCTTCACGTTGGACAACACATTTTCGCCCAGCTCGTGTTTATCCTGGTCGCGCTGTTTAAGGAGGACCTTCAAGGCCGTATTGACCTCCTCCAGGTGGCGGGATTGGGCCTCTAATTCTTCCTGGCTGCGGAGCAGAGATTTTTCGGCTTGGCCCCGGACCTGAACTTCGTTCTCGAGCCGGCGGTGGCTGGTCTCCAGGGCCGCGGTGCGCGCCTCGACCAGCTCCTCGAGCTGCTCACGGTACCGGCGCAGCTCCCGCTCAACATTTTTCTGGGCACTGACATCCCTCATGGTCACGATATTGCCGGCCGGATTTCCATCCAGGTCGGAAAAAAGGGTAGAACTGATCTGCACATCCAGGACGTCACCACTCTTTGTTTTCCGGCGTGTTTCAAAGAGTTGGATCTTCTTTCCGGCCAGCATGCTGTCGATGGCTTTGCGTGTTTCCGGCCAGTTTTCCTCGGGGACGAAATCGATGTTGCTGGTGGTCAGCTCTTCCTTGGTCCAGCCCAGTACCTGTTCGAAAGCGGGATTGACGTAGGTGGCGTTGCCCTGCATGTCATACACAACGACCGGATCCGGCATGCCTTCCAGCTGCAGCTTGTATCGTTTTTCACTTTCCCGCAGAACAGCTTCGGTTCGTTTGCGTTCGACCAGCTCATGCCGCAAATTTTCATAAAGCCCTACGTTGTCCAGGGCGATCAGGGCCAACTGGGCAAAACGGCCCAGGGCGTCCACCACGTCCTCCCCAAACTCCTTCTCGCCCTTGACCCGGGCCAGGCCCAGCACGCCGACCACCTTGTGGTCGGATTTCAAGGGGATGCCGACCATATTGCGCAGGGCATCCAGGGACTTGTCCGGCAAGCGACCTTCCCAGGAGCGATAGTTGTCCACCACCAAAGGCTGCCCGGTTTCCCAGACCTTGCCGCCGAAGCCCTCCCCAGGGCGAACCCGCAGTCCGAGCCAACTGGCGAAAAACCCCATGCCCACCCGCATCTGCAGCCGCGTCTCTTCCGGTTCAAGCAGATAAAAAAAACCATGCTCGGTTCCGGTCAGCAGAGCGGCATGGTCCAAAATGGCCTCCAGCAGCTCCTTACGGTCGAGACGATTGATCAGACCCAGAGATGTTTCATGCAGGGCAGAGAGATAGGCATTCTGTCGGCGCAGGGTTTTCTCGGCACGCTCCCGCCGTTCGGTTTCCCGCCCCAGAACCTTAACTTGCTGGAGCAGTTCTTCGTATGTAGGCTTGGTGGGCATGGTGTTGGATTTAGGGCGCAAGCCTTTACATGCTCTTGCGGGGGCCAATTTGGGCCGATTGGGCTTCTGGTGATCGAAAACCTTAAACATCGAACATCGAACATTCAACATCGAACTTTGAACTGAGGAGCGCTTTCAGCGGCCAATTGGAAAAAGGCGGCTTGCCCCCGAGGACCTGAACCAAGTCAAAATTCAGCGCAGCCAAGCGGTACCTTCTTCGATGTTCAAAGTTCGATGTTCGATGTTGGACGTTCAACTTTTATTAACAGCCGGCAAACAGTAACTCCGCGCTTACTCCCACTCAAACTGAACGAAATCCCCGGTTCCTTATATGATCACCTTATTGGTCACCGCCTTCACAATATCCGCCGGCTCATCGATAATTTGCAGGATATCGATATCATCCGGCGAAATCGTTTTCTCGGCCAGCATGCGGTCCTTGACCCAGCCCAACAACCCCTTCCAGTAATCCGAGCCGACCAGAATAACCGGAAAGGACTTGATCCGCTCGGTTTGGATCAGGGTCACGGCTTCGAACAATTCATCGAGAGTCCCGAAACCGCCCGGCATGATGATGTACGCCAGCGAATACTTGACCAACATTACTTTGCGGACGAAGAAATACCGGAAATCCACCTGTATATCTGCATACGGGTTGGGGGCCTGTTCAAACGGCAGCTCTATATTCAACCCCACGGAGGTACCACCGGCTTCATTGGCGCCCCGGTTCGCGGCCTCCATGATACCGGGCCCGCCGCCGGTAATCACGGCAAATTTTTCCTTTACGAACAAGGATGCGATTTCGACGGCTTTCTTATAAATCGGATCATCCGGCTTCACGCGGGCCGAACCGAAGATGGTCACAGCCGGCCCAATGTGGTGCAGCGCTTCCACACCATCCACAAACTCGCCCATGATCTTGAACAAACGCCACGACTCCTCCAGCTTGAAATCATCTATCACCCACTGTTTCTCCATATTTTCCGCCTTAATTTGTCCTTGTTGTCATCCAAATATAATTTGAAGCGATCTCAACAATGGATTTTAGTCCAAGGTCAAGGCGGCTCGTGGAATTCAACCGGAGGAATATATGTAATATTTCGAGGATTAAATTTCACGGCCCAACGCCGAGATTGGGCTAAAAGGCATTGTTGAGGTCGCTTCAAGGTCCGGCTCCCGGCCGGGTCAGGAGTTCACACCCGTCAGGTACCCCCCTGATATCCGATGGTGACGTTTTCATCTTCAACAATCACCGGCACTTTCCGCTCACCGTGCGAATATTTCAACATGGTTTTCATGTTATCGTCACCGGAGAAAACGTTCACATATTCCACCGCGATCCCTTTGGCCTGATAGGCTTCCCGAGCCTGGTTGGTGTGGGGTCAGGTATTTTTGCCGAAAATGATCACTTTGGATGCCATTCAATCCTCCCGGGGCGAAAGGGCCGCCCCACTCCAGGTGGTTTCCTTGCATACTGAAACGAACCATCGGCCAAAGGTTAGCAGCAACAGGAAATAGTGTCAATCAGGGGGTTTGACAAACCTGCGGCATGTTGATAGGAAGTTGCGTTCTCATAGGCGATATGTTCCAATAGGAGATGACTGTGTGACGGAGAACCCGAAAAGATTAACCGGTCGGGCCACCCTGGTGAACGCTCTCGGGCTGCATACCCGCAGCGCCGCCATGATTGCCCGGGTGGCTAAAAAAGCCCGGGCCGGTGTTCGGGTCAAACACGGGGATCTGGAGGCTGACGCAGCCAGCGTGATCGATATTTTGACCCTGGCTTGCCCGGCGGGAGAAACCCTCGAATTTATCATTGAAGCCCCTGAAGATTGTGATATTCTGAAAGATCTGTTGGATCTGGTAAGCAACGGGTTTGGAGAAAAGCAGTAATGGCTGTAAAAAGCGACACCCATGAAATTCGTCTCAGCGGGATAAGTGCGTCTCCCGGCATCTGCATCGGGAAAGCTTACCTGGTGGACACCCACGGTGTTGAAGTCCTGAACACATATTATATTCTCGATTCCGACCTTAAACAGGAGAAGAATCGCTTCAAAACTGCGGTCAAAAAGGCCAAGAGCGATCTGCGCGACATCATCAAGGACACCCCCAAGGAGCTGCGTCAGCAGAGCAGCATCCTGGAATCTCACGTGGTCCTTCTGGAAGATAAACTGTTGTATGATAAAACCCTCGAAATGATGGAAGCGGAGCTCATCAACGCCGAGTGGGCGTTAAAGCGGGTCGTTACCGATCTGAAAGCCGTGTTCAACGAAATGGAAGACGAATATTTCCGTGAACGCGCCAACGACATTGTCCAGGTCTCAGAACGTATCTGGAACAACCTGATCGGAGCTGCCCCGGTCGACATATCCGCGATCAGGAAACGGGTCATCCTGGTAGCCAACGATCTCTCCCCGACGGACACCAGCCAGATCCAGTTGGAAAAGGTCATGGGCTTCATCACCGACCGAGGCGGACGGGCCTCCCATACCAGCATCATCGCGCGCAGTCTTGAGATCCCAGCTGTCCAGGGTTTGAACCGCGCCATGTCCGTGATCAAGAATGACGATCTTATCGTCGTGGACGGGGTCGCCGGCCTGGTGATTATAAATCCGACCGAAGAGACCCTTGTAGAGTTCGAAGTTCGCAAAGAGCTTTACGAAGTCCAAAAAGCCCGAATCGGCCGCCAGAGCCACCTGGATGCCACGACCACCGACGGGGTCACCTTCAATGTGATGGGCAATATCGAACTGCCGGAGGAAGTCGTGTCGGTCCTGAGTTACGGCGGTGACGGCATCGGCCTGTACCGCACCGAATTTCAATACCTGAGCCGGCCGGATTTTCCCACGGAAAACGAACTTTTCGAAAAATACAAGGACGTGATCGATGTCATGGGCGATCGGCCGGTGACCATCCGCACCCTGGATGTCAATGGTGACAAGGCCATGGGCAATGGCAAAGCGGTTAATGAGGAAAACCCGGCCCTGGGCCTGCGCGCCATCCGGTATTGCCTCCAGAAACCGGATGTCTTCATGACCCAGTTAAGAGCCATTTTAAGAGCCGCCGCACACGGCAAGGTCCGGCTTTTAGTCCCCATGATATCCGGGATGGAAGAAATCACCAAAACCAAGGCTATGCTGCAGGCAGCGGCCGACGAACTCAAAAAGGAGAAGAAGGCCTACAACAGCGACATTGAAATCGGCATCATGATCGAAGTGCCGGCGGCCGTCATGCTGGCCGACAGCATGGCCCCGGAGGTCGATTTTTTCAGCATCGGCACCAACGACCTGATCCAATACTCGCTGGCCATCGACCGTGGCAACCGCGAAGTCGCCCATATGTTCAACCCGCTCCATCCGGCCATTATTAAAATGGTCAAGCAGGTGGCGGATGTTTCCAAGAAAACGGGTACCAAACTCTACATGTGCGGCGAGATGGCGGCTGATCCAGCCAACGTCCCCCTACTCTTAGGCTTGGGAATAGACGAACTGAGCATGAACTCGCAGGCAATCCCCGCCGTCAAAAGCATGATCCGCCTTCTGGATACCGATGCGTCACGCAAGTTCACCCAAAAAGTGCTGGCCTTGAACACCATCGATGAAATCCTCGACCTCTGCCAGGAATCGTATGGTGATCTATTGGAAGAACATTTTTCGGTAGTAAGGTAGAAAGGCAGGGTTCAAGGGGCCCAGGGTCCGAGGGTTCAAGGGGTGAAGAACTTAACCCTGAACCTCTGAACCTTCGAACGTTGAACCTTATAGTATTAAAAACCCATCCGTACCGATTGGAATATCGGTGCTGCAAATAGAACACCCTGGTTTAGAATGGCAGAAAAAAAACACGAAAAACTGGTGGCCCAGAACAAGAAGGCCCGCTACAACTATTTCATCGAAGACACCTATGAGGCCGGGATCGTCCTCAAAGGCACCGAGGTGAAGTCCCTGCGTCAGGGCCGGGCCAGCTTGAAGGACAGCTACGCCAAAATCAAGAACGGCGAGGTATTCGTCCACCAGATGCACATCAGCCCGTATCCCTGGGCCCACTACGATAACCACAACCCGCTCCAGACGCGTAAGCTCTTGCTGCACAAGTACGAAATAAAAAAGCTCTACAGCAAAGTGAACGAAATGGGGTATTCCCTGATCCCTTTGAAGCTCTATTTTAAAAATGGAAAGGTGAAGGTCCTGCTGGGTCTGGCCAAAGGCAAGCGCAAGTACGATAAACGCCAGACCATCAAAAAAAGAGACGAGCAGCGGGATCTGGACCGGGCTAGGAGGCAGTACCGTTAAAATTTCGGCGACCGCATTAGCCTACCGCATATAGACGACCAAATACAATCACCCCCTATATATGGTACCAAGGATGCTTTTCATAGAACCGCTATGATCTGTCGCTGAAAGGGACTTCATTTGAAAACAAAAAGGCAAACCTTGCATCGCGCAGAGACGCAGAGGCGCAGAGAAAAACAAAACCAGATTTTTGTCGCACTATCGTGCGAAAAACCGGTTCAAACTCATGACAGCAGATTTTCTTTTGGTTTTATACGGCGAAGCCGGAAAATTCTTGCTTTTCTCTGCGCCTCTGCGTCTCTGCGCGAGAATACTGGTTTTAAAGCGTTTGGTCTCATCTGATAATACATGACCATTGCATTACAACCAAAAGCATCTGACATGACCCAACCACCAACTCAGAAAACCAAATCACCCTACCGCCGGGTGATCTCCATCAGTGTGCCGCTGGCCATGAGCATGGCGGCCACCACCGTCATGGAGTTTACCGACCGGGTCTTTCTGGCCAACTATTCCCTGGAAGCGATTGCAGCGGTGGTCCCGGCCGGGATCACCGCTTTCCTGTTCCTGGCTTTTTTTGTGGGTGTGGCCGGGTATGTCAATGTCTTCATCGCACAATACACCGGGGCCGGCGCCCATCACCGGGTCGGCGCCTGCCTGTGGCAGGGGCTCTGGTTTACGTTCCTGTCCGCCCTCGTCCTGGGGGGCCTAACCTTTATCGCCGAGCCGCTTTTTAAAATCAGCGGACACCCCTCAGAAGTACAACGGCTGGAAGTCATCTATTTCAGCATTCTCTGCGGCGGCGCTGGACTGAACGTGGCCGCCGCTACCCTGGCCTGTTTTTTTAGCGGGCGGGGTTATACCCGGCCCGTATTGGTGGTCAGTTTCCTGGGGATGCTGTTTAATATCCCGCTGGACTATGCCCTGATCAACGGGCTCTGGATCTTTCCGGAATTGGGGATCACCGGCGCCGGCATTGCCACGGTATCGTCATGGGGATTGATGCTGCTATTATACGGATTGTTGATTTTTACCCGGAAAAACATCATCCGCTTCAACCTGTGGCAAAGCCGCGGCTTTGACCGCGATCTTTTCAAACGGCTTTTAAAATACGGCATCCCGGGATCATTGCAGTTTTGCCTGGATGTGTTTGCCTTCACCTTTTTTATCCTGATGGTCGGCCGCATCGGAAAATACGAACTGGCTGCCACCAATATCGTTTTTTCCATCAACTCCCTGGCCTTCATGCCGGCCATGGGTTTTTCCATGGGGGTCAGCACCCTTACCGGGCAGGCCCTGGGGGGCAACCGCCCCACGGATGCTGTGCGGGCAGCCAAAAGCTCCATCTACCTGCTGCTTATTTATATTCTCTGCCTTGATCTGGTTTTCATTTTCGCACCGGAGTGGCTCCTCTCGATATTCATGGGGGCGGAAAGTGCCGGGCCGGCCAAGCAGGAAATCATGCGCCTGGGCACGATTTTGCTGCGCATCGTGGCCGTGTACGTCTGTGTGGATGCCCTTTACATGGTCTACAGTGGGGTTCTCAAAGGTGCCGGCGATACAAAATACCTGATGTGGGTTATCGGCTCGCTGTCGCTAACCTGCATGATCCTGCCGGTATCCATCGGCATTTTGTGGTTTGACGCCGGGCTCATGTTCGCCTGGGGATGTGTGGTTCTTTTTATTGTCGCGCTTTTTTTGATGTCCTGGATTCGGTACTTGGGGGGGAAGTGGAAGAAGATGCGGGTGATAGAGCATGAGGCCGAACACCAAGTTGAAAGTGACTAAAATGAACTAAAGTGCCTAAAGTTAAGGAGTCGCTACGCTCCACTGATTTAATCGAAATGGCAGCATTCCTTAACCCTGGCCCAGACCGGACACCGGTGCGGTTTTCAGAACGGTTAGACTGAAATTTTCACGTTACGCTAAATACAGAGGAAGCGATCGCACCAGGGCAGGTTTTGATCACTTCAAACTTTAGATCACTTGTCTTTGCCCTCGGCCGCCTCTTCCATAGCCTTTTTGGCCTCAGCCTTCTCTTTGCGGATCTCCTTCTTGCGACGATGTTTGCGGCGGGAATACTTCTTTTCCGGGGTAGCCTCCCCTGCGCCGGCTTCAACGGCCGGTGCAGCTGTTTTCTTTGGCGGCGGCGGCGCAGCCGGTTGGCTCGCGGCCTCCGCCGCTTCCCGCTTGTTGCGTTCCTGCTGGGCCTGGTCGGCCGCGGCATCGTGCTTTATTTCGGCAGCCTCATCGAGGATTTTTGCGCCGGCCGGTGGTGGTTCGTTTGAAAAGCGTTCCACGCCGTCTTTATCGATATAGCGATAGACCTTGGCATAGGCCCCAATCGGAATCAGACAGAGGATCAAACAGAAAATAACGATTCGATATCCTTTCATGGCACTATCCATCCTTTCACGTATTTAGCTTTTTAGACGCCAGCGGCACTGTGCCCACCCCCCAGTGACTGAGCGAGCGAGACAGATCGCCGATATTGGTGTCGAGAAACGTCAGCCGCTCACGAGCGACGATTTTTACCGGCCCGGCAAAGGCTGCCGGTGCGTGAGGCACCATGACGGCGGCCAGGCCGTCTTCGCTCGTTTCGACCACATAGACGATCTCTTGCGTTTCGGCATCAACCTCGAGCAGCGCCGGGAGAAAAGTCTCGCCTTCCTCCGTACCGGCGAAACCACGCGTGAGACGCTTGAGGGCATTATATATGGGCAGCCGCTGGACAGTGTTTTTTTCAATCCATTGACCAATTTGCCGACCCGTTTGGGACTGCATGATCACCCCGATGATGAAAGAGGCCCCAGCCAGCAGCACAAGCGCCACCAGCAAGGGGTTGGCCACTTTTTCAAGTCCCCCTTCTTGGAGCAGCACTGCAATCGGAGTGGCGAGGGCCACCACCAATTGCAGCATTTCTGCCAGCAGCAGGCAGAGCAGGAGAACCGGCAACAGGACCATGAGTCCTCCGAACATAGCCGTTTTTAAGAATTCAGTTGGTTTAGACACGATGGATATTCTCCTATTTGGGTCCGAATATCTTCAGCCAGGTACTTTTACTTGGATTGCGCCTTTATCACCGCTGTGCGCAGCCGGTCGATATAATCCTCTGCAAAAGTCCAGATATGCTGGCCACCTGTCTGTTGAAGGCCCCGCTGGGCCGGTTTTAGATCAAATGAGAGCGTCGCCAGGATGTCGCTGCTGGTCCAGGGACTTTGCCGGAAATAGGCGTGCCCGTTCCCGGTGCCGGCCCCCGGTGAATCGGTGGCATTGACGATAACCAGGTTCTCATTCTGTCGCAGGTAATTGTTAGCCGCTGCAGATAACGGCTTACTGACGACCTGGCCGAGTCGCTTACGCCTGAACGCCCAGTTGGACATGCTCAAGGCCCGGTCTTTCGTGGAAGCATACACGGTGATACCGCCGGTCACGGCAAGCATGCCGTCCATTAAATACGAACCAAAAAGATGCTTGTCGACGTCACTGCCGGTGAGAATGACATGGCCGATGCGTAGCGTTTTAGCGGATGCTTTGCGGTCCGGGCCTGTGTGTATTAGGGCCAGTTGATTGAGCGCCTGGGTGACCACCCGCGTGCCCGCACTGTAGCCAATGATGTGAATGCGGCGGGCATCGGTTGTCTCAGCCAGGTACTCGATCAGGATGCGCAGGTTCCCAGCACTTAACGCGGCCGTTTCCAGATCTGAAAAGTAGGCCAGCGTGTCGGGGGTGGAAGGCCATGCATAGGCGATAAAGGCGCCTTCGTAACCGAGAAAATGCCATAGCTCCGAAGCCACCAGCAACGGGTTCTCAAAGACCACTTTATATCCGTGCACATATATAAAAATGTCTTTGCGTTTTGAACTAGCCAGCTTGGCGTTTATCTTGGCCGCGAATCGTTCACCTGGCAACTGTAGCTGAGCGCTGCCGACTAAACCCTCGGTGAGCGGATTTATCGTCCGATCCAGAATGCCCAGTTCGCGCACACCGGTCACCTTGAGCGGATAGTCTTCGGGCCGCTCCTTGAGCAGAGAGATTCGCCGGGCCTCTTCCCAGGTTATGCCTTCCTTGCCAACAGTAACCTGGGCAACCCCGAGACGCAGGACATGGCCGCGCGCATCCCGGTAATGCCGGTCTGCCTCCTGAGCAGCTTCGCGATCAGTGGCATACAGGATGCCGCCATAGGGGATATTCTTGATGGGATCGTGGTCCGTAAACGGGTCCCAATCACCATACTCAAACACATCCGGGGCCGGCATCAATATTAACTGGTCGACAGGCGTGGAGGCACAGGCACTTAAAAACCATACCGACAGAAGTGCCAGCAAAAACATTTGGCGGCAGCGTATTTTTTGGGGAAGCGACAACTCTACTCCTTATCCAACCGTTCGGCCTTCCTACTTATTGACAAGTTTTCGGCAAATTGTGCTTCGCGCGTATCTGCATGAGACCCTGCATTGCACTGCGCATATTCTCTTCGGCATTGCCTTCTGAGTTAATCTCGGGGTCTTTTTCGATCAAGACGGGGAACAGGGCCCGCGCTTGGTCTTCTTCTCGCTGATCCGCCAGGGTCAAAACTTCAAGCCACTGACCGGCCAACGCATGTTCTTTATTATCGAGGTTTTTAGCGGTGTTCGCGTGGCTTGCGGCCACGTCGTGTTTGCAGTTGGCCAGGGCGACAAGTCCGTTAAAAGCCTCATCACCTAATTCCAGCTTCAGTTTCTCGGCTGCGTCCTCCTGTTGTTTCTTAATGGCGCTGTCCTGTTGCATTCCGGAGAGGGCCCCCCCGACAGCCCCCATTGATCCACCCCAGGCAGCTCCCCGGGCGGCGGCCTCACCAACATCCCCACCAAATATCAGGGCGCTGACGACGCCGCCGGCGGCGCCGCCCACCGCTCCTAGTGCAGCACCCTGCCCGGCCCGCTGGCCGGTTTGGCTGGAGCAGGCACTGATAAGGGATATGCAGCCAAAAACTAGTAGTATCGTAATGGGAA
>Ga0126329_10000045_pt1 | contig 63616 bp, 52 predicted proteins | sample InaspJWI85metaG_FD_104915 | JGI IMG/M metagenome (GOLD analysis project Ga0126329, IMG submission 104915) | Marine gutless worms symbiont microbial communities from Oahu, Hawaii - Inanidrilus sp. 2 OAHU.JWI-85 metaG | ecosystem: Host-associated > Annelida > Digestive system > Unclassified...
CAGAGAAACCCGTGCATAGTTTCCCGCTACGCGGGATTAAACCCCAAGTCCTTGGAGGCCTGAAGGTTGAAAAGGTTTTTTGCACGATAGTGCACCGAAATCCTGGTTTTGCATTTCTCTGCGTCTCTGCGCCTCTGCGCGATGTATGGTTTTGCCATTTGGTTTAACGAAGTGAAGCTCCTTTTAGGTCAACCCAGAGCTGGGCCCTCTGGGCAAAAATTCTTGACTTGATTTGGGAAGTACACAGGAGATGCAATGCAGGGAGATAGTAAAATTCACTATGGCTGGATCATTGCTCTAACGGGAATGGCGGTCCTTTTCGCCTGTCTTGGGCTGGGCCGTTTCTCTTTAGGGATGCTGCTGCCCTCCATGGGGATTTCCCTGAACTTGAACTACTCCCAGATGGGACTGATCGGAACAGGCAATTTTGTAGGGTATATGCTCTCAGTTGTCCTGGCCGGTATGGTTGCCAAGACCATTGGGGCGCGTTGGACCATTTCTCTGGGCCTCGTTCTGGTCGGGGGCTCCATGGCACTGATCAGTCGGTCCATGGGGTTCATGGAAGTGCTGTCCCTCTATGTGGCGACTGGGATTGGTTCCGGTCTGGCCAACGTGCCAATGATGGGCTTGGTTTCCCACTGGTTCTCAAAAAGCAATCGTGGGCGGGCGGCGGGCCTCATGCTTTCGGGCAATGGCATTGCCATTGTGTTTACGGGGCTGCTTATTCCCTGGATCAATACTTCATTGGGCGCGGAAGGCTGGCGTACCGGCTGGTTGACGATCGGAGTTATTTCACTCGGCATTACGGCCATCGCCGCTTGCTTCCTGCGGAACGATCCCGGGGAGAAAGGGCTTTCGCCGGTAGGCGGTACAGTGGCGGTACTAGCTCCGACAGTTTCTGAACATTCCGCCAAGAAAAATTCTCTACGCGGGGTTATGGTGCACCTGGGATGCATCTATGCTCTCTTCGGGGCGACGTATGTGGTCTATGCTACCTTCATTGTGACTGCCATGGTGAACGAGCGGGGCTTCGGTGAAAATACAGCCGGGACTTTCTGGGCTGTCGTGGGCGGACTTTCGATTGCCTCCGGCCCCCTGTTCGGCTGGCTGTCAGATTGGCTGGGGCGTAAAAAAGGCATTATGCTGGTTTACGCCCTCTTTACGATTTCGTATATCCTGGTGGCGGCCGATCTGCCGAACCCATTTCTGTATGCATCCATTGGAATCTTCGGCCTGGCCGTGTGGAGTGTGCCGACCATCATGTCGGCCGCCGTTGGGGATTACACCGGGCCGGCCCGCGCAGTGAAAGCATTTGGATTCATCACCTTGTTTTTTGGTGTCGGCCAGATCACCGGACCGGCTGTAGCCGGCGTTCTAGCGGACAATACGGGGACATTCAGCATGGCATTCTGGCTGTGTGCCCTATTAACGACCCTGGCAATCGGGCTGACCTGGTTTCTGCGGCCGCCCCCCACAACATAAAATTAGACTGAAAAAAGTACGAGACAATGGGGTTGATCTTAAGCGTGCCCAGTTGATAGCGGTGCGAGGTTTTTTGTATGGCGAAGCCTTCATCCAATTCCAGAGCCGCGATTGTTAAAGAGGGGTTGACCGCTGGCTGGCCCATCTGTTTGGGCTACCTGTCCATCGGCATGGCCTTTGGGGTTCTGGCCCAGAAGGCCGGGCTCACGCCACTGCAGATCGGCCTGATGTCGATTCTGGTATTTGCCGGCAGTTCCCAATTTATTGCGGTTTCAATGCTGACCGCTGGTGCTACCGCTCCGGCTATCATCACCACGACCTTTGTGGTCAATCTCCGCCATCTGCTGATGAGTTCAGCCCTGGCTGTCTATTTACGCTCCGTGCACCGTGGCTTGCTCGCCCTGTATGCCTACGGCGTAACGGACGAAAGCTTTGCCGTCAATCTGCCACGTTTCAACGCCGGTACCTGGAGCCTGCCCCGGGCACTGGTGGTCAACCACGCGGCCAACCTGACCTGGTTCATCAGCACCGTGGCCGGTGGAATCGGCGGCCGTTTTATCCCGGAAGGAGCGTTTGGTATCGATTATGCGCTCATTGCCATGTTCATCTGCCTGCTCATCTATCAAATCAGAGAGTTGCTTCATCTGCTAACAGCGGTGATTGCCGGTTTGACGGCTGTTTGTCTGGCGCTAATTTTTCCCGGCAATACGTATATCGTAATCGCTTCCGTGGCCGCGGCCACACTTGGTGTGATCCTGCAGCGAAAGGTTTTCAGGAGGATTCCCAGCCATGACTGACTACCTGCTACTGTTTTGGGAATGGGCCTGGTAACCTACCTGCCGCGCTGGCTGCCCCTGCACTATCTTTCCCGACGGTCCCTGCCGGAGTGGTTTGTCCAGTGGTTGGAACTGATTCCGGCCGCCATTCTCAGCGCCCTATTGCTGCCGGCCCTGATCCTCTCCGGTGAACCGCGCCAGGTAGACCTGCTGCGTCCCGAATTCTGGGTGGCGGTACCGACATTTGCGATTGCCTGGTGGACACGATCGTTAGGGGGGACCGTTGTCGCCGGGATGCTGTTTTTCTGGCTGGCCGGCAAGATCAATCCGCAGTGGCTGGCCTGGGCTGGATAAAGCCCTTGTTTTCCTGTTTGCTATCCTAAATTAACAATTGGCTCAAAATGCATGTTTTATGTCATTGCGGCCAGATGCAATCGGCGCTATAGTTTCTTCATGAACAACTTTTGGGGGAGTTTTATATGAAGAAAAGCGTCGATTTTATCATTTTCCAGGACGCTCTCGGGCTGGATATCACCGGCCCGCTGGAAGTATTCAATACCGCGTCGTTGATCGTACAGCAAAAATACGGGCCGGATGCCGGGTATGATATTCGTTTTTTCGGTCCCACCAAGAACCGGGTCCGGCTGACCTCCGGCCTTGAAATCCATCCCCACTATACGTTCAAAGACGTAACCGCATGCGATACAATCATGGTACCCGGCGGAGAGGGCACCTACCAGGCTATGGACGATCCATCGCTGGTAAAGCATGTGCGCGCAAAAGCTGCCTTCGCCAGACGCATCGTTTCCGTCTGCAGCGGTGCCTTCATCCTGGCGGCGGCCGGGCTTCTGGACGGCCGCGAAGCAACCACCCACTGGATGGTCACCGACGAGTTCCAGGCAAGGTTCCCGCGGGTCAAAGTTTTACCGGACGCCATTTACACCCGCGACGGCAACATTTACACCAGCGCCGGTGTCACCGCCGGAATAGATCTGGCCCTGGCCCTGGTAGAGGAAGATTTCGGTATTTCCGTGGCCGTGGAGGTGTCCCGCTACCTGCTGGTTTATTTCCGGCGCCCCGGCAGCCAGTCCCAGTTCAGCACCCCGATCCAGGCCCAGGCTGCCGCCGGCAAACGTTTTGCCAGGCTCCACGATTGGCTGCTGACCAACCTGGTAAAACCCATTTCGGTCGATGACATGGCGTCAAGGGTCGCCATGAGCACCCGGAATTTCTCCAGAGTGTTTAAAACCACCACCGGGTTGACACCAACCAAATACCTGGAAACTTTGCGCCTGGACCGGGCCAGGGAAATTCTGGCCGCCGGTGAAGATTCGATCGAAACCATTGCGGAAGCCTGCGGTTTCGGAAGGGAGGATCGGTTGCGGCGCGCGTTCCTGCGTAAATTCAAAGTGACACCATCGCAATACAGATTTCACTTCCTATAGTGAATATTCAGCGAGCTTAATAACGTGGTCCTTAGGGCCAAGTCAGAGATAATGTTATGCCATAAATGTATTAGTCTCGCGCAGAGACGCAAAGGCGCAGAGAAACCATGAATATATCCGGCTTCGCCGGCCAAAACCAAAAGATCATTTGGTCCTGAGGATTGAAACGATTTTCGCGCGATAGCGCGCCTAAAACATGTTCTGCCTTTCTCCGCGTCTCTGCGCCTCTGCGCGATGCAGGGATTTGCGATTTTGTATTAGCGGCGAAGCCTCTAAAGGGACAACTAAAAGCATCACCTTCCGGACCGAGAATATTAATATTGAAAGGTTAATCCCATGCAAATAGCTATTGTACTTTACCCGGGCATGACGGCTCTCGATGCCTTGGGTCCGTATGAAATTTTGCGCTTGATCCCGGGTGCGGATCTACGGTTCGTACACCATCGGGTAGAACCCATCGTAGCCGATAGCGGGATCCTGGTTATTGGCGCCACCCACACCTTCGAGGAGACCCCTTCGCCGGATATACTCCTGGTCCCGGGCTCGACTGCCAACACTGTGACAGCCATGGCAGATAATACATTGATTAGCTGGTTGCGTAAGGCCCATCAGACAACCCGGCTGACCCTCTCGGTCTGCTCAGGAGCCTTGATTCTGGCGGCAGCCGGCATCTTAAAGGGTAAGCCGGCCACCACCCATTGGATTGCCCAGGACAGGCTGGCTCAGTTTGGAGCGGATCCGCAACCGGAGGATCGCATCGTGAGGTCGGGTAAAGTTATTACCGCCGCGGGTGTTTCAGCGGGTCTGGATCTGGCCCTGGCGGTGGTCGACGAAATCTGTGGCCGCGAGAGGGCTCAGATTATTCAATTGCTCATCGAATACGATCCCAAGCCCCATCTTCAAGCGGGGCATCCGACGCTGGCCTCCGATACCGTTTTTGAGACGGCCCGCAAGGAAATGCTGACAGCGGCACGAAATCCCAGGGACGCCATTTCCATTCCCAAAGTCCTATGGCAAGGCGCACTCGCCAAAGTCCGGAAGAAGTTGGGTCTCGGGTCTTAATGGTCTTACCTAACACTTAACACGTAAAATATAAAACTGACCTAAAGGAGACGAACTTGAAAATCCATCACCTCAGAAACGCAACCTTCGTCATTGAATCCGGGCCGCACCACATCCTGATCGATCCCATGCTCAGTGACAAAGCGGGCCTTCCACCTTTTGCGTACTTTGCCCATAAATTGGCGCGCAACCCCCTGGTTTCGCTGCCGCCGAATGCACCCGAGATCCTTGAACGGGTCACCCTCTGCCTCGTGACCCACTCCCAGAAGTGGGGGATCGAGGCGTTGACCCACACCGATCACTTCGACAAACCCGGCAAAGCGTTTTTGCGCGAAAAAAATATTCCGGTGGTTTGCCTCAAGCGAGACGCGACCTATATGGAGAAGAATGGAATCAGCGTTGGCGTGAAACTGAACTACTGGGAGCCGGCCGACCTACTTGGCGGAAAGATAACCGCTGTTCCGGCTCGCCACGGCCACAGTTGGATGGCCAATTTTATGGCCAATGGCGCCGGATTGTTTCTGGAACTGCCGGATGAACCCTCCATCTTTATCAGTGGGGACACAGTGTATACAGCCGACACCGAGCGAGCCCTGTCTGAGCTGAAACCGGATATCGCCGTGGTGGCGGCCGGTAGTGCCAGCCTGGACGTAGGCGGCCCCATCCTCATGCCGTTGGAGGAGATATTAACCTTCATCGCAAGAGCACCCCATAAGGTGGTGGCCAATCACATGGAAGCCTTGAACCACTGTCCCACCACCCGGGCGATATTGAAAGCGGCGCTGGCGAAAAGAGATTTGTTGTCGAAAACGTGGATACCCGACGATGGTGAGACCCTGACCTTTTTCAGGCCAGAATAGATGCCGGCAGATCCTCGCGGTTATTCCGAGTTACCTCTATGAGGTGGATATCAGGTCGTTGTTTGATATCCCGGATGAGCCTTTCACCATGCAGGGCGATGCTGGCCAGCAGACATTTGTCGCTGTCCAGGGTCTGGCGCAGCAAAGTGCGAAAGCGTTTTGAAAAAAGTTCCATCTTGCCGATCTCATCGATAACCACCAGCTTTACCCCGGGATTCATAAGATCCAAGTTTTCCAGAAACAGATTGAACCCGAACGTATCCACCCCGTATTTCCCAACGCGCTGCCGGCTTTCCAATTCGATATGGGCCAGGACGCGACGATCACCGTTCAGACCTATTAATTCGAAACCCGACCGATATCCCTCGGATCTGATTTCACTTGTATAGAAACCAGCCATCGGCACGGTTTGCAATCGGCTGATTAACTTGCGGATCAGGGTGGTTTTACCCACCCCCGGTTTCCCCGTCAGAAGTGTTTTGGCGTATTGCAAAACCATGAATATCACCAGAGTAAATGCATATTGCCCACTTTCACCTGCTGTAAACCAGCCATGCGGGCAGCCTCCAGGCACTCGCGGGCCTGATTGCGGGAAGTCGGGGCCAGGTCGTTCATATGGTAATCCGGGTGAAATCCAAGCAAGGTGTAGGGGATTTCAGGATTCAAACCAGCAATGAATCCGGCGATCTTGGAGATTTCCCGTCCATCGATATAGCCAGGCACCATCAGCGTGCTGGCGATCAGCATCGGCGGCGTCGGCCGTTGATCGATCTGCCGGGCCAGCCACTCAAAGTTGGCCAGGGTCTGGCGGTTGGTGACGCCGGTAAGCGCCATGTGCAGGGTGTCATCCCAGGCTTTCAAATCGAATTTGATGCAACCGCCGCTACCCAGTGAGAAATCCAGCATTTTTTGAAGCAGACGCTGCGACATGGCGCCATTGGATTCCCAGCAGATCCTCAAAATGCGATCCGGGTTGTTTTCACGCGCCAGCCGGGAGGCCTTTAGCAGAAATGGTAATTGGGGTGACGGATCGCCGCCAAAATAGCATGTGCAGGCGGTCTTCTTGTGGACTGCTTGCGCCAGATTCTCGGCGGTTTCATATTGGCTGTCCCGGGTGCGCTGCCGAAAATGCCAGTTTTGGCAATACAGACAGTGAAAGGTGCACGCATGGGGGAAAACCGCCAGGTTTTGATAGCCGTATTCAGGTCCGTCCGCGAGAGCGTAATCCGGATAACCGCACCCGGTTCCGCCGGGGCACACCCAATCGCCAACGCAATTGGTGGGCAGCGGATCGTGGTACCAGGTAAGCTTGCCCTTGGCGCCGGTTACGCCCGTCATCTTGCCCCGCACATTCCTGCGCAGGCCGCAATATCCCCATTCATCAGCACCCATCCGGCAGCGGTTCACGCATAAGTCGCATTTGACGCCATCGGCACTGTTGGGCGCTTGGGGCGGTAATCCCCATTCCTGGCGAATGCGCCCATGGGCTGCGATCGCAATTTTACGTGATGCCTCCGGTCGGCTGCGAATGCATGCCAGGCACAGACCAAGGTCGGCGGCAATCAAGGATGAGCTTTGCTGGCAAAGTTGGCAGAATCCCATGGCAGGCAAGCCCTGCATTTAAGGGTAAAAGGATTAAGCAATTATACCCGGGTAAAACACTTTTGGAAACAGCGCCCCGTGATATTTTCAGTCTACCTTCAATTGGGGATTTCAGGATGCTCCGGCGTAAGGCCCATCCCATCAGGAAGAATACCTAAGGCCACAATTTAATATTTTACAAGATTTTTCTATAAATGGTATATTGATTAATTACAAAGATGCCCAACCATATAGATAGACAACCCCAAAACGGGAGACCTATCGTGAGAAATTGCACGCTGATCCTTTTTGCTACCATCTTCATTGCATTTGTCTCAGAAGCCTTGGCCCAATCGCCTCAAAGAGGCCTCGCAGTCGCACCCAATCCGACCAATTCAAGTACCTGGGGTACCTACCATGCCCTGATCATCGGGATAAACGACTACGAGAAGTGGCCCCGGTTGCAAACCGCAGTGAAGGATGCCACTGTGATCCGGGATACTCTGGTTTCGCGGTATGGATTTGATCCAAAGCACGTGATCCTGCGGACGGACAAAGACGCCAGTCGCCGCAACATTACCCGCGACATTCGGTACCTGGCTCGATCGATGCGCAAGGATGACAACCTTTTTATATATTATGCCGGCCATGGCCAGCTGGATGACTTCACCGGAGACGGGTACTGGGTGCCGGCGGAAGGGGCGTTGAAAAATCCGGACACATGGGTGGCCAACTCCTACATCAAGGCCATCCTCAGCTCTGAAAAGCTCGAAGCTAAGAATGTTGTGGTGATCGCCGACTCCTGCTACAGCGGCTCCATGCTGCGCGGGGGGCCTTCATTGATGTCCCTGGATGACCAGCGTTATACGGAAAAACTGGCCGAGAAAGCATCTTTGCGGTCGCGGCAGGTGATTTCGTCGGGTGGGGTGGAGCCGGTGGCTGACGGTGGGGCCGAGGGGCACAGCCTGTTTGCTTACTATTTCATCGATGCCCTGCGCAAGAACCAGCGCGAAGTGATTGATCTGGAAAACCTGTTTCATACCAAGGTTTGGACACCGGTGACGGAGATTGGTGACCAGCGACCCAACGTGGGGCGGATCAGGACTCCGATGGACCAGGACGGACAGTTCGTGTTGTACAACGCGGCTTGGGCTCGTGATCAGGCGGCTCGCCGTGCGGCCCTGGAGGCCAAGCAACAAGAGCAGACAGCTGCAAAGCGGAAAATGGATATAGCCTCAGCCGAGCTCGAACTGCAGCGCCAGCGTTTCGAGATGGAAAAGCAAAAACTAGCCCTGGAGAAAGAGCAGCTTGCCCAACAGAAAGCGATAGAACTGGAGCGCCTAAAGTTAGAGCGGCAGAAGCAAGAGGTCGAATATGCCAAAATGCAGGCGAAACTGGCCGAGATGGAAACCAAGCGGAAGCTGGCCGAGCAGCCGCAGATGATGGCTGCAGTAGATAAACGCGTCCCAGACAATCGTCTGGCTGTGCGCACCCGATATAAAGTGGCTTTGTTTCCTGTAAAAGCGAGAAGTGACTATGGCAAAGAGGAGTTGCTCCAACGAAATACGATTGGAGCATTGACCACCGTGGCCGATAATGACGAACGCTTGAAATTCAGTTTGTCGTACAGGTCGGATATTAACCTTCCAGACACTGTAGAGCTGCTTTCAAACTATATCGATGGGCAAGATCAGCAGGTCTGGAAAAAGCCATCCTTTTTCTCCCAATTTGTACCGGATTGGGACCGGCTGGAAAAAGTGAGTGCCAAGTTGGATATCGACCTGGCTGTAATGGTGAATATCAATCACACCATACAGGGGCACATAGATGTGTACCTTTACGATTGCAAGCGTAAAAAGAAATACTCTCACCTTAAAGCCCAACTTGTCAGGGGCGGTTTGCGAGACTATCTGCAGGTCGTCTTAAGGGATTTTTATAGGGACCAGAAATAGGCCGCTCATTGGCCCCAATCATATCGCAGCGTTGAAAAGTTTTTGATATCTTAATAATCTTCAAGCAAGATCTACCGAAACCACATAACACGACCATTTTTCTTTTTTATTCATGATCTTATGAGTAGTGCGGCATACCTGTATTATCCCGCCAATTGTTAAGTCATATGGAGGTGTTGGCCGCCTTGTGGGTGTTGCGGCTCAAAGCATTTCGTTTTGAACAATGGATAACCAAGCTATGGGCCGCATGGCTACCTTTTTTGGTTCCGGAAGATAAGATTTTCTCTGGAGCGGCGCTCATTTTATACAGCAATGATTAATATTTAGATGCATTGACATATAGAGCGACCGCGATATTGAAAACCGGGCTCGCTAAAATTATCGAGAAATATATTAAGATTTAATAATTATTGCCGATATCATTGTTTAGGTGCGCCTTTTCCTCATGGAATACCAGATTCATTTGAACTTTATAGACCGATCCGGAAATATAAGTAGGCTATGGACATCACCGCCAGAATAAATAAGAGTCTTGCGCGTTTCTTTCCAATGGGAATCACGGTAAATGAGCAAAGGCGTATTGCATTGCTCGTCCTGCTATCGATAGTAGGCATCCTGTTTCTAATCATTTTCAGTGTCGTTGCCTACTTACAGGGTAATCCAATCCTAAGCATTCTTGATTTGCTAACCGCTACAACTCTGACGCTGAACTTAAGAGATGCCAGCTTACGCAAACGATTCAATGCGAATATCAAGGTAGGGATAATCTTTATTTCCGTCTTATATATTTACCTGTACGTTTCTGGAGGCATTGGTGGAACAGCATTTGTATGGTACTTCACATACCCGCTAATTGCGTGTTACCTGTTGGGTTCCCGGCAGGGCGGCATTGTTTCCGCCTTGATGTGTATACCTGTCTTAACGCTAGCGTTGATAGCGCCGAGTCACGCTTTCTTTGCGCAATACAGCCTCACCTTTGTTTTGCGGTTTATAGCTGCTTATGTGGTTACTTGCGCTTTTGCCTATTTGTTCGAGCGGACTCGTGAACTAAGCGAGATTGAGGTCAAAGAAATCAACCAGTCGTTGGAAAACCTGGTTGCCACTCGTACCCAGGAACTGGCGAATGCCAATGAGCAGCTAAAAAAGGATATCCTCAAAAGAGAAGTTGCTGAAAAGGCTCTTAAGGAAAATGAGCTGAAATATCGAATGCTTGCTGAAAATGCAACGGATATCATCTGGGTACTGAATCTTACTACATTGACATTTGAATACGTGAGTCCGTCTATCGAACGTATTCGGGGTTTTTCCATAGATGAAGCCATGGAATTGGGCCTTGAACAACAGCTATCGCCTGAATCATATCAAGAAGTGAACCGGATTATCGAGAAAGAGTTGTTGCAAGATACTGAAGCGGGCGTTGATAAAAACAGATCCCGAATTTTAGAACTCGAACAATCACTCAAAAATGGGGGTTATATATGGATGGAAACGATTGCTTCCTTCATTAGAGATCCTGATGATAATCCAATCGCCATAATGGGTGTGACGCGCGATATCGAAGCGCGAAAGAAAGCTGAGAAAGCAATGCAGGAAAGTGAAAAACGGTATCGCTCTGTGTTTGAGAAGTCTACCGACGCTATATTCATTGTGGATAAAAGGACGGGGAAATATGTAGATGCCAATGAATCCGCAGTTCAATTGACCGGCCGGAGTAGGTCTGAATTAAGGCATTTGACAACGCAGGATATCGTACCCAGTGGAGCGACTGAACGCCTCAAGTTGGTCGACGAAGCAAATACGAATTTGGATTTTGGAAAGGTAACCTACGTGCGCCCAGATGGGACACAGCGCATGGCATTGCTCGGTTCCCTCCCAATAGACAATGAGAATGTGATGGGTATTGCCCGCGACATCACGGATGAATTGGTATTGGCGGAGCAGTTACGCCAGACACAAAAGATGGAAGCGATCGGAACGCTGGCTGGTGGTATCGCCCATGACTTCAATAATATTTTATCCGCCATATTGGGTTACTCTGAATTGGCTCTTACCGGGCTTAAGTCTAATAACCCGATCAAAAATAAGCTTGAGGCGATATACAGCGCTGGTGAAAGGGCCCGCGATCTGGTCAGCCAGATCCTGACCTTTAGCCGTAAAGATGAGCAGACTAGGCTACAGGTTGAATTGCGGACAATCGTTCAGGATGCGCTTAAGATATTACGTCCGGCAATACCATCCACTATCGAAATCCAGACGCAATTGAATGTAAAAGGCCCAATTTTAGCCGACCCTTCACGAATCCACCAGGTTATCATGAATCTTTGCACAAATGCTTCCCAAGCGATGCTGGCAACCGGGGGAACACTAAAAATCTCCATGGCGGAAGTAAAAATGGAAGGCGAAGCTGCTACCAATGCTCAAATTCTTGATGGTGACTATGTGAAACTGATGATTGCTGATACCGGCACTGGGATTCCACCTGAACATCTGGACCGAATTTTCGACCCATTTTTTACGACAAAAGAGGTCGGCAAAGGCACTGGTCTGGGTCTGTCGGTGGTTCATGGGATCATTAAAAGACAAAAGGGTTCTATATTGGTGGAAAGCGAGGTTGGTTCAGGAACTGCATTTGAAGTGTATTTACCATTGTCTGATGAAATAAATCATAATGAAAAACGTCCAATCGATCTAACAACCGGGGGCCATGAGCACATCCTGTTGGTCGATGATGAACAGGATATTCTTAATATAGAAACAGAAATGCTGAAGACACTGGGGTATGCGGTTACGGCCACGAACGACCCCGCAGATGCGCTCGAAATATTTGCCAAACAACCAGAACGATTTGATCTTGTCATCACCGACATGACGATGCCGGCGATGACTGGCGATAAATTCATTAAAAAACTGAGAAAAATGATTCCTAATATTCCAACCATACTCTGTACCGGCTACAGTGAACTCATGTCCAAGGAAAAGGCAGCGTCTTTGGGGATCCATGAGTTTCTAATGAAACCGATTTCAATGGTGGATTTTTCAAACACCATCCGCAGTGTGCTCGATAAGAATTAAATTGATTCAGTCTTTAAAAACCTGGTACTCAAGGCCAAGCTTGTCCCGCCGTGCGGGAGTCAGAGATACTTGGCTAGGCCGGGGAAACGGATCCCAGGTGTTTAGGCTGAAGTCTGAAGACTGAAGATGACAGCGCTAAAAAGGCCATATCAATGAGGACTTGCCCGCTGTAGAGGATCTTCTTTTCAGTTAATCAATTCGGTCTGATTGGTTTTAGGGTTTTTCTTCAGCCTTCCGTCTTCGACCTGATACCCTGAATCCGGCCGCACCAGAGCAGCGCGATTTGGTAGTACGCCCCTTCCAGGGGCAAACCAAAGCCTGGTCCTCCAGGCCAGAAATCCTTACATAGTATCCACAATCTCAAGATCTTTACGTATCGATCCACTAAAATGAGGGGTTCCGTTGGAATGCAATCGATTCAGTGTGGATTTCCGGATTTTGCCTTTGCCGGTGTAGAATAATGATGGCGGTGGATCTCGTAGGATTCTTATTGCAGACATTTACAAGCGCGCAGAATGATTTTTGTGACCTGACCACTTGGGGAGCTTATCATCCACATCCCTTAACCGCGAACCGTAAAAAATATGGCATGTGGGTCTGAATGCTTCCGGGACCTCTGTTAGCGCACCAAATTCAAAAAGCGATGGAAAGGCCAGCCACATCCTACGGCCCTCGTCCGCGATGGGCGTTCCGCACAAGGCGCAGCTGACTTTGCAGGGCAAGACTCTCGCATGGATGTTGCGTTCACTGTTGTAAAACTTCAGGCGATCCACACCTTTCGTCAGCCTCACATCCTGTTTGTGGAATATGGCCGCCCATTGCATGGGCGCTCCGTGCAGCTTTTGACAGGCTTTGCAGTGGCAAATTTTAGCGTCTACAGGATCGGCGCCCACCTCATACTGAACGGCATGGCAGTAGCAACTGGCCCGATACTTAACCTTAAAATGGCCATCCACAAGGGAGGCATATTCCGGCCCGAATTCATTTACCATGTTATCATTCTCCCTCCCAAATTACCTGGGTAAATCCTGAGCATGCTTGCAGCTCCTTTTTTGCCTGCCACCTTACCATATTAGGCGCATATAGCAGGATCTTGGCAATGGCGCTCGCTTCTGATATCAAAAAATTACATACAGCCTTGATGATGTTAAGATATCCGGTAAGCTTTATCAATTCCCAGCATACTTTCGTACATACCAAAAAATAGGAGCCCCCGCATGCCGAAAAAAGAAGACCGTGCCGTTTGGATCACCGGCTTGGTAGAACGTTTCTTAGCCGAAACCCCCCTCAACAATCTGCAAAAAGAAGACGGTGCCCCGGCCTGGGAAGAGGCTTTGGTCGGGTTTGCCTCAGGGGCCGATCCCCTTTTCCAGGAATACAAGGAGTATATTGGCCCTTTTCACTGGACTCCATTGGAGATCTATAACCAATATCACCCCGAAAATATGGCTACCCCGGAAGATCTCACGGTCATCTCCTGGGTCTTGCCGCAGCGCAAAGCCGTGCGCGCTATGAACCGCAAAGCCAGAAAATTTCCCGCCGAGGACTGGGCCCGGGTGCGTATTGAAGGTGAAAAATGTAATGCCGGTCTCAGGGCCCATGTCGCCAAAACGTTGACCGAGGAAGGTTATCCTGCCGTGGCGCCCATGCTGGTGCCCAATTGGGCCTGGGTGGAATCGAAAAATTACGGCTACGCGTCTTCCTGGTCGGAACGCCACGCCGCCCATGCGGCCGGCCTCGGCACGTTCGGGCTTTGCGACGGACTGATCACCCCCAAAGGCAAGGCAATGCGTGCCGGGTCTGTTGTGGCCAAAATACAGGTGGAGCCTTCTATCCGGTACTATAACAATCACCGCGCCTGGTGTTTGTTCTTTGTGGATGGATCCTGTGGTAAATGCATCGACCACTGCCCGGTTCGGGCGCTGACCACGGCCGGACACGACAAGGAAACCTGCCGTCAGCACCTGATCGCTTCCAGCAAGTATGTCAAAAAAGCCTATACCTATGAAGGTTACGGCTGCGGCCTCTGCCAGGTTGGCATACCCTGTGAAACCCGGATACCGGTAAAACGGGCCCGGGAGGCTTATGAGAAGGGAGAACTTCCGCCGCCGCCCCCTCCGCTGGCCTGACAGCGGCAAAGGAAGCAAGGATTAGGAAGTGGGGCTCATCCATCCTTGCAGGCGAACAATTTGGGTAACTACGCACGTCTGGAAAACATGAATATGGCGTATCGAGATCTCCGCTATATTGAAAACATTCCCTGGTGATGCTTTACCCCAAGTCCCCTATGCATGAATGCATTCTATAAAGGCCAACCTCAGCAATGTTGTCAAGCGTGCTCAGTTTCGATAATCTCAGCATGTGCGCTTTAAGTAAAATTATAATAAGGCCAGATATCCCACGAAATGTAACTTAAAATAGCCGGATACGGTGAATTCTGAACTCGAGAAATTTTGTCAAAATTTCTAAGGCCTATATCCAATCCAACCACAATGATCGTCCGTCAGGCATAGCGTTGCGCAAAACCATCAAAAGGGTGCAATATTTCGGGGTTGTTTGAATATTGCAGCGTCTTGGCAGCGTCCCGCGATAAAAATCTGCTAATAATTCGACATCTTGATTCAGATCTAAATAGTTGTAACGCCAATATTTCGATATTTCTGGAAACATAGTTGACATGTCGTTGCTGCTGCTGTATGGTATCACCATGAAACTTGATAACGACAGCGCATCGGCATTGCTTGGTCAGCTAGGAAATCCAACCAGGCTGAGAATCGTACGTGAGTTGGTACGTGCCGGAAAAACCGGGATGGCAGTGGGTGAGATCAAAAAGCGGCTCGGAACACCAAACTCCACCCTGTCACACCACCTCAACCATCTTAAAAATGTCGGACTTGTCCAACAGCAGCGCGAAAGCACCGTATTGCGTTGTTTTGTCGACTACAAGGCAATCGATTCCATCGTGAAGTTTTTAACAGAAGAATGTTGTGTGGCCGAGATAAAGGAACAGATGTAATTTTTTTTGGATCTAAAGTTCGATAATTCTGGAAATACAAAATTTTAGAAGGGGTTTAGCATGGCTGGTGAAATTTTAAAAATTACGGATTTCATGATGGACGCATTTATGCACATCTGGCCATATCTGGTCATAACGATACCCATTGCCGTGGCCGTGAATATGTCCGGAGCATCAAAGCACATAAAACGTGCATTTGATGCCGGACCAATCACTGCAGTTTTATTGGCAACCCTGGTTGGCGCCTTCAGCCCCTTTTGCTCATGTGGGGTCATCCCCGTAATTGCGGCTCTGTTAATTGGAGGCGTACCCTTGCCTCCGGTAATGGCTTTTTGGGTAGCGTCACCGTCAATGGATCCTGAAATTTTCTTTTTGAGTGTTGGAACTATCGGCTGGGATCTGGCAGTCTGGCGCTTGCTGGGCACGCTGGTTTTGAGTTTAAGCGCAGGGTTCATTACCTATGCTCTCGTGCAGACAGGTTGGGTAAATCCGAATGTGCTCAAACGTAAGCCTGCTTTAGCCACCCCCAATTCAAATTCCTGGATTCAGCAGCTGGGGACTACCTTTACGGCAGAGTTGAAGAAAGTCTTTTCTTTTAGGTTGAGAAACACGGTTCCTGCTCAGGCTGCGGCCTGTTGCCCAGACGGAACGGCTACTGTCGTGCAAATACAGCCTTCGGTTCCTTATCCAAGAACTGAAACCCAAGGTGCCAGCAGCACCCCAGACGCTTCAACATCCGGTTGTTGCGGATGTAGTGAAAAAGAGTCCTTTGGCAGGCGTCTGAGTAAAGAATCTATGAGTGCCACCCTGATGGTCATTAAGTTTATGGCGTTGGCATTTTTTCTGGAGGCATTAATTGTTCTGTATATTCCGCAAGAATGGATAACAAGTATTATGGGCAAGGATAATTCATGGTCAATATTCACGGCCGGGCTTCTGGGAATTCCTGTGTATACAAACAATCTAAGTGCATTGCCCATGGTAAGCGGCCTTCTAACGCAAGGTATGCATCCTGGTGCCGCACTGGCATTCCTGGTATCGGGGCCAACTACGACTTTGCCTGCCATGGCGGCGGTCTGGACATTGGTTAAACGCCGTATTTTTATGTTATATGTCTCGTTTGCATTGGTCGGTGCTATTCTTTTGGGATACTTAAAACTTATTATAGGATAATTTTACTGACATTACCCCTATGAAGAAAAGCGTCATGACCATTGCTACTCGGTAGACATCGGTTCATACAGGTCGAGCAATCTTGGCAATCGGCTCGGTGCAGATATACTGAACATACATGCAGTTTTGCGGATTTGTGCTATTGGCAAGATACTCCAAAATACCTGGATCATTGCACTATCGAAATAAGTCAGTTACAACCGCGCACTGTTGGCAAAAGTGCGTAGTTCAGATATCCCAAACATACATGCAGTTTTACCGATTTTATGATATTGGCAGTAGTTGCAACAACCTGCTAGGGGATATGACTGGCATGCTGTGAGTCTTTTCCTCGTGTCACCGAATTAAACATCTAGCCGACGGGGAAAAATGATTCATGGTTTTCTCAAAAGAAAAGATGCTCGCTTCCAAGGTCTTTATTTGGTTTCTTTACCGTTTCATTCGGATTTATTCTTGGACCTTCCGTATACAAATAGAGAATGAAACGCAATGGCGTAACCATCTGACAGCCAACGGCCCGGTTCTCCTGTGCTGCTGGCATGAACAGTTTTTTTCTTTCATTCGTCATTTCCAATCCTACCGGGACCAGCGGCCCAGTCTGATGATCAGTAAGAGTACAGATGGAGAGATGATCGCAGGGGTTGCCACTTTGAGCGGCTGGCATCCTGTGCGGGGCTCATCATCCAGAGGAGGTCGCAAGGCGTTAGGCCAGATGGTGGCCCAGTTGAAGGAGACCGGTCTTGCGGCACACATTCTAGATGGTCCCCGGGGGCCGATAGGAAGGGTTAAGAGTGGCGCAATTTTCTTGGCCCAAAGTGCTGGGGCGCGAATCGTACCTGTGTATGCGATTGCTGACAACGCTTGGGTCTTCAATAGTTGGGATCGTTTTTTTCTGCCCAAACCCTTTTCACGGGTCATCATCCATTTCGGGGAAATGCTGACAGTTCCCAAGACCTCCGATCCGCAAAAGTTTGAGGCTCAAAGAAGGAACTTGGAGGAAACGATGCGGTCTCACTTAATGTTTTAATGGTTGGCGCTTGTTAAATAAGTTTAAAGGGCATATGGGTACAGCCTAAAGTTGGCCTATTGACGGCAAAGGATTACGGCCGTGTCCGGTGGTGGCCTATTTCCTGAACGCCGTGGAAAACCATCTCAAGTGTTTAGAATTAAGGAAAATCTCACTATAGTAAGGGCTTGGCAAGAGCTCTGTTCAGATATCCTAAACCTACATTTAGTTTTAACGTATTTGTGATTTACATCCGCAAAACAGCATGGTATATAGTAACCTAATCTGCATCCTTGTTTTGATCTGGACGTTCTCTGCGTCGAAATTCTAATTTCCATTATCAAGTTCTTCATCACCCGTCCTCTGGCACAGATATGCTGCTTCACATCGTTAACGGTGGCGCTATTTGCACCAAACGCACAAACACAAAGAAAAGGAGGGAAACAAATGAAAGCAAAGGAAACGGCGGTTGTTCTCATTGAGTTTCAAAACGAATTCTGCAAAGAAGGGGGGGTGCTTTATGATGGTGTCAAGGAGGAAATTGCACGGCAGGGTACGCTCACCAACGCCGTGAAGCTTGCTGAAGGCGCGCGGGAAAAAGGGGCAACAGTCATTTTCGCTCCCTTCATTTTCAATGAAGAATACTATAGGGACCACGATATGAAAGGCATCGTCAAAGCCGTGGCTGACGGAAATGCATTTCGCGAAGGGACTTGGGGTGCTGAGATGATCGAGGAACTTCAGCCCAAGGAGAGAGATAAGGTGGTTTCAGGTAAGAACACCTTGTGTGGTTTCAACAATACCGACCTTGAAAAACTTGTGAAAGAAGCCAATGTCAAAAACGTGGTCATCGGTGGATTCCTGACCAACTTTTGTGTGGAAAGCACCGCCCGAACTGCATACGATAAAGGCTATGGCGTTACCGTTATCAAGGACGCCACGGCCGCCACCTCGGTAGAGGAGCAAAATTACGTCGAAGAAAAAATTGTTCCACTCTTGGGGCAGGCGCTATCGGTCGATGAGTTCCTCGACCAACTGGAATAGGACACACTTGACTCTATCCTGAATTGAAGCCCTAGTTCCTTGGGCCGGGATTCCTTACTCGTTAAAGCCCTCTCGAAACAAAAGCGGGCACCCGGAATGTGCTGCAATACCGCCGGAGTGCCCGTTTTTCAGGTTATTTCTAAACCTGTGAGGCCGGTGGTCTATGATGAAAAGTTGAAGATTATGGAAAAATTCCGACTACTATTTCTGGTAGTTGGCCTATGCAGCAAAATCAGCGCGAGATAATAGATTTGGTCGATTAGACATTGCTGAATATGCGGTTTTAAATCGGGAGATTTCTGCCATATACATGATGTGAAGGCAGAGTCTATATATTGAAGGTATACTTTACATACCTATACTGGGTTCCGACTGCGCTTTCTGCTATTAAAACCAACATATCAATACCTTGAAAAACCTTGTGATATCCCATTCAAATCGTAACCGAGCACTACGACCATCATTCTTTATTCCATTAGTCAATTAGTGAAATGAGGAATGGTGGTAATGTTCTGGTGCTGGTAGTTATAACAACATTACGTTGAAAAATACTGTCCTGGCGTTTTTCCAAGCGCTTTTTTAAACATTGAGATAAACGCGCTGGGACTATCATACCCAAGTTCAATAGCCACCGTAGTAACGGGTTCTTTCTGAGCCAGACGTTTCAGGGCTTCCAAAATTCTTATCTGCTGCCGCCATTGACCAAAGGTCAGGCCGGTTTCCAGTCGAAAGCGCCGGGCCAATGTGCGTCCGGTAGCGCCTACCGTTTTTCCCCAATCCGCTAGAATCCGCCTGTCTCCAGGTTCGGCAGCCAGGTGCGTGTAAATCTTCTTGAGGCGGGCATCCTGCGGGATGGGCAATTCCAGAGGCGTTATGTCCATTGCCTGGATTTGATCCAAGATAACCTTCATCAGACGCTCTTCCGCATCGCTCAAATCATCCTGCACCGGCAGGGCGACGACATGCAGGATAAGCTCTCTGAGCAAAGGCGTCACCGAAACCACATAGCATCTATCAGGCAGGCCAGTAATAATTTCCGGCTGAATATAGAGGGTTCGCATGGATACCGGACCCGATGCATGGATCTGGTGGTCGGTATATGCAGGTATCCACACGGCTCTCAGGGGCGGCACAACCCAAATCCCTATATCCATCACAACTGTCATGGCCCCCGATGATGCATACAGCAGTTGCGATCGGATATGTCGGTGCCTGGTAATCATGTCACCGGCTGCTACCTCCATTGCCATACCGACAATGGGGCGGGGCAGGGTGAGGATATCGTCTACAGAATCAAGCGGGACCGCTTTTGTCCTATTTGAGATATTATTTGTCTGCATGTCGCAAGACGGTAACATCCATTTGGTTTATATTCAACCACAAATACAGGCGAAAGATAGTAAGTTTTAATTTGGATGAACGGCTGACATGACGATGAAATCCAAACCTATAGGGATACTTTCCATAGGCCATATGGTGACCGACATCAATCAGGGCGCCCTGCCGGCAATGCTCCCGTTTTTTATAGCCGCGCATGATCTTTCCTACGCCGCTGCCGCCGGTATCGTGTTTGCCGCCAATATGACCTCAAGTATCGTGCAACCATTGTTCGGGTATGCGGCGGATCGTTTTTCGAAGCCCTGGTTGTTGTCTGCCGGTTTGCTGCTCGCGGGGTTGGGGCTCGCCCTGACAGGGCTGGCCAAAAATTATGTGTGGATTATGTGCCTGGCCATTATCAGCGGGATAGGCATTGCGGCCTACCACCCGGAGGCGGTGCGTTTGGTTAATTTTGCCGCCGGCGACAGGAAAGGAACGGCCATGAGCATTTTTGGTGTCGGCGGCACCCTTGGATTTGCCATCGGACCCCTTGTCGTGACGACAGCTCTACTGCAATGGGGGCTGCCAGGGACACTCATGCTGATTATCCCCGTTTTCGTCATGGCCCTGCTTATGGCCGGTCAGTTTTCACTATTTGCATCATTGGCAGCCGGTGGAAATAAGGATCACATAGGTTCAGCGACAGGGCGCGCTGCAGATCACTGGGGCGCCTTTTCCCGGTTGACGACCGTGATTGTCGGTCGATCAATCATCTTTTACGGGCTGAATACGTTTATTCCCATCTATTGGATCAAGGTCTTGCATCAAACCTCTGCAGTCGGAGCGATTGCCCTGACCGTTTTTGCCATCTCCGGGATACTTGGAAATCTGTTGGGCGGGAGTCTGGCCGACAGATTAGGGCAAAAAAGAGTGTTGCTGCTCGGGCTGTTTGGATTAACGGTACTTATGCCATTGCTTGTTTTGGTGAAGAGTGCCCCAGCGGCTATGCTGCTGTTGGTACCGATCGGATTATTGCTCCACGGTACTTACAGCCCGTCCATTGTCCTGGGGCAAACATACCTTCCAAGTCGCGTCGGATTTTCTTCCGGCGTTACCTTGGGGATTGCCGTGGCGATTGGCGGCGGGGCAGCCCCCCTTATTGGAAAGGTGGCCGATATTCATGGGGTCGGGTACGCACTGGCTGCAGTTGCCTGCTTTCCAGTGTTTCCGTTTATAATCGCCCTGAGTTTACCTGCTTTTGTAAAGCGAAGGGTGAAAAAGTCACTTGCCGGAGCAAAATGAAGACCCCACTCACCTTCACAATGTCGGGAGGATACTGGTTGACTGAGATTTTTCAAAACATATATCTCAGCTATCTGCAGTTGCTTTGTTCGGCTTTGTCAACGGCCACAACCCAATTTCAGAAAACTGATCATAAATCGTTGCTTAAAGTCAGCTTGCTTGGCTTTAAGCATTGATCTAATCGGTAATTGCCAGGTCCAGTTCAAGAACCACATCCGCCTTAAGGCCATAAGCAGGGGGCCCGATACTCGGCGGGTGCTCTGGTGGTCCTGTGTTGTAATTCTCATGTTCGGATTTATCTTTCTCCTAAAAGGCCTGTTTCGGGTGCAGCCTATCACTGAATTCGATTTAAATTTGAAGGGGATGCGATGACTGAGCAAATAGAAGTGACCATCAAGACCATCGGACTGGCCGATGACCCTGCCGGTTCGAGCAGTGACTCGGATAACAAAACGCCCGGCAACAGGGATACCCTGTTGTTGGATGCCTATTCCCAGGCCGTCGTGTCGGTCGTGGATGCCGTGGGGCCTTCCGTAGTAAGCGTTTCCGTAGGGAAAAATGGAACCAACCGGGCTGCCGACCAGGTCGGTGCCGGGTCCGGCGTTGTGATCGCCCCGGACGGCTATATCCTGACAAACGATCACGTCATCCAAAAAGCGGATACCCTGGAGGTCGTGCTCACCGATGGCAGTCGATTATCGGCGGTCCTGATCGGTTCGGATCCGGCCACCGACATTGCCGTCATCCGGGCCAACGCCAATTTTCTGCCCTGTTCCACGCTGGGCGATTCAGATACCCTGCGTGTCGGCCAGTTGGCCATTGCCATGGGCAACGCGTATGGATTCCAGTCAACCGTTTCCACCGGCGTGGTCAGCGCCCTGGGGCGGGCCTTGAGAAGTACCCGGGGGCAATTGATCGAGGACATTATCCAGCACACCGCCCCGTTGAATCCCGGCAACTCCGGGGGGCCGCTGGTCGATTCGGCCGGAAAGGTGATCGGGATCAATACGGCGATTATTGCCTATGCCCAGGGCATCGGCTTTGCCGTACCGGCCAATACGGCCATGTGGGTGGCTTCCCAGATCCTCAGTCACGGTCGCGTACGCCGTGGATTTCTGGGCATCGCAGCGCGGCGGCGTCCCCTGGGGCGCAGGATGGTGCGCTATCACGGCCTCAAAAGCAACCACGTCGTTGAAGTCTTATCCATAGAACCCGGGAGCCCGGCTGCTGTGGCGGGTATCAAAAAACACGATTTGATTGTGGCCATCGGCGGCACCCCGATTCACAGCGTGGATGATCTGCATCGGTTCCTGGCCGAATGGCCGATTGGCAAACCGGTAGAAATTGAAATCGTCAATGGTCAAAGCCGCAAACGTCTAGCAATTAAACCAATAGAAGCTGCGGTCTAATTTAATCAGGTGATCACCTGACGGTAAATCGAAGTACATGGCACCATCGTTTGCATTCAGACATTTCAATACGTTACAACCACTGTGGCAGGCTGAATCCAATTTCAAATTAAACCTAAAATTAAAATGAAAAAAATTCTAATTGTTTTCGGGCATCCCGCCTTCCGGCGCTCTACCATGAATACTGCCTTGCGGCAGGCTGTGGAAAACCTTGAAGGGGTGACCTTTCACGACCTCTACGCGAGCTACCCTGATTTTCTCATCGATGTGCCCCGGGAGCAGAAGCTCTGCGAAGAACATGACATCATTGTGTTCCAGCACCCGTTCTACTGGTACTCGACGCCATCCATCATCAAAGAGTGGTTCGACCTGGTCCTGGAGCATGCCTGGGCCTACGGCTCTACGGGCGATGCTCTGGCCGGGAAGATTACCTTCCAGGCCCTGACCGCCGGTGGCGATCTGACAAACTACCACCCGGACGGTCTGAACCTGTTTACGATCCGGGAACTGACCACCCCTTTCCGGGCCACCGCCAATCTCTGCCAGATGGACTGGCTGCCGCCGTTTGCAGTCCTCGGCATTCACCGTGGTTTACCGGAGCAGGAACGCACCCGGCACGCCGAGGCGTATCGGCGGACTCTCATTGCGCTGCGTGACGGCCAGCTGGATCTTGAAAAAGCCCGCCAGGGTGAGCTGCTCAACGCAGACCTCGATAGCGTCATACAAGAGGTATAGACATGGAACAGTTTTTACTGAAACTTCTTATTTTCCTGACCGCGGCGGCTGTCGCTGTACCGCTGGCCAAAAAGGCCAAACTGGGATCCGTGCTGGGCTACCTCATCGCCGGGATTGTCATCGGCCCCTTCGGCCTGGCCCTGATCGACGATATCGAAGCGGTCATGCATTTTACAGAGTTCGGGGTGGTGATGATGCTCTTTCTGGTCGGCCTGGAGCTCAAGCCGTCCCTGCTCTGGCAGATGCGCACCCCGATCCTGGGTATGGGCGGCAGCCAGGTGTTGTTCACCTTTATGGCCATTGCCCTGGCAGGCGCTTATTTCCTGCCCTGGCAGCAGACCGTGGCCATCGGTCTGACCCTGGCCCTGTCTTCCACGGCCATCGTTTTGCAGACCCTGCGTGAAAAAGGGATCATGAATACATCTCCGGGCCAGTCGATTTTTGCCGTGCTCCTGTTCCAGGATCTGGCCGTCATTCCCATTCTGGCCGTATTGCCCCTTCTGGCCACGGCGGCGGTACAGGCCGATGCCCATCACGGGGCCGCTTTGTTTGATATTACCAAATTGCCCGGTTACCTGCGCCTGATCGTGGTGCTGCTGGCCATCGGTCTGATCTATGTGGGCGGCCGCTATGCCAGCCGGCCGGTCTTTCGTTCCATCGCCGCCACCCGCGTGCGGGAAGTCTTCGTCGCGGCTGCCCTGGCCTTGGTCATTGGTATTTCCCTGCTGATGACCGCCGTCGGCCTGTCGCCGGCCCTGGGTACCTTTCTGGCCGGGGTGGTGCTGGCCGACAGTGAATACCGGCACGAACTGGAAAGTGATATCGAACCATTCAAAGGCCTGTTGCTCGGCATCTTCTTTATTTCTATCGGCGCCAGCCTCAACTTTGCGTTGATCAAAGCCCAGTTGGGCCTGATCGGCGGCCTCGTTGCCGGCCTTATCCTGGTCAAGGCCATCGTCTTAATGGTCATCGCCAAGACATTCCGGATGCCTGCTAACGAGCGCCTGCTTTTTGCCATCGCCCTGGCCCAGGGTGGTGAGTTTGCCTTTGTCCTGTTCCAGTTTGCCCGGATGAACGGGGTCCTGCCACCGGCCGTGACCGAGACCCTGATTTCCGTGGTGGCCATTTCCATGTTTCTGGCGCCCCTGCTGTTCCTGCTGCACGATCGTTTGATTGCGCCCCGCCTGCAGGAAACCGAGCCCCAGCGGGAGGCGGATGTGATCGAGAATGGCGGGCGCAAGGTCATTCTGGCCGGATTCGGCCGCCTGGGAACCGATCTCGGGCGCCTGCTCATCTCCGCCGGTATCAAGCCGGTTATTCTCGATCACAACGAGGCCAACGTGGATATTCTGCGCCGTTTTGGATTTGAAGTGTACTACGGGGATGTCTCGCGTTTGGATCTGTTGGAATCGGCCGGGGCGGCCGAAGCCGAACTGATCATCATAACCCTTGGCGATCACGAAAAATCCATGGAGCTGGTAGAATTGGTCCAGAAACATTATCCGCAACTCAAAATTGCCGTCAATGCCGAGGACCGGCGGGCAGCATTTGAGTTCATGGACCTCGGGGTAACCACCATACGACGGGAAACCTTCGGCACAGCCCTGACCCTGGGCCAGGATGCCCTGGAGCTGTTGGGCTTCGACCCCTATGAGGCCTACAAAATCAGGCGGCTGTTTCGCAAGAAGGATAAGGAGACGATGCCGGACCTGTATCGGATACATAGAGAGGACATGGATAAGTATATCTCCATGTACCAGCAGCACAACGAGAACCTGACGGAACTGATGAAAAAGGACCGGGAGATCGACATGCATGAGCTGGACAAGGCTTGGACGGCCGCAAACCCGGAAACATGATTGAAGGTTGTATAGAAACTATCTCAAAAATAGGGTTTTGGTTCAAGGTCCCGTCTACGCCTTCCAGGCTATGCCGGACAAGAAGACATTTTGAGATAGCCTCCAATGACGGTCTATAGGAGCGACGCCATGAAACGCCCCCCGCAAAACTCAGCCCCGAACGACGCCGATGCCCGCAAGGCGGTCAAGCCGGTGATCTGCTATCCCGTGGATACGCTGCCCCAGCCGGATATGGCCCTTTACAGTGCCGCACGGGATAAGCTGGACCTGTTGCAAGAGGTCACTGTCCCGCCCCGGGATGCACGCACGTTTCGGGTTGCGGCCGGCAATTTTTTTAGGATCGTCAGCGTGGAAGGCCCCCAGGTGGGCGACCTGAATCTATGGTCGGCCGAAAACCTGGCCGAACGCTTTTACAGCGGCAAGACCCGGGCCCTGCACGGCACCCACTTGAGTACATCCGACCAGATGTGGAGCAATTTCCACTACATGCGGCCCATGGCCACGATTACCCACGATACCCTGGACTGGTATGGCTTCGATGACTTCGGCGGTGGGGTGCACGACGTGATCGGAACCCGTTGCGACCCCTATACCGGCCGCTTGCTGAGCGGGCAGGAGTATCACCACTGCTGCCATTCGAACCTGATTCGGGCCCTGGCAAGCGAAACCGGTATCTCCCTGGATGAGGCGGAACCTCATATCCACGATGTTTTGAATGTCTTCATGTGCACGGGGTTCACGGCGGATACCCATCAGTATTTCATGAAGGCCAGCCCGGTGCGTCCCGGCGATTTCATTGAGTTTTTCGCCGAAATCGATCTGCTCGGCGCCTTGTCCACCTGCCCGGGCGGCGACTGCAGTTCGGAGCATTCCAGTGATACCGCCGCGTGCTTCCCGTTGAAAGTTGAAATATATCAGGCCGATCCTAAAATTCTCGCGGGTTGGACACCCCCGAAATCGTCAGCCTATTCACGCAGCCACGGATTGTAAGACCTTCCCTGGCGATATCCATTGCATTTCTAGTTCGATAACTATTTCATATTATATTGGTTTCAACCGTGGCTGTCTTTTTTGGCCGGAAAACACTTGAATTTTAACTTGGCCGGTGTATTCTTATTGAACGGAAACAGTTCAGGTTCCAGCATGTGAACTTATGATTCCGGCTTACCTACCCTCAAAGGGCAGGGCACGGATGGGTGGCCCTTTGAGAATGTTGCTCCCCGTACTTAGGAGGCTCTACATGTATCTAGTGAGATCTTCGGAAAGACGCAGTGGTACTGATCGCAGGGTAAATGAGAATACAGCATATTCAGGTCCGGAAAGACGGCAACTCAAGCATCGGCGGATCGGTATTGACCGCCGGGGATCATTGCCCGCGGTTTGTATTTATTGTGGAAGTGTGCGCGATTCTCAGGGGGATTGGAGTAAGGACCAGGCGCCCCTGCATCCAAGCGAGAAGCCCCGTACGGGTATTTGTATAGATTGTTCCAAGGAAAAGTTTCCCCAGTTTTACGCTGCCATTTGAGATAGCTTCCAAACATAGAAAACCCGCCTCTTGGCGGGTCTCCCCAGACGCTGGGATGATCAGCATGGCAACGGGTGCGGATACGAGTGCTGTTTGTTTCAGTCCAGATCGAGCGGCGCTTTACACTGGTTGCATCTCACCACTCCCCTGAAAACTTTCTGACCGCATTCAGGGCAATAGTAGCGGGCCTCCTCATCCGCGACCCATTTTTCGGTCCCGACCTCCCGGCGATAGGGAACGCACCGTAAAATCACCTTCTTCCCCACATTCATGGAAAAATTATCGATATACGCGCAGGGAAAGTCCGCACATTCGTGACAGCCGCTATAGCCTTTTGACTGGGTGCAATCACGGATTTCACACTGTTGGCAGTGCATGAAGCGGTCATCGGACAGGCAGCCCCCGCAACGGATATCGGCGGTGGTCAACGCCTCACTGTTCGGCAGCGTACCCTTGCCGGGGACACCGCCTTTGTAGAGATTGACCAGGCGCTCTTTGAATTTTTCGTTGTTATCACGGTGCGCTATGTGGATAGCACAGACACCGCAGTAGAGGCCACAGGGCGAGGCAAACGCCGGGTTTGTCTTCGGCATGCAATGTTCCTATCTTATCTTCAATCGATAATTTTAAGGGTTATCGCTTTTTGGTTTACGGTCACCAGTTGGTACTGCCCGGAACCCAATCGGAATCCTTCCCGGGCTGCGGCTTTGGGAATTTGCTTGGGGTAGGGGTACTGCGGGTCAAGGTCCAAAAGAAACATATCCAGGCAGATCGCTCCATCCGACAGCCCCTTGTAAACCAGACGGGTACGCTTAACCGTTACGTCTTCCCCCTTCATCATGACAACCCGATCGGTGGTCAGCAAGGATTTACCTTGTGGCGGGGTATTCTCAACGCGGGTTTGGTACTCTCCCCGGCGTCCCTGGGAATTCTCCGGCAAAGTCCTGTATAGCAGAACCATTACCGTCACAGCGACAATCACCAGGAAGATGGCAGAAACCATTTGTTGCCGGCGGGTCGGTTCCATTGGCCTACCTCCATGAAAGTGGTATAGCTTAGCGGAACAATTGCCATGTACACAAATATTCTATTGATTGGAAAGCCGACCGTCAAGGATTGATTGTGACCAAATGGGTGTCTTGAAGGAGGTATGCGTAATCTAAATCGTTTGTTAAACTTGCGAATTAAAATATTTATATGTTTCAGGGGGTTGAAGGTACTTTCTCCTATGACTATCAGGTGTGATGGCGGTCGACTTGCCGCGCAACCAGCCGGGCAAACATGACCAGGCGATCTGGTTTCGGGAGGCCTCCTTGTAAATTTGCCGAGATTGCATTCCGGGCCAAGAGTATTATGTTGACCGAAGTACCACAATGTGGTAATTTTGGCAGATTTGAATAGAACTATCAAGGGTGCCGCTGAAAATGGATGGAGGCCCATATGGAAAGCAGTGAATTTGTTGCTTTGCGGAAGAAACTCAAAAAAACCCAAAAGCAGATGGCGCAGCTACTTGGCAAATCGGTAAAAGCTGTGCATAGTTACGAGCAGGGCTGGCGCGCGATTCCACCGGACGTACAGCGCCAAATCCTTTTTTTGCTTTCCCGCACCCATGCAGGTAATCAGAAGCGCAAGCCTTGCTGGACGATTTTGAAATGCCCGCCCCATCGCAAAAAGCAGTGCCCTGCCTGGGAGTTCAAAGCCGGAAAGGAATGCTGGTTTATCAGCGGTACCATCTGTGAGGGCAAAGCGCGGAAGACCTGGGAGGAAAAACTGAAAGTCTGTCGGAGTTGTGAAGTTCTTATCCCGCTGATTTCCTCCGACTAGCCGTAGCCCTGGCCACTTTTTTTCAGGCCCCCGATTGTAAAGGCCGAAAACGCCTTGGTCGGATCCCCATGGATGCGGGCGAATGAACAAAACCCGGATTGAGGGTTCCCACACCGCTGCCAACCTTGCTCCATAACAACCCGAATTCCAAATAATAAAAGGAGCTTGTCATGACTGACCCCTTTAAATTCGATACGCTCGCCCTGCATGCCGGTGCGGTTCCGGACGAAACCGGTGCCCGCGGCGTTCCGGTACACCGGACCAGTTCCTATGTATTCAGAGATACCCAACACGCGGCCAACCTCTTTGCCTTGAAAGAACTTGGCAATATCTATACCCGTTTGATGAACCCCACCCAGGATGTCCTTGAGCAGCGGATGGCTGCGCTGGAAGGTGGGGCAGCCGGTCTCGCGCTGGCTTCCGGGACCTCGGCAATTTTTTACGCGGTCATCAATATCTGTAGCCAGGGCGACGAGGTCGTTTCGGCGGTGAACCTGTATGGGGGCACCTATACGATGTTCAATGATATTTTGCCCCAGTTCGGCATCAAGGTCAGGTTTGCCGATTCTCTCGAACCGGGGAGTTTCGAGGCTCTGATCAACGCAAAAACCCGGATGATATTTACGGAAACGATCGGCAATCCGGTGCTGGACGTGGTGGATATCGAGGCGGTGGCCAAAATAGCCCAAAAGCATCATCTGCCCCTGGTGGTAGATTCGACCTTTACCACCCCCTATATACAGCGGCCCATCGAACAAGGCGCGGATGTGGTGGTCCACTCCTTGACCAAGTGGCTGGGCGGACACGGGAACGGTATCGGCGGAATTGTGGTGGATGCCGGCAAGTTCGACTGGACCGATTCGAAATTCACCCTTTACAACGAGCCCGACGCATCTTACCATGACTTGCGGTACGCCCACGACCTCGGCGATCTGAATCCGGTTGCATTCATTATGCGGATGCGGTTGGTGCCCCTGCGCAACCTGGGGGCCTGTATCAGTCCCGACAATGCCTGGATGTTTTTGCAGGGTTTGGAGACGTTGCCGTTGCGGATGCAGCGTCACTGTGAGAACGCTTTAAAGGTGGCCCGCTATCTCCAGGCGCATCATTGCGTCGAATGGGTCCGCTATCCCGGCCTGAAGGACGACCCGGCTCATGCGAGCGCAGCCCGTCAATTTAAAAACGGTTTCGGGGGTATGGTGGTGTTCGGCATCAAGCAGGGCAAAGACGCCGGCGAAAAATTCATCGACAGCCTAAACCTGTTTTCACATCTGGCCAACGTTGGGGATGCCAAGAGCCTGGCCATTCACCCGGCGACCACAACCCACTCCCAGCTTTCCGAGGAGGCCCAGCGCGCCGGGGGGGTAACACCGGATCTGGTCCGCCTTTCCATTGGTATCGAGGATGTGGAGGATATCTTCGCGGACCTGAATCAGGCCCTGGAATGTGGTTGTGCCTTGTAAGCCAGGCAGGCAGCCTGGCCACTATGATCAAAAGGACACCCATGGTGCGACTGAAAAATATTAAATGAGCGAATATATCGAACATGATCAAGTTGGCAAGTCCGTGGGACTGGTCGAAAAAAAGACGTTCACTTTTGCCCAGCCTCCGGATGAGATGATTCTGGAAAGCGGGGCCCGTCTGGGGCCGGTGACCCTGGCCTATGAGACTTACGGAACGCTGAATGCCGATCAGGACAATGCGGTCCTTATTCTGCATGCCTTTTCGGGAGATGCCCATGTGGCCGGGTATCACCATGCAGACGATCCGCGGCCCGGCTGGTGGGACTTCATGGTCGGGCCGGCAAAGGGAATTGACACGGATCGTTACTTTGTCATCTGTGCCAATATCCTGGGCAGCTGCAATGGTTCCACCGGGCCGGCATCCATCAATCCGGTCACCGGTAAAGAATATGGGCTGGATTTTCCCATGGTGACCATCGGGGATATGGTCGCCGCCCAAAAGGTACTGATCGATCATCTCGGTATCAACAAGCTGCACGCGGTGATCGGTGGCTCCGTGGGTGGTATGCAGGCCCTGGAATGGGCGGTGCGATATCCGGAAATGGTAGAATCGGCCGTCCTGCTGGCCACCACTACCCGGCATTCCGCCCAGGCCATTGCGTTTAACGAGGTTGCCCGCCAGGCGATCTGTGCCGACCCCAAATGGAACAAGGGGGATTATTACGGTACGGACCGACCGGACATGGGACTGGCCGTAGCGCGCATGATCGGCCATATCACTTACCTGTCGGATGAATCGATGCGTCTCAAGTTCGGTCGGCGGCTGCAGGACCGGGCGGATTTTTCTTTCAATTTCGATGCTGAATTCCAGGTAGAGAGCTACCTGCGCTATCAGGGCCGCAAATTTGTAGAACGGTTTGACGCCAACGCGTTTTTATACATCACCAAGGCATCGGACTACTACGACTTTGAACGGCAGCACGGCAATGGCTCCGCGGTGAAAGCCTTCTCGGGAATAGCCGCCCGCTTCCTGGTGGTCTCCTTTACGTCCGACTGGCTGTATCCTACGTACCAGTCCCGCGCGATGGTCAAGGCCATGAAAAAGACCGGGCTGGATGTCAGTTTCTGCGAGGTCGAAGCCCGCTGGGGGCATGATGCTTTCCTGCTGCCCTCGGAGCGGTTGACCGCGCTTATGAAAGGGTTTCTAGGACATGTCAACGGCAATGGTTGAACCCAACGGCATTCGTTATGACCTGCGCGTGGTGGCCTCCTGGATCCATCCCGGGGCCCGGGTGCTGGGTCTGGGGTGCGGAGAGGGTGACCTACTTTACTACCTGAAGACCCATAAAGAAGTTACGTGCACCGGGATAGAAATCGATGAGGATCGGGTGGCGCGTTGCATCGAGCGGGGACTGACCGTGCTCCAGGGGGATATCAATGAAGAGGTGCAGGATTACCCCAACGACACCTTTGATTACGTTATTTTGACCCAAACCCTGCAGCAGATCTATGCACCGGCGGAGCTGATCAGATCCATGCTGCGGATCGGCAAACGAGCCGTGGTCAGCTTTCCCAATTTCAGCCATTGGAAAATCAGGACCCAGTTGCTGCTCAAAGGTGTTGCGCCGGTTTCCCGGCAGCTGCCCTACCAGTGGCACGACACCCCCAACATTCGGGTGATTACCATCAAGGACTTTCGGCGCTATGCCGGCGAGGTCGGTTTCAAGATTCTCAAGGAAGTGGCCATCAATACCGACAACCATGACCGCAGCGGCCGGATCATTACCCTGTTTCCAAATCTCAGGGCCAGCTATGGGATATTTCTGATTGGAAAGGAGTCTGCGTGAAAATTGTATCCATTGCAACCAGCCGGAAAAAGGGCACCGTTAAAAAGCAGGTGCAAAGCGCCACCCTGGTAGTCGACCATGGCCTGGAAGGCGATGCCCATGCGGGCCAGTGGCACCGTCAGGTGAGCTTTCTGGCGGCAGAAAGTATTGAGACAGCCAATGCGGGCGGGTTGGAGGTCGGCTTCGGCGATTTTGCCGAGAACATTGCCACCACCGGGATCGACTGGGTAAGCGTGCCGGTGGGGACCCGTTTTAAACTCGGTGAGAAAGCCCGCGTGGAGATTACCCAGATCGGCAAGGAATGTCACAACCGCTGCGCCATCTATTACAAAGCCGGGGACTGCATCATGCCCCGGGAAGGGGTATTCGCCCGTGTGCTGGAAGGCGGCCGCATTGCCTGCGGCGATCGCATCGAAGAGCTGGTGAGAGGGCGCGGGCCGACGGCCGACCGCCCGGAGGAAGCATGAAAAAAGATAACACGTCACCGGATACCCTGGCGCAAATACGTGACCGGAAAAATGAACTCGGGGAAGACCTGCTGATTTTGACCCATCACTACCAGCGTAGCTCCATCGTGGACCTGGGAGATTTCAAGGGCGATTCCTTTGATCTTTCCCGGAAAGCGGCCAACAGCAATGCCAGCCGGATTGTATTTTGCGGTGTGCATTTTATGGCCGAAAGCGCGCGCATTTTGTGTGACGAGCGCCAGACAGTGCAGATTCCGGATGAGGAGGCCGGGTGCTGGATGTCCGATATGGCCGACCATGTAATGGTGCAGCGTGCCTGGGCTGAATTGATCGATGTTATTCCAGCCGACAAGGTCATGCCGGTGACCTACATGAATTCAGATGCCGTCATCAAGGCTTTCTGCGGGCAGGCCGGCGGGGTTGTATGTACTTCTTCCAACGCCGGCAAAGCCTTTACTTGGGGGTTTGCCCAGCGCGAGAAAATCTTCTTTTTTCCAGATCAGCACCTCGGACAAAATACCGCCAACCAGATGGGCATTGCCCCGGACCAGATCGTCATCTGGGATCCAACTCGACCGCTGGGGGGCAATACCCCGCAGGCCCTCGATCAGGCCCGGGTCATTCTCTGGAAAGGGTACTGCCTGGTGCACACCCGTTTCACCATCGCGCAGGTGGAATCCATGCGCAAGAAAAACCCGGGCGCTCAAATCGTGGTCCATCCCGAGTGTACCCAGGAGGTCGTGAATCTGGCCGATGCCGTCGGGAGCACCAGTTACATAGTGGACTATGTGACCAAGGCCGCGCCCGGGAGCCGCATCATCATCGGAACGGAAATCAACCTGGTGCAGCGCCTGGCCGCCGATCATCCGAACAAGACTGTTTTACCGTTGCATGAATCCTTCTGCCCCAATATGTATAAAATCAGTCCGGATAAATTGCTGCAGGCCATAGAGCAGCCAGACCGCAACAGGGTCGTGGTGCCTGCCGACATTCAGGCCGGAGCCGCCCTGGCGCTGGAACGCATGCTATCCTTATAAAAAGGAAAAATCCGAGATTGGGGATTCGGATTTAACTGATTATAGACTGCCAGGTTAGAACTGGCTGTTTAGCCAGCCTTTAGATACCTGGTCCTCAGGATCAGGTCAGAGGCCTATGGCCATGCCGTAGAACAGATTCTCGCGCAGAGGCGCAAAGACGCAGAGAACCCATGAAAATATCCGGCTTCGCCGGTTAAGACCATAATCGCCTTTGAGCTTGAAGTGTTTTCGCGCGATAGCGCGACGAAAATCTGATTTTGCCTTTCCCCGCGTCTCTGCGCCTCCGCGCGATGCATGGTTTTGTTATTGTGTTTTCGCGGTGAGGCCCCCTTCAGGGGCGCCTCAAAGCCTGGTCCTCTGGGCCAGGATGCTTTGCTCCTTGCCCGATGGGCGCAATACTCTATGCGTCTTATTCCCCACAGCTACGCAGCCGGCAAAAATCCAAAATGGCATTGGAAGCACTCTGGTGGTCCCGGCCCAGGTGAAAGTTCAGCCAGGAGGAGGTTTCGTTGAGTTCCCACATCCGCGGGGGAACACAGCCGGTGCTTAATTCATGCCGGGCACCCACCGCTGCCAGGCGGTTGTGGGCCCGATACCAGACACAATACCGATCCGGGTTGACCTCGCAACGGCCGCTGCGGCTGCCGCCGCAAGCACCGTTGCGGGTATGTTTGGGGCACCCGGATTCCGGACAGAGAAAGCCGACATGCTGAATACCGCAATCGCCGCAGTGGCGACAGCGCAGCAGAATGAACTTGGCGGGGTCCTCCAGCAGGCGGGCCATCAATCGGCCGGCCTGGTTTTCGTCCAGATGTTGGCAGATTTTCCGATAGAGCGGCGCCAGCTTGGCGTCCAGGTCAAAAAAGGCCCGGTGGGTCGCTCGCATAAACTGTAGATGCAGCTTTTCGCCGATGCTCAACCTGACAGAGTTCTTCCCGAATTTTGGCGGTCCCTGGTTCAAACCCTGATGCTCCTCGAAGACATAGAAGGCACCGGGATCCGGGGAATCGAAATCGGGTAAGAATTCCGGCCAGCGATCCTCAATTTCTTCCAGGCGATCCAGGATCCGGGCGACCATGCCAAAGTCACGATGAATGCCGCCGATGTGAATGCCGCGATATCCCAATCCCTTTAAAATCGCTCCCAACCGAGCGGCTCTTTCTATGGATGCTTCCCGACCAGCCGCCTTGTCCTGCCATTCGGCCAAAACCTGGTCGTGCATTTTCGCGCTTACAATGGCACCGGGAACATTGCCGGCATGCATAATACGAGCGGAGGCCGGGGTCAACACATACACCGAGCCCAGCACGGGCAGGTGCATGCCGGCTTGTTGCATGAAGAGCAGCAGTTCCTGGAACTTGCGGGCATCGTAGCCCAGCTGGGTGATAATGTACTGCGCGCCGGCGGACACTTTGCGCTGCAGCTTGGCATACTGGGCGAAAGATTCGGCCTCGGTGTATTTAAAGGGCGAGACCGCACAGCCGGTAAAAAACCCATCCGGGTCGCCGGACGCTTCGAGGCGTTCATTCAGAGCCGTCAGCATGATCTGCAGGTTCACGGAATCGATGTCAAAGACGGGCCGCCCCTGTCCCCCAAATCCCTGGCCGGCGTAATCGCCGGTCAAGGCCAGGATGTTTTTCATGCCCATCCGGGCCAACTGCAAAGCCCGGCTCTCCATACCTACCCGGTTGGCGTCCCGGCAGGTGAAGTGGACAATGGCGTCCATCCCGATTTTATAGATTTCATAGCCCAGGACATCCGGGCTGAGCGACGGATTGCCGCCGGGGTTGTCGGTGATGGAGACGGCCGAGATACGGCCGTCGGCAAAGGCGTCGCTGGCAATGCCGGTTACCATGTCCACCGAACGCCCCTGGGATTCCCGGCCGGGGACCAGTTCCAGGGTGATGACGAAATGATATGGATCCAGAAGGTCGTTTTGAAAAACTCGCAGCATAGGTGTTTGTTCCGCCTAACGATTCAGTTGGTTTCGTCCAGGAAAGAAGGACCTGAATAGAGTTCGGCAAACCGGGTCCCGTTGCGGCTGTTGGCCTTGTAGTAATCGATGCATTTTTTAACGATCACGAGGACTTCGTCCTCACTGTATATGCCCGGCAGTGGCTCGGCCAGGCGCGGGTGCCGGCCAAGTTTGCCGCCCAGCAGGACGCGATAGCCCTTCTGGCCGTCAACGATGGTGCCGGTGGGGCACTCTTTGGCACAGAGGCCGCACTGCAGGCACAATTGACCGTCGATAACCGGTATTTCCGCGTCCTCATCCAGTTGCACCGCCCGGTCCCGGCACACCTCCACGCAATTGCCGCACAACGAACAAGGGGCGCCCGTGATGACCGGCGCGCTTACACCGATAATGCCGATATCCTTGATCTGCGGCTGGGAACAGGCGTTCGGGCAGTCGGAGATCGTCACCCGGAACTCGTGATGATACTTCAGATCTCCCGGCACATTTGCTTTTAGAAAACTGAGGAGATCTTCCGCCTGCAGCAGCTTTTCAAGTCTGGCCAGCAGGTTTTCACTTTCCGCGGTGCGGTTGGGGCAGCCCCCGGCGCCAAAACAGGCATCTACCTGATAGCCCTTTATTTCTGAACTCATATTGTCCAGAAATTTCTTGCGCGCGGTCTGCACGACTGCCAGGGTGACCGTTTCCCGCCCGGTGAGGCGGGCTTCCTTTTCCACGCGGGCCCGGACCTTTTTCCGGACAAAGAAGGGTACTTTCTTGACCGCGTCTTCCGCTTCCTGTGTCCATTGCATATCTCTTTTTACTCCTGCTGTCTTCAATTGTTAGCTGTCAGGCAGCTTGCTGCTTATCACAGGATAGGGCGCCTGAGCGAGAATTCAAGGGCGACTTTGGTTTCGGGAGCGCCCTTACGGTAATTTAGGCCGGCGTTGCGGGGGTTGCTTTGATTTATGTCAAAAACCGGGCAAAAGTTCAATATCGGTTGCGATCGGACCGGTTTTTAAAAGTTGCGTCGGCCGTCGCCCTGTCTTACTATTGATGGAAGTAAACGAGGACTGTAAAAAATGACCACCCCCGAGGTAACCCAGATCAAAATTGGCAAGCACATGTTCGGTATTATCGGCCTGGAGGATGCCATTACGGATATCGCCGCTGAACATGGTGACAAACCGGAATCTGAGATTGCCCGACTTTTGCTGGAACGCCTGGGTCGCAGAAACTACATTCCCGATAAAGTCAAGGATGCTTACCGCCTGGCTTTTGTGCGCGAGTATAAAAAAGCACTTGGAGAGCCGGTGAAAGAGGCGTCTGATGGTCTAACCATCAAGGTTTTGGGAGCCGGCTGCAATGTGTGTGACAGTCTTGAGAATACGATAATGGAAACCCTGGCGGCCTTAGAGTTACCGGCCGATTTGGAACATGTCCGCGATCCTGATCAGATTGCCCGCTACGGGGTTTCAGGAACTCCGGCACTGATTATCGACGGCCGGGTGATGTGTGTTGGCCGCAGCCCGTCGTTTGCCGAACTTAGGCAATGGCTATTGGGAGACGCTGATAACAAAAGTACAGGAGGAAAAATGGACAAACAGGTATTTATTAAAAACATACCGTTTTCAGAGCCGCATAAACTGGCTGACCTGGTGAATTATGAAGAAGGGCGGGTTGTGAGCCGAACCTTGGCCCAAAACCCGGCGCTTAGCCTGACGCTTTTTGCATTTGATGCCGGCGAGGGTGTCAGTACCCACACGGCTCCCGGAGATGCCCTTGTTCAGGTCCTCGATGGAGAGGCAACGATCGATATTGACGGCCAGGAGATGGTGGCGGGGCCAGGCGAGGTGGTCGTGATGCCGGCCAACGTGCCCCATGCCGTTACGGCGGTGCAGCGTTTTAAAATGATCCTGACCGTTGTCAAGCAGCCGGTGACGATAAAGTCGTAGTGAATTCGCTTGCGCGAATTCATCTGTTTTAAGTGTTAGGTGTTAGGTCAAAATCAAAACCTGAAAACCAAACACTTGTGACGCTAAGGGTAAGTGCCTTAATAATTTTTCCTAAAATCAATTCGGGAAGTGGTTTCAAACCCTTCAAGCGGATCGAGGGTACCACCTATGTTCTGCGAGCTTCCGCTTTCGCTTGCCGAGCTAGGCCGGTCAAGACGCAGGGTCAAGCTTGCCTATCTGCCTTGCCTGGCAGGTAAACTCCGCGAATTACGTTCATGTTTAAGTTTTAAAAAGATCTTTTTTCGCCGCGATAATCCCCAATAAGTCTGAAGGCAGCCCAGTAATATGGTGATTTGTACTTACGCATGGTTGCGATCTGTGCTTGCTGCAGGGCCACATTGAACGGCTGGTGTTGAATTTTCTTGTAAAATGTTTCCATCAACATTCCGGTCGCCCGGTCATCGACCTTCCACAGAGAAGTCAACACCGCCTTCGAGCCCGCAAAAAACAGGGCTCTCTGGATACCTACCAGTTCGTCACCACCCATGTATTTGAACAGACCGCTTTCACAGGCCGACAGGGTAACAAGGGTAGCATTCCAGTTCTGGGAAAAAAGCTCGCCGGCCGTAAGGTGGCCATCGCTCTGGTTGTCCTTGTAAAGCAAAATCTTGGAGGCCAGGGGATTTTCAGCATCAAAGAGGCCATGGGTTGCAAAATGAATGAGGTCGTATGACTTGCTGGCGGCCATTACGTCTGTTTCGGTCGCCTGATTTCTTAAAAACAGTTTTTTCCTGTCGAGTGTGACCGCTATATTTTTGGCTTCCTTTTCGGCGTAAATCAGGTCACCGGTGGGATTTCCGACAATCAGGGCGGAGCGATCTCCGCGACTGCTCTTGTTAGCAACTATCTCCAGAACTGTAGAGCTGGGAGCATAGGATACCGCATAGTTTTCTATTAAGTACTTGGAACCGTCATGCAAGGCATGCAAGGGAAGGTAGTGTAAAAACCCATGCGGAATGATGATCAACTGCTTGCCGGCAACAGCCTTGACACCGGGCTGTACAAGGGCTCTATATAACCTTTGGCTGGTGCGCTTGCGATGTTTGCCAACCTTTAAACCATCGAGCCAGGCAATTGCATCGGTTTGCAGTTTTTCAACCTCGACTTCCAAATCGATGATCTTTATCTGGTGGTTATGAATAAGAAAAAGAACCGCAGTACGGTCGCTGAGATAATATTGCAAAATAGCTTTGGATTTGCCGATTTTACTTTTTATATCTTTTGCGGCCAGATGGCGGACCTCGGATAGACACAAAAATTCCGGATCTGCGCCCGCCCGCGATGTCATCTGGATGGCACGCGTCGAGTTCGCATGCACCTTGTCCAGTTGTGCCTTGCTGATACTGGTTTGGCTGAGCATGATATCTATGGCGGCATTTGAAGCTACGCGCTGGTGATAGATTCTGGTCAGGTCTTCGTTTCTTACCTTGAGTTTACCACCAGCCAATATATCCAGAAAGGCCCTGGACTTGGAACGCTCCAGATATTCCCAAGCTTCGTCGGGGCGGTTGAGCGCGATCAGCAGGTGGATAGCCCTGGTATACAGGTTCTGCTGCGCGGAAAAGTAGGTGATCCGCTGCTTTTCATTCTGGATCGTGCCGCGCTGGCGCTCGATTATTTTGATGCCTTCTTTATAATATTTCAGGGCTTTCTTTTTCCGGCCCAACTCTTCATAGGCCGAGCCCAGTTCCAGCAGGAAATCAAGAATTTCATATTTATCCAAATAACGGCTTAGTTTCAGGGAATAGCGACCCAGGTATGTGTCGATCTGTTCGAGGCGTGCTTGCAGCACCTCGGCCTGGTCTGCATATTCGATCTGTTTGTGCGCGGCTCTCTCCGCCAGCAACTGCCCGGTGCCGGGGACGGCAAAGTTTATAGTGGCAAAGAGGAACATGGTCCCCAGACTGTCTTGACTGGCCTGCTTCCTTTTCGTATCCGCGAGCCTGCTCTGGTTGAGTGCCTGCACCCGATCGCTGCGATTCATGATCAGGGCCATGTCCAGAGCCTCAATGCGGTCAATCCCCTGCAGGAAGCTCTCGATGTTCCGGACGCCGGCTTTGTGATGGCCTAACTTTAAATAGCTCATACCCATCAAGTAACGTGCCCTGTTGAATCTGGTCTGGACAAAAGCGGTGTTGGGTGCTTTGGGCCCGGTGTCCGCCTGGTAGCTTACTATTAACTTTTCCAGATACCGCTTATCGGATGTTTGCTCATAGCCCTTGTATGCCAGGCTAGATAAAAGGTACTTTCGTTCATGCTCGGAGTAGGCTGAAGTTTTATTCAAGAAATCAGCCGCAAGGTTTAGCACCTGCAAGGAAGTTCGGGCATCAACGGGCGATGTGGCTGTTAATTTTTCAACGGTCTCGATTTTTCCTGACAAAATCGTATTGAGAAAGCGCCTGCGTGCAATATGCCTATCATGAACAGCGGCAATGTCTTGCCGTCGGGCAGTCTCTAAATACTCAACGGAAAAAGGTGTATATAGATCCGGCCGGTTGAAAAACGAGTGCCACGTCTTGGGCGGGCGGCCTTCGATGCGGCTGAACGTATGGTAGAGAAATCGGTTCCCGTTGTAGTAATCGGATATGGGCTCCTGGCGCCCCTTTGGCGTTACAAGGTAGTTAAGCAGGTTCGACAGTTGGTCCTGGTGGATGGCGGCCTTTTTAAAATCAACCAACCCATACGTATATAAGTTGGCCAGATCATCGTGCAGGAAAAGACCCCCTTCAAGGTCATAGCCGCTACCATGGGGCGAAATCTGGTTCATGCGCAAGTATGCCTGCAGAGGATCCATGGTGGTCTGCGAAGTAAATACCGAGTGGATGGCTTCTTTGTCCTGGCTTGAAAAATAGAGTCCGGACTGCAGTTTCCGCTCCATTAGTACCGTGGCGTCAAGTTCAGCCTGGAGAAATTTCTCCAGCGCAGCATAACGTTTTTCCTTTTCCAGATAGGTGTTGATTGTTCTGGAATCCACGATATTCGCCCTTTCAGGCAATATCCCGGCAAATTTTTTTCGGCCGGAGTGGATACACAAGCCGTAAGAATGATCATCCATACAAAATTGATATATATGGTCGGTTTATGCATCTGTGTTATCGTCTCACTTTCTCAATTTCTGTAAATAGTTTCTGCAAGGATTGGTAGCAGGTATGATTCAACAGGGTGCGCAAGCCGTGAAAATCATCACCATGTTCGCCGACTGTGTGAATAGGCTGAGCTGGAGAAAGGTGGAATGCATGCGCCGGTGCCTGGGCGTTCAACAATAGGCTAGCGCGAACGGAAAGGTCTTGCATGTCCACAATCTGGGCGTTCAAAGATACCTGGGCCTTATTCCCGCTCGCGTGAAATTTAGTCACATTGCCTATAACCAGATAATCCGTATCGGCTGGAATATTGTTTGGGCTTTCGATAAGGCGAATATCAAGGGCCTGCATTTGCCCCAGGACGGAAATATTACGCTGAATAATATCCAGGTAATTGCTTGGAACCAGGATCTGACCGTATTTAGGATGCTTGTAAACTTCGCCGGTAAATACATCTTTATCTTCGATTGCTTCTGCATAAAATTTTGTGGGAAGTGGAAAAAAGTCAAGTACGGCCACCTTGATCCCTTTATGAGGATTCGCGAAACAGATCGATATCGGAAAAAGCACTGCCATTAGGCACAGAGTACGCATTCCGAGTATTAAAAACTGAGTTATACGGCAACGGGTTAAGTTAAGCCTGATGCCTATTCGTTCCAGAAAGGAGATAAGCATTCTAAAGTAAGCCCCTCTATTTGAAATTAAGTTTTGCAAAATGCTCAGAGTCCATTAGTATCTGCTCTTTTATATTCTTCATTGCTAGGATGATGGCCTGTTCCAATCCGTGTAGCATTTTTTCCCGGGTTGCCTGCCGCAATTTCGGAAGACCAACGGGCGCTAATATGATCGATCCAGACATCATCACATAGGTGGCTTCCTTACCGCTCATACTATAATCAACCCGGCTACCAGCAGTATAGCTCTTATCACAGCCTTCGAAGGCTAAGGTAAGCCATACATCAGTGACGCTTGCCGCGTATCCAATGGAGCTTTCTCGGAATTCAATCATGACCCAGCAATCATAGTCTGCATGTTGCTGATTTTGATCTTCAATTTCAACTTTTTTAAATATGGAACGGAGTTCATCTCTTACATAGGTTTCAAGTCCCGGGTGTAAAACTACGAATTCGTCTTTGTCGATTGGGTTGAACCTTTCGTATTGGGTAACACTTGCGGATGAAACGACTGCGATAGAATGTGGGAATAGGGTAGAATTACCACCATATAGCTTCTCTGTCTCGGGCTGCACGCTATAATGGCTCGCTCACAACCGTAAATTAATATAACTACGGTCGACAAAAGAAAACCTGCCATCTTGGTTCGAAATATCATGGAAATTCTCCTGGTCTAGATCTAAATGCGCTTTTCAGGCCATCCATATGCCTGGGGCTGCTTCCTGCGAGCGTAAGATAATGGGGGCTTAAATGCACTCAGTTGTTCCGGTTCAATATCTGATTTAGTTTGCAGGATCCGCGTCCACTCCCAATTGGGATACACAACGCCTGGTGGAATGAACCACCTCGCCCGGTAGGGGTAATCATCTTGAGCACTCTTTTGATAAATGGTTATCAAGTTCAAGATTTTTGAAAAAAGCTTGCATCTGCAAGGATCTGCGTTTTGATCGCTTGCATTAATTCTACGCATGTCTGTTCAATCTTGCGGATGGAATTATCGCGATGGTCCCGTGCCATCTGGGCGACCTTCCACGGCATGAAAACCACTTTAGCCGCATCTCCGGTCGATGGGTCAAAATCCACTTTTTTCGATGCGGAATAATATTTATCAGCGCCTTCAAAGTTGAGCGTAAGCTTAATGTCTTTTAGGGAGCCGGCAAAGCCCATGTACTTCTCACTGTATTCGATGACGACGCGATAATCATAATCCTGCGGATCCTTGCTCTCTGCCGGGGCGACACCGACCTTTTTGAACAGCGTGGCGAGTTCATCACGAACGAAGTCTTCTAATCCCGGGTAAACGAGAATAAAATCCTTTTCAGCTGCGTTGGCAACGCCAATTTCCTTGTAGTTGCGGACACTGTCTCCGGAAATAACCACTATTGTTTGAGAAAATAACACTGAATTCCCACCATAAACCTTTTCCGTTTTCGGTTGCACATTGAAATATTTAACTTCGGGGCCGCAACCAACAATTACGGCGCAAACAACTGAAAAGGACAATGTAAGAATCCATAACTTTATGCGCATACCATACTCCTCTTAATAGAACGAAATTGATTGCCAACTGGATTGTAAATTTTAAATGGGGAAATTGTGTCTTGCGGTAAAAGGAATGGTTTTTCAAGGTAGGCTGGACGGCAATGGGGCGATACTTCGTCGCACCGACCAATAGATCGCCGAAAAACGTAGAACAAAACCTGCTGTACGGTACCCTGAATCGTCGCAATATCCACCATCCCGGAATATCTGGAGTCTGTGTCGGTTCAACTGAAAAGGGCTTAAACGTATTACCAACGAACATCCTGGTTGTCAATCTCACCGCATTTTTTAGGCGTCATCAGGTGGGTTATTGCTCGTGCTCGATTGCGTTTGGGGGATTCGGTGCCGAACCATGCTAAGCTATAGATAATGCTATAAAAATGAATGGACACAAGTCTAAGTACTGGCCCCAATATTCTCATCATAGCCATTACGAATAGGACCATGCCACCGGTAAACAAGCATGGCCCAGGATTTCCTGGGCCATGCTTGTTTAGAATGGTTTGGTCGCGGCGGTGCAGCGGTTTAAAATGATCCTGACCATCGTCAAGCAGCCGGTGACGATAAAGTCGTAGTGAATTCGCTTGCGCGAATTCATCTGTTTTAAGTGTTAGGTGTTAGGTCAAAATAAAAACCTTAAAACCAGACACTTGTAACGCTAAGGGAAAGTGGCTTAACACTTATTCCTAAAATCAATGCCGGAAGTGATCTTTATGCGAGCATTCAAGAACCTGTCTTAAAATTGGATTTTGGTTCAGAATCAAGGCGGCCGCGAATAGCAAACCGGAGGAATACTGATAGTATTTCGAGGATTTGGTATTCACGCCCAACGCCGAGTGTGGACCAAAAGACTTATTTAAGACGGGTTCTTTAGTCCATTTCAAAGGCTCTTTCGCCATGTATCGCATTGTCGAGCCCGATAATTTCTTCTTCTTTTCCTACCCGTAGTCCGCCGGTGACAAACTTGGTTATATAGATCACCACGAGGGTGCCAATACCGCTGTAGATCGCTGTCCCGACGATGGATAGAAATTGGGTCCAGACCTGCCCCGGATTACCAAAGAAAAGCCCCACGGCGTCCGGGTTGATGGCCGGGGATGCAAAAAGACCCGTGGCCAGGGCCCCCCAGATGCCGCACATGCCGTGGACGCCGAAAGCGTCCAGGGAGTCGTCATAACCCAGTTTGTGTTTCAATACCGCGACACTGAAAAAGCCCAGTAAGCCGGCAACCAGCCCGATGATGAGCGCGCCGGGCAGGGTCACGAATCCAGCCGCAGGGGTTATGGCCACCAGGCCGGCGACCACACCGGAGGCGATGCCCAGCACGGTCGGTTTTTTACTATGCGCCCATTCAGCGAACATCCACGACAGGGCCCCCATGGCAGCCGCAGTGTTGGTGACCAGGAATGCCGAAGCGGCCACACCGTCCGCCGCCAGCTGGCTGCCCGCGTTGAAACCGAACCAGCCGAACCAGAGCAGTCCGGCGCCCAGGGCGCACAGGGCAATGCTCGAAGGAAACATGGCCTCCTTGCCGTACCCGACCCGTTTGCCCAACACCAGTGAAAGCACAAGGCCGGCCACCCCGGCGTTGATGTGTACCACGGTACCGCCGGCAAAATCCAACGCGCCGATGCGGGCCATCCAACCCCCGCCCCAGGCCCAGTTGCACACCGGGCTGTAGATAAAGGTTGCCCATAGGACCGTGAAGACGATCCAGGACGAGAATTTCATCCGGTCGACAACTGAACCCAAAACCAGAGCCACGGTGATGCAGGCAAACGTCATCTGAAACAGGACAAACACAATGGTGGGTATCGTGCCTGACAGGCTGTTCACACCGATACCTCCCATAAATAGGTGGGCCAAGCTGCCGACAAAGGCGTTGGCACTTTCACCAAATGCCAGCGAATATCCCCAAAGCACCCAGATCACACTGACCAGGCAGTAGGTTACAAACGTCATGGCCAACGTGTTGAGCAGGTTTTTATACCGGGACATCCCACCGTAAAAAAGAGCCAGACCTGCCGGGGTCATCATCATCACCAAGGCGGTGGAAACTATGATCCAGGCGGTATCCCCGGAGTTTAAAGTATCATCCCCGGCAAACGCGGTTGCAGTGGAAATGATAGACAGTATTGCAAGCAATATCAGGCCTTTTAGCTTCATGCGGCATTCTCCTTTGTGAATCTTCAATTAAAAACAGGTTTATAACCTAAAATTCGTTTTCAGAGATTATAGCAAAGCTGATGCCATCCGTCGGTCAATATCGCCATAATTGTTATGTATCTGGAAATAATAAACAATTTAAACACTGGAACTTGCTGCAATTCGGCAAGGTTCCTTTGTCTTAAGCGTATAGTTTACAAAAAAGTTATATATTTTTATAAAAACTACAATTTTGTACAAAATGTAGCCTCTGCCTTGCGATTCGCCGGATACCGGCAATTTCGTCTGCTGGGGGACTTGAGGTTTACCCGAATCTGAGGTAGCTTGCTGTCGGTGCCGGGCGGATGTCGGTCTGCAAATGGGGCCCGTAAGAGCCCGCTCGGCGTCTGGAGATAACGGTTACCTCGAGGAGTAAAAAATGCGTGACGATATGCATGTGCGCCTGGCAAAACATCTGGCCACCATGGGAATGGGCTTGCCTTACACCGCGGCGCTGGTAGACATCTTAAAGGAAATCTTTTCGACTCGGGAAGCCGAAGTCGCCTTGCTGCTGCCCACCACGGATATTCCCTTAAAAGCTGTACCCGCAGAGGAACTGCTGCCCGCAACGAGCTTGGATGAAGAGGTGGTGGTGAGCACCTTGGAGGGCCTGGCAGCCAGAGGCGTGATCTATGCCAGACGCCTGGAAGACGGTTCAGTCGGTTACGGCCTGCACCAGGCCGGATTCGGTTTTCCGCAGGTATTTTTCTGGAAAGGCGCTAAATCGAACCAGGCCCGGAAAATGACCAAACTGGTTTTGAAGTATTTTAATCGAACGGTTACCCGGGAAGCATTCGGAGGCCGGCGCACCAAAGCGTATCGCTATATTCCCATCAATCAAGCCTTAGACCCGACGGTGCAGGCAATTATGCCCCACGATCATATGGGCGCCGTGCTTGACAACGCGACGCGCTTTGCGGTTGCCCATTGCCCCTGCCGGGTGGAGGCCGATTTGATGGGCAGACCCTGCGAGCACCCGCGCGAGGTTTGCCTCAAATTCGATGAGATGGCTGATTTTCTGATACAGCGCGGGCTGGGCCGGCCAATAACACGCGCTGCGGCCCGCGACATAGTCCGCCGATCGGCTGAAGCCGGCCTGGTTCATTTCGTTGATAATACGGCCGGCAAGGTGATGCACAATTGCAACTGCTGTGGTTGTGCCTGTTGGAATGTCGGTACGATCCGGCGTAGAAAGATCCCCCGGGATGAATTGATGGCGGTCTACTTTACCCGCATAACCCTTCCTGAGCACTGTACCGGCTGTGGCGCGTGTGTCGACATTTGCCCGGTGCAGGCTATCGAACTTAGGGCGGATGTTGCGGTTGTCGATCAGCAGTGGTGCATCGGCTGCGGTGTCTGTGCCCTGCGATGTGAGTTTGACGCCCTACAGATTTGCTATCGCGATGATCAGGATCAGCAGATGCCCACCGATTTCGATCGGCTCCATAAAACCATTCGTGCGGAGCAAGAGCATAGCTGACCAGTACGGGTTCGCATGCCCTTCATTTAGTTTTTAAAACCTGGTCCTCAGGACCCAGGTGAGCATATTTGACTGTACCGTAAAGGATATTCTCGCGTAGAGACGCAGAGACGTCTTCCTTCAGTGAAGAACCAAATGAGCAGTCCAGCTCAGCTGGGAAGCCATGAATTGTTTCCCGCTGCGCGGGATAAAACCAAAAGGTATTTGATGCCCTGAGGTTAAAAGGTTTTTCGCATGTTAGTGCGACGAAATCCTGGTTTTGCTTTTCTCCGTGTCTCTGCGCCTCTGGCAGGCGAGCTGCACTTCCCGCTACTTCGATTATTAATGGTGGGTCGCGCGATACATGGTTTTCCATGGTATTAGGCAAAACTGCCTCTTAAAGAGGCAATCCAGAGCATGGTCCTTTGGCCATTTTTTACTCGTCCGACATAAGCGGTGTGCTGAGATAGCGCTCCCCGGTATCGCAAACGACGGTGACCATCTTCTTGCCCTGGTTCTCCGGGCGCGCTGCAACCTGCAAGGCAGCCCAGACGTTGGCACCCGCCGAAATGCCGCACAGGATGCCTTCTTGCGATCCAAGCTGGCGGGCCGTTTCAAACGCATCGTCGGCATTGGCCTTTATAATCTCGTCGATAATGTCGGTATTGAGTACATCCGGAACGAAGCCGGCCCCAATGCCTTGAATTTTGTGGGGCCCTGGCTGGCCGCCGGAAAGAACCGGAGAATCGGCCGGTTCCACCGCAATGGCCTTAAAATCGGGTTTGCGGGCTTTGATGACTTCTGACACGCCGGTTATCGTGCCGCCGGTGCCGACCCCCGAGACGAAGATATCGACCTGTCCGTCCGTATCTCTCCAGATTTCTTCGGCAGTTGTTTTACGGTGAATTTCAGGGTTGGCCGGATTGCCGAACTGGTTGGGCATGTAGGCGCCCGGTGTTTCCGCGAGGATTTCGTGTGCCCGGGCAATGGCCCCTTTCATGCCTTTGGGGCCGGGCGTAAGAACCAATTCGGCCCCCAGGTGCTTGAGCAGCGATCGCCTTTCCAGACTCATGGTCTCCGGCATGGCGAGAATCAAGCGGTAACCCTTGGCGGCGCAGACAAAGGCCAGGGCAATCCCCGTATTGCCGCTCGTGGGTTCCACGATCACCGAGTCGGGATTGATCAGCCCCTGATCCTCAGCGGCTGTGATCATCGCATTTCCGATGCGATCCTTTACGCTGGCCAGCGGATTCATCGATTCCATCTTTACCAGTACCTCTGCGCCGATGTTCTTTGTGAGCTGATTCAGCTTTACCAGTGGGGTTGACCCTATGGTATGGCTCACGTTGCCGTGTATCGTCATGTCATTCTCCTCATTTGTAAATCAATTTGGGGGTTTCCATAAACACCCGGGTATCCGGCGGCACGGATTCGGTGATCCAGACGTTCCCGCCGATAACCGACCGCGTCCCGATTGTCGTTTCACCCCCCAAAATGGTTGCGCCGGAATAGACGATCACATCGTCTTCAATGGTGGGGTGGCGCTTCTCGCCCCGCAGGCGATCGACTGTGTCCCGGGGCAGCGAAAGCGCGCCCAGGGTTACCCCCTGGTAAATACGGACGTTTTTGCCAATGTGCGTGGTTTCCCCAATTACCACACCGGTGCCGTGATCGATCACAAAGCTTTCACCAATACGAGCGCCCGGGTGGATGTCAATACCGGTCAGACTGTGGGCGTGTTCGGACATGATGCGCGGCAGCAGGGGGACACCCAGTCCAAACAGCTTGTGGGCCACCCGGTGAACCATCGTTGCAAAAATGCCGGGATAGCTGAAGATGATTTCATCGTGACTTTGGGCCGCGGGGTCGCCGTTGAACACTGCCCGCACATCGGTGGCCAGCAGGTGGCGCAGGCCGGGGATGGCGTCCATCGTTTTCAGGGCCATCTGGTTGCCCTTTTCGCCGCATTCGAGACAATCCTGGCCGAACCGAAAACAGTCGTGTCGCATGACATGGGTGATGTAGTCGGAAAGCGTATCGTAGAGATCGGAAATCGTCTGCCCGATGCTGTACTTGAGATTGACCGGGTCGATTTTCTCAGGCGAAAAATATCCGGGGAACAACACTTCTCTGAACTTAGCGATCAGGTTGCCGACGGAACTGCTGGAACGGAGCGGTTCATAATCAACATGGGTAAAACAGCTCGGGTCGGTGCTGTTGGCGATGATCTTTTCAACAATTGCCGGCAGCTTCTGCCGGTAGCGCCGTAAAATTTCCGAATCCGTTTTACACGCGGTCAGTTCATCTAGTCCGTCACTCATGGTTGTCTCCATCTTTTTCGGTATCTCCGGTGCGTGGGGTATCTAATGATTGGTTTGTGCTACAAAGTGGTATTCGACTAATATAATACCGAAACAGCCGGGTGCAAGAGACACATCAGGTGAAATGAACCGACCGTGAACTCGACCGATCCGGTAGCGACAAGGCCGGGCCATACCAGTGCCGCACATGGGTTGTTCCCACCGCAATAACCTCAAACCGAGCGGATCAGTGGCTGGTAATTTGGGTCGGGAGACGAACGTTCCAGCTGGCGGCAATTATAAAAATCCTCTTTAATTTCAAATGATTTTGTAATATAGTCATCGCAAATGAGCTCGCGCGCTTCACATAGTGCCCCCCGTTCCGGGAGTCTGCCGGTCCTGGAAAAACCGGAGTGGACGAATGTGCCTTTTGACAAGGATTATACCGTTACCTGTAAACTCCATGCAGAAAAAATCCTCGAGGTGGTTTCCAGAGGGTTCGCTTCCTTCAGTGCTATAAAGTCTTCCCGCGAGTTTGTTGACCGCGTGCTGCACGAACAGGTAGACGGCGAAGCGCAATTCGTTTTGGTCGAGGATATCAGGGCCGTGGAAGGTTTTTCCAAACGGGCCCGCAATTTTCTTATCGAACACCTTACGGCCAAACCCCGGATCGGCGGTCTTATCTTCTGCTGTACCGCCCCGCCGCTGTCACTGGGTATCAAGCTGGCTTTCAAACTCAATCCAACTGCATTCGAAAAACATCTCGTGCCGGAACCGGCCCAGGCTCTATCAATTGCGCGGCGCATTCTGGCCGGCCAGGAAGAAACAAACCGTGAATTGATGCTTGCCGCCGACCGCGCCCCGTCCGGCGCAGGCCCCACCCGGGCAAGCGATGACGACTTTTTTGTCAGCACCCTGGAAAGAGATGGCGGGATCACCCATTACTCGCTTGTGGAAGGTGATGTCTACCATATTCAGCCGGAAGGCGAGTTGCGGCCCGATAGTTTTGACCAGCTGTTTGCCAAGCACCAGGAGAGAATTCGCACCTGGAATCTGCGGAGCAATGCCTACTACCTGGTGATGAACGGCAGTCAATTGACCGGGAGCAGTCGGAAGGCCCGGCAGCAGTATCTGGAGATGATCAAGGCCCTCTACCGGGATTGTCCGTTCTGCATGTTCGTTTTTTATGGGCTGAATGATGTCATGCAAGCCACCGTCAGCGTGTTCAGGCCCTTCGTTTCCTTTGAAGTACATGTTGTCGAAAACTTTGACGACGCGCTGGCGCTCATCGGGCGGCACCGGGCCGCGCCACGGACAAATCCTCCGGAAACAACCGCAGAACAAAAGGAAACCGGCGATCGTACGGCCCATTATGTCGATCAGCTGCTGCGGCATGTCGGTTGCATCAACTGGGAGATGAAGCCGGATGAATATGAAATTGAACAGATCGACGCGGAGCACCCCTTCAAGCAGGTATTCGATGCCATTTCCATCATCAGCAGCGACCTCAACGAAGCTTTTCTTGAACAACAGCGGGAAAAGAAGATCAACCAGGCGCTCTTTCAAGTCTCCCACGCGGTCAATACCACCTACCACACCCGGGATCTGTATCAGGCCATTCATACCGCGATACGGGACATCCTGGATGTGACCAATTTCTATATCGCGCTCTATGATCCCGAAAGTCGCGTCTTGCGGTTTCCCTATTTCGTCGACCGGGTCGACAAAGCGTTGCCTTCTTTGAAGCTCGATCATAAGAAGTCTTTTTCGCTGACGGTCGAAGTCGTGACCAGCCAACAGCCGCTGCTACTGCGTAAACGTGATATTCAGGAAATGTCCCGGCGCCGGAAAAAGAAACTGTTTGGCGTTATGCCGGAAGTATGGATGGGTGTGCCCCTGCGGGTCAAGAACCGGGTCATCGGTGCCATGGCGGCCCAAAGCTATTCGCGTCCGGACAAGTACAACGAGACTGACCTGGCGGTTCTCAATACGGTGTCCGATCAAGTGGCCTTTGCAATCGAGAGAAAAATTGCCGCCTCGGCCCTGCGCCGCAGTGAGCAACGCTACCGAAAATTGATTGGTCACCTGGATGATATCATTTTTTCCACCGACAAAAATAAAAGGTTGGCGTATCTAAGCCCGGCGGTTGCTGAGGTAACGGGGTATACAGCCGCGGAACTGGTTGGCAAGCCTTACCTGTCCAGCCCTGCCGGTAAAAACGATGCAGACGGTCCCCAATCCTATTTCGACATCATTCATGCCGAAGACCGGGAGATGGTCAGTGAGGTGGTGGGACTGGCTCTGGACAACCGGACTTCCTACCAGGTCGAGTATCGCATTATCAAAAAAGATGGCAAAGAGAACTGGGTGCACGAAAAAAGCAATGTGGTTCGAGATGCCCCGGGACGGCTGCGGATCGAAGGCATAATCGTCGATATCCAGGACCGGGTGTTTGCCAACGAAATCAACCGGGCCATGTTCCAGATATCCAATGCCGTCAACCGGGCCAACAGCACCGATGAACTTTTCCAGGCCATCCATGTTTCCCTGCGCAGGGTGATGGACGTATCCAATTTCTTCATTGCCCTTTATGATGATGAAGCGGATACGATCTCTTTTCCCTACTTCGTGGACAGTAAGGATAAGGTCAGTTATCCCACGATTCCCAGGGTCAGCAAAGTCGATTCATTGTCGGCCCGGGTGATCAGGAACAATGAGCTGATCTTTATTAAGCGGGACGAACGTGAACAGCAGTTGGCCAAATCGGGCAAAAAACCTCTGGGCACACCTGCAGCGGTTTGGCTGGGCGTTCCGCTGCGCGTCGATGATCGGGTGGTCGGGGTCATGGCTACTCAGAACTACGAAGATCCGGATAGCTATACTTACAATGACGTGGAAGTGTTCAATGCCGTATCCGGACAGGTGGCTATCGCCATCGATCGGATGATTAAAGACGAAGAACTGCGCGCCCGGGACGCCTACGTCAAAACCCTGTCCAGACAAATGGAGCAGTTCAGCCTGGTGGCGGCTTCCGTTCTCTCCTCTACGGATGAGAAGAGAACTTTCCGGAGAATCAGCCGGGCAATTACCGAGTATTCGGATTTCAGGCGCGTGTTGATTGTTATGTTTAAGCGCGACGCTCCGCATCACGATATCATCGGGGACAGTGGCATCGATCGTACCCGGATCGAAACCCTCAAAGAAGCCTTGCTGCCAAAAGGCTGGTACAAGGCCATTGCCAAGGCTGGGACCCGGGTGGGTCAATTCTGCCTTTACCTGGACCACTCCCAGCAAGGGCTGCTGAACCCGTTTGCCATATCCAGTGCCGGCCGGGGCCAAGCAGAAACCGGAAAATCCTGGCATCCCGCCGATCACCTGTTTGTACGGATGAGCGACGAGAACAATCTGCCCGTCGGGTTTGTCCTGGTCAGCAATTCAAAGACCGGCCGGCGCCCATCCGATGTTACCGTCCGGCCCCTGAAAGTATTTGCCAGTTTGATAGCGCAGATCATATCATCCCGCAGAGCCCAGGCAAAACTTACCCGGGCCAAGGCCCGTGCCGATACCGCCAACCGCGGCCTTTTGATCCTGACCCGTCAGCTGGAACAAGCCATGGCGCGGACCAATGAAATGGCCAAACAGGCCGCCATCGCTACGAAATACAAAAGTGAATTTTTGGCCAACATGAGCCATGAGATCAGAACACCGATGAACGCGATTATCGGTTTTGCTGATTTAATGCTGAAAACGGAACTTGATTCCAAACAACGCAGCTATTTGAATCACATCAACAAATCCAGTCGGTCCCTGCTCACCATCATCAATGATATTCTCGATTTTTCAAAAATCGAGGCCGGGAAGCTGGTACTTGAAAATCGCGATTTCAGTATTGATGAAGTGATGCAGGAATTGTCCGGTATGTTCTCCATGAACGCTGATGACAAGGGCCTCGCACTTCACGTGTCGGCTGCACCCGGGGTGCCCCGGATGCTCAAAGGGGACTCGCTGCGGCTGCGGCAGGTCGTTATCAATCTGGTTGCCAATGCCGTTAAGTTTACGGACCGGGGTTCGGTGTCGGTCGTGGTGGATGTCGATACCATTGCAAAACGCAAAGTCGACCTGCTTTTTTCCGTCAAGGACACGGGTATCGGTATAGACGCCGAGCAAATCGAAGGCCTGTTTGATTCCTTTTCACAGGCAGATGGCTCGGCCACGCGGCGGTATGGCGGTACCGGTTTGGGACTGGCGATTTGCAAACAGTTGGTTGAAATGATGAACGGCCGGATCTGGGTGGAAAGCAATCCCGGGCAGGGCAGTTGCTTTTTCTTTACCGTCCGTTTCGGCATCGCCGATGGATCCGTGCATGACAGTACCGAACGCTACAACAGTCTCAAACATCTGAAACTGTTAATTGCGGATGACGACCGTAAGTCCCAGCGCAAACTGTTGGAAGCGTTGTCTGCCTACAACGTGCGGGCCACAGCCGTGACCTCTGGTAAAAGTGCAATTTTTGAACTCACCGAAGCCCAGGAAAACGAACCATATCAGATGGTGCTGGTGGATTGGCAGATGCCGGACATGGACGGCATCGAAACCGCATTGCAAATTCGGGCCGATAAACGGTTTGACCAGATCCCGATTGTAATGATGACTGATTTTGATCGTCATGAACTGTTGCGCCAGGCTGACCATGTCGATATCGCCGGGGTGATTGACAAACCGGTCGACAGCAGCCAGATGTTGAATACCCTGCTGCACGCTATCCACAAGCAACCGAAAGTATACAGCGGTCAGCCCACGGGCACATTGAAATTGGCCCGCCGGACTGAAGAGTTTTACGGTGCCCGGGTGCTGCTTGTAGAAGATAATATTATCAACCAGCGGGTGGCTTCGGAAATTATGAAAAACGCCGGTATCATGGTGGATACCGCCGAAAATGGCGAAATAGCCGTTCAGATGGTGCAAGCCACCGATTATGATTCCGTGCTGATGGATATCCAGATGCCGGTCATGGATGGCTATGAAGCGACGCACATGATCAAACAGCTTTCCGATGTCATCCCACCACCGATCATTGCCATGACGGCCCATGCAATGAAAGGGGATCGGGAAAAATGCCTCGATGCCGGCATGGACGACTACATTTCGAAACCCATCGATTCCGAGAAACTGTTGTTTACCCTGTCAAAATGGATCCCTGAAAAAACCACCGCCGCCACAGTCATCATCGACGGCCGGAGTGCCGCTGCGTCTGAGGCCGAAATTGACGGTGCCGCTCAAGTAACCCCAGATCTTCCCGGCATCGACCTGCAGCAGGGATTGAAACGGCTAGGACAAAACAGGGAATTGTATCGCTTGATCCTTTCTGAATTCAGCCAGGAATACGACGGGGCGGTGACGCAACTGCAACAATTTTTAGATGAAGACGATCAGGAAGGGGCCATCCGCTATGCCCATACCATTAAGGGCATGGCCGGCAACCTCAGTGCGATCGGTTTGGCGGATGCCGCCCTGGAACTAGAAATGGCCCTCCGGGAGAGCGCGGTTGAAGATTATGCGCCTTTTATCGATCAGTTTAAGGCTGCGCTACACCAGTTTTTAACGACGGCCCGGCGTGTCGATAAGATCCTGGGGGACCAGTTGGAAGGTGCGGTGTCGGAGTAGCGTGGGCCGGTAGACCGGAAAGATGACTATGGAGGCAGCCTCTATAAAATCCATCGTTATTATCGATGACCATCCTCTTTTTCGGGAGGGGCTCAAGTCGATTATCGCCCGCGCGCGGCAATTTGATGTTGTCGGCGAAGCCGGTGATGCCCGTAAGGGATTGGAAGATGTAAAAAAATATAACCCGGATCTTGTCATCGTCGACATATCGCTTCCTGATAAATCCGGTATCGAATTGGCCCGGGCCATCCGGAGTCGATTTCCGGGTACCCGCATCATCATTGTCAGTATGCACTCCAAGATCGACTATATCGTAGAGGCTTTTCAGGCCGGGGCCACCGGTTACATCGTCAAGGAATCTGCGTCCGACCGCCTGATTTTAGGGCTGAAAACCGTTTTGAACGGTGAGTATTTCCTGGACAGTTCCATATCACATGCGGTTGTGGAAAAGTTGTTGAAAGAGCCTCTCAAGGACACCCGGGTTGAAGATGCCGACTACGGTTCGCTGACCCCGCGGGAACAGGAAGTGATGCGCCTGCTGGCAGAAGGTTTCGCCGTAAAGGAAATCGCGGAAAAACTCTATATCAGCCCGAAAACAGTTGAAAATCATCGGTCCAACCTCATGCGTAAACTGGGTTTGCGCAATGCTATTGAATTGGCTCGCTATGCCGCCCGTCTCGGCTTGATTGATGTCGACCTCTGGAAAGATTGAGCCCCTACAACCCACTAGCGACCGGCCTCAGCGACACGTTGAGCCGCAACGTTTTGCGGTCGCATCCTCGCCCGGCATTTGCCCAATATATAGATTCAAGGTGATATCAGGTGGATACATCGAAAATTTTATAGCCCTTACCCGAAAACCGGGAGATTCTCCCGATTCCAGGGTAATTCCCCTATTAAAATGAGCGATGTCCCGATGGACAAAAATGTCGCCTCGGGTAATAGTATTATCGTACTGCTCTAAGAAATCACTGTCTAGACCTGCCATCTATTTCTCACTGACTGAGTTTTCAACATCACCACGGCCGAGAAGGAAAACGGGCAATGAAAGCTTGTGACCGGGGACCGGTATCCGCTGACAGAGAGCAATCGCGTGGCGGGCACCGGGCCAAAGGATCGAAACCGGAATACAGCCGCAGGAATGAACGGCTGAACTACCTTGATCTGACGGGGCTGGTCCGGAGTGTGCAGCGGTCGGATGGCCACTCAGACTGCTTCCGACGCGGGTTTTGTGACTGCGACCAACTGGACTGCCCCTGGCGCGCGCAATGTTTTCAAAAAGGATGAAGGTACTGCCGGGAGATGTGCCCTACGGGGACCGTTTTTTAACCCATGGAGGCCTTATGGAGAAAAGCAACTTTTCCTATACGGAGGGACACAAGGGGGCGTTCCCTTCCTATGCAATCAAACTTGGCTACGGCCGTAACCCGGAGACCGTTAAAGTTCCAACCCCGGCTGTATTGCATATTTCAAGTAAACGGACGGACAGAAGGATATACCGGCGGTACCCGGCGGCAAAGGGTGCTTTTGCGCTGCTACGGTCGCGGGCTCAGATCATTACCGATATCAACAACTTGTCAATGGGAGATATTGCGTTCGCGGTAATGCGCTCCAATCCTGCCAAAATGGGGCAGATTGTCAATATAAGCATGGGAGGCCTGGTTTTTCAGTATGCACTGGACGCACAGGGATCTGTAAAACCCAGCTGTCTGGATATCCTCCTGGCTGATTGTCGTTACTACCTTGATAGTCTCAATTTCGAAATGGTCGCCGATGTATCCTCTCCAGGTGAATTCGAATTCGAAACAGTTAGGACCGGATTGATCTCAGTGAAATTCAAAGATTTGACCGCTCGCCAAAAAAGGCAATTGTCGCACTTTCTGAAGCATCACACCGGCACCGCTTCCTGAATCGGGCAGTGTCGCCTGACGCTGAACCCAGCGGTTCTCTCCACTATAATGGCTTACCAGGCCATTGTTCTCTGATCCCAATAGCTTATTTAGAGATGATTGGTTCTTTTTCTACCTTTCCGCCCGTCCGGGCCAGATAAAGAAAGGAGGCCGCCGCATGTTATCTAAAAGCCGCTCTACGCTGCAAATAGTAGAGGAACAAGTTCGTAAATGGCAATATACAACCACAGGCCAGAAGGCCGCCAAGCCCAAAATAACCGTTATTACGATTTCCCGGGAACCCGGCAGCGGTGGAAACATGGTAGCCCAGGGGCTCGCCGATAAATTGGGATTGGACCTGTTTCACCAGCAAGTCATCCATGAAATGGCCAAGAGTGCCAATGTCAGCACCAGGTTCGTGCAAACATTGGACGAAAAAGCCATGAATGTCCTCGATGAATGGATTGCGGCACTGGTTGATGACCGGCATCTGTGGCCCGATCAGTACCTGCAGCACCTCATGCGGGTTGTCAGCATCATCGGGCAGCACGGCAGTGCTGTTATGGTGGGACGGGGCGCCAATTTTATCGTCCCGCCCGAAAAACGGATGCGCGTCAGGATCATCGCACCCATGGACTTTCGCATCAAACATGTCGCCGCGACCTTCAAGGTGTCCCCAAGGATCGCCAAGCGTAGAGTGGTGCGGACAAATTCCGACCGCCGGGCATTCATCCGGAAATACTTCAATGCGGATATCGATGATCCCACGAACTACGACCTCATCATCAATACCGGTAGCATCGGCATAGAACCCGCTGTGGATGCGATCATCGGCGCGCTCGGCCGGAGCAAAGACGTACTCCAACAGGCAGCCTGATAAAGGAGGTGAAGGGTTATGAAGATAGAGAAGATATTGTTGCCGGTAGACGGTTCCGAGTGTTCACTGAAAGCGACCGACTACGCGCTTGATTTTGTGAAATCGGTGGGGGGCGATATCATATTGATGTATAGCCATAAGCCTTTTCCTTCATTTTTGGGTGAACCTTATTTTCAGGAAATGCATGACAAAATTATGAACCATGCCCGCGAGATGCTGGAACCCTTCAAGGAGAAGTTCGCGGCTGCCAAGATCCCGGCTGACGAGAGAATTCTGGAGGGGGCGCCGGGAGAAAACATCTGCCGGGTAGCCAAGATAGAAAAGTGCGATTTGATCATCATGGGGTCGCGCGGGTTTACCGATTTGAAAGGGTTGTTTCTGGGCAGTGTGACCCACCGCGTATTGCACGGGGCACCGTGTCCGGTTACGGTAATAAGATAGGCCCCGATGGTGAGCCAACGGCATGATTGCGTACTGAGCTCACCGCCCACCCTGGTGGCGGCTGATTAGACTTTCCATCGACGCGGAAAGAATTGAATTTCCTGCGATGCTCGGCGCCCTGCAGAGCTGGACTTCCCGCCATTTGATTTTTCAATGGTGGGTCGCGCCCCAAAGGGAAAGTTCAAACCCAATTAGATTGTCAGCCCTCTTTGGGGAACCGCTTGGTGCCTCCCGTTCTGAGAGAGAAGTTTCATTTTGGCTGGTTGTTATTCATTCTGAGGATGGCGGGGAGCATTGTCGCAGGGGGTTTCAAAAAAAAGCAATGGTTGCGGTCTTCAGCCGCGACCATTTTTTTCGGCCGAACTACCCTTTGCCGTGAACCGAGAGGATGTCCAGTTCTTCGAGTTCGCGCAGGGTTATCGTTTTGCCTTCCACCTTGATGAGTCCCTCGCTGGTCATCTTCGCAAAAATCCGTGACAATGTTTCCGGAATCGTACCCAACAGGCTGGCCAGCTGCCCTTTGGATATGGGCAAGGTTACCTGCTCGGGATTTTCCTGCTCCCGTGCGAGAAACAGAAGATAGGTGGCCAGGCGCTCCGGTACTTCCTTGAGTGACAGGTTCTCCACCTGCACCGTAAACTGGCGCAGGCGGGTAGAAAGCACGGCCAGCATGTTGAGCGCCAGGGAAGGATTTGCGTGAATCAGGGCGATAAAACGGGTTTTCGGAAAGAAGGCCAATACGCTCTTGGAAAGGGTCTGGGCATTGGCCGGGAACGGTTTACCCGTAAAAACGGGTACTTCCCCGAATGGTTCCCCGGGCCCGAATATGTGCAGGATCTGCTCCTTGCCTTCCGCCGAGACCTTCGACACTTTGACCTTGCCCGCCAGCACCACGTAGAACCCGTCACCGGCATCACCCTCCATGAAAACAGTGTCACCCCTGTGGTACTCTTTTTCGACCGCAATGTGCCTTAATTCATCTATATGCTCCGGTGGTAACCCATTAAAAAGGGGAGCATTTTCAATCATATGGAGACGGTTGGGCATAAGACCTCCAACTTTTTTCAATTTTTTCTCGATATTGACATAAGTCAAGGCGAGCTTAGGGTGGTTCAGGTAGATTGCCCTTAAACATGGAAACAATGTCTGGAATACACGTTTTGAAACATAATTTAAACAGAAAATCAGGAGGAGAGTATGTTTTGTTTTCAGTGTGAACAAACGGCCAAAGGCGGAGCTTGTACCAAGATTGGTGTGTGTGGCAAAAAACCCGATGTTGCTGCGCTTCAAGACCTTTTGGTTCAGGCCACCAAGAGACTCAGTGTTTACGCCGTGGCCGCGCGCGATAAAGGTATTGTCGATGACGCGGTAAACCGCTTTACCTGTGAAGCCATTTTTTCAACACTAACCAATGTTGATTTTGATCCGGAGCGGTTTGTAAGCTTGATCAACGATGCGGACAACTATACCCGGCAACTGAAGGAAAAAACCGGTGATGTCGACGGTGCCCCGGATTTCACACCTGCGGACAGCCTGGAAGGATTGGTAGCCCAGGGTGAGGCGGTCGCAATCAATGCGGATCCTGATCTTGATGCCGATATCCTATCCCTCCGGGAACTGCTTATCTATGGTATCAAAGGACTGGCGGCCTATGCGGACCATGCCCGGATTCTGGGCCAGGAAGATGATGCCGTCTACGCCTTTATCCATTCCGCCATGGCGGCCACTTTGGATAAAGCCCTGGGGGCTGATGACCTTGTCGGGCTGGCCCTTAAATGTGGTGAAGTGAATATCCGGGCCATGGAACTGCTGGATGCCGGCAATACCGGAACCTACGGCCACCCGGTGCCAACGGCCGTGCCCCTCGGTGCTAAAGCCGGCAAGGCTATTCTTGTTTCCGGTCACGACCTGAAGGATCTGGAAGAGATTCTAAAACAAAGCGAGGGCAAGGGCATTCATGTCTATACCCATGGCGAAATGCTGCCCTGTCACGGCTATCCGGAATTGAAAAAGTATCCCCATTTTTACGGGCACTACGGAACTGCCTGGCAGAACCAGGCCAAGGAATTCGACGCGTTTCCCGGTGCCATTTTGATGACCACCAATTGTATCCAGAAGCCGCGCGAAAGCTATAGCGCCAACATCTTCACCACCGGCCTGGTAGGCTGGCCGGGGGTAGCCCATATTGCGGATAAGGATTTTACGCCAGTCATTGAAAAAGCACTTGAACTGCCGGGATTCGCAGAAGACGTTGAGGGTAAATCCGTAATGGTCGGGTTTGCACGCAACGCTGTTCTGGGTGTGGCGGACAAAGTTATCGAGGCGGTCAAAAGCAAGGCCCTGCGTCATTTCTTCCTGGTGGGTGGTTGCGACGGTGCCAAGCCGGGTCGTAACTACTATACCGAACTTGTCGAAAAAGTGCCGGAAGATTGCGTCGTCTTGACCCTAGCCTGCGGGAAGTTCCGCTTCTTTGACAAAGATCTCGGCGATATCGGCGGCATTCCGCGACTGCTGGATGTCGGGCAGTGCAATGATGCCTATTCGGCCGTCCAGATTGCCATTGCCCTGGCCAATGCCTTCGAGTGTGAAGTGAATGATCTGCCGCTTTCCATGGTGCTTTCCTGGTACGAGCAGAAGGCGTGTGTCATCCTGCTGACGCTCTTGCACCTCGGGATCAAAGATATTCGGCTCGGGCCTTCTCTGCCGGCGTTTATTACGCCCAACGTACTTGACGTGCTGGTCAAGAATTTCAATATTATGCCCATATCCACGGTCGATGAAGACCTCAAGGCGATTCTTGGATAAACTGATAACCCCAAGGCCTGCCCTGGCCTCCCGGCCAGGGCAGGGCGCTTGTTCGGCCCTACTCCTGAAAAGGAACCGGCAATGGGAGGCCCACTATGAAATGCCCAGGACAGGATACGCAATACTGGAAACCCGGCGCGATTTACGATGCCAAGTGCCCGCAGTGTGAAAAAGTTGTCGAATTCTTCAAGGATGACACGACCCGCAAGTGCTCCCATTGCGGCCACCGCTTCATCAATCCCGAACTGGACTTCGGTTGCGCTTCCTACTGCCAGTTTGCCGAGCAGTGCATCGGGAACCTGCCTCCGGAATTGATTGCCCAAAAGGAAGATCTGCTGAAAGATCGCGTGGCCATTGAAATGAAAAAGTATTTCCGGGCGGATTTCAAAAGGATCAGCCACGCCGGCCGGGTTGCCCGCTACGCGGAGCGTATCGGTAAAAGTGAAAACGGCAATCTGGCCATCATCTTGGCGTCGGCCTATCTGCACGACATCGGTATTGTGGAGGCGGAAAAAAAACACAATGGCGCCGGCGCTGAGTACCATGAAGCCGAAGGCGTCTCGATCGCCCGTGAGATCCTGGAAAAACTCGGCGCGGCCGAGCCGCTGGTTGATGCGGTCTGTGATATCGTCGGCCACCACCATCACCCCCGGGATGAAGAAAGCCTGGAATTCAAAGCCGTCTACGATGCGGATTTGATTGCCAACCTGGAGAGCGAATACGAAGAGAACCCGGTCGACCAGGAACAGATCCGGGAAACGATTGCGAGCCGGTTTTTAACCGGCGGCGGGAAAAGTGAAGCTGAAAAGATACTTATTGGATAAGCAAACCTGCCCCTTGGGCCGGCTTTTTGAAACGGAGACACATCATGAAAGTTAAAAGAAAAATAATCCAAATCGATGAGGAACTCTGTGACGGCTGCGGCAACTGTGTCCCCTCCTGCGCGGAAGGATCCCTGCAGATTGTGGACGGCAAGGCCAAGGTCATTGCCGACAACCTGTGTGACGGACTGGGCGCCTGCCTGGGTGAATGCCCCCAGGGCGCGCTGCAGATCGTCGAGCGCGAGGCCGAGGAATTTGATGAGGAGGCCGTGGAGGCCCATCTGGCCAAACAGGCAGAGGCGGAAGCCGCCTCAGCGTCGGCACATGCCTACAGCCACGGACCAGCGGAGATACCCTGCGGTTGCCCATCGACCCAGATGAAGACATTCCAGCCTATCGGTGGCGGCATCCCCCGGGCAACCGGCGGCGCTTCGGCGTTGACCCACTGGCCCATACAAGTTCACCTGGTACCGCCGACGGCGCCTTTCCTGAAAGGTACCGATCTCCTGATAGCTGCGGATTGTACGCCCTTTGCCTACCCGGATTTCCATGAAGTCCTGCTTAAAGACCGGGTCCTCATGGTTGGGTGCCCCAAGCTCGATGATGCCCAGGCGTATATCGACAAGTTTACCGCTATTTTCAGCCAGGCCGGCGTACGCAGCATAACCACGGTGATGATGGAAGTCCCCTGCTGTTCCGGTCTCTCCGTGATTATCCGGCGGGCCCTGGAAAATGCGCAGGCCAACATCCCCCTCGAAGAGGTCATTATCAGCACCCGCGGGTCCCTGCTCGAAGACCGCAAGATCTCCTGATGATCGTATTGAACGTTCCCTGCAGCCCCGCCAGGCGGGATTTCCGCTAGGCGCCAACAAGCTGCGGGGAATGCGCGCTGATCGGTTCAACCCAGCTTAGCGGGGGTTTTGACAGGTCGACCCGGTATACTGTATAATCACCGATACCGAATTTCGGGCAACGTGTTTGCAAGCCCACTATTCCTGATGAATGCGGTATCGAGGGGCCCGTGACAAAACTGACCGACAAGCAGTTTCGCAACTACTGTGAGCTCGTATATCGAGAGGCCGGCATAAACCTGACCGCAGAAAAACGGGAATTGCTCAATGCCCGGCTTGCCAAGCGATTGCGCAAGACCGGCATCCAGGCGGGTGATTATTATGACCTGATTCAAAAAGATGCCGATGAGCTGTGGCGGTTTCTGGACGCCATCTCCACCAACCATACCTACTTTTTCAGGGAATCAAAAAGCTTTCGCTACCTGTCCAATTCCCATCCCGATATCTGGTGTGCGGCCTCATCCAGTGGCGAGGAACCATTTTCGCTGGCGACATACTGCCTTGACCAGGGATTCACGCCCTCGATACTGGCGACCGACATCTCCATGACCTGTCTGGCCAAGGGGCGGCGGGCGATTTACCCCAAGCAGGCCGTTAAAAACATCCCCAAACCCATGTTAAAGGCCTATTTTCAGAAAGGCCGGGGCAAGTGGGATGATTACATCAAGGTAAAGGAGGGTGTCTCCCGTCTAATCCGTTTTGAACGTTTCAACCTGCTCAAGGATACACCCGATTCACGCAGGCAGTTCGATATCGTTTTCTGCCGGAATGTTATGATCTACTTCGACAACCCGACCAAAGAATTTGTGGTTGCGAAGCTCTGTCGGGTACTGAAGAAAGGCGGGTATTTCATTATCGGGGGCGCCGAAAGTTTAAGCGGCTTGCAGCATGGCCTCAAGTATATCGAACCCAGTGTATATCTCAAAAACTAGAAGCTATCTCAAAAAAGTCTTTTGGCCCAATCATCAGCCTTCGCTGAAACTAGGGCTGATAAACTCCTCTGGGAGCCTTGCATGTCCGACGAAGCTCAGAGAGCGCAGACGGGACCTTGTGGAAGATCCCGCGCCTTTCAGCGGGGAACCAAAATCCATTTTTGAGATAGCTTCTAACTTTTCCGACAGCCAAGTCAATAGCAGCAGGCACCCCGGTGCTCCTATCCTCACTGGAGGCATTGCATCAGCCCCATACACCAGGGACAATCCCCGCAAGGGACCTCCATCGCGAAGCAATCAAACTCAAAGCCTTCATTTGTAATCAGGTCGCACGGTCCCATGTTGCAGTTGCTGCAGTAGGGAAAATCGTAGTTGGTGACTTCCTGGCGGAAGTCCTGATAGGTCGGTGCCTCCCAGATATCCAGGATGTTCTGATCGGGCACGCGACCGAAAGGTTCCTGCGCAACCGGTTTCTCCCGGCCGTCGAAAAAGCATTTGTATTGATGCCAGAGCATATAGCACGGGTATATGCGGCCGTCCCAGGCCAGGAAAACACTCCGGTTTTGAACGAATTCACACTCCCGTTCAAAACGGGGGTGCAAGGCCGGCAGCTTCAGGTCCAGATGATACCGGGCCGCGCACGCACGGGTTTGATCGAAGACCGCCTCCACCTGCCGGGCCAGGACCTTGTCAAAGGACAGCAGCTTTCGAAAGTGAAAGGGGATTTGTCGCGCGGTTGCTTCCGAGATCATCGCTTCCACGAAATCGATGAGAGCCTGTTCATCGGCCGAACGAATGTACTTCCAGCGGACGGTCAGATACTGCTCCAAATCAAACCCGCGCGCGCGGG